>OCOJ01059083.1_pt4 | contig 27514 bp, 22 predicted proteins | sample 1539251 | NCBI WGS metagenome assembly OCOJ01 (sample SAMN01911457, study PRJEB22624) | soil metagenome | biome: Soil | place: Malaysia | collected 2012-04-30 | depth RA_metagenome m
ACCGTACTGGCCAGGACGATGGCGCCCACAACGGTGTGCACCACGGTAAGCCAGATGGTTGCTGCCTGCGGCTGCGGCGCTCCTCGTGTGGCCAGCCGAGACCACAGGGAGGCGCCGCCCAAAAGTATCTGCGTTCCCACCAGCGCGTTCAGCCAGATGGCAAGGCGACGCAGAGCGCCCACAGCCGCAAAGCGCTTCCGTGCCACGCGCCCGCAAATCACCACCAGTGCGAGCACAGCGAAAGCGACCGCCAGATGCGGCACGATGCTGAAGGCGTTATGCCGGAAGCCCGCGCCCAGGATCAGTTGGAGGAAGGTGACGCCCACGAGCCAAAGTGAAAGCGCGGCCAGCCGCGGGCTGGCCGCGTCCGCGAGCGCGGGAACGTCCCCCTGCCACCAGCGGCCGGTGAACACGGCGATGGCGACCGTGGCGCAGAAGAAGGCCTGGGCCAACGTGGCGTGGGCGATGGAAACTTCCGGCGGCAGGCGGAGGATGACGGTAAGCCCTCCGAGCAAGCCTTGGGCGATGACCGCGCCCAGTGCCGCTAGGCCGAGCCAGCGCATCCACGGGCGCGAATCCGCCCGCCAGAGAACTACGGCCAAACCGATGGTGACGATGCCGACCAAGGTGGCCACCATGCGGTGGCCGTGCTCGTAAAAAATCCCTCCCACCATCGGCGGGAAGAAGGTGCCGTAAGAGGTGGGCCAATCCGGGACGGCCAGGCCGGCGTCATTGCTGGTGACCAGCGCGCCGGCCAGCAGCAACAGCACCGTGCAGCACGCGGTGAACACGGCGTAGCGATGGACGCGCGGGTTGTAGGTGACGGTCATTTTGCCGGGCAGCGATTCAACCGGAGCTCCCACGCACACAAGCCCTTCCCACAATCACAAAGGGCGCGCGAAAGACACCTTCTAATGCACGAACGGATTCCTCGCCCGCCCTGCCTGCCTGCGGCAGGCAGGGCGGGCTGGGAATGACGGCCAACGGCCGCACATTCCCGCATGGCGGGCCTGTGCTGCCGCGCGTTCACAGAACGGAGCACAGGCAGAAGTGCCTGTGCTACTTAGCTTGCCTTGAATACGAAGTCTACTTTCTTCGATTCCTTGGGACCCACGGTCACTTTCTGGTCCACGGAACCATACTTTTCCTGCCAGGCGGTGACGGTGTAGTCGCCCGGAGGCAGATTCTTCAGGTCGAAAGTGCCGTCCGTGGTGGTCACCTGGAAATAGGGAGTCTTCAGGACGGCAATGTAGGCCTTCATCCAGCTATGCACGTTGCACTTCACCGGGATGGCTACTTCTTCGCGCGCAAAGGAATCGGTAATGGCGGCGGCGCCGGGCCCCTGGGACTTGTTCCAGTCGCGGTTGTTGGCCGGCGTGGGGTGAATGTTGTGCGTGGTCTGGTCGGAGTTTACGATGCTGATGGGCTGGTTGACCATCAGCGCCACCACGTGGGGCTTGTACTCGCAGCCGTTTTGCGTGAGGGTGACGGACTCCGTGGGCGTGGGGAACGTGCGGTTCTCCAGGCCGGCCTTGACGTAAACGACCACGTTGGCCAGCGCGCCATCCTTTCCGGTGACTACTTCTTCGGACAGCAGCGGCGCCGAGGCGTGCATCTTGGCGCAGTATGGGTCCGAGTCCGTGTGCAGCTTGGCCATCTTCGGCGCAGGACCATCAAGCTTTACGGTACCGCTGACGGAGCCCGCGGTTGCGGCGTCCACCGGCGCGGCGGCCGGAGCCGGGGCGGGGGCCGCAGCCTTTTCCGCCGGAGCTTCTTCCTTCTTGCTGCAAGCGGCGAGCGCGAGCGCGGCCGCCACTCCCAACGCGATGTAGTGCAAACGAATGCTCATTCTGCTATTCCTCCCTTTATTCGCTCCTCGGGTTCAGGCAGGCGGTCGAGCAAATCCAGCAGCCTGCATGCGCAGCGCGGAAAACTTTGTCCAGTCTGCTCCCGGAAAGACTAACAAAACTCTGCGCGAAACGTCCACCGCAGCCACGGCCCGCCGCGGCGGCCGCGGCCGCGGAGCGCAGCCCAGAGTGGCTGCGCCACAAAGGACAGGCTGAAGCCTGTCCTACCTATTCCCCGGCGGGCTTGGCGGCACCCGCGGGGGTGCGTCCCACCAGCATGCGCTGCTCTTCCGGAGTCATCTGGAACAGATAGCGCACCAGCAGATCCGCCTGGTCCTTGGCGTAACCGTGGAACGATTCCGGCAAGGGCCCGTTGAACACCCAATGATCGCCTTCCTGGCGGAAGAGGCCGGACGGCATGGCCGTGCCCGGGGCGATGCGCGAAGGATCCAGAATCCAGCGATAGGTCCACGCCGGCTTCAGCCGTTCCGGAGCGAGCAGGAAATTGGGCGCGCTGGCAATGGCGTCGTGCGCCGGGACTCCGGTGGCGTGGCACTTCAGGCAGGGCGCGGCGGGATGGGTGAAGAGCTGGCGCGCCATCTGCCGTTCCTGATCCGTGAGCGGATCGAGCCTGGGCGGCATATACGGCAGCGACTGGGAAGCCAGCGCGGAGAAGAAGCGCACCAGCTTCTGCACCTCATCGTCCGAAAAGCTGAAGGTGGGCATGCGCACGGCCAGATAGCCGCGCACGCCGTCGCGGTCGGTATTCACCGGGTCCAGCGCCGGGTTCTGGAGAAAATGCTCGAGCCAGCGGGGATTGACGCGGGCGCCCTCGCCGATGAGCTGCGGCGGGAGCTTATCCTTGTTGTCGCCCTGGTACTGGGGGAGCGACATGAGCGCGCTCTTCTGCCCCACCTGCAGGACATGGCAGCCCATGCAGTTGTACTTGGATACGATCCACCAGCCCTCCTGGATGTCGTGGCGGGCGTCGCCGGGCTTATAGACGTAATCCTCGGGTACGGTCAGGTCCACGCTGCCCAGCAGGAAAGTGACCAGGGCGGTGCGATCCTCCGCGGTCAGCACCGGCTGCGGCATCTTCAATTGCGGTTCGAGGCGGTGCTTGTCGAAAATGTTGGTCTGCTGCAGTTTCTCTTCGAAGAAGCCCTTCTGGTCGTACCAGGGGCCGCGCGGCGACTTTTTGCCGTCGGGCAGAATCCCGCGCTTGGCATCTTCGGTGAGCAGGGCAAAATCCAGGCGTTCGATGGGCTTGGAGCCTTCGGTGGTCAGTTCCGTGCCGATGCGCGCCTCTTCTTCGAGGCCGGAAATTTCGTGGCAGCCGGCGCAGCCGTAGTTGCGCACCAGGGCCAGACCCTTGTCGCGCAGTTTCGGATCGTCCATGTAGGGCGCGGCCGGGTAGCTGGCGTCGGCATGCCTCTGAGTGATGAGGTAGCTGGCGATGTTCCGCGACTCCTCGATGGAGAGGCGCAGGCTGGGCATTACCGTGGGCAACTGCACCTGAAGCTCGTGCTTGCCGTCGGGAGAGCGCGAGTGGTCCAGGTCGAAGACGAAGGGCTTGTTGAACCTGGCGTAGTCCTCGGGTCCCAGGTCCTCGCGCGTGACCGGATCGTAGGGACGCGTGCGCTGGCGCGGATTGTGGATCCAGCGGACGAGGTAGTCGTAATTTTCCTTCTCCCCGACGCGCGAAAGATTGGCGGCAAACTGCGCGCCGAGAGACTTATTCCCTTCTCCCATGGAGTGGCAGCCCAGGCATCCGCGGGTTTCCAGCGACGTCTTCCCTTTCGCGGCGTCGCCGGGGGCCTGATGCTCGGGCAGCGGGCCGGTGAGGGCATTCTGCCAAATGAACGCGGAGATGGCCTCCACCTCGCCGGGCTTGAAGCGGAACTGCGGCATCTTGGTGGTGGGGCGGAAGGTGTGGGTATTGGCCAGCCAGTAAGGAATCCATTCTTTCTTCAGCTTCATGCGCACTTCTTTGAGCGAAGGCCCGATCTTCTTTTCCTCGCGCATCAGGCTGGCGCTGCGGCGCTGGTACTGCTCGATCTCCGCGTCCAGATTGCTGGTGGTGACGCGCATATCGTTGGCCTTGGCGTAAAGCCTTTGCGCCGTGGCATTGTCGGAGGCCAGGTCGCCCTCGTGAATCACCCGGGGGATTTCCAACTGCAACTGGTGCTTCTGGGCCTCGAAGCCGCGGATGGCCTGGCGTGCCGACAGCAACTGTTCGTCCTGATTGTCGTAGCCCTCGTACTTGTGGCAGCCAATGCAGCCCTTGCGGCGGAAGAGTTCCTTGCCTTCGTTAATCACCGGGCCGTACTGGATAATCATGTCCGCGGCGTGGCAGGACTGGCATCCCGCTTCGGCATTTTCCGGGTAGTGCAGCGGCCAGAGCCAGTGCTCGTAGTAGCCGTGGGCATGCTCCACGCTGTTGGTGGCGCGGCCATTGCCACCATGGCAGGGAGAGCAGCCGAACTTCTCGATATCGTGAATCTGGAGAAGCTCCGGCCGGGGATGGGAAGCAAACGGCGCGTCGTTGCTCCTGGCCAGGCCCAGGTCGGCCCTGGTAAGGGTCATGGTGGGAGGCACGAGTTTCGGGTCCATGCCCACATGGCAGGACTGGCAGCGGTCCACCAGGCCGGCGCCGGCCACGTTAATCTGGAGAATCTCCGGCTCGAGCTTCTCCGTGCTGGTCAGCAGGCCGGAGAGCTGGGCCTCGGTCAATCCTTCCATGTGGTCGTCAAAATAATCCGTGGCCTGCTTGCTCAGGTCGCGCACGCGATTCAGGATGGCGCCCTGCTGGTTGGCCAGGGCGGCTTTTTTCGCCTTCAGGCCGGTAAATTCGGCCTCGATCTGCGGAAACTTCCATTTGACCGTTTCGGTCTTGCCATCCGCAGCGGGCAAAACGATGGTGTGTTCCGCGTCGCGCGCCTCCTCCACGTCTTTGCGCGCGGAAGCGGACTGCGAGGTTTCCGCGTGATAGACCAGGGCGGCAACGCGGGCGCGCTCGGTGACAAAGGTGTCCTGGAGGGCCGCGGTACGCCGGTCAATGAAGGCGATTTGCTTCTTGATGTCGTCCAGTTTGGGATCCGCTTCCTTGCGGGCGGCCTCCGCGGCGGCGATCAGTTTCTGGTAGTCGGCGGATTTGCGGATGGCGTCTTCTTTCGCCTTTTGGACAGGAATTTCCTTGCGCAGGTACTGCACGTAGGCTTTGCGGAAATGCTCCTGGTAGGAGCGCCACGGACGCAGGCTGAACATCTCCTGATACATGGCCCAGGCGACGGTGAGCATGAGCAGCAGCACCGTGACCAGCAGCGGCGTGGCGTAAGACTGCTTCAGTAGCGGATCATCAGTTTCCGGTTCCGGCACTGCTCGCCTCCAGAAGGCCAAAAAGCGAAACTCGATCCCGACGTTTCGGCACGAAAACCGAAAAACGAAATTCGAAAATCGGAAGACAGATTACGCGCGGCAATGATTCCGCATCACCGCACGGCTGCCTGCTGCTCCAAGAACGCGCGGGCAAGAGTGCCCGCGCCACGCAAAGACCGCGCTCGCCGGACTTAGATGTTGAACCACGGCGTCACCCACACGTACTTGATGCGAAAGAGCAGGCGCAGCAGGATTTTGATGGGCAGGCTGACCATCAGAATCAGCAGGCCCTGCAGGATGAGCGCCTGGGCCAAGGTCATGCGCGCAAAAATCTTGCGGGTGAAGGGCGTGGCCATGCACAGGCGGTGCGCGGCATAGCCCATCAGCACAAAGTAGCCGCTGACCACCACCAGGCCGAAAAGCCCGACGGCCCAGGGATTGGTGAGGCCGATGATCTGGTGCAGGTCGCGGTTGACCTCGAAGATCAGCCGGTTATGGTCCCAGGTCTGCGTCGGCCAGAACCACTGCCACCCGGGACCGCGAATCATGGTGCCAATGGCGATCATCAGCAGCCACATGCCCAGGAATCCGATCAGGTACGTCCAGATGGCAAAGCGGCGCTGCTTGTAGGTGTAGTAGCCGTTGCCCAGCGGGTTTTCGTCGATATAGGGGATCACCATCAGGCCGACGATGATCAGCGTGGGCATGACCACGCCGGCGATCCAGGGGTCGAAGTACACCAGCATTTCCTGAAGGCCGAGGAAGTACCACGGCGCTTTGGCCGGGTTCATGGTCAGGTTGGGATTGGAGGGTTCCTCGAGCGGGGCATTGAGGGTGATGGACCAGACCATCAGGAGGACGGTGACGATCAAGGCGGCCAAAAACTCGATGCGCATCAAGTAGGGCCAGGTGTGCACCTCGCGGTCCCAGCCAGTTTTCCAGGGGAACACCTTGCGGTGATGGGTCTTGGCCAAGGCCGGGTCGGCCTCCAGCTGGCCGATCAGCGCGTCCGTGGCCTTGGCCTGCCTCCACCAGTACCAGGTGAAGAATGGCACCAGGAAGAGCATGGCCACGATGGGCACGTTATCGGGCGTGGAAACAATTTCCCAGAGCTGGCCCCAGTCGCCCCACATGTCTAGAACCCCCGAAAGCGAAACTCGAAAAACGAAATTCGAAAAACGAAATACACGGCGCCGCCCAGCAGGGGCCCCACGGCGCATGCCGCAAGCCCACGGTCAGAAAAGCACTGACCGTGGCTACCCTAACGCATGCCGCTGGGCTGCATGATTACCGGCCGCGGCCCTTTCTGCTCCTTGATTTCCGATTCGAGCATCACCGGCGAAGGCCCGGAGATGCCGCCATCTTTGCGCACGCGCCAGAAATGCACGCCCATGAAGATGGCCGCCATGAGCGGAATGGCGATGCAATGCCAGATGTANGGCGCGCAAGAGCGCATTGGCGTCCACAATCGAGCCGCCCAGCAGCGCGAAACGCACGTCGTTATACGGCGTCATGCCGAGCTGGCGGCCGAAGGGTCCTTCGTGTCCTAAGAGCGGGGTGGCCCGGGCCATGTTGGTGCCCACGGTGACGGCCCAGAAGCCGAGCTGATCATCCGGCAGCAGGTAGCCGGTGAAGGAAAGCAACAGGGTGAGCACCATCAAGAGCACACCCACGCACCAGTTGAATTCGCGCGGCTTCTTGTAGGACCCGGAGAGAAACACGCGGAAGGTGTGCAGCCACACGGTCATGATCATCAGGTGGGCGGCCCAGCGGTGCATATTGCGCAGCAACTGGCCGAAGGGCACGTCGTGGTGCAGATACAGGATGTCGCGGTAGGCCTGAATCTTGGTGGGATGGTAATAGAACATCAGCAGGACGCCGGTGAAGGTCAGCACGATGAACAGGTAAAAGGTGATGCCGCCCATGCCCCAGGTGTAGCTGTAGCGCACCGCGTCGCGATTCACCTTGGCGGGATGGAGATGGAAAAAGACGTTGGAGAGCACGCTGAGCGCGCGATTGCGCGGGGTCTCGTCGTGCTTGACGCGAAAGATGGAGCGGAAGACCTGGGTTTTTTCCGGGTCCTTCAGGCTCTCGAGGTCCGCCTTGGCCTTATCGGTGTAAAGCTGCTTGATGGTGCGGACTTCGTCCTGCACCTTATCGAGCAGACCCGTGGACTTCCCCCCATTGCCCTGTTGTTCTTCTGCCATGCAGAGCCCCCCCACGCGCCAGCAACTACCCACGGCCAGAACAGCACTGACCGTGGCTACCCCCTACGGCCCCCCGGGCGCCGCGGGATCAGCGGCGTCCGCAAAGCCCCCACGCGCAAAATGCGCTCAGAGAACTTGTCTGTGCTACCTAGACGCTCAAGAACGCTCCGGCGTCGTTGAATTCGTTGCGCCCGGACTTGAAATCCTGCACGTACAGCCGGCTGGAGTCCACGATGATTTTGCCGGTGGCGTCGATTTCCACGTGGCAGCGGTCCATGGGCCGCGGCGCCGGGCCTTCAAAGTTGATGCCTTCGCTGTCGTACCCGCTGCCGTGGCACGGGCACTTGAACTTGTTTTCGCTGGGCTTCCAATCGGGGGTGCAGCCCAGATGGGTGCAGCGCGCGTAAATGACAAACAGGCGCTCGGTGTTGCGCACCACCCAGATGCGGTAGTCCTTCTGGAATTTGGTGTCCACGCCCAGGGCAAAGTCGGAAGGATAGCCGATGGAGAAAACGGTATTCGGCTCAAAGAGCACGCGCGGGAAGAAAAACCGCAGGAACATCAAGAAGTTGACGCCCAGATAGCCCCACACGCAGGCCCAGATGATGCGCCGGCGCAGGTCCACCGGTTTCTCGGCTTCTTTTTTCTCAGCCTTTGCGGGAGCGGGAGTTTTTGCGGGCCCGGGTGCGGGCGCCGCTGGAGCCGTGCTGCCGGTTGGTTTGCTCTGGTTCTCCGTGGTCATGGACACCGCTTGAAACACACCTGCCCGGACGCGCAGTCTGCGGGCTGGCGGAAGTTCACAGCATCTCCCCAGGAAAATCCGGCAAACCAGCAGACGGCTTTGGTATATACCGTTCGTGGCGCGGGTGTCAAGCGAGGCGGAGGGGAATTTATTGCCGCGGTGCGGCGAGAAATCCGTGCAGCGCGAAGATTTCCGGGCGATATGCCGCCGATTTTGCCGCGGGGGCGCGCGCGGCCACGCGCCATCCCCGAGCGCGGCTCAGGCCGGCTGGACCGGAGCCGGAAGAAAATCCTTCCAATTCACGCCCCAGAAGTTGTCGGCATCCATGAATTCCAGGCCCACGGAAAAACCGCCTGCCTTGGCGGGAGCACGCCAGGCCATGCGCGCCCGCGCGCGGCCTCCGGTATCCAGCCGCTCCACGAACAGCCAGTCTTCGGGGCGGACAAAGTGGCGGCATTCGAACATGGCGCCAAAGCGGCTGATCAGTACGGTGCGCAATTCCTCCTGCCAGGGACGTCCGGGAGTCTCGCAGCGCAGCAGTACGGGCCGCGCCTGGGCCACGCGCGGGCTGCGGCGCATCCGGCGCAGCAGGTCCGAGGCGGTGTAGCGGATGTCCAGGAGGCGGGCGCGTTCCAGCGGATCCTGGTGGAAAGGAGCGCGGGTGAGCTCCGTGGCGCGCTCGGCGCAGGCGCGCAGGAACGCGCGCATTTTCTCGGACTCGGCGTCTCCCTCCGTCGGCCGGCGCAGCTCCTCGGCGCAGGAATCCAGCCGTTCATAACAGTGTGCGATGAAGTGGTCCCGGCAGAAGCCTTTCATTTCCAGAACCACCGCGGGGATATTTGCACACTTCGGGAACTGGCAAGAAGGGCTGCGCACCGCTTCCTCGCAACCGGGAGCGGACCCGGCCGGAGTGCCGCGCCCTTGCAGATTTGCTTTTTCCGCTTCGCACACCAGGCCGGCCACGCGCAGGGCCTCGAGGTCCGGCTGGCTCAGGCCCAGACTCCGCCCAATCTCCACCGCGGAAGCATCCAAGGCCGCGGGGCGGAGGCTGCCGTGGGAATCCTGCGACCGGGCGCTGCGCACCAAAAAGAACACCTGTCTTCCGGCGCGTTGGGCCACAAAGGAGGTGAGGCTGGCGAGCGACTGAATGGTGCGCACGGCATGCCACGGGGAGGCTTGCCGGACGCGCGCCATCAGGCCGCCGTTGTTCGCGGCGGTGGAGAACTGAGAAGCGCGGGAAACCTCGGTAAGCAAGACGAATTTCCTCTCCACGTCCATCGCGCCGGAGCGCAACCCATAATGAGCGTCAAAGTTGGGAACCGGCGGCCGGGAAAGTCTCTGGGGGCCGGGCAGAGAGGACAGGGAAAGGCCCTCGACAATGACCGCGCTCCCGTTGCCGGCAGCAAACAGGCGATACCCTTGATCCCGGAGCAGCGATTGCCAGTTCTCTCCACCTGGGAATTCGACACTCGCGGGCTGGCGCAGTGCGCTCATGTGTTGGCCTCCTCTAGTTGTGCGACTTCCAATTGCGCGGATCGTTCAAGAGAGAAGGGGCGGGAGTTCACGAAGCACGGCAGGAACCGTGAATGGAGGGTCCTAAGTTGCTGCAAACACGGGGCCTTGTGGGATTGGCCGGCGAGCAAGCGGCGGCCNCCTGTGGAAAAACCTACCAGCCTGTGGAATGTTTACACAGTCGGCGACCCGCCCGCGCTTCGCCGTATCTTTGCCTGTAGCGGGTAGTGGGCCAGTTTGAACTGAACCGGCATGAGAGATGCTCACGCCTTTGTCCATGGCGAGTTTTCTGGTGCTTCTGCAGGGCCACAGACAAGAGTGTCTGTGCCAGTGTTCAAACTGACCCACTAGCCTGTAGCGGGAGGGATGGCAGGCCTCGCGTATACTACGCACCTGGTGGGAAGCGGACCNGGCCACAGCGCCCCGCCCGGGAGGCGCCCTTGTTGGAAGCAGTAAAGAACACGCTGCTGATCCTGAGCGCGCTCTTTCCGATTGTGAACCCGCTCGGGAACGTCCCGATTTTCCTGGGCCTCACGCGCGAGTCCTCCAGCGCGCAGCGCGACGTGCTCTCCCGGCGAATCGCCTTCAATAGTTTTGTCCTGCTCATTTCTTCGCTGCTGATCGGCACGCACATTCTCTCGTTCTTCGGGATTTCGCTGCCGGTGGTGCAGGTAGGCGGCGGCCTGATCGTGATCTCCACCGGCTGGACCATGCTGAACTGGAAAGCGGATGAGCGGGGAGAAGCGGCGCGGAACGCAGTCCACCCGGAGGGCGTGCTGAGCAAAGCGTTTTATCCGCTGACGCTTCCGCTCACGGTGGGCCCCGGCTCCATCTCCGTGGCCATTACGCTGGGGGCCAACGCCCCGCGGCATCCGGGAGTGAATCTGCTGCTGCTGACATCTGCGGTGACTGGTTCCCTGCTGGTGGCGCTCAGCGTGTATCTCTGCTACGCATTCGCGGACCGCCTGGCGCGGCTGCTGGGCGACGCGGCCATGGGCGTGGTGATGCGCCTCTCGTCCTTTCTGCTGGTGTGCATCGGCGTGCAGATTCTGTGGAACGGCGCCAGCGCTCTGCTGGAAAGCCTGCCGCAGTTTTCCCGGTGAGCGTGAAGAAGAGAACTTCGGCATACAGCAGAAGTTATCCGGCTCTGTTGACACCCCAGGAATCGTTCGGCGAAGAGCAACAGAAAAACAGATCCCTCATCCGGTCATCCCGAATCCCGAAACCTCGGGATCGGGGCGCGCGGGTTCGGCATGACATACCGGCGGATGCGACCCCCTACGGCGTCAGGTGCTATTCCGAGAGTTCCGGGGGTGCGCTGCCGGGGGCTTGGGGTTGCGTGACAGCCTTGCGGACCAAATCGGCGAGGCAGGAGATGAACGTGGGTGAATCGCCCACGGCGGGCATCATGCGGAACTGAGTGATTCCGGCGTGGCCGGCAATCTCGCGGGCTTCGATATTGATTTCATGCAGAGTCTCGACGTGCTCGGTGACGAAGGCGATGGGCACGATGAGCACTTTCTTAACGCCTTCGCGGCCCAGGCGCTCGAGCGTGGCAATGGTGGACGGCTCGAGCCACTTCATGGGACCGACGCGGCTTTGAAAACACAGCGTATGAGGCTGCGTCCAGGCGCCACGCGCCATCACCGCGTCCACGGTGGCCTGGATCTGCTTCGGATAAGGATCGCCCTTTTCCACCAGGCTCAAGGGAACCCCGTGCGCGCTGAAGACGATGTGCACGCCCTCGGGCGAATCGAAATGTCCGAAGGTGGCGTGGATGCGCTCGACCAGCGCTTCGATATACAGAGGATGCTTGTGAAAATCGCCGACGGTGCGCACCGGGGGAGCGCCGTTCCTGTTTGCGGATGCGCCGGCTTCCCCGCCCCGGTAGCAGCGGTTCCATTCCTTCAAGCTGCTGAGCGTGGTGGCGTACGAGAAGTGGGGATAGAGCGGCAGCAGCACAATCTGCTCCAGCGTTTCGGAGCGGATGCGCGCCACGGCCTCCTCCGTGCTCGGGCGCCAGTAACGCATGGCCACCGCCATCAGCGGGTCGAACTCGGGGCGCAGCGCGGCCTCCAGAGCGCGGGACTGGCGCGCGGTGAGGATGCCGATAGGAGAGTGGCCGCCGATTTCGCGGTAATGCTCGGCCACGTGGGGCGCGCGTTTGCGGGCAATGAAGCGCGCCAACGGCTTGCGCAGCAGGCCGCCGACCACGGGAATGGGAATGATGTCCGGGTCGCAGAATAGATTGAACAGGAAAGGCTCAACGGCCTGGGACGAATCCGGCCCGCCGAGCTGGAAGAGCACCACGCCGATCTTTTTAGGGGCGGTCATTCCGCGCTTCTCTCCACCGCCGTGGCGACACGGGCCCCGGGGCGCCGTTACGCGCGGCCGCCGAGAGCGACCTGCTGCTTCAGGCGCTTGAGTTCGTCCTCGGCGCGGTTCAGGCGTTTGGCTACAGTGAATTGATAGGCGAAGATCACCGCCCAGAAAACGAAATAGGCAGCGAGCAGGCTATCGAAGTTTTTCATGGGCAGTTCCCCCTCAATTCTCCTGCAAACGCAAGGCCGCAGAGGCGGCGGAAGGCTCTTCCGACTCCTGGCGCAAGCGCTCCACCTCAAAACGCAGCGACTCCAGGCGGTAGCGTACGCGGACCAGCACGGCAAACAGAATCATGGTGGCCCCCCAGGTGAAGAACAAGACGGCTTTCATGGTGGGGTCCAGGCCGGAGCCGGCCCCGCCGCCAATCACCGCGGAGGGATGCTGCGTGCGCCACCAGCGGATGGACATGTACACGATGGGCACATCCGCAAAGGCGAAAATGCCGTAGACGGCGGCCAGCACGGCGCGGCGCTGCGGCTCTTCCACCAGATTGCGAATGAGCAGATAGGCGATGTACATGAGCCACAGCACAAAGGTGGTGGTGAGCCGGGCATCCCAGGTCCACCAGATGCCCCAGATGGGCTTGGCCCAGATGGGCCCGGTGATCAGCACCACAGTGGTGAAGGCCAGCCCGGTTTCCGCCGCGGCCACGCCCAGCCAGTCGTGCCGGGGCTGGCGGTGGACCAGATAGAGCACGCCGGCGACGGCTACCAGGAGATAAGCCATGCCGGCGGTCCAGGCGCTGGCCACGTGGATGTAAAAGATGCGCTGTACTTCGTGCATGGTGCGCTCGTCCGGGGCCACAAAAAAGATGGCGTAGCCGGCGGCGGCCATCCACAGCGCGGCCAGCGCACGGAGTCCCAGCCACAGGATGCGGTTGCTTTGCATTTCATTCCTCAAGCAGCGCCTCGAACAGAAAATACGAGGCGGTCAGATAAATCACGTCCGCGCCGGCCAGCACCTTCAGCCAGAGCACCGGCCACTCCGGCGGATCCGCCAGCAGCCCGGCCGTGGCCTCCGCTCCGGCAATCAGCACGGGCGTGAGCACCGGAAGCAGGAGCAGCGGCAGCAGCAGCTCGCGCATGCGCGCGTGCGCGGTGACCGCGGAAAACAGCGTGCCCGGCACCACGATGCCCAGCGTGCCCAGCGCCAGCACCAGCAGGACCTGGGGCAACACTCCGGCGATGGGAATATTGTAAAGCACCACGAAAACCGGGAGCAGCAGCGCCTCGGTGATGGCCAGAAAGAGAAAACTTGCCAGGGTCTTCCCCAGCAGAATGGCGTAGGGCGGGATGGGAGCGAGGCGCAGGGCGGAAAGCGTCTCGTTGGCCTGCTCGCGCAAAAAGGCGGGCTCGAGCATCAGCGTGCCGGAAAACAGAATGGCGATCCACAAAAGGCCGGGGGCGAAGGTGCGGATCTCCTCGCGCGTGGCGTCAAAGCTGAAACTGAACATCACCACCACCATCAGCGCAAACACGGCGGTAGTGCTGAGCAATTCGTGCGAGCGGAATTCCGTGCGGACTTCCTTGGCCAGGATGGCCCAGGCCCCGCGCCACAGGGAAACGTCCGTGACGCGAGCCGCGGGAACGGCATCTTCGAGGACGGTTTGCGCGCGCACAGCCATCAGTTGACGGCTCCGGAAAGCGGCGGGGGCGGCGCCTCCGCTACAGCGGAGTCGCGCACCACGCGGCCCGCTTCCAGCCACACCGTGCGCGTGGCCAGGGAGAGCACCGAGCCGCCCTGATGGGTGCTCATCACGATGGTGCAGCCGGAGCGATGCAGGCGGCCGAGCTCCTGCGCCAGCCAATCGCATCCCGCGCTGTCCAGTCCGGTGGTGGGTTCGTCCAGCAGAAGGAGACCCGGGCCATGGAGGAGGGCGCGGGCCAGCGTCAGGCGCTGGCGCATGCCGCGGGAGAAAGTGCGCACCAGGCTGGTCTCGCGGCCGGCGAGGCCCGCGGCGGCCAGACGCGCGCCCACAGCCGCCTGCGCATCCGGCAGGCCGTAGAGACGGGCGAACAATTGCAGGTTCTCCTGCGCGGTCAACTCGTCGTAAAGGAGCGTGGCGTGAGCGATCAGCCCGATGCGGCGGCGGGCGGCCGCGGCGGATTCCTCACCGCCCGGGCCGTGAAAGCGGACCGTTCCGGAGGTGGGATGAGAAAGCTGCGCAGCCAGCCGGAGAAGCGTACTCTTCCCCGAGCCGTTCGGTCCGAGCAACGCGGTAAATTCTCCGGGGCGGAGTTCGAGAGAGGTCGGCCGCAGGGCCCGGATCGGGCCGTAGCGCTTTTCTGCGTTGGAGAAGGTAACCCCCAGGCCAGCGATGAGACCGAGCGGGTTCGCTTCGGCGAGAACCTGTTCCAGCGGCGGCACGTGCGTTCAGCCCTCCCCACTCCCGCGGCGCAGATCTCCCGCCGGCATGCGTTCCGTCCCGGGTGCAATCAGCCGTGCACCAGGTCGCGCAGAATTGTCTGCAGCCGTCCGCGCTCGCGCGCGTAATCCTCTTCCGTGATCGTGCCGGCCTGGTGGCGCAATTCCAGGCGGAAGAGCTTGTCCTTCAATTCCTCCAGGTTGAGCTGGGCAGCGCGCTCCGCCTCCGCCAGAATGGCGCCTGAGGACGCCCCGGACGCAGCGGGTGCGGCCGGAGCTTGCGCGGCGGCGCGCGGTTTATTCGCGCGGCCGGACCCGGCAGACTCTGCACCGGCCGCGGCCACGGCCTGCGGCGAACCAGCGGTCATGGAATGGCCGGCGATGCCCGGCTGGCCGGCCGCGGCGGGCGAGCGCATCAGATAAATAAACCCGAGCACAAAAAATACTCCCATGCCTCCCAGCACGATCCACTGGAAGCTGGCCAGGCGCGGGGCCAACACCTGCAGATTCTCGCCCGGGGAAGCGCCCGCATCACGGCCACCCCCGGCCGCGCCGCCTCGCGCGGACTCTCCCGGCTCCGGCGGCATGGGCGCGGTTCCCGAGAGGGAAATGGCCAGGGGCGAACCCGCAGCCACGTGTTGCTTGACCACCAGAGTGTAGCCTTGCTCCGTGCCACCGGGAGTGAAACCGTCGGCGCTGATGGTCATGCCGACAGGCGCGGCGAGCATGACGCGGTCCGCAGGCAAGATCGAAGGAGCCCGGAAATCCGCCTTGTCGCCTTCGTAGGGAAGGTCGTAAGCGATGCGGAAGGCGGTTTCGCCGGGCTTGATGGGGAAATCCACGGCGTAGCGATTCTTCCCCCGGTCAGTGGTTCCCTGCGGGAGCGGCATACCGCCCGGAGGAGTCGCGGTGACCTGTCCCATCTTGGCGCCGGCGGGGACTTCAAATTCGAAAGCGCCTTTCGGGTTGTTGTAGGTTGCCGGGGGATTGGCGCTGTTCTGGAGGACATAGTCCTCGACGGCCATCAGACGCGCCCCATTGGGCTGGAAGATTAGAGTGCGGGAGGCCAGATGCACGGCACTGGCAGGAGCATTGGCTTCGAAGACTTCCAGGTCCGCGACGGGCCGGCCCGGCGGCGACATCTGAAAATAGCCGGCGCCCTGGTACGTGGTGCGCACCAGCATGGGGCCCCGCCCGATTTCGGGGCGATCGAAACTGAACCCGCCTTCGGCGTCGGTTTGAGTGGTGGTGAGCGGCTCCATGCCGTTGACCAGGGAGATGAGCGCGACCTCGGCATGGGGAACCGGTTTGCCGTTGGAGCCGTTGCGCACGTGCCCGCTGATGGTGCCGGCGGCCGCGGGAAGCGAAAGGGCTGCAAGCAGGGCGGTCAATCGAACGAGAGGGCTTAGGACAGGACCGGCAGACTTCCCGGTCGCGCGCAGCGCCCGCACAAAACCCAGGCAGGGAGGGACAGACAGGAATGTCTGTCCCACACGGAGCCCACGCACAAAACCCAGGCAGGGAGGGACAGACAGGAATGTCTGTCCCACACGAAGCCCCCGGGCCACAGTGGCGCAAGATCGGAGGAAAGGAATCATGCGCCTTTCGCCTCGCTGCCCGTGCCGGCCGCCGGACGGGTGCGCGGGCGAAACGAGCCCGCACTGGTAAGCCCGTCGATTTCCGTGAGCACGCCGGCGGCTTCCGCTTCCAGGGACTGGCGCACCTGCTCGTAGTCCTGCTCGGAGAATTTTCCGGAGCGGTATTCGAAGCGCAGGTCGCGCAAATTCTCATAAATGGCGTCGCGGCGCTCCAGCAACTGGTCCAGGTGGGTGCGGTAGGGGGCGGAGTCAGCGTCCTCCGGACGCACAAAAAAGATGAAGATGGCCGCCCCCGCAGCCAGCAGCAAACAAGCAAGCGCGATGATGTTTTCGTCAGCCATTCTGTTTTATCCCGACGGTAGGACAGACATTCTTGTCTGTCCATTCTTCCTTTCCATGCCAGCCGCGGCCCGGGCGACAAGCCACTGCTCCGGAGGGACAGACAAGAATGTCTGTCCCACAATTACGCATCGTCGCGCTCGGTCTCCTCGCGGATGCGCGCGAGCACTTCCGGAGGCGGCGCAGGCCCCGAAGGCAATGCGGGCGTTGGTCCCGCGGGGCGGGACCAGCGCGCCAGCAGCGCGCGGATCACATAAAGCCCCGCGCCCACCACCGCAAAGGGCATGATCCAGGCCAGCCAGTTGAAGCCTTTGGCCGGGGGTTCGGCGATCACTTCCGCGCCGAAATCCTGGACAAAGGCCTGCAAGATCAGGTCGTCGCTCTTGCCGCTGGCCACTTCCGCGTCCAGCTTTTTGAGCATGGCGGTGGACATGGTGCAACCCACGTGATTGCACTCCACCAGGATCTGCTTGCAGCCGCACATGCAGAACATGCGGTGACCGATGGTCTTGGCGCGGTCGGTTTTCTGCGCCTGGGCGGGGGTGAAGACGAGAAACGCCAGGACGAAGGCCAGAAACGGGCCCAGCGCCGGAGGCTTCGGCCCGCGAAAGCGCCGGCTGGAAGCCGGCGATGCATAGCTAGTCCTGGGCGCCATATTGAGTGGCCGTGGCGGGAGCGGCCACGGCAACAGGACCGCCCTCCGCAAATTGCCGGGCGGGGGAAAGCACGATGGCTGCGCGCTGATTGGGCAAAATGGCCAGAACGGTTCCCATCACCAGCACCAGCCCGCCAATCCAGATCCATTTCACCAGCGGATTCAGGTAGGCGTGCACGATGGGTGCGCCGGATTCCGGGTCGCGTCCGGCGTAAACCACGTACAGGTCTTCGAGCGCCGTGGAGTAGATGCTCACCATCGTCCCCGTCTCGTTGTTGCCGGTGTTAAACAGGCGCCGCTCGGGATAGAGCATCAGCAGGGATTTTCCGCCGCGGTTCACCTCGATGGTGGCGCGCTCCGCCTGGTAATTGGGGCCCTGGCGCGTTTCGAATTCCTGGCACAGCAGCGTGTATGGCCCGATGCTGAATTGTTCGCCGGGATGGACGGCCTGCTGCACGTCCTTGTTGAAGGCGGCGCCGGCCAGACCGATGAAGATGAACACCATGCCCAGGTGGATCACGTAGCCGCCGTAGCGGCGCGTGTTGCGCAGGGAAAGCTCGATGGCCGCGGAGAGCCAGTTCATGCCCGCGCGCGACCGGATCACCCTGGCGCCGCGGAAGAACTCGCCGAAAATGGTGAGCGCGACAAAGACGGACAGGCCCAGGCACATCAGCGCGTAGAAGTGCCGGTAGCCCAGCGCAAATGCCGCGGCGCTGGCCAGGGCCCCGCCCACCAGCGGCCAGGCGAAATTCTTCTGCAAGCTCTCCACGGAGGTGCGGCGCCAGGCGAGCAGCGGGCCCACTCCGGTGAGGAAGAGCAGAAACAGGCCAATGGGGATGTTTACCTTATTGAAGAAGGGAGGGCCGACGCTGATCTTGTTGCCGGTGAAGGCTTCGGAGATGACCGGGAAGAGGGTGCCCCAGAGCACGGCGAAGCAGGCGGCGAGGAGAATCAAGTTGTTGAACAGGAAGCTCGATTCGCGCGAAACCATGGAGTCGAGCTGGTTATCGCTCTTCAGGTAGTCGCGGTTCTTGAAATACGCGAGGATGCACACCGCGAGCGCAAAGAAAAGAAAGCCGGCGAACCACTGGCCGATGGAGGACTGGGCGAAGGCGTGCACGGAGCTGACTACGCCGCTGCGCGTGAGGAACGTGCCCAAGATGCACAGCAGGAAGGTGACGAACACCAGCCAGATGTTCCACACCTTCATCATCCCGCGCTTCTCCTGCATCATCACGGAATGGAGATAGGCGGTGCCGGTGAACCACGGCATGATGGAGGCATTCTCCACCGGATCCCAGGCCCAGTAGCCGCCCCAGCCCAGCACGGCGTAAGCCCAGTGCGCGCCCATCATGATGCCCAGGCTCTGGAAACCCCAGGCCACCATGGTCCAGCGGCGGGTGAGGTGAATCCACTTTTCACCGGGATAGCGCGCCAGCAGCGCGGCGAGCGCAAACGCGAACGGGATGGTGAAGCCGGTGTAGCCCAGATAGAGATTGGGGGGATGCGCGGCCATTTCCGGATACTGCAACAGCGGGTTCAGACCGTTGCCATCGGCGCGCGCCATGATCATGGGCACGCCGTTGGGGCCGGCGGCGCCCAGCAGCGCGAACGGGCTGGCCACGAAACAATTCAGGGTGAGAAAGAAAATCTGCACCGAGGCCAGAATCACGCCCACGTAGGGCATCAATTCCGGGTGCTTGCCGCGGTTGGTGAACAGCACGAAAAAGGTGTAAATGGAGAGCAGAAAACTCCAGAAAAGCAGCGAGCCCTGCTGCCCGGACCACAGCGCCGGCAGTTTGTAGAATGCCGGCAGGTCGCGGCTGGAGTGTTCGGCCACGTAGGCCATCGCAAAATTATCGGTGTAGAAGAGATAGACCAGGCTGGCGGTGCCCAGCACCACCAGGATGCATACGGCCATGCCCGCGTTCCGCGCGCTCTTTTGCAGCAGCGGGTTGCGGGTGCGGATGCCGGCGATGCCGCCGAGAATGGCGTAGCCGGCGCAGACAAACGCCAGCAGCAGGGCGAATGATCCAAACAGGTCCACCGGTCAGCCTCCCTTGTATCGCTTCATGCGACTGCCTGAAAGCCCGTCCAAGAGTGGACAGGCCAAAAGCCTGTCCTGCCTTGCTAGGTCTTGCCGTTGCCGGAGGGAGCGGAGGCTTGCGCCGTTCCGGTGCCGCCGCCGGGGGAGTTGCCGGGTTGCGCGCCGGGCGCGGCTTCGTACTTCGAGGCGCATTTCGCTTGCACTTGCTCGGCTACGAATTTTCCGTCCGGCGTGCGGTGGCCTTCCACCAGCGCCTGAGCGCCGTCCTTGAAGGTGTCCGGCAGCGGGTCGCGGCCTACGTAGCTGATTTCGAGTCCGCGGCCCTGCTCTTCGAGCACAAAGTCCACGCGGCCGGGAAGGTGCTGGATGGTGCCATTGCGCACGTTTCCGCTGACGCGCATGCGCTGGGTGCGCGCGGAGCCCTTCAAGGTGTCCAGCTCCGAGATGGTGTGGTAATAGGTCTTGCTCTCCGAGACGCCCGAATAGGCCAAGTAGCCCAGCGTCCCCACTATCAGCGCCGCGCCGACCACGAACTTTGTCTGCATCATTCTGGGCCTCCGCCAGTTAGCAGCGGGACATTCTTGCCGAGTGTACCACAGCGCAAACCCGGCTCGCGAAATGCAGCATCGCAGGACGCGCCACGCTTGGCTGTGACTAACGTCACAGGGTTTCAGTAGCGGGCCTGAGGCAGGGCGGGAAGGGGTCCTCAGCGCGGTGAAAATTCTTCGGCGCCCTCGCTGGGCGGGCCTTGAACTGCCGGGGGCTGCGGCAGGTCCCCGCCGCCGAGCTTACGGCTCAGGCACCATTTCAATTCTGCGGACATGTCCGTGACTTCCATGCCCGGCACCACCAGGAACTTGCAGGCCAGCATGGGGCGCGCTTCATCGTCATCCGGCAATTTGCAGGTGACCTTGCAGTACTGGCATTCCTGGTTCCAACAGAAGCGGCCGTAAGGCACTGTTTCCGGGCTAATGTACTGGAAGGCGCGGAGCAGGCTGTTCTTTTCCGGCACCTCGAAACGGTGTCCGAGTACGGTAATGGGAACGAGCCGTTCATAAGGCCGGAAAATATCAGACATGGGCGTGCGCCTGAGGCGCTCCTCCGTGGCAGCGTGGCGTCCACAGTAGCGTTATGGCCTGACGGCGGCAACTGGTCATGCTGACAGGGTTCCAATGCGTCACTCCCGGGCAACTCGGGCAAGGCCTAGGGCTTTCAAACATTGCAGTGGGGACTGGCCGGGTGAGCAAACAATTACGGACCAGGGTGGTTGGACGATGCTGCGAATTCACTTTCTCGGCTTCCTGATTCTGACGAGTTGGCTGCCGCGCCTTGAGGCTGCAAATCCTGAGGATCTCGAGTTTCGCGTGCGGCTGGCAGAGGACAGAAACGCCTACTACATGGGAGAAGCCATCCCTGTGGAGGTGGTTTACTCGAGCCAAAGTGAGAATAAGTACCGGAGATTATCCCTCTCGTCTCTGGGGAACTTGGAGGTACGAGTGTGGCCCTCGGACGGCGTGGTTGATCGGCAGCTGTTACAGGGGGAAGGTGGGTGGGCGGGATCCATCCTGGGTGGAGAGGCTTATCTAGGACCGCAGGAAATGATTCAGCCGCTTGATCTCTGCGCTCTGTACCGATTCTCCAAGCCGGGCCAATATTCTGTGCGGATCCTGAGCAAAGAAGTTTCACGAATCCGGAGCGCGCAGGAAGGCGGCGGAAACGAGCAGCTCACCCTCGAAGCCGGGCCGCTCAATTTTGAAATACTAGCGCCTGACCCGGCTTGGGCCGCCGGGGAACTGCGCCAGATCGAAGAGCAGCTGGAAAACACTGCAGTCCCTGGGGAGAGTGCGCGCGCACTTTCCCGGCTGGGCCACCTGGATACTCCCGCTTCGGTGAAGATGCTGCTCCAACCTTACCTTGACCATTCCGAGGCCGGGCCGGAATGGTTGCTTGTCACCTATCTGCGAGAGTCCTCTCAAATGGACTTCATCATTCCGAAGCTTGAACGCGCGTTATCGGAGCCAGCCGTCAGTGTCCCCTCGAGCTTGCCCGAACTGCTAGCCACGCTTCAGACACGCCAGGATCTCGGATTGCCGACCCCCTATCCCGGCGATGCCGGGGACCGGCAAGGCTGGTCCGAACAACAAAGCCGACGCCAAGAGGTCCATGCGAAATATCTTGCGGCGGCCAACGCTTTGCTGGTAGCGAGTATCGATCGGCGGAATGGACCTCAACGTGCCGCTGCCCTCTATCAGGCGTGGCTGGACGCCGAGACCCTCGACCGCGCGAAGCCGTCTTCGCCTGCGAAGCTGATGAAACTGCGGCAAGGCGTTTTGTCAGTCGTCGAGGAGTTGGATCGCGGGAAGCAGGAGCAATTCCTTATCAGCGCCTGGCAGACGGTGCCCCACAGCCAACTTCTTCCCGTCATTCGCAATTTGGCCGCGGACCCCTCACTGGACAGCGCCTTCTTTCCCTCCCGGGAAGCCTTCCATCTCTGGTGTGAAGACTGGCCAGCCGATTGCACGGCCGCGATTCTTTCTGCTGCGGTCGAGTCGCATATCCAAACCGACCAGTACGTGCTCCTTATGATGACTGAAGGAGAGCATCCGGAGCTGGATACTATGCTGAACGAGCAACTGCACGCGCCTGAATTGCGGAACGACAGCCAACAATCGCAACGAACCGCGGCGCTGGTCTTGCGCGCCGGCAGCCGCGGTATAGCACCATCGGTGGACGCGTTCCTGGATGCGTTGCCGGGGTGCACTTCCGCAGTCGAGGGCTACTTGATCGGCTACCTCTTCCGTACTGCGCCTGCAAATGCAGGGCGACGTCTCTCTGCCCTTCTCCAGGAAAGGGACGGTTCCTGCGGTTACGAAACACTCCGCTGGCTGAGCTTCGCACGCTACTCCGATGATCTGATTGCCATCGCCATCCGGGGCTTGGATTCCGCAAACCTTCAGAGTGCCCACGCCTCCGCGCTCTTTTTGGGGGCGCACGGCCCAGCTTCTTCGGAAGACGCCCTCTGGCGGCGCCTGGGGCGATTGTGGCAGGAGTGGCGCGGACAATTGCGAGACGTGCCCATGAACGCCGGTGCGGGCAGGCGCGAAGAACGCGCAGCCTTGGAGCAAGCGCTTGCATCCGCTCTGGCGAATTCCCCGAACTGGAAGCTGAACTCAGCCGAACTGGAGCGCTTGCGCATAGGCTGCCTTACGGCCGCGTGCAGGGACATCGCCGACGGAAAGTTGTCATTGAATTTTTAGCCGGCCTTTCGGGGCCTCAACCGACGGGGTGAATGGTCGTGGGAGCACCGGCCCTGCCTGATCGGCCACGGCGGATGGCGGGATAAACCCGCCGCTACAAGCGCTTCGGGATCGGGACGGGAGCCCGCGCCACGAGGCAGGCGTCGCTGGGCGCGGCGAGCAGGGCCCTTACGAACGGACCTCTTCGAAGAACTGGCCCATGCGGCGGAATTTCTGGTAGCGGAGGTCGAGAAGTTCGGGAACGGGAAGGGCTTCCAATTCAGAGAGGGCGGCGGCGATGGCGTCGCCGGTGGCCTGCGCCGTGGCCTCGGCATTCAGATGCGCGCCGCCTTCCGGCTCTGGAACGATGGTGTCCACCAAACCAAGCGCGAGCAGGTCAGGCGGGGTGATGCGCAGCGCGCCGGCGGCCAGCTCTGCCTTGGCAGCGTCGCGCCACATGATGGAGGCGCAACCCTCCGGCGAGATCACCGAATAAATCGAGTTCTCCAGCATCAGCACGCGATCTCCCACGGCAATGGCCAGCGCACCGCCCGAGCCGCCTTCCCCGGTGATGGTGACGACGATGGGAACGGGCAGGCGCATCATCTCGCGCAGATTGCGGGCAATGGCCTCCGCCTGGCCGCGCTCTTCCGCGTCAATGCCCGGATAGGCTCCCGGAGTGTCCACGAAGGTGAGCACCGGGCGGTGGAATTTCGCGGCCAGCTGCATCAGGCGCAGCGCCTTGCGGTAGCCTTCCGGCTTGGCCTGGCCGAAGTTGCGCGCCAGGCGCTGGTTCGTGTCCCGGCCCTTCTGCTGGCCGAGGAGCATCACCGGGCGTCCGCGGAACCAGCCGAAACCGCCGACCATGGCCGCGTCGTTGCCATAGGCGCGGTCGCCGGAAAGCTCGTTGAAGTTGGTGAGCAGGAGCCGCGCGTAATCGAGCGTGTAAGGGCGGTCGGGATGGCGGGCGAGTTGGGTCCGCTGCCAGGCGGTGATGTTGGTGTAGAAATCGCGCTTCAGGGCGGCCAGGTCTTCACGCAGGCGGTCCACGTCGCCAACCGAGAGGCCGTTGCCGGCCATGCGGCGCAGCTCTTCGACGTCCTTCTCGAGGTTGTCGATGGCGCGCTTTTTCTGAGTGATGTCCACGGTAGATTTAAGAATAACCGGAACGTGCCGGAAGTCACGGAACGTGCCGCAGGGCTGTCGCCCTGCGCTACATTTTACCTGCCGGAGCCCTGCGGTGGGGGCGAAAACGCCTGGAGGTGCGCCGGCCGGCCCCGCCCCGCAACAAGCAGATCCCTCGCCCGCCCGGCCAGAGCGGGCAAGCCCGGCGGGTTCGGGAGAGCGTGCCTCGCGTTCATTCAGGCAACGCGGGAGCTCCGCGCGAAAGAGGCGCCCTGGGTTGCGGCGCCTGCCGCGTCTGCTGCCCGGCCGTTTGCGTCGTTCCCTGCCCCAGCCAGCTCCACGGCATTCTCGCCCAGCAGATCGCGAACCTTGGCGAGCAGGTCTTCATCCGCGCGCACGCGATAGGCGGTGTGCTGCGTGCCGACCGTACCGTCCGCCGTGACCACGACAAAGCAGACGCGGCAGGCGCCGGGCCGCGTGGCGAAGAGCTCTTTGAGCAGGTTCAACGAGTGTTCGTCCATGTTGTCCGCTTCCACGTGGAGCCGCAACGTGCCTCCGCCCGCCGCGCCCGATTCTCCTTCGAGCGACTTGGCCTCGGTGAGGATGACGCGTGTGCCAACGTCTTCGACGCTGATTCTGCCCTTCACCACCAGGGTGGCCCCGGAACGCAGCAGGCGCTCGTAGCGTGAAAAACTTTCGGGAAAAACCAGCACCTCGGCGGTGCCGGTCATGTCCTGCAAGGTCAAAATCGCCCAGCGCTGCCCTTTCTTCGAGCGCATGGGACGCAGGGCGGCCACGATGCCGGCCACAGTAACGTCCGCGCTGTCTCCCACCTGCGCGCGCTCTTCCAGCGTGCCCAGGGGAGCGGCAGCCAGCTCCTCCAGGCGGGCGCGAAAACGCTCCAGGGGATGCCCGGAGACGTAGAAGCCCAGCATCTCGTACTCGCGTGCCAGCCGCTCGTGCTCCGGCCACTCTTCCACGTCCGGCAATTCATCCGCCGGGGCAGCGGCCTCCTGCGCGTGGGCGGCGCCGCCGAAGAGGCCGTGTTGTCCCACGGAACGGGCGCGGCCCAGATGCTGCGCGCCCTCCATGGCCCGGTCAATCATGGCCATCAATTGCGCGCGGCGCGCGCCCAGCGAATCCATGGCCCCGGCGCGGATCAGGCTCTCCACCATGCGGCGGTTGAGCAGGCGCAGATCCACGGATTCGCAGAACTGCGCGAGCGAACGGAACTTCGCGGTGCGCTGGCGGGCATCGAGGATGCCGCGCACGGCGTTCTCGCCGACGTTGCGGATGGCGCGCAGGCCGAAGCGGATGGCCTCGCCCGCAGGGGTGAAATCCATGTCGCTGGAATTCACGTCGGGAGGCAGCACGGTAATGCCCGCGGCCCGCGCCTCGCCGATGTACTTCACCATCTTGTCGGTGTTCCCGGTTTCGGAGGTGAGCAGGGCGCAGAAAAATTCCACCGGATAATGCGCCTTCAGCCAGGCAATCTGATAGGCCAGCAGGGCGTAAGCGCAAGCATGCGACTTGTTGAAGCCGTAGCCGGCGAACTCCTCCATGAGGTCGAAAATGCGCTCGGCTTTCTTCTCCGGCACTTTGCGCGCGCGGCAGCCGGCCAGGAATTTCTCGCGCTGCGCGGCCATTTCCTCTTTCTTCTTCTTGCCCATGGCGCGGCGCAGCAGGTCCGCTTCGCCCAGGGAATAGCCGGCCAGGCGGTTGGCGATTTGAATCACCTGCTCCTGGTAGAGGATCACGCCGAAGGTTTCCTGGAGGATGTCCTGCAGCTCCGGCAGGTCGTAGGTGACTTTCTTGCGCCCGTGCTTGCGGGCGATGAAATCGTCGATCATCCCGCCCTGAATGGGCCCCGGGCGATAGAGCGCGTTGAGCGCGGTCAGGTCTTCGAGCCGCGATGGCTGGTAACGCCGCAGGATGTCGCGCATGCCGTGAGATTCAAACTGGAAGATGCCGCTGGTCTCCGCGCGGCAGAAGAGCTGGTAGGTGGCGGAATCGTCGAGGGCCAGATCATCGAGCGCCAGCGTCACCCCGCGGTGCTGCGCGATCAGCTTGACCGCGTCATCCAGGATGGTGAGCGTGGTCAGCCCGAGGAAATCCATCTTCAGCAGGCCGAGCTTCTCGAGCGCGTTCATGTCGTACTGCGTGGTGATTTCCTCGCGGTTCGATTTGTAGAGCGGCACCAGCTCCACGAGCGGCTGCGGAGAAATCACCACACCGGCGGCATGCGTGGAGGCGTGGCGCGCAAAGCCCTCCAGGCGGCGGGCCACGTCCATCAACTCGGTGAAGCGCTCGTCCTTTTCCACCGCGGCGCGGAGTTGCGGCGATTCCGCCCAGGCTTTCTCCAGCTTGATGTTCAGCTCCTGGGGGACGAATTTCGCCAGGCGGTCCACTTCGCCAAAGGGCAGGTCCAGCGCGCGGCCGGAGTCCTTGATCGCCGCTTTGGCCGCCAGCGTGCCGAAAGTGATGATCTGGGCCACGTTTTCCCGGCCGTAGGTCTGGGTGACGTAATCAATCACTTCGCCGCGGCGGCGCATGCAGAAATCAATGTCGATATCCGGCAGGGAGACGCGCTCGGGGTTCAGAAAGCGCTCGAAGAGCAGATCGTATTGCAGCGGGTCCACGTCCGTGATGCCCAGGGAATAACTGACCAGGCTGCCGGCGGCGGAGCCGCGCCCGGGCCCCACGGGAACGCCCTGGGCCCGCGCGTAGCGGATGAAATCCCAAACGATCAGGAAGTAGCCGGCAAAGCGCATCTTTTTGATTACTGCGATTTCGTAAGCCAGGCGCCGCTCATATTCCGCCAGGGGATGCCGCAGGCGGCCGGCCGCGGCCAGCCGCTCGATGCGCGGCACGCGCCCGGCAAACCCTTCGCGGACCACGCGCTCGAAAAAAGTTTCCAGGGTGTGGCCCTCGGGCACGCGGAACTCGGGGAACGGGTTGTTTACCGCCTCAATCTTCACCTTGCAGCGCGCGGCGATTTCCACGGTGCGGCTGAGGGCATCCGGCAGTTCGCGGAACACCTGGGCCATTTCTTCCGCGGTCTTGAAATAAAACTGGTCGGTGGCGAAGCGCATGCGATGCGGATCGCTCATGGTCTTGCCGGTCTGGATGCAGAGCAGCACTTCCTGCGCGCGGCTATCTTCGCGGGAAAGGTAATGGGCGTCGTTGGTGGCCACCAGCGGAATGCCCGACTCGCGCGAGAGGCGCAGCAGGCCGCGGTTGACCTTCTTCTCGATCTCCAGACCCTGGTCCTGCACTTCCAGGAAAAAATTTCCCTTGCCGAAAATGTCGCGCAGCCGCCCCGCAGCTTCCCGGGCCTCCGCTTCTTTATCCTCGGTGAGCGCTTCCGCCACTTCTCCGCGCAGGCAGGCGGACAGGGCGATCAAACCGGAAGAATGGCGGGCCAGGAGATCGTGATCCACGCGCGGCTTGTAGTAGAAGCCGTCGAGGAAGCCGGTGGAAACCAGCTTCATCAGGTTGCGGTAGCCTTCCTGCGTTTCCGCGAGCAGCACCAAATGATTGGCGCGGCCGGAGCCGGGAGCGTCCGGGTCCGAGGTCTTTTCCTTATGGCTGCCGCGGGCCACGTACATTTCGCAGCCCAGGATGGGTTTGACCCCGCGAGTGGAGGCTTCCTGGTAAAACTTCGCGGCGGCGAAGAGATTGCCATGATCGGTGACCGCCACGGCGGGCATGCCGCGGCGCGCGGCTTCGTTCACCAGGTCGGGAATGCGGCAGGCCCCATCGAGCAGGCTGTAGTCCGTGTGCAGGTGCAGATGGACAAAGGATGGAGTTTCCATCTCAGAGGGCATTGTAGTCTTCCCTCAGGGGAATTGCATCCGCGCCGCGCGGCGCTTGCACAGGAGGACCGGAGACGAAATGCGCAGCCCGGCTGTTCATCGCCTGGTCTTGGACCTGGGCTTTGCCGATTTGCCGGATGCGCCGGCGGGCCTGGCGGCGCTCTTCCCCGCGCCCGGCGCCTTGCCGGCCGCAGGCTTTTCCGCCCCAGGCTTTCTTGACGGTGCAGCGGAAGCGGCAGGCTTGGCGGCTTGCGCCTCAGCGGGTTT
>OCOJ01011471.1_pt3 | contig 27512 bp, 28 predicted proteins | sample 1539251 | NCBI WGS metagenome assembly OCOJ01 (sample SAMN01911457, study PRJEB22624) | soil metagenome | biome: Soil | place: Malaysia | collected 2012-04-30 | depth RA_metagenome m
AGGGCCGCGATGTCGAGGCCAGAGGATGTCACTCACGCCGTCGAGGAGGCGAGGAGAGCTTTCGCCTCCGGCGTCTGGTCCTCGAAGCGTCCAGCCGAGAGGGCCAAAGTCCTCCGGGAGATTTCTGACGTAATCAGGCGCGAGTCCGAGAAACTCTCCTTCCTTCTCACGCTTGAGACGGGGAAGCCATTGGCGGACTCGAAGGGGGAACTTCTGAACGCTGCGAACGTGCTGGAGTACTATGCGTCCGCTGCGCGGCACATCGTCGGCAGAATCCCCCGATATGGAGCGGCCGACGTTAGCCTGGTGGTCCACGAGCCAGTTGGCGTCTGCGCTCTGATAGTCCCGTGGAACTCCCCAATCTCCCTTCTGTCATGGAAGCTTGGTCCAGCCCTTGCCGCCGGGTGCACGGTCGTCATCAAGCCAGCAATTTACACGTCGGGAATCACAATGGAGTTCGTAGGACTACTCGGGAACATCGAGGGACTCCCAACGGGCGTCATCAACGCAATCACAGGGCCAGGTGAACCGATCGGCTCGGAGCTCGTGAAGAACCCTGGCGTAGATAAGGTCTCGTTCACTGGCTCCACGGAGACAGGCAGGAAGATCATGGAGATGGCGGCCTCGAATCTGAAGAGGGTCAACCTGGAGTGCGGAGGGAAGTCGGCGGACATCATTTTCGACGATGCCAACCTGGAGGCGGCGCTCCCAAGCGCCCTCTGGTCCATATTCAGGAGCGCAGGCCAATCCTGCAACGCTGGCTCCAGGCTCCTTATCCAGAAGACCATCTACAACACTTTCATGCAGGGCTTCAGGGATGCAACAGCGAAGATCAGGATCGGCAACGGTCTGGACCCCTCCACCGAGATGGGCCCCGTTGTCTCCGAGGAACAGCTGAACCGTGTCCTGGGATACATCAAGTCTGGCCGTGAGGAAGGAGCTCGCCTAACCACCGGTGGGGAACGGCTCGTCGAGGGGGATTACTCGAAGGGATTCTTCGTGCAGCCGACAGTCTTCGAGGGTGTGGAGAGAGGCATGCGGATATTCCAGGAGGAGATTTTTGGGCCCGTGCTCTGCGTCCTCCCATTCGAGGACGAAGAAGATGCCATATCGATCGCCAATGACACCAAGTTCGGGCTAGCGGGGGACGTCTGGTCCCGCGGCCTCACACGGATAATGAGAGTTTCTCAGGGCATCAGGACGGGAACGCTCTGGGTGAACCGGCACCTCAACCCGGGCCCAGAGGTTCCGTTTGGCGGTTACAAGCAGAGCGGGCTTGGGCGAGAAACCGGAATGGAGGGGTTGATGGAGTTCCTCCAGACGAAGCACATCAGTCTGCAGCTTACCGAGTCGTTCGAGCGCGTCCGCAGGTGAACCGTCGCTAGGCTATGTTCTTGCGGATTGCTTGACTCTGACTCCGCGACGGTCGAGCTCCGAAAGCAGCTTTTCGACCCTCTTTCCCCTGATGGCAACCTCGGGAGGGATAACCCCCTTTCCTTTGACCTCACCTGATCCCAGCATCTGCGTGACTATGGACCCGGTGTACCCTGTGGTCTTCCCCATGGAGCTGACGCCGTCCTTTTCGTCGTACTTGTCGACCATGTCATAGACCACGCTCCCCTTCTTCCCCTTGGCGATTACCCTCATCACCGTCATGTCTCGAGGGTCGCCTTCTGCTAGTTTTTTCCCGAGCACCGCCCATGAAACCTCCAGTGGGGAAATCTCAACGTCCCCCGCTACGACCTTCTCCCTGGAAAAATACCCAGACTCCATGAGCAGGCCCATCTTCTCGGCGTGCCCCGGCCATCTGAGGGTGATCTCGTCCAGGGTCTTCATTCCCTTCATCGTGTACACGAGGCTCGCGAGCCCGTCGGTGCAGAACCCTTCCAGTTTGCCTATGGGAGCAGGGAACTCGTAACTCTCCACCGTCGAGAAGGGGCGAACCTTCAGTAGCTTGCCGTTCCTGAACACGCGAGCGTCATCGATGTACTCCCTTAGCAACCCCACTATGGAAAAGACGAGCCGGTAGTCGAAGGGTGGAAGCGGCTTCTGCGGAAGGCCCCCCACGAGGATGTGCCCCTCATCCCCCCCGCCGACCTGCTCGAGCCCATGAGCAAGGAGCACCCCCCCGAGACCAGGCGCAACGCCGCATCCCGGTATCAGCGCACCTCCTGTCTTCCTGGCCTTGGCGTCGAGGGTCATCTGCTCGTCTTCGAAGGCGATATTCACCATCTTGGCCCCTGCCTCCACTGCCGCTACGTCCGTAGGGTGGACGACTCCGTGGGGGAGCGCAGAAGCCGCGACATCGAATCCCTTCAGAAACGAGACTACCCTCCTTCTGTCCTTGAGGTCAAGAAGCTCTGTCGAGAGTTTCTTCCCCGGAGCGCGCCTCTTCACGCTCTTCAGTCTCTCGGGGTCGATGTCCGCGACCACCACTGAGTCTACACCTTCGGATCTGGCGAGATCCCACCCGATCACAGACCCCATCAGACCGGAACCAAGGACAGCAGCTTTCATGTGGCCGGGCCCCGTTTGGCTCGCTTAAGAGGTGAATGTCTGCACATCTTAAGTAGGGAAGTCGGTCGGCCTGAACCATGAGCCTACGGGACTCTCTGAACCAATCGGTCTCAGTCTACATGTCCACTTTCTTCGCCCAGGTGTCGGCCACGGACTCCGTTGCCGAAGCCGCGAGGACGATGCAGAAAGCTAACGCCACCGAGGCCGTAGTCGTCACCGGCTCGGCCCCGCAAGGAATGGTCACCGAGCGGGACATACTCTACAAGGTCGTGGCCGCGGGTTCGAATCCTTCGATAGTCAAGGTCCGGGACATAATGAGCTCGCCAGTGTATACCGTCGATGAGGCGTCGAGCGTCGGAGAGGCCATCGCCAAGATGTCGAAGCTGGGCATCAGAAGGCTCGGGGTCACCAGGAACGGCAAGTTGGTCGGGATCATCACCCAGAAGGCGATGATCACAGGGAAGGCAAATCAGAACATCCCCCTCCCGGAGCTGGCACACCCGGAAGGATTCGCTTGTCCCTACTGCAACGCAATCATGAAATCGAGGGAAGAACTCTCGAAGCACATCGACCGCGACCACATGGGGGGGCTCGGCTTGCTACAGGGAGACACCTCGAAATGGTAGGTTAGGAAGCGCAGAAGAGTTCCATCGTCTCGGCAATCCAGAGCATGCCCTTGCGCATGTTCTCTAGCCTCAAGTTCTCGTTGGGTGCGTGAATCCCTCCATCCATGGCAGAAACGCCGATGTCGACCGACGGCATGTTGTACCTTCGCGTGAACAGGTACAGGGGCCCGGTCCCGGGCGATCCAAGCTCTACGATCGGCTTCTTGCCGTAGATCTTCTCTGCCGCCTCGATGGCGGCCTGGGCAAATGGGTTCTTGTACGAGGTCCTGGCCGCCGGCTCCATGCTCTCCAACTGCATCTCCACGTCCTGGAAGCCGTTGTTGTCAAGGAACTTCCTCAGCTTCTTCAAAAGCTCCTGAGGATCCTGCTCGGGGACCAGCCTGAAGTCCATCTTCACGTGTACCTCCTTTGGGAGGACTGTCTTGGATCCAGGGCCCGTGTAACCCGACCAGATTCCTGCTATGTTGCCGGTAGGCCGTTGCACCAGTGCTTTCTTCGCTTGGTCGTCCCCCATGCCACCCAAGAAACTGTCGGCGCCGTACGTCCTCCTGAATTCGGCGCCGTCAAAGGGCTGCTGTTGGAGCACGCCGATTTCGTCTTCCGCCAGGTTCGTCACACCGTCGTACCACCCCGGCACTCTGATCATCTCCTTCTCGTCCTTCAGCATGTTGAGGAGCCTCACCATCCTCCAGGGGGCGCTTGGGAGAATCGCTGCATAGCTGCTGTGCGCATCCTGAGACAGGGACCTGAGTATGAATTCGACATATATCATCCCCTTCACCCCAAGGGTCACCATGGGCGCTCCTTTGGAATCCACAGTGCCGTACTCCCAGATTACCGCGTCTGCGCTGAACAGGTCACTGTGATTCGAGATGTAGTCCCCGAGATGGACGCTCCCCGTCTCCTCCTCCCCCTCGAAGCAGAACTTCACATTGCACGGGGGCTCCCCATCGGTCCTGATGTACGACTCCACGACCTTCAGCCTCGAGACGAGCTCCCCCTTGTCGTCTGACACTCCTCGGCCATAGAGAACGCCCTCCCGGATTTCTGGCCTGAAGGGAGGAGACTTCCAGAGCTCAAGAGGCTCTTCAGGTTGAACATCGTAATGGTTGTAGAACAGGATCGTCTTCTGGGACTTCGTCGACTTTATCTCTCCGTAGACCAGTGGAGCAACTCCGTCCATGCGCAGGACCTTCGTGACCGCCCCTGTCTCCTTGAGCATCTCCTCTACAAGCGCGGCACACTCTTCAATCCCCTCCTTCCGGGCAGAAACGCTCGGCTGAGATGCTAGCCTGATCACCTCCTTGGCGAAGTCCTCTAGGTGGTCGCCCACGTACTTCTCGAATCTTGCGTCGACCATAAAGACCAAGACTCGCACCACAATAGACGGGCTTTAACCTTAACAATCGCCCGTACGCTTAAAGCCGAACCGACCAACGCCCGAGCGAATTGAGTTTGACCTCAGACCCTGGAGCAATAGGAGCGTCAGGATGGTGAGGAGGCACCAGCCGGCGGCGAAGGGTCACCGAAGCGTCGTTACCGAACGCCCCGGAAGGGCACAAATACACGAGTTGGGCCGCACGGGTCGTTTGCCCGAGCCCAAGGAGGATTCGTCCAAGAAGGCCCTTGAGTATTCGAAGTTCTACGGTGGTAAGGTTGCGGTTGCCCCCATTGTACCAGTCAGGTCGCTTGAGGACTTCTCGATCTGGTACACGCCTGGAGTTGCCGCAGTATCTCGAGCCATAGAGGCTGACACCGACCTCTCGTTCGAGTACACTGGAAGATGGAACACTGTCGCCGTTGTGACTGATGGCAGCAGGGTGCTGGGTCTCGGCAACATCGGTCCTGAGGGTGCGCTCCCCGTGATGGAGGGAAAGGCCCTCATCTACAACTACTTGGGAGGGGTCAACGCGATTCCTCTCCCCATAAGGTCCGAGACTGAGGACGAACTCATCTCGTTCGTAAGAGCTCTGGAGCCGTCCATGGGGGGCGTCAACCTGGAAGACATCGAATCACCGAAGTGCTTTGACATTCTGGAACGGCTCCGCTCGGAGATGAAGATCCCCGTTTGGCACGACGACCAGCAGGGGACAGCCGGCGTTACACTCGCCGCACTGTTTAACGCGCTCGAGCTCACAGGCCGCAAGCTCAGGGGTTCGAAGATCGTCCTTTTCGGCGCTGGTGCCGCCAACATAGCCGCGGAGAGGCTCCTTGTGCAGGCCGGCGCCAACCCCAAAGACCTGATCGTCCTCGACTCCAAGGGCATACTGGAGCCGGAAAGGGAGGACATGGACAAGCTGATGCTGAGGAACCGGTGGAAGCACGACATCGCGCTGCGCACCAACGGGGACAGGGTCTCGGGGGGGCTGATGGAAGCATTGAACGGCGCTGATGCACTTGTCGCTGCCGCAGGCAACGGGCCCGAGTTAATCAAACCGGACGAGATACGGGTGATGAACAATAGAGCCATCACGTTTTTCCTTGCAAACCCGGTGCCCGAGATGCTCCCTTCAGCGGCTCTCGCCGCTGGCGCAGAGATAGTCGCGACCGGACGTTCGGACTACCCCAACCAAGTCAACAACAGCCTCCTTTTTCCGGCGATTTTCCGCGGAGCCCTGGACGTGAGAGCGAAGACCATCACGGACGGAATGGTGATTGAGGCCGCGATGGAACTGGCTGCCTTCGCGCGGGAGAAGGGGATAGGCAAGCAGTACATCATACCCACCATGATTCAATGGGAGGTTTACCCCCGGGTTGCGGCGACGGTCGGGCAGGCGGCCGTGAAGGAAGGAGTCGCACGAAGGAGGCTCTCCAGGAAGGAGTCCCTGGCCGCTGCGACGGAGACGATAGAACGTTCCAGGAAGGTAATGAACGCTCTACGGAGGAACGGGATAATTCTTGACCCCCCGGAATAGGTCTAAATCGGGCAGAGATGCACCAGGCTACTCGGCATTGCAGATCCGGCGAGCGAGGAAGGAGGACTTGGGCGCAGTGGCAGATCTCATCGTAAGGACGAAGCGACTGAACAACGAGTTCGATCCCCTATTCGCAGTGGTGCCAGAAGTAAAGGCGAGGGCAGAAAAGCACGTCATTGGTTCGATCGAGTCGCCCGACAGGCTGCTCCTCGTCGCATCCGAAGGATCGAAGGTGGTGGGAGTTCTGCGGGCAGAGATGAGGGAGAGGCTCTTCTATGAGCCCCACATGGAGGGGTTCATCACAGACTTCTACATACTCCCCGAATACAGGAGGAAGGCTCTCGGAAACGAAATGATTCAGAAGGCAGCTGCGGAGCTCAAGAGGATGGGGGCGCAGATCATAGTCGCCGACGTGCCTGCTCAGAACGAAATAGCGAACAGGTTCTACATGAAACGCGGTTTCAGGTCCCTGACAAACCTGGTCGGAAAAATCCCCTAGAAGTCTAGGAGAGAGCCGAGCCGGGGCTCTGGTGAATTTCCCAGAACCATCATACACCTGTAGCAGAAAATGATGTTTCCAGCCCTTGCACGAGAGTGATTCTGTGATTTCACGCAATACTCTTCTTCGGGAACGGCCTTTAGAAGCATCTCGGCATCACGGCCCTCCAGGATATTTAATCTACGGCTAAACACTTACCGAGATTCGTCGTTTGACTAATATTTGGTACCGACGTTCCCCACGAGCTTTCCATTGTCGTTGACTTCCATGGTCGTCTCGAAGGAGCGTGCGTCTTCCAACGAAATCCCCCCCGTGGCCTGCCACTCCTTGAAGGAGGCGTCCTCCGCGACTTCGGCCCGAAGTTTGTGGTTTGATGTTGTTGCGAATGTCTTCACCCGTCCTGTACTGTCCCTGCCGTCGACGACGACTTTCAGCAGCTCGGGGTTCTGACTCGAGAACTCCACCTCCCGTGTGTACTTCTTGTAGAGCCTTCCAATAAGGTAGCCGAAGAGAGGGGTCCAAAGAAGCATCATCAGGGCGGTAGCGACTCCTGACTCGGAGTCGAAGACGTACCCTGAGAAGCCGAAGAACACCAGGCTGAGACCGATTAACGCTGCGAAGATCAGGCCTTTGACTGTGCTTCCTCGGTTGGGGAGCGAGTCGTAATAGAGACCGAAGAGGCCCGAATAGATGAGCGTAATGAAGAAGGCAACGAACGCGATGAATGGCACATCGACGGCAACCACCGACTGGAAGCAATCGGCGGCACTCCCATTCACATTCGCGACTCTGGGGCATGACTGTGGGAACGCTCCGCTTATCGCTTTCAGAGCTGCATCCTGCAAGGCATAGAGCAAAACCACGTTGAAGATGGCGATGCCCCCGACATAGAGGATTCCGCCAAGGGTCCCAGCCTTTACTCCCGCAAAGAAAGAACCCAACTTAGGAGATCCTAGGTGTTCAAGGCGGCCAGAACCTCTGCCTCATGCCCATGGGGATTCACCTTCCTGAATATCTTCTTGATTTTCCCATCCGCGCCAATCACGAAAGTCGTTCTCTCCGTTCCCATGTACTTCTTTCCGTAGAGGACCTTCTGTTTCCAAGTGTCGTAGAGCTTGTGGGCGACACCGTCTTCGTCGCTGAGGAGAGTGAAGTTGAGCGAGTACTTGTTGATGAACTTGGCATGCGAATCGAGCGAGTCCTTGCTCACGCCGAGCACCACAGCGTCCAGCCCGTCGAACTTCGGCATGTTGTCGCGGAAGCTACAGGCCTCAATCGTGCAGCCGGGGGTATCGTCCCTGGGGTAGAAGTAGAGGACAACCTGCCTCCCCTTCAGGGAACTGAGCCTCACGCTCTTGCCAGTCGATGCGGGCAGGGTGAAGTCGGGCGCCCTGTCGCCCACATGCAGCGCCTTCGCTACCGGACTCACATTCGTCCTCGACAAGACGCCCCCAAAAAAGGTTAATGATTAAGACGAGCGTGCCACAGAGGGCTTGTCACTCGACGTTCACGTGCACCCGTGGACAAGGGCCTTCATGAAGAAGAACGGCCCCATAATGAAGGCGTGCAGTTTCTTCAAGGTGGACGTCTCGAAGCTTCCCACCACCACGGACCAGCTCCTGGACGAGATGACCGAGGCCGGCGTAGCGAAGGCGGTGATACTGGGCCAGGACACCCATGCCACACGGAACCCTGCGTTCAAGGCCTACACACTACGTAACGACGAGGTGGCTGGGATAGCCGACAAATCCGGGGACAGGCTGATTCCTTTCGCGGGCGTCGACCCCAATGCCGGTGAGGCTGCATTGGCAGAGCTGAGGAGGGCAGTCAAGAAGCTCGGCATGCGTGGGCTGAAAGTCCACAGCAGCGCAAACTCGGTCTACATCAACGACAGGAGGCGAATGTACCCGATCTACGATTTCTGTCAGGGGGAAGGGATTCCGGTGCTCTTTCACACGGGCACCACAGGGCTAGGCAACTGCGAGATCAGGTACAGCAAGACCGAGCTGGTTGATGAGGTCTGCCAGAGCTTCCCTGATCTGAAAGTGATTATGGCCCACTTCGGATGGCCCTGGCCTGACGTGGCAATTGCAATTGCGCTGAGGAACCCAAACGTTTTCATCGACCTTTCGGGATGGAAACCCAAGTACATCCCTCAGACCGTGTTCCCGTACCTGAACGGGATTCTTCAGGACCGATTCCTTTTCGGTACCGATTATCCCATGCTCAGGCAGAAGGAGTGGCTCGACGACTTCAGGACAAACCTCGAGCCCAGACTCAGGTCTGGTGTCAGCGATAGGATCCTTTTGCACAACGCAAAGGCACTGCTTTCCGTCTAGGGCTGAATCAGCTGCATCTTCAGAGATTTCCTCCCATTGTACCCCTCGTTCGGCTTGTGCCAGAAAGCCACTTCGGGCTCGCCGTACCTCCAGCAGAGCATGACGCTCTCTCCGTACTTCTCGGCGGGGAAGTCCACCAGACCATAGTCTAGGTCCCTCACTTCCACACCCAGGTCCTCTAGCTCTGAGACCTCCCTTTTCATGTCCTCGACAAGCGCATCAAGTTGAGCGGCTTTCTCCGCCACCTCCGCTGTTCTGAACCCAAAGAGGTTGTACTTCTCAATCTCACCGTGAAGCCTGGCGACGACCTTCTTCTTCTCGATCAACTCCTTCATCTTCGGCTTGATGTCAGGGAGGAGTTTCGAAGCTTCCTGTGGCGTAAACAAATGAACGTCCTGGTCTTCGAAGGTCGTAGTACGATTCGCCCCCGCTATGCTTGCGCTTTCCCATAAGAAAGTTCCGACTGCAAAATACTTGGCCAAGGATGCTAATCGGGTTGACCCAAAGAATCCCCATCGAATTCCCAATGGCCCCTGGGGCCCAGAGTCGGCTGCTATCGTTAATAATTCGGGGCGGTGGCCATCACGCGATGTACACCCGTCGGGGGGACAGCGGCGACACTTCTCTCTATGGGCCTAGGAGGGTGAGGAAGGACGACCCCAGGGTCGAAGCCTACGGCACCGTCGACGAACTCAACAGCGTCATTGGCGTCATCATCTCCACTTCCGGATCTAGAGATGCTACCATTGTTTCTCCGCTAAAGGAGATTCAGAGGATGCTTTTCGTAGCCGGGGGGGACGCCGCGACGGAATCGAAGGGCTCCCAGAGAGTTCCAAGGATTCGGCACTCGCATACGCAAAGACTTGAGAACATGACTGACGAGCTACTCACAAAGCTTCCTCCGCTGAGCAACTTCATCCTTCCTGGAGGTTCGCCTACTGGGGCCATGCTTCACGTGGCTAGGTCGGTGTGCCGCCGGGCCGAGAGGCGCCTTGTGACTGCCTCGAGATCTGGAGAAATGAACCCTGAACTCATTCCCTTCTTCAACAGGCTCTCCTCGTATCTCTTCAATCTCTCCCGCCTAGCAAACAGCAGAGCGGGGAAGAAAGAGGATGTCTGGAAGGCTTAGGCTCAATGTAGCGAAGTCTGCACGCTCGCAGTTGGCTACTCTACGAGCTCGAAGGCGGTGGCGATTCCCTGCCCGACCCCTATGCACATCGTAGCGAGGCCATAGCGCGTTCCTGTCCTTCTCATCTGATGCACAAGGGTCGCAACTAGCCGTGCTCCACTGCACCCCAGAGGATGACCTAGGGCAATGGCCCCTCCGTTGGGATTGATCTTCTTCAGTTCGAATTCAGGCATCTCCTGCACGCAGGCGAGGACCTGGGCGGCAAAGGCCTCGTTCAGCTCAATGATTCCGAAGTCGTCCATGCTCATGGCCAGGCGAGAAAGAAGTTTTCGCGTGGCATGGACCGGCCCTATTCCCATGTAGTTGGGGTGCACTCCGGCCGTCGCCGACCCGAGGATCCGGGCAATCGGCTTGACGCCGAGACTCTCCGCCTTCTGCTTCGCCATCAGCAGGACTGCCGCTGCTCCGTCATTGATGCCCGACGAATTGCCTGGGGTGACCGTCCCGTCCTTTCTGAAGGAGGGTTTCAGGGCGGCGAGTTTCTCCAAAGACGTGTCCGGCCTGGGCCCTTCGTCTTCGCTCACTCCGCTCGGACTTTCGTGTGTCTTGACCGGCACCAACTCGTCCCTGAACCTCCCGCTCTTCGTCGCATCAACTGCCTTCCTGTGTGACGCCAGTGCAAACTCGTCCTGGGAGGCCCTACTGATCTTGTGCTTTTCCGCCAGGTTCTCCGCTGTCTCGCCCATGGCCAACGGTGGGTACTCGGGCAGGAGAGCCGGGTTTGCGAAGCGCCATCCTATGGTGCTATCCACAAGGTTGGCACCTCCCCTTCCAAAGGCGACCTCGGGCTTGAGCATGACCATCGGCGCCCGAGTCATGCTCTCCACGCCTCCGCCGATGAGAATCTCTCCTTCTCCTGCGACGATGACCCTTGCTGCCGAATTGACCGCCTCTAATCCGGAGCCGCAGAGCCTGTTCACAGTTGCCCCCGGCACCGAGTAGGGGATGCCGGCCAAGAGCAGAGACATGCGCGCAACATTCCTGTTGTCCTCCCCTGCCTGGTTCGCGCATCCGAAATAGATATCATCGATCGAAGCAGGATTGACTCCCGACCTACCAAGGACAGCCTTCAGGACCAGCGCCCCCAAGTCGTCAGGGCGGACAGACTTCAGAATCCCTCCGTATTTCCCGATGGGGGTTCTTACAGCTTCGACGACTACCGCCTCGTCCTTCATGGAAGGCGCGCGAAGGTCGGATGCTTATCTTCTTTTGCTGGCGTGCTCTTCATCGGCAGGTCCCTCCTTCCCGGCCGGCGCCTAATGACCGGTGAAGCGAGGCTCTCTTTTGTCGAAGAAGGCCCTGACTCCCTCCACGTGATCCTGTGTCCTCCCAGCGATGTCCTGGAGGTACATCTCGTACTCGAGGGATGAGTCGAGGTCTACAACCACTGCGCGGTTTAGCGCGCGCTTTGCCAAGCCCATAGCCTTCGTCGGGCCTTTTGCGAGCCGTTCTGCTATCTTGGCGGTCTCAGCCGTGAGGCTGTCGTCCGAGAACACCCAATTGACCAGGCCTAGGCTAAGAGCCCTCCCGGCGTCGATGGGCTCTCCTAGGAGTGCTACTTCCATTGCTTTCCCAAGCCCCAGAATTCGAGGGAGCCAGAAGCTTGTCCCTGAATCCGGCACAAGCCCCGCCTTGACGAAAGCTTCGTGGAACGTGGCCTTGTCCGAGGCTGCCCTGAGGTCGCATGCGAGTGCCAATCCCAACCCTGCTCCTGCCGTGACACCGTTCACGGAAGCGAGGACGGGTTTCTCCATTCTTCTGATGCTTTGCACTATGGGGTTGTATCTCCTCTTCACAACCTCTCCTAGACGCATAGGTTTCCCGCTGTCGTATGTCGACCTGTTCATGGTTAGGTCCTCCCCCACCGAGAAGGCCCTCCCCTTGCCTGTGAGAACCAGGCACCTCACTTCTTCCGCCTTCGCCGCCTCCCTGAGCGCGTCTAGGAGTTCGTCCCCCATCTGGTCGTTGAAAGCGTTCAGCTTGTCCGGCCTATTCAGGGCTACCCGCAGGACGCCATTTGACGCTTCAGTCTCAATGGTCTCGTAGCCCATCTACTTCCCCTTGAACACAGGCTTCCGCTTCTCGATAAAGGCGTTCATGCCTTCTTTCTTGTCCTCGGACGCGAACAGGAGAAAGAACAGCTCTCTCTCGAAGTCCAGGCCGTCGGCAAGGCCCATCTGGAACGACTTGTTAATCGCCAGCTTCGCCAACCTTACCGCCACGGGCGACTTCGACGCTATTTCGTTCGCAACCTTCTTCGCCTCGTCGAGGTACACCTCTTTGGGGACCACTCTGCTTACCAGCCCTAGGACCTTCGCCTCCTCGGCCCCTATCCTATTCCCCGTGAGTATCATTTCCATAGCCTTTGACTTCCCTACTGCCTTCACCAGTCTCTGGGTCCCTCCCCCTCCAGGCATGACTCCGATGTTTATCTCAGGCTGACCAAACTGTGTAGTCTCGGAAGCTATGAGGACATCGAGACTCATGGCGAGTTCGAGCCCTCCCCCGAGGACGTATCCGCTCAGCGCCCCTACCATCGGCTTGGGGTAGTTCCCAACCTTATTCCAGAAAGGGGCGAAGTGGCCGGTCATCGCCATCTCCACCGCCGTCTTCTCGGCCATCTCCTTGATGTCCGCCCCTGCCGAGAAGGCCTTCTCGTTGCCTGTAATCACAATGCACCTCACTCCGTCGTCCTTTTCGAACTCCGTAAGAGCCGAGGCCACTTCTCCCACCAGCTTGGGACTCAAGGCGTTAAGTGCCTCCGGCCGATTCAGGGTAATCATCCCCAGCATCCCTTCCTTCGACACGAGGATTGTCTCGTAATCCATGGGACGGTGGCCGAGCCGCGGTCGTATTAACGGTAGCGTCCCACTCACTCCAAAGAGTGAAGATGTGAACACTGACGCCCCGGTCGAGAAGAAGAATTCCTAGTGTGAGATCAACAAGATTCCTGAGACGAAGCTCCTGGCGGCCTGGGATATGGCCAGGACGTGGCGACGCGGCCGTCCCGTTCCCACAGGAGCCCGAGGTCAGCTCATTTCGTCTTGGTCGCGCCGGGTGAGCTCCACTCGTAGAAACCTTTGTTGCTCTTCCTCCCCAACATTCCTGCCCGCACCATCTCGCGCAGGAGAGGGCTAGGCCTGTATTTACTGTCCTGAAACTCGTTCATGAAGACCTGCGTTATGTTAAAGGTGGTGTCGAGGCCTACATAGTCGAGGAGCTGAAGCGGTCCCATCGGCCAGTTAAGGCCGAGCTTGATCGCCTTGTCGATGTCCTCTGGGTCGGCCACACCCTCCTGCACTAAGAATGTCGCTTCGTTCAGTGCGGGGACCAGGATCCTGTTGACTATGAACCCGGGGGAGTCCTTTCTGCAGAGAACCGTCTCCTTCCCCAGCCTTGTAGAGACCTCTTTGATGTATCTCACGGTCTCGTCGGAGGTCTTCTTGCCTCTGATTATCTCGACCAGCGACATGAGCTGTGGTGGGTTGAAGAAGTGCATCCCACAGACCTTCTCTGGGTTTCTCGTTGCAGAGGCCAGGAGCGTGATGCTGATGGATGACGTATTGGAAGCTATGACGGCGTCTCTCTCCACCAGCTCAGCGACGCGTCTGTAAAGGTCCAGCTTGAGCTTTGGGTCTTCCGTGGCCGCCTCAATGATCAGTGTGCTCCCCTTCAGTGCCTCTGCTAGGTCGAGCGTCGGATGTATTCTATTCACTGCGCCGTCCCCCTGCTGCTTGGTTAGCTTCCCTCTCTCCACGAACTTCCCAACGCTGTCTCTGATCATCTTCATTCCTCCATCAAGAAACCTCTGCTCCACGTCGAGCATAGAGACCTCGTATCCTCCCACCTGCGAAGCGACCTGGGCGATTCCGTGGCCCATGAGCCCTGCACCGAGGACTGCAATCTTGTCTGAGCTGCTGTCCATGGGCGGCGCAGCCCGTTTGCTCGTTTTAACCATTGGCGACTTTACGTTCGAAAAGAACCATGGAGAAATTCCTGCTGTATCCTTCTCTCTTCAGCGCAGAGATGATGGGGGACCTCTGCGGTACGAACACGAACCTCTCGCTGGCATTCCTGTCTCTCCCGACGAGAGCTTTCACGAGTCTTGTCGAGTCGGAGACCGGCCCACCGAGGTAGCAGACTTCCTCCCAGTCGCCCTCCCCTTCGCCACCGGCCCTGATTACAGCCACGGCGCTACCCATGCGCCAGACTGCTCCCTCCTCAAGCAGTCCAGACACCACTTTCTTTGTGAGCGAAGCTGCCGTGAAATCGTGCCAGAACACACCACCACCCAGCTGAAACTCCTTCGCTGTCCTGAGGAGGCCCGTCAGTGCCGAGAGCTCGCTTGGGGTCATGCGAATGGCTGCGCCTGTTGGCTTGGGCTTCTTGCCCCTCGGGGGTTCGTAGACGCTGAACCGAGCGGTCTCCCTGAACATGATCCTCGATATCTGCCGGTGGGCCGCCTTGTTGCGAGAGCCGCTGGTCAGCCGGAACACCCTCGCGCCCCTGGCCGCCGCGAACCGCACCGAAGTCTCGCCGAGCATCGAGGCCAGTCCCCTTCCGCGAAACGCGGGATGCACCCTGGCTCCCTCGAACCAAGCCGATCCGTCTTCAAGGAACCTGACCTTGGACATCCCGACCGGAATGCCATCTGCTTCGACAACGAACATCCTCCCCCGCTTGTCGCGCAGCCACCTGTCCCAAACGGATGGGATGTAATCGTGGCCTCCCCACACATCCTTGATGAAGCTCATGAGCGGCGCTTTGTCCGCTTCCTTGGCGGGCCGAACCTTCGCTTCCATCGGCACAGGGCGCTCGTGCATTGCGGTAAAACAGTTGCGCGGTCCCATCTCTTGATTCGTCCGCTAAAGGATAAGAAGACAGTCCTTCAGAGCGAAGTCAACGCCGGGGTGGCAGAGTGGTTAATGCGCGGGCCTTGAGTCCCCGCAGGACAGCCCGTGACCGTTATCGGTCGCGCGGGTTCGAATCCCTCCCCCGGCGCCTTCCTAGCTTCCTCGATTAGCTTTCGCGCCACTTCATCCGGAACGAAACGAGCAGGAGCATTATCACGGTCGCCGCCAGCAACACCACGAAACCCGATGCCGGCTCTATGGAGTATCCGAGCCCTATGGTCCCCTGGAACAGGGCAGACGCCTCTGTCGTGGGGATGATCTCTGCAAGGGGCACAAGGAACTTCGGAAGCACATTGACCGAGTAGTAGACAGGCGGAAGGACCGAGAGAATGGTCGTGATGAACCCATTGATGATGAACGCGTTCTGCGTGTTCGGGGCGTATGCGGAGAAGAAGAAGCCGAGGCTTGTGGTAGTGACCCAGAGAAGCACCACGACTCCGAGACAGCCTGCAAGGGCGACGGCCGAAGCGCCCTGTCCTGCTATCAACACGAACAGAACAACGAGGGCCGGAGCCCCGAAAATGAGCTCCGATAGCGCAACCCCAAACATGTACACAAGGGGAGTTACGGGAGAGGCGACCACGATGTCCTGGAACCTGTTCTGCAGCTTGTATGATGCCAGGTCGGTCCCAACGAACAGCCCCAGCTCGGTTGTTACCATGGTGAGCGCCCCTGCGAGGCCATAGGGAAGAGCCGCTCCGTTGCTGGCCACGAACAGGATGAACAGGAGGGTGAAGGGGGTCGAGAAAACGAAGGCGATGAAGAGAGGGTTCCTCAGCATGGGGGTGAACCCCAAGTAGTACATGATCGCCCAGAGCGACCTCATCCTTTCCCTAGGCCTCACTTTCCTCCCCCTTCTCGGCCTCGCCCACTATGTCCACGAACACGTCGTCGAGAGTAACGGGGCTCATCGAGATTGTCGCGCTCCTCGCCACCGCCTCTTCGCCAAGGCTTCTCGCCCCCTTCTCGTCGGTGAGAACCCTGAACCTCCCCGCGATTGAGGAGACTCTGCCGTAGCTGCCTAGCTCGGACTGGGTGAACCTGTCGTAGACGTCGACTCTGGTGCTCCTGAGAGTTACAGCCTCCTTCACGCTCTTGGGGGTCCCAGAGGCGACCACCTTCCCCCTGTTGATAATCACGAGGTTGTCTGACAGCGCTTCGGCTTCGTCCATATAGTGGGTGGTGAGGACAATTGTCCTGCCGCTCCTCTTCAGTCTCGTCAGTTGTTCCCACACCTTCCTTCTGTTGAGAGGGTCAAGCCCAATGGTGGGCTCGTCCAAGAAAATGAGCTCAGCGTCTGTCTGGATGGCCATGGCCACAATCACCCTCTGCTTCATGCCGCCTGAGAGCCAGTCAGAGTTCATGTCCGCAACGCCGCTCAGCTCGAGCTCATCCAGCGCCTCCTGCGCCCTCATTTTCGCCTCCTCTTTCGGAATGCCTCGCATCCTCAGGTTGAGCAAGACATGGTCCCTCGGCGTGAGCGGGTAGATGGTTTCAGCCTCCTGAGGCGTGATCGCGATTCGCTCCCGCAGCTGCCTGGCGTCTCTCACCACGTCCAACCCGAGGACGCTCACGCTTCCTGATGTGGGCATCAACTGAGTGCTTGCGATCCTTAGAAAGGTCGTCTTTCCTGCCCCGTTCCTGCCCAGCATGGTGAATATCTGCCCCGACCCGATTTCCAGGTCGATGGAATCTAGGGCGGGCAGTTTCGTTTTCTTGTAGACTTTCGTCAGTTTGGTTGCACGCAGCGCTTCCATGGTCCGCTCTCGATCCTGTCGCCAGTCACAAGCCGCCAGTTATTGATGTCTTTGTCCCCTTCCAGTCTTTGCAATGGCCAAATCTGTGGTTCGCGCCCGATCTGAAGTTGAAATCTGGGGTGAAAGCTCTCCCAATCGATTTCCCTGCACTTTCATTGGCCAAGGTGGAAGGTGGAGGAGATGCGGGCCGAGTGAAGAAACGGGTTTCTGCCGACGGGCGAGTAATCCGCATCCTCGAAGTGTCCCCAAGATGGAGTGAGCTCGACTTTTACCAATATCCACACCCCACAAGGCCATCTCGCAAGAGGACGACCACTCTCTTGATGGCGGACTGAAGGAAAAGGCGCCCGCAACGAAGTGTGTTCCCAGACATAAGAATCGGCTTCGCAATTAAATACGCTCAAGGCACGGGCGGGGCAGGTGCTTGGTTGTGACCAGAAATGCCATCATAATGGGTGCTGCCGGGAGAGACTTCGACGACTTCAACGTGTACTTCAGGGACAATCCTGAGTACAAAGTCGTTGCCTTCACTGCGACACAGATTCCCTACATCGCCAACAGGACCTATCCCGCGTCCATGGCAGGCAGGCTCTACCCCGAAGGAATACCAATCTATCCGGAAGAGAAGCTGGCGGAGCTCATAGAGAAGCACGAGGTCACCGATGTCTACTTTGCCTACAGCGACGTCTCTGATTCCTACGTCATGAGCATGGCCTCCCTCGTTCAGTCGAAAGGGGCGAGTTTCCACCTATTGGGTCCAAAGGACACGATGCTGAGGTCCACCAGACCGGTTGTCGCCGTTGTGGCAGACAGGACAGGAGCGGGGAAGAGCACAATCAGCCGGATGGTGGTAGACATACTGCTGAAGATGGGGCTGAAGCCCGTGGTTGTCAGACACCCTATGCCATATGGGGATCTTTCAGTAGCCGTCCAACGGTTCCAGACCCACGACGACTTGGAAAGGTACCACGCCACCATTGAGGAAAGGGAGGAGTACGAGGGGCACATTGACAAGGGGATTGTCGTCTACGCAGGGGTGGACTACGGCGCCATCCTGGAGCAGGCGGAGAAGGAAGGGGACGTGGTCATCTGGGACGGCGGGAACAACGACTTCAGCTTTTACCTCCCAGACCTCACCATCACGGTCGTCGACCCCCTGAGGCCGGGGGACCAGTCAAGGTATTACCCCGGAGAAACGAACGTCAGGTTGGCCGATGCCATCGTGGTCAACAAGGTGAACATTGCGGCAAGGAAGGCGGTCGAACAGGTGATTCGCTCCTGCCGCCAGCTCAACCCAAGGGCATTGATCGTCAAGACAAACTCGATTGCCACCCTCGACAAGCCCGAGCTCGTGCGCGGGAAGCGGGTCCTGGTTGTGGAGGACGGCCCCTCTGTAACGCACGGGGGCCTTTCCGAAGGGGCCGGAGCCGTCGCTGCCAGAAGCGTCAGGGGAATCCTTGTTGACCCACGACCAAAGGCGGTGGGCTCGATTCGGAAAGCGTACAGCCGTTTCCCGAAGCTTGGGAAGGTCCTCCCCGCTCTGGGTTACAGCCCAGAGCAACTGAAGGAGCTCGAAAAGAGCATCAATGGCGTCCCCTGCGATGCCGTGGTACTCGGAACCCCGTCCGACCTCACCCGTATGATCCACATCCGCAGGCCGGTCGCGAGGGTCCAGTTCGAAGCATCCGAAGTAGGAGGTCACAGGCTCGCAGCGCTCATCCGTGAGAATAGGCGCCTCAGAGACGCCACCCCGTCAGCCTAGAAGTCTAGTTCCACTGTACCCAGTTCACGCGGGGAGCCCTAGGCTTGTTCGCCATGGCGAACGCCTCCACCACGTCCCTCGCCGTGATTATCCCGACTCCCTCCCCTTCCAGCGCCAGCGGGAGCCGCTTGAACCCGTGGATCGCCATTATGCCTGCCACCTCTCTTCCAAAGATTCCTGGTTCGGCGGTGATGACTGGCCTCGTAGCCACGTCCGTTACGGGTGTGTCGAGTCTCTTCCGGGGCGCGAGTACCCGCTTGAGGAGGTCGCGCTCGGTGAATATCCCCGTCCACTGCCCGTATTCGCTCACCAGTACGCTCCCGGTCTTCCGCTCGTCCATTAGCCTGGCCACAGCGTCCACGGGGGATTCGGGCGCCACGGTGACGAGCCGGGTAGATATCACCTTCAGTATCGAAAAGTCTGTCCCGACACCTTTGAGAACCCTGACAAGGTCAGTGGGGGTAACCATCCCAACGAGCCCGGCTCCTTCGAACACCATGAGCCTGCTCTTCTTCTCGACCATGGCCGTGGCTGTCTCCTCCAACGTCAGCGAGGTGGGGATGGAAGGGAACTTGGGCGAAGTCACCTCCATTATGACCGTAGACTCCGGGTCCCTCCCCTTCGCGAGCACTCTGCTGAGAAGGTCTCGTTCGGTGAACACCCCGCAGGGACCTAGGCTGTCCAGCACTACGACGCTCCCGATGTTGTGGCCATCCATCGCCTTGATGGCCTCGTCCACCTTTGATTCCTGGGAGACGGTGACGACTCCCTTTCCCATGAAATCCCTTGCGAAGGGCCCCGCGTGTCGCTGCATTTTCGTCTGGAAAACGTCCGGTTCGCCATAATAAATCGTGGGCACAATTCCCAACTCTGAGAAACCATCTAAGGACAGCCTACTCAGTTGCCCTGCGTCTCGGGGCTATCGGATTAGGGCTGGTGTCTGGAGCTCCGAGGGCGTGCAGGCTGGCTGCGGGTCTTCCCGACCTTTTTCTGAATCCGCCCCTCCACCCATTCCTCGTATACATCTGGCGGCGGCACCCTGTGAGCCCTGCCTGAGGGGACCGTTGTCTGCACCCTTAGCCAGTACTCGTAGGTCGAACCCGGAAGGTGCTTCTTTTCGAGATCCCTTCTTTCTCGCATCAATTTGAGTGCTGTCTCCTCTGATTTAAGGCTCCGGGACTCTTCTCACTATTGAGAAATAGCGCGCTGGGAAAGCTGAGAGGTCGCACCCCCGTCCTTCTGCAACTGCGGTCGCTTTCAACAATGGGAATGGTGCCCTCAATTTATGAGGACGAATAGCCAGCTTCGGTTCCGAGAGGTATGGTAGAGCTTCTTCCCCCGGCGCACCTGAACAGGAGGTCAGAACTGGCCCGCGTCATAGATCACACAATCCTCAAGGCGACGGCGACTTCGGCAGACATCGATGTCCTCTGCGAGGAGGCTCTGAAGTACAGCTTCTGGGCGGTGTGCGTCAACCCAGTCCACGTCAAGCAGGCAGCTCGTAGGCTTGAGGGAAGCAGCACCGTGGTGTGCTCTGTGGTGAGCTTCCCCCTGGGAGCCTCCACCACCGACATGAAGCTCATGGAGGCGAGGGGCGCGATTGCCGACGGGGCGAGGGAGATTGACATGGTCTCCAACGTCGGCGCCCTGAAGTCTGGGGACACACGCGCTTACTTCTCGGATATCAATGAGGTGGCCGCGTTCTGCGGTCGGTCCAACATCACACTAAAGGTCATACTCGAGTGCTGCTACCTCACGGATGAGGAGAAGGTCAGGGGAGCCCGTCTCGCAGAGCAGGCGGGAGCAAACTTTGTGAAAACCTCCACAGGGTTCGGCACCGGTGGGGCCACTGCTGCAGACGTGTCGCTCCTCCGTAAGGTGCTCGCCAACCGGACCGGGGTGAAGGCTGCCGGCGGTATTGGGACCCTCGCGAAGGCGTTGGAGATGATCAATGCCGGGGCTAACAGAATCGGCACCAGTTCGGGTGCCAAGATCCTGGACGAGCTCCCCGTTTAGAAGTCAACTGGCGAAATCGACTCCTTCCGTTGTCTGGGCGCCCTAGAACACCAGTTCCTTGCCGCTCCTCCCATCGATCAGGACCGAGCGGTGTTTCCTTCGGACTACGAGCTCTACCTTGAAGACAGGGTACAGGAAGGTCTCGAAGCTCTCGACGTCGGCGCCCTCCCAGAGTCCCTTGACCGCTTCCCTGACGTCTGGCTCCTTCACCTTCGGGGCCAACTCCCTCTCTCCATCTACCGGTACCTCTTCCAATTCCAGAGCAGAGAGCTCCGAGGGCTCCCCCGGAAGGTCGATGAGCCGCCTGTACAGTTTCCTCCTCCTGACCTCCACGGTCCTCACGAGCCTCTTGTCGTCCAGGATGTTGAGCGTCCTTGTTATGCTCGACTTCGATTCGCCGATTGCGCTCGCCACATCCAGCGCGCTTGTATCACTGTCTGGCCTCACCTCTCTTAGAACCTCTACCTGGAGCATGGTTAGCCCCAGGAGCTTCTCGAACCCACTTACTACCTCGAGTCCCCTTCCAACCAAGACCTCTTTGCCCGTAGCGGCGTCCAGGTATGCATAGACGGTCTCGAACCTTCTCTTGAGGAGTCCTCGGCGCTTCCTTACCCCCAGCTGAATCAGTGTCCGGTTGAGCGGAGTCACACCGGTGACGGTCTCGCGTGGTCCGAAGATCCCGAAGCTGCGCTCCCTCCTGACCATCAGAGGCACGTCCTCCACCTTCACCGAAGGTGGAAGCCCCAGAGCGACCCTGACCGTCCGTTGCGTGCCCTCCTCAGACGTTGGCTGCATCACTTGCACCAGCCTCCTGTTCATGGCCCCTACGTACTTCTTCACCACCCTCCTCGAGAGCGACGGGGTCACGCCTCCCGGCTTCGTCACACGCTTCTTGATTGTCACAAGAGAGGGCGCCGACGCAAAGCCTCCCATTGCGAAGAACTGTCCTGCTTTGAGTGTCGTCAACTCCTTCGGTAGACCCTTCCCAGGGAAGAACTGGGCGACTGACTGGAGGTCGTTCTGAATAATCAGTTTCCCAATTAGCTGGTTTCCGCACTGGCTGAGCACATTCTTATCCACCAAGGAAGGCCGCTGAGAGCAGATCATGAGTCCCATCCCGCGTTTTCTTCCCCTCCTGGCCACCTCCGCGAATACGGGCACCCTCTGGCCGTACTGTGGGACGAACTTGTCAGCTTCTTCAACCACCACGAGGTAGGGGGTCCTCCGCTGGGTGAGCGTCTCGTACAGGCATGTGACGAATGAAGACACCTTTTCCCTTGGGTCTGTCAAGTCAGAGACGTCAAGGATCAGGGGCGAAATGTCTGGAGCCTGCCGCGCCAGGTCCTTGAGGTCCAGATTGTCCCAAGAGACGTCGCTGTCTTTCTCTTCTCCTACCCAAATCGCCTCGAATTTCTCTTTGAGGCCGGTGTGCTCCCCCTCGGTGTCCACTATCGCGAACGGCACCTCGTTCCTGCACAGCTCCTCGCAGAGTACCCCGACGGTGTAGCTCTTCCCGCTCCCGCTGCTCCCGAGGACACAGGTCCTTCCGGTTACCACAAGGTTTGCGTCGATTGTGAACGGGCCCTGCGGTCCAATCCCAATCGTAAGCCTAGACGGTTCTTCCTCTGGTGAATCTGACATGCCCTGCATGGATTCGGGTCCACATGGTAATATCTTTGCGGGGCCCGAGAGACGGATAGCCCCCAAACCCTTTTTATCGCAAATCCTGGTGTGAAATTCGTGTTCTCGAGGGACTCGAGAGTGAGGATCTAGGCCGAATGGTTGACAGCCTACAGGACAAGTACGCGCCTAACGGTGTCTGTTTCGGGTGCGGTCCGAGAAACAGCCGTGGCCTGAAGCTGAAGAGCGTCCCCCTCGGAGACGCAGTTGTCGCTGACTGGAGGCCGAAGCCCCATCACGTCGCCTTCGGGAAATTCGGGAGTGGGGGGATCATCTCCGTACTCATGGACTGCCACGGGAACTGGGCAGCCACCTACGCGCTGATGAAGTCTAGGAACCTGCCGTCTCCTCCGGGCACTGTCACGTCCGAGTACACGGTCAAGTTCCTGCGCCCCTCTCCTATGGACAAGGTGTGGCGGCTTAGCGCCAGGGCGACCAGGGTGGAAGGGGACAGAGTGAACGTTTCGGGGGAACTCAAGGTGGACGGGGTAGTCACTGCTACAATGACGGGTCTCTTCGTTGCAGTCAAGGAGTCTCATCCCGCATTTTACAGGTGGCACTAGACTGGCTGCTCCATCAAAGCCCGTACCCGCCCAATCCCACAATCCGCCCACGATCAAGGCCCTCTCGGAGGCGTTCAGATCAGGAACGCTTTCTCCGGTAGCAGAAACGAAAACATGCCTTGACAGAATCGAGGGACTCGGCCGGTCGCTGAACTGCTTCATCACGGTGCTCGGAGGTTCCGCGTTGAAGGCTGCAGAAGAGTCGGAGCGCAGGCACAGGGCGGGTGCTCCGCTCGGCCCTCTCGACGGAGTCCCAATCGCAGTGAAGGATGTCTTCTACATCGCCGGTGTCCGGTGCACAGCGGGCTCGAAGATACTCGCGAACAACATCGCTGGCTACGACGCGACAGCAGTCCGCCTCCTCAAGGAGCAGGGCGCAGTCCTTGTTGGTACGACCAACATGCACGAGTTCGCTGCGGGGGTGACGAGCGATAACCCGCACTTCGGGCCGGTGAGGAACCCGTGGGACAAGGAACGAGTAGCCGGAGGATCTAGCGGAGGTTCCGCCGTGGCCGTGGCGACCGGGATGGCTGCAGCGGCGATAGGGACTGATACAGCAGGTTCCGTGAGAATTCCTGCCGCCCTCTGCGGGATCATCGGTTTCAAGCCCACCTACGGCAGGGCGAGCAGGATCGGGGTGATACCACTTGCTGCATCGCTTGACACGGTTGGTGTCCTGGCCAAGTGCGCCTGGGACGCTGCGGCCTTGCTCCAGGCGATAACTGGACACGACAAGTCTGACATAACCAGCGTCGACGAACCTGTCCCGAACTACGTCGAATCGTTGTCTGATCCCTTCCCGGGAGCGCGAATCGGAGTGGCCAGGCCGTATTTCCATGACGACGTCGATCCTCGGGTGGAGGAGAACTTCGAGGGGTTCGCTTCCCACCTACGTGAGATAGGCTGCACCACAGGCGAGGTAGACCTCGGCCCGGTCCAGGAAGTCTATGACAAGTGGCTCATCATTCGCAGAGCCGAGGCGACCGCCTTCCACCAGAGGTGGCTTGACTCCGTCCCCGAACTCTATGGGGCGGACGTCAAGCGATTGCTCGAGCTGGGCAGGGACATACGGGCGGTAGACTACGTCAATGCCATCAATTCACGTCCTGCTATCATCGAGCGCTTCTCCCGAGCGATGGACAAGTTCGACTTCCTCATTGCCCCAACAACCTCCATCCCTGCGCCGAAGATAGGCCAGAGCGCGACAACCATCAACGGAAAAGAAGTCTCAGTCTATTCAGCTCTGAACCGTCTCACTTTGCCCTTCAACTACGTCGGATTCCCTGCAGCCACCTTTCCGTCAGGGCTGGTTGACGGGCTTCCTCTCGGGGTGCAGATAGTAGGCAAGCTCTTCGATGAAGCGGCCGTTTTACGCTTAGCACGGGCATACGAGGAGCGTTTCGGTCTTTTGTCCCTCCCCTCCTCGGAATAGTGAACCGAGACCTCTTAATACCGGTCTTCACGTGGACGCCAGAGGTGCAACGCATCTGAAGCTAGGCTACGGAGCCGGAATGATAATCGTGGTGCTGCTCTCTGCAGCAGCCTGGCTGGTCGGGCTTATCGATCTCCCCAGGATGGTTTCCCTTATGCTTCTTCTGGGCGGACTCTGGACGGTGGTCGCGGCATTCACCATATTCGACGTTAGCGAAAGGAGCTTCTACCTAGGGTGGGGAGTGGTCGCGGCCGCGTTGTCAACATTCGACGTCTTCAACAACTTCAACTACACCATAGCCCTGATTCTGATAGCGGTAGTCGCGCTGATCCTCATTACTATCTACATTGGAAGAACTCCGAAGATGTACAGTGCTGCGACTACGCCCCCGGCAGGGGGAGGGACTCCTGCCGCGACCGCTGTCTGACCTCTTGGCATATTCGGAAGTCCGTCCAGTCCTTCAGCCTGTGCGGGGTCCCCCACGGGAGGGCTCTCGGAAATGGCAGAAATCCGATTTATCATCTCCCCTCGCGAGGGTGTAGGGAAGCCAGGTTGCCGGCAGGCGAAATGGTCGACGTCGTCGACGACGGCGACAGTGTGTTAGGGATGGCCGATATCAGTGATTGCCTGGAAAAGGGATTGCTACATCGCGCAGCAGCCGTCTTGGTGGTGCGGACCAGTGGAAAATTCTTGCTCCAGAGGCGGAGCAAGAGAGATCTGTGGCACCCGGGCCTCTGGACCCTGTCCAGCACGGGGCACGTGAAGGCGGGGGAGGCCTACGACGAGGCTGCTGCGAGAGAGCTCAGCGAAGAGCTTGGAATTACCGCCAGACTCCACCGAACGATGAAGCGTCTTCTGCCTCCGATGAAATCAGGGGGGCTGACCGAAAGGGAGTGGGTGACACTATATGTCGCTCGAACAGACATGCCCTACACCATCGACAGGTCCGAAGTCGAGAGTGCGAAGGAGGTTGCGATGCCCCAGCTGCGACGAATGTTCGGCGAGGGCTCGATGACCCCTGACGCAGTGATCCTCCTGACAGAGTATCTGGAGCGCCGGAAGGATGCCGACACCGGACGTTGACTGGTTTATAGAGCCGAGCCTGACTAAATATCATGTTGGACGCCCTCGAGGAACTTATCGCCCATCTTACTGGCCCTTCAAGGGCCATAGTGGTAGCGAGGAGGGACGTCGATTTGAGGCCCCAATCGGGAGATAACATGCTTTTCGTGCTCAACATAGGCGAGGGCTCCCTGGCAGCCGGAGGAAGGGGAGGAGGGTTCGGCGAAAGGAGGGTGTCTGGCGTTTGCTGCTTCGAACTGAAATCCAACGCTTGGAGCCTCGTGTTTAGGGCACCTCCGGAGCGGGTGGGGGAGTACGAGGTCCCCTACTACGTCTCCCGGCTCCCGTTGACCATGGCCGATGGGACCGAAACGATGGGTTACGGCGTGGTTGACCCTGAATTGGTTTCTGAACTGTCAAAGAAATCGGGAATCAGCTCCTCTGCTTAAATAGAATGGGAGTCGGCCGGTCGAGCCATTGAAGGTCCTAGTCACGGGGGCGGGGGGGATGGTCGGAAGGAATCTTGTCAAATACTTCCAACAGAAAGGAGTCGAAACAATTCCCACCGACGTCGGGGGGTGGGAAGTCTCGGGGGACCTTCTAGACAAAGATTTTGTGTTCGGGAGGCTGGAATCGCTCGACTTCGATGCGATAATTCACATGGCGGCCATAACAGAGATCAGGAAGACCGTAGAGGACCCGAAGCTCTGCTTCGAGGTCAACTGCTTCGGGAGCCTGAATATGCTCGAGCTGGCTCTCCGCAAGAAAGTAACCAGGATCCTCTGCACTTCCTCCGCAAATGTTTACGGGGCGCCAAAGAAGAATCCAGTCACGGAAGACACGCCTTTTGACCCCAGGGTGCCCTACGACTACTCGAAGGTGGTCTTGGAGAACCTGGCCATGAGCTTCTTCAAGACCAAGAATCTTCCGGTGTCCCTCACCAGGAGCTGGCTCCTGTTCGGAGAGTATGACCAGCCCACGAGGGCTACTGTCAGGTTCATCCGAGCCTGCCTCAAGGACGAGCCACTGACCCTGTTCAACGGCGGGAGGGACACTACGTCGCCATCCCACGTCGACAACTTCTCGAGGTTGGCGCTCACGATCCTGAACAACCCCAAGGCAGTCGGGAGGGCCTACAACTTCGGGGGCGAAAGACCGGTCACCATTAGGGAGCTGGCGGAGACGATCAAAGAACTGACGGGCTCGAAGTCAAGGCTCAACCTCGCCCCTCCCCGCACAGCGCTGGAGGCGGAGCCCCAGATTAGCTATCCCTCTATGGATAGGGCGAAGTCAGAACTGGGGTACGAGCATGACTTGACACTTGAGCAGGGCCTGCTTCGAACCATCGACTGGGTGAAGGCCCAGAATTAGGAAGTAAGAATCAGCTCTACTTTAACGTCTTCAGGAATCCTGAGCTTTGTGATCTGCCGCATGGTTCTGTCGTCAGGCTGAACATCGAGTATCCTCCTATGGACCCTCAGCTGCCAATGGTCGAAGGTGTGGCTCCCCTCCCCCGTTGGAGCTTTCCTTGTTGTAATCTTGAGCTTCTTAGTCGGAAGTGGCTGGGGACCGCGGACCTTGACGCCTGTCTTGTCGGCGATCTCCCTGATGTCGTTTGCGACCTTCTCGAGCTCTGGCAGGTTGGTGCTCGTGAGCTTTATCCTGGCGAACTGAGCCATTTTCTTTCACCCGCGCCGGATGAATGTATTTAGACGTTGCCTAAACTTCGGCCGAAAGACCCATCGTGCCACCTATGTCCTTGTTTCGCGCGCCTCGGAGGGGACGCCACCCTGAATCGCGCCGAGGTGCAGAATTAGACGACCACCGATTGAGCATTGGTTAAATAGGCCAGGAGAAATTTGTAGCAAATGGACCCACAGCTCACGCCTTACTTGACCTTCAACGGAAAGGCAGGAGAAGCCATGAAGTTCTACCACTCGGTCCTGGGTGGGAAGCTCACAATGCAGACTTTCGCCGAAGCAAAAATGGCGCGTACTCCCGCCGAAGGCGACCTCATCGTACACGCAGTCCTCAAGAACGAAGGCCTGACATTCATGGCGAGCGACGCCATGCCAAGCCGACGGGCGAAGTTCGGTGACAACGTCCACATGAGCATTAGCGGCCATGACAGTGCGAGGCTGAAAAGGGTCTTCGACGGGCTTGCGAAAGGAGGAAAGGTCGACATGCCCCTCGCCAAGCAGTTCTGGGGGGACACCTATGGCCAGCTTACAGACAAATTCGG
>OCOJ01059340.1_pt7 | contig 27391 bp, 24 predicted proteins | sample 1539251 | NCBI WGS metagenome assembly OCOJ01 (sample SAMN01911457, study PRJEB22624) | soil metagenome | biome: Soil | place: Malaysia | collected 2012-04-30 | depth RA_metagenome m
CGTCGGGACGCGCCATCGTCCCCAGCGGCGCCTCGACCGGCGAGCACGAGGCCGTCGAGTTGCGCGACGGCGACGAACACCAATATCAGGGCAAGGGAGTGCTGAAGGCCGTCGAGAACGTGAACGGGGAGATTTCCGAGGCCCTCGCGAATTGGGACGCCTTCGATCAACGCGGCCTCGATCAGAAGATGATCGAGCTCGACGGCACGGAGAACAAGGGCCGGCTGGGTGCAAACGCCATTCTGGCGGTGTCGATGGCGGCGGCGCGCGCTTCCGCACATTCGCTGAGAATTCCGCTCTATCGTTATCTAGGCGGAGCGGGCACGAACACTCTGCCCGTGCCCATGATGAACATTCTCAACGGCGGAGCCCACGCCGACAACAACGTCGACTTTCAGGAATTCATGGTGATGCCGGTGGGCGCGCCCTCGTTTTCCGAGGCTCTGCGCTGGGGCGTCGAAGTGTTCCATACGCTGAAAGGCGTCCTGAAGAAGCGCGGGTACAACACGGCTGTTGGCGACGAAGGCGGATTCGCCCCGTCGCTGAAGTCGAATGTCGAGGCGATTGAAGTTGTGCTCGAAGCCATCGATAAAGCGGGCTACAAGGCCGGGGAAGAAATCGCGATCGCGCTCGATCCGGCCGCCAGCGAGTTCTATCAGGACAGCAAGTATGTTTTCAAGAAGTCCGACAAGTCGGCCAAGAGCTCCGACGATATGGTGCGCTTCTGGGCAAAGTGGGCGAATGATTATCCTATCGTTTCGCTCGAGGACGGATTGTCAGAGGACGACTGGGACGGCTGGCAAAATCTGACCAAGGAACTCGGCGGGAAGATTCAGCTGGTGGGCGACGACATTTTCGTGACCAACATCAACTTCCTGCAGGAGGGAATCGACAAGGGCGTGGCGAATTCAATTCTAATTAAGGTCAATCAGATCGGCACAGTCAGCGAGACGCTGGACGCGATCGACCTGGCGCGGCGCAATGGTTACACCTCGGTGATCTCGCATCGCTCCGGCGAAACCGAAGACACGTTCATCGCGGACCTAGCCGTGGCTACGGGAGCGGGGCAGATCAAGACAGGATCGGCCTCGCGCACGGACCGCATCGCCAAGTACAACCAGCTGCTTCGGATTGAAGAAGAGTTGGGTGGCGCGGCGCGGTTCTTAGGATTGAAGGCGCTGAATTATCACGGTTGATCGCTGGCCGGATTCGTTGGAATTCATACTGAAGAATCGAGGACTACGAGATGATCGGAGAACTGCTGCTTTCCGAATTTGAGGATGAAGTCAAAAAGACGCGAGCGATGCTGGAGCGTGTCCCCATCAAGCCAGACTTCAAGCCTCATTCCAAGTCGATGCCACTCGGCAGACTGGCGCCGCACGTGGCTGAGCTCGCCGGTTTTGGTCACACAATTCTGACTACGCCTGAACTCGATTTCGGCGCCGGCGCGGTTTCGCGGGTTCCGTTCGAATCTTCCGAACAGCTGGTCAAGGCGTTTGACGAAGGCGCCGCCAAGGTTCGTGCGGCGCTCAAGAACGCCCCCGACGAGACCTGGACGCAAAGCTGGAAGCTGAGTTTTCAGGGCAGGCCCATCTTCAGCGGATCACGGTTCCTGGCGTACCGGGAGATGTTTCTCAATCACCTGGTGCACCACCGCGCGCAGCTCGGTGTGTACTTGCGATTGAACGACAAGCCGCTGCCCGCGACTTATGGACCTTCGGCAGACGATACGATGGGCTTCTAGGGCGTATTGACTTAGCTAAGGACTTAGTCCATAATCCCTTTATGGAAGTCAACATCCACGAAGCCAAGACCCACCTTTCCAGGCTCTTAGAGCGAGTCGCCCTGGGCGAGGAGGTCATCATCGCCAGAGCCGGCAAGCCGGTGGCCAGGTTGGTCCGGATCAAACCAGCTCGCAAGAGACGCACGCTAGGTTCCGCGAGAGGTGACTTCGTCGTTCCCGATGACTTCAACGATCCTCTGCCCAAAGAGATTGAAGACCTCTTCTACAAATGAACGCTCTGCTCGATACCCACACATTTCTTTGGGCAATTGCGGAGCAGCAGAAGCTGTCGCGCCGGGCGCAACAAATCTACACTGGGGCAAACGATCTTTGGTTCAGCGTCGCCAGTGTCTGGGAGATCCTGATCAAAGCGGGCCTTGGCAAGCTGCTCTTGCCGAGGCCAACAGGGCCTTACCTGGTGAAAGAGCTGACGAAGAACAGGATTGAAGTCCTGCCGATTAAGCTGGATCATGTCCTCAGGATCGAACGGCTACCGCTGCATCATCGCGATCCCTTCGACCGCATTCTCGTTGCGCAAAGTCTCGAGGAGAAGCTCCCTCTGGTGACTGCCGACCCGGTGTTCGAACGCTATCCGATCGAGTTGATTTGGTGATCTCCGCAGATGAATGACTCAGGTTGTAATCAAAACACCTTCAAACTCAAGGAGCCTCTATGCGCCTGAAGTGCTTTGTGATTATTAGCCTGCTAGGCCTGTCGCTGTGCGCCATGGCTCAGGTCACCGTCTCTATCGCACCCGATGCGCCGTCCAAAGAGGACGTCCAGAAACTGTTCGATGTGATGTCGAGCCGCGATCAGGTGCGTCAGGTCATGCAGCAACTGTGGGCGCAGATGCGAGCGCTCAACCGCGAGGAGATCAAGAAACGGCGTCCCGAGGTTTCTGACGAGGAACTGGCGAGCGCGGAGCGCGAATCGGAGGAACTCATCAAAAATTTCCCACTCGACGAAATGCTGGCTGACATGGTCCCCGTTTACCAGCGGCACTTCACCAAGTCGGATGTCGAGGCACTGACGGCGTTCTATTCCTCGCCCGCAGGGCAAAAGTTTGTCCACGAAATGCCCGCCGTGACCGCAGAAACGATGCGAGCGGTGTATCCGCGCATTCAGGCTGAACTCGACGCACTGCTGAAGAAAGCAGAGGAGAAAAAGGAGGCGCCGAAGAAGTGAAAAGGTGGAGTGCAAGGGAAGAACTTTGCGAGATGATCCTTCTCAACAGGTGCGTGTTTATTGTTGCGGCCAGATCACAGCGGCCGAACACTTAGGGCTTGCTCCGTGCGCATGCACTGCGGCAGGTGCGCGGTGGCGGCGAGCCCACGCAGCCGGTTGGGGCACCGGCTTCGGAGAAGGCAGACGCGACAACTCGGTTTGCGCGCCAGGCGCAGAATGACGAGGCCCAGCGCCGAGTAAAATGCTCCGATGCCATACAGCCAGGGGGAGAGCATGAGGTTTTCCTTGTTGCGTGGGAGTATGCCCTTGCCGCGCTGGCCGGCCTATAGTTGATGTCACGGATGGATGTGATTTGAATCACAATCCAGTCGTGCCGCACGCAAGCTCCATGACCAAAGCGCAGGCCAACTCGATCTTCCTTGTTCTTTGTGTAATGTCTTCTCTCGTCGCGTGGCGCTCGGTGAGCGCTACGTTTTCGTTGGCGTGGCGAAGCGACGAGTACACGCACATCTTGCTCATACTCCCGGTCGCGGCCGTGCTGGCGTTTTTCGAATGGCCTTCGTCGCAGTCGTTTTCGGTCGCAAACCTTCGTTTGGGCTTGCCCTTACTCTTGGCGGCGCTGGTGGTTGCGAGTTGGTCCCGCTGGGGCTGGGCGTCGAGGCCTGCGGACCAGCACCTTGCTTTGAGCATGCTCGCGCTGGTGGCTTGGTGGTACGGAGCCTTCGTTCTTTGCTTTGGAATTCGAACCGCCCGGGCTTTGCTGTTTCCGCTCGGCTTCCTGCTGTGGCTGATTCCATTCCCGCTGTTTCTGCTGGACTGGATCGTGGGCGGGCTGCAGTATGGGTCCGCCTTCGTCGCGCGCGTTTTGTTCACCGCTTCCGGCGTGCCCGTGACGCAGGACGGGATCTTGTTGACCATTCCCGGGCTGACCATCGAGGTCGCAACCGAGTGCAGCAGCATCCGGTCCAGCCTAATGCTACTGGTCACGACTATGGTTCTGGCGCACGCGTTTCTGCGTGCACCTTGGCGGAAGATATTGGTCGTGGCATTGGCGATTCCTCTGTCGGTGGCCAAGAATGGTTTGCGCATCTTCACCATTGCCATGCTGGGGACGCGCGTTGATCCTGGCTTCCTGACCGGAAAGCTGCATCATCAGGGTGGAGTGGTTTTCTTCCTCATCGCCCTCGCTGGGATAGCGGCCCTGCTGTGGCTTCTGCAGCGACGGGAGCGACGTCCGCTACTAGGCGCAGCAAAGTAGGCTCATTCCGTTGGCGGAAAACCCCGGCGGCCCGGGAACAAACTGCAAGACGGTGCACATGAGCAGTGGCCGGCTCTGCTCCCCAATCGAATAATTCATTGAAGTAGAAAGACTTAGGGACGAACTGCCGCCCGATCTCTGGCTGCGCAATTGCGCTCCCACGGCGTGTTTATGGCGAACCCGTTGCGCGCCTTTCTCCGTTATTCGGCCAGAGCTCTTCTGTTCTCCAACTTCTTGGGTTCGCTGGCTTTCGCCCAGCAATCCACGCTTGCGGCGCTCAACGAGGAGTTGGCTGCGCCTGCGCCGTTGGTCAGCACCGCCACGGCAGCGCGGACCTTTGAACCACACAAGTTTTGGGACAAAGAGAACGGAATCCTGTTCGCCAGCAACGCTGCACTCGCGGGGGCCGACTTCGCCGTGACTCGGACGAATCTCCAGAGCGGCGGCAGGGAACTGAATCCTCTGATGCGTCCCTTCAGCCATTCCACCGGCGGGCTGGCCGCAAACTTCGCAGGAGAAACGGCGGCTGTGATTGGCCTCAGCTATTTCTTTCACAGAGCCGGTCATCACAGGCTCGAGCGCATCACCTCAATAGTCAACATTAGCGCGTCCGGCTTCGCCGTAACCTATGGTTTGAACCACAGGTGAACCTGATTCTTCTTGCATTTTGCGGGAGGCGCTCTCAGATTTCGCAAACTCACTCAGTGACAGAAGATGACATGTTGAAACGCAGGCCGCGGGGCCAGATTCTTTTTTGCGCCGCAGCCCTGATGATCGCTGGAGGCGTGCAGCCGAATTCTCCCAGCTGCGGCGCGGCAAAATCTGGCGCCCCTTCCCGGCGAGCCAAAATCGCCGCCATGACGGCGCGATCGCATCCAGCCGCAGTGCCCGTATTCCTATGCAGCACTGCCAGCCCTCCCGTGGGGCAACCGATGCTTTCGATTCCTCCGATCGGGCAGCACAGAGTCCTTCTTTCCTGGACGGCAAGCGTTCCCCGGTCGAATTCCTCCAATGACGCAATTCTCGGCTACTGCGTCTATCAAAAAGCGACAGACGGCTCGTTTGTCCTGATAAGCTCGACTGCAGTTAGCGGCACCAGCTGTGTGGACGATCGCGTGCGGACCGACGTCACCTACGTCTATGCGGTCACCGCCGTCGATGCTCAAAAGAGGCAAAGCGCTCTTTCCGAGCCAGCCTCGGTCACGATTCCGGATTCTCAGAATGCGAGTTCTTCCTCTGAGAGTCCCCCTCCTTCCTGTTGGAAGTAAGGCGGGATTGAAGACAAAAGTTCCGGTTACCGCTCTAAATAAGTGACCTTGGGGCACGACGGCCTACGCTCCCGCAGCAACCGTGAGGGTGACAGCCGTTCCCGAATAGCTGATTTCGAAGTGTTCCCCGGAATTGATGCTCAGCCCGTTCACCTTGCTGAACTGACCGCTCACCGCGCTGCCGGTCAGAATCGTGTAGACATCGTTGATGGCGGGAGTGAACCCGTTGATCAGCTTGATGGTGAGCGTGCCATTCAGACTGGCTCCGTTCGAGACGGCCAACTGGCTGTACTGCGTTCCGACGGTCTTGCCTCCTATAGCGATGTCCAGCACGCCCGTCGAATTCTGGGTGTAGGCGGTCACAGACAGCTGTCCAGCCTTCGTGGTGGCATCGCCGACGGTTACGGTGGCATCGGAGGTGACGGCGGCCGCCACTGTGCCCTTTCCCACCAGCGATCCCTTTTGCAGTGTTAGCCCGCCAGATGCAGTCAGGGTTCCATCGACCGTGGTCGTTCCGGCCGTCTGCGTGTACGCACCGCCGATGGTGAGCGCGCCACCGGCTGCGACGGTCATCTTGCCCGCATTGCTGAAGCCGGTGCCGGTCGTGAGCAGCTGTCCTTTCTGCACCGAGAGGACGCCCTTGGTTGTGTTTGCAGCGAGTGTGAGGAGAGCATTGTTTGAGTTGTTGTTATTGAAGATCTCCGCGGACGCGCCCGTCAAAGTGATGTTGGCACCGTTCGTAACCACCGCGTTGGGGAAACTCAGTAGGCCGCTCACGGCGTACGTTCCGCCGGTCAGGGTGCCGGTTGTCGAGAGATTGTTAAACAAACCCTTGAGGTCCAACGTGCTTCCCGGATTCACCATCAGTTTGCCGTTGTTGGTGAACCCGGTCGCATCCGGCACGATCAAGAGCGGACTCTTCTGATTCGCGAGGATGGTCCCGTTGTTGGTGATCGGCATGGGATTGGAGTCGCCAATCGAACCAGATCCCTCGATGGTGCTTTGATTGGTGAAGGCGTTCCCCGAACCAAAAATGCAAGTGGTCGAAGCCATTATCAGTTTTCCGGAGCCGGTCAGGGTGGACGGCTGGTTCAGGATCACGCAGCTGGTCCCGGAAAGCGTGATCGTCCCCGTGTTGTTGATTGTTCCCTGAAGGAACAAGTCGAAAGTTTTCACATTGAGCTTGCCGGCATTGGTGGGGATGTTGACGGTGCCATCCAGCGTCGCATTCTGGCTCTGGATAACTCCGGTGCCGGTAGTGGTCAGCGTGCCGCCTTTGATCGTGCCGACAATGTTGACAGTGGAACCAGTCAAGGCCTCGATGATTCCACCGGTGTTGAGTATAGTCTCGTCACCGTCAATCTGAAGAATCCCGCCCCCGCTGGCCTCCATAGTGGAAGTGTTGGTTACCGTGCTGCCTGTGAGGAACAACGTGTTGCCGCTGCTGTCGGCCGCAATTGTCGCCTGATTGGTCACCGGCAGTTTATCGAACGTGCCGCTGCCGTGAATCAGTTGCTGGCTGGTGAGTTGGCCGCCGCTAAGCCCCACACTGGTGAAATTCGCATCGAGGTTGCTGGAGCCGCTGAGGTTCACCGATCCGGAACCGACGAGGGTCACATTGCCACTCATAAACAGCGTTGCGTTGGTCTGCAAGTTGATCGTGCCAGTGTTGGTCACGGTCCCTTGCAAAAGGGCGGTATTGTTGGAGACCTGCACTGTGCCGGTGTTGGTGAGATTGTTCAATATGGCGTCGCCAGACAGTTGAATGACTCCGGTGCCGGTGGTAGTGAGAGTCCCGCCGGTGTAGATTCCGTTCTCAAGCTGCACGATTCCGCCACTGAGCGCTTGGATGGTACCGCCGGTGTTGTTGTAGGCGGTCTCAACGCCATTGGTGAATGCCAGGGTGCCGGTACTGCTCGCCTCCATGGTGCCGGTGTTGGTTGCACTGATGGGCTGCATGGACAGGGTTCCACCGGTGGCATTGATCGTGCTTTGATTGTTGAGGATCATTCCCAGGGAGAACGAGCCTTGTCCCTGGACCGGCTGCTGCAAGATCAAGGTCGGCTGGCCGTTCCCGCCGGTAAAGTTATTGCCAGCCATGGTCACACTGCCGGAACCGCTCAGTGTCACCGTGGTGTTGCCTTCGAGTTGGAGTCCGTCAGTGCCGGCGAGGCTGATGGAGCCGTTGTTCACCATGCTGGTGCCGGTAATGTCGAGAATGCTGGGCACGCTGGGCGGAAAGACGAGGCTACCCCCTGAATTGATGGTGAGGTTCACAATCGACGCGGAGGTAGCATTGACTGGTCCACCATTGATCACCGCATCGAAATTGCCGTTGGGGAAGCCGGGTTTAGGGCACGTGTCCCAAAGCGCGGTTCCGGTGGGAGGGCAGTCTGACCAATTGCCCGCGCCGCCATTCCAGGTGGACACTGTTTGGGCTTGGGCGAAACTGCAAACCAGGCCCAAACACGCGAATAGCGTGAACGCAGCCCCCCGCCAATTGTGAAAACCTCTTGCATCTGCTTGGAAAGAATCGCTTCGAGCCATATCATCCTCCCCGCCCCATAGACCCCAGGCAAAAGCATTCAGTGAATCGCGGCTGTTTGCCAAGCCTTCCTCTGCCAATTTCCGGCGGTCAACTGACCGGGAACCCCTGACGGCTGGGCAGCCAGCAAACTGCTTCTATAGCTATAAGGCGCAAAACCGGGCAAAACTCCCTCAGGGCGTTTGCGATTTTTTGAGCCACCCCTGCGGGTGAGAAGCGACGCCCACGCGGTATGTTATTGTCAATTGCTCTAGAATTCGCGAGCGAATAGCTCTGGGATCAACCATTTCCGCATGCCTTTGCAGCCCATATTAGTGACAGGAGGAGCCGGGTTCATTGGCTCCAACTTCGTCTTGCGCTGGCTGGCCGAGGAAGACACGCCGATTGTGAATCTAGACAAGCTGACCTACGCCGGGAACCTGGGCAACCTGGAGAGCGTTTCCGCCGACCCGCGCCACCATTTCATCCATGGCGACATCTGCGATCGGTCACTGGTCGCCGATTTGCTGCAGCGTCGCCGTCCGCGCGCCATTGTGCACTTTGCCGCCGAAAGTCATGTGGACCGGTCGATCCACGGCCCCGACGACTTCGTGCGGACCAACGTGAACGGGACGTTCTCGCTGCTGGAAGAAGCTCGCGCTTACTGGACAGCGCTCAGCGACGAGGAGAAGGCATCTTTCCGCTTCCTGCACGTTTCAACTGACGAAGTCTACGGATCACTGAGGGCAGATGATCCGCCGTTTTCGGAGACTACGCTATACGCTCCCAACAGCCCGTATGCCGCGTCTAAGGCGGCCTCTGACCACTTGGTGCGCGCGTACCATCACACCTACGGCCTCCCTGCGTTGACCACAAATTGTTCCAACAATTACGGCCCGTACCAATTTCCGGAAAAGCTGATTCCGCTGGTCATTTTGCGCGCGACGCAAGGCAAGCCAATCCCAGTGTACGGAGACGGGCAGAACGTGCGTGACTGGCTGTATGTGGAGGATCACTGCGACGCGATCCGCACCGTTCTGGCGCGCGGGAGAATAGGTGAAACCTACAATATTGGCGGGCGCAATGAGAAGCGCAACCTGGAACTCGTGAACCTGATCTGCTCCACGCTGGACGAATTGCGGCCCCGAGATCCGGTGCTGCCGCACAGCAAGCTGATCACGTTTGTGCCCGACCGCCCCGGCCACGACCGGCGGTATGCCATCGACGCGCGCAAGATTGAGCGTGAGCTGCAATGGAAGCCGCGAGAGACGTTTGAGAGTGGAGTCCGCAAGACCGTCGAGTGGTATCTTGCTCACCAGTTGTGGGTCGAGGAGGTCACCAGCGGACAGTACCGCCACTGGATCAGCAAGCAGTACTCCGTGTGAAAGATCGAGCGCCCGCGGAGCGATTACGGATGCTCAAACCCAAAGCCAAAGGAATTTCCGCGAAGTGCAAGGGCATCATCTTGGCCGGAGGATCGGGGACGCGCCTCTACCCCGTCACCCACGCCGTTTGCAAGAGCCTTCTTCCCATCTATGACAAGCCGCTGATCTACTATCCGCTGTCAACGCTGATGCTGGCGCGCATACGCGACATCCTGATCATTTCGACTCCGCAGGATGTGCCGCGATTTCGCGAGTTTCTCGGTGACGGCTCGCGCTTTGGCGTGAATCTGCAGTATGTGGTCCANCCGGAGGGCATTGCGCAGGCGTTTCTGGTGGGTAAAGAGTTTATCGGAGACTCCGCCTGCGCGCTCGTGTTGGGCGACAACATCTTCTACGGACACGATCTGGTCAAGTGCGTGGGTGAAGCCGCCAAAATGAACTCGGGGGCGAGAGTGTTCGCCTACCCGGTTCACGATCCGGAGCGTTACGGCGTGGTCGAGTTCGACGCCACCGGGAAGGCGCTCAGTTTGGAAGAGAAGCCGAAGGCGCCAAAGTCGCGCTACGCCGTGACCGGGTTGTATTTTTACGACAATCAAGTGGTCGAGATCGCGGGATCGTTGAAGCCTTCGGCGCGCGGAGAATTGGAAATCACAGACGTCAACAAAGAGTACTTGAGGCGCGGGCAACTCGATGTGGTTGTCATGGGGCGCGGCATGGCGTGGCTCGATACGGGCACGCATGAATCTATGCTCGAGGCGTCGCTGTTCATCCGCACTATCGAGACCCGGCAGGGGCTGATGGTTTCCTGTCCGGAGGAGATCGCCTATCGCTATGGATACATCACCGCCGAGCAACTCGAAGCGACGGCGGCGGCGATGAAAGGCAATGCCTACGGCGTGTATTTGAAGCAGCTGCTTACGGAGAAGGTTTTCTAGGTCGAGGGCGCACAGTATACGGAATCCATGCTCGTCCGAGTCCATTGCCGCAGATGAAAGCCACACAAACTCCACTGTCCGGCCTCCTTCTGCTCGAACCCAAAGTGTTCCGCGATGATCGTGGTTTCTTCCTCGAGAGTTACAACGAGAAGGCGATGTTGGAGTTGGTGATCGAAGGCCGATTTGTGCAGGATAATCACTCCTATTCCACTCGTAACGTGGTGCGCGGCCTGCACTATCAGCTCTCCCATCCGCAGGGGAAGCTGGTGCGCGTGGTTGCCGGCGAGGTCTTCGATGTGGCCGTGGATCTGCGAAAGAATTCAACGACGTTCGGCCGATGGCACGGGGAGATCCTGTCCGGGGAAAACCTGCGCATGATGTGGATTCCCGTTGGCTTCGCGCACGGCTTCAGTGTGCGGTCGGAGAGCGCGCATGTCCTCTACAAGGCCACGGATTTTTACCATCCCGAGTGTGAACGGACCCTGGCGTGGAATGACCCGGATCTCAAGATCAACTGGCGCCTGGCAGGTGAACCGATCGTTTCGGCGAAGGACCGGCTCGGGGCTGTGCTCCGCGACATCGAGGCGTTCCCGTAAGAGCCAGCCGTCCCCAAGAAAAACCTTGGTAATCTCCCGTAGGCAGGCGGATGTGCGATCATCTGTCTTCCGAGTGTATAGATTCGACATTGTCAGACCCATAACGCTACAATCTTGCACTAGACGAGTTGCTTGCTCGCATGGAACTGCTGCTCAACATTCTGTGGCTGCTGCTGGCCGTGCCGGCGCTACTGATCTGGCGGCGGCGAACTGCGTCTTGCGGCGCCGGAAGCTACGGTGGTTTTAGTTGCTTTTTCGTTCTGGGCTGCGTGCTGCTTTTGCTTTTCCCCGTCGTTTCTGCCTCGGATGATCTGCATCCCATCTGCGCCGAGATTGAGGAATCCAGCCCCACCAAGCGCGTTGTCAAACAGTCGCCAAACCTGAGATCGGCCGTGTGGGGTGATCAGGTAGCCCGGCCGACAAGCGCGGTTTGGGTGACTTCGTTCAACAACGAAACGTCTGGGCGAGTTGCAGAATACGTGCCAGTTCTTCCTTCGCAGCCGTTGGCGATCACGGCCGGTGGTCGCGCCCCTCCCGCATCCTAAACGCTCGACTGGGTTGCGCCGTCAGCCGGCGCAATCTTCTCTGACTTCAGAATTGGGCCTTGCGTCGCTGGCCTGTGGAATTTGCCACGGGCAGCAGCCTTGTCGCTTGGCACGCAAGCCCTTTGGACCGGAGTTTTGCGATGCGAAGGATTCTATTGTATGGCTCAGCGCTGTTTGTGGTCTTCATCCTCGGCCGGAGTGCGCATGGGCAGGAGACGTGGACGTGGGAAAAGGTGCGCACGCTGTTGGAGCAGCGCAACACGACCCTGCTGGCGGGCAAGCTGAATATTGATGAACTCAAGGCGGAGGAGATTACAGCGTATTTGCGTCCCAATCCGCAGTTGTCGCTGACCGTGGACGGGACCCAGATCGCCCCCAAGGACGGAAAGTGGCCGGTGTTTGCCGGGACGTACGAAGTACCCGGTATCAGTTACCTGCACGAGCGCCGTCACAAGCGCGAATTGCGGCTCGAGAGCGCCAAGGAAGGCACTAGCATTGGGACGGCGCAGCAGGATGACCTGGAGCGCAATCTGCTGTTCAACCTGCGCAATGCCTTCGTTGGCGTGCTGCAGGCGAAGGCCGTGCTGCGCCTCGCCCAGGACAACCTGGACTACTACGACCACGTCCTGAAGATCAGCCGCGACCGCTTCCAGGCGGGCGACATCGCCCAGATTGATCTCGACCGGTTGGAGCTGCAGCGCGTGCAATATGAATCCGACCTGCAGGCGGCACTCGTCAACCTGCGAACCGCCAAGATCAATCTGCTGGCGCTGCTCGATGACCGCCGGCCGGTGGAGAGCTTTGATGTCGAGGGGAAGTTCGATTTCAGCGAGAGCATTCTCGCGCTCGACGACTACCGCAAAGACGCTCTCGATGCCCGCCCCGACCTGCGCGCTGCCGTGTTCTCGGTGAAGCAGGCGGAAACCAACTACAAGCTGGCGGAGGCCAACGGCTCGACTGATCCGACCTTGGGCGCGTGGTACACGCATAATGCCTCGACCAACAATCCCCTGGCCACCGACACGCTCGGTGTGAACGTGAGTTTCCCGCTGAGGATTTTTGACCGCAACCAGGGCGAAAAGCTGCGCACGAAGATCGACATCGACCGCAACGAAAAGCTGCGACAGAGTGTAGAGACCCAGGTCTATAGCGACGTCGATTCGGCTTACGCCCTGGTCAACAGCAACATCGCTTTGCTGCAGCCCTACAAGCGAAAGTATCTCGATCAGTCCGTGCGCGTGCGTGACACGGTCTTTTTTGCCTATCAGCACGGAGGCGCGTCGCTGCTGGATTTTCTCAACGCACAAAGCGACTACCGCAGCGTGCAGCTGAACTACACCAACCTGGTGGGAGCGTATTTGATGGCGGCGGCGCAGTTGAATCTGGCGGTGGGCCGGGAGGTCATCCCATGAAGATTCGATTCTCAAGCTGGTTCGCGCTGGCGCTTTGTCTCCCTCTGAGCTTGTTGCAGATCGCCTGCCACGAAGGCGTAGGTGACGCCAAGGCAGAGGCGCCGCCGCCAGCCACCGTCGAGGCAGAGATCGACGCCAACAATTTCAACGTGGATCATCCTGAGCGGTTCCCGCTGGTGAGCGCGGTGGAACATAAGGCGGTTCCAGCGTTGAATGTGACCGGTGTGGTCCAACCCGATATCGCGCGCGCCGTACCCGTGATCTCGCTGGCTTCTGGACGAGTGGTTGAAATCAAGGCCCGGCTGGGGGACACGGTAAAGAAAGGCCAGCTGCTGCTGCGGGTTCAGAGTAGCGACGTGTCGGGCGCCTATCAGACCTATGTGAAGGCCGAAAACGACGAGCGGCTCGCCCGCATCCAGCTGGAGCGCGCGCAGACTCTGTATGAGAAAGGCGCGATTGCCAAGAGCGCGCTGGAGCAGGCCGAAGACACCGAAGGCGACGCCAAGGCAGACCTCAATGCTGCGACCGAACAGTTGCGGTTGCTTGGCATCAACAAAGACCATCCCTCGGGAATCGTCGACATCGTGGCGCCGACCAGCGGCGTGATTACCGACCAGGAAGTCACCAACGCGTCGGGAGTGCAGGGGCTGTCGGGCCCGAATCCGTTCACCATTTCGGATCTGTCGTACGTTTGGATTATGTGTGACGTCTATGAGAACGATCTCGACGCCGTGCATGTGGGTCAGTACGCCGATATCCGGCTGAATGCCTATCCCGACAAGGTTTTCAAGGGAAGGATCGACAACATCCTGCCCATCCTCGATCCCAACATCCGCACGGCGAAGGTGCGCCTGGAAGTGGAAAACCCGGGATTAATGCGGATCGGAATGTTTGTCACGGCGACGTTTTACGGCAAGCAGCCGCAGACGCACGCCGCCGTTCCGGCGACCGCAATTCTCCACTTGCACGACCGCGAGTGGGTTTACACGCCGCTGGGTGGCGGGCATTTCCGGCGTGTGGAAGTGGTCACGGGAAACATGCTGCCCGGCAAGCAGCAAGAGGTGGTTTCCGGAATCAAGCCGGGAGATGAAGTGGTGCTGAATGCGCTGGATCTGCAGAACACAGTGGAGCAATAAGCATGAATGCAGAAGTCAGAAGTAAGAATGCAGACGTCAAAAGTCAGAGTGCGGAAGGAAGAGAGGCAACCGGTCTTACTTCTGCATTCTGCATTCTAACTTCTGACTTCATATTCCTCACATCAACCCGGAGGTGGAATCTGCGATGATTCGCCGCGTCGTCGATTTCGCCCTCAACAATCGCCTGCTGGTATTGGCATTTGCGCTGCTGTTGTTTGCGTGGGGAATCGTTTCGTTCCACAACCTGCCGATCGAGGCCTATCCCGACGTAGCCGACAACTACGTGGAAATCATCACCCAGTGGCCAGGAATCTCGGCGGAGCAAATTGAGCAGCAGGTCACGATCCCGCTGGAAACGGTGATGAACGGCATCCCCGGCGTGGTGCACCTGCGTTCCTTCTCGCTGTTCGGGCTCTCTGATCTGAAACTCATCTTCGAGGATGGAACCGACAACGCATGGAACCGCGAGCGCGTGCTGGAGCGGTTGAGCCAGGTAACGCTGCCGCCAGGCGTCTCGCCGCAGATGGGCACGGACTGGAGCCCCGTCGGCCAGATTTACTTCTTCACCCTGCGCAGCACCAATCCTAAGTATGACGCGATGGAACTGAAGTCCATCGAAGACTGGGTTGTCGAAAAAAATCTCAAATCGGTGCCCGACATCGTCGATGTGGCCAGCTNTCGGCGGGCCCACGCGCGAATACCAGGTTCGGCTCGATCCCAACAAGCTGGTTTCGTACGGTCTGAGTCTGGCCCAGATCGAACAGCAGCTGACCAACAACAACGCGAATGCGGGCGGCAGTTTCATCCAAGCCGGCCTGCAGCAGATCAATGTCCGCGAAGTGGGACTGGTCGACCACATTCACGACATCGAAGAGACCGTTATTCTGACGAAGAATGGCACGCCGCTGCGCATGAAAGACATTGCTGTGGTTTCGCAGGGTCCGAAGATTCGGCTGGGCCAGTTCGCGCGGGCCATCCACCGCGAAGACGGCAAGATTATCGACAACGATGACGTAGTCTCAGGCATCGTGCTGCTGCGGAAGGGCGCCGCCGCCGACCCGGCGCTGAAAGCTCTCGAAGCGAAAGTGAAGGAGATGAACGATCACATTCTGCCGCGCGGGGTGAAGATCGTGCCCTTCATCGATCGCAGTGATCTGGTGCGCTTCACTACCCACACGGTACTGGAAAACCTGACCGAAGGAATGATCCTGGTGGCGATCATTCTGTTCCTGTTTCTCGGCAACGTGCGGGGCGCGCTGATCGTTGCCGCCACGATTCCGTTCTCCCTGTTGTTCGCGTCGATCTGTTTGGACTTGAGGCATGTTCCGGCGAATCTGCTTTCGCTCGGAGCGCTCGACTTCGGCATGGTGGTCGACGGCGCTGTGGTGATGATCGAGAACATCGTCCGCCACATGGGTTTTTCCAATGGCACCAGAACGCCAACCGAAAGGATCAGCGAGGCGTCGCATGAAGTGCAGCGGCCGGTGTTCTATGCGATCGCCATCATCATTACTGCGTACTTGCCGATATTCACTCTGCAGCGCGTAGAAGGCCGGCTGTTTCATCCTATGGCGTGGACGGTGGCCTTTGCACTTCTCGGTGCGCTGATCTTTTCCATCCTGATTGCGCCGGTGCTCGCCAGCTTTGCTTTCGCCAAGGGCGCCAAGGAATGGCGCAACCCGGTCATGCACTTCCTGACCGAGCGATACGCGGCGGCGGTTCGTTGGGCCATTCGGCGGCGTGCGCTCACGGTGGGTGTGGGCGTGCTCGGTTTGTTTCTCACGATTTACCTCGCTTTCGGTGGAGTGATTGGCTCTGAGTTTCTGCCTCACCTCGATGAAGGCGCCCTGTGGGTTCGAGGCACGCTGGCGCCTAGCACGGGGCCGGATGAGGGCATCCGCGTCGCGAACCAAGCCCGCATCGTGCTGTGCTCTTTTCCAGAGGTTCCGCAATGTACCAGCCAGGTCGGGCGCCCTGATGACGGCACCGACACGACCGGCTTCTTTAACACCGAATACTTTGTCGATCTGAAGCCTAAGGAACAGTGGCGGCCGGTTTTCCACAAAAACACAGATGAGCTGATCGCTGCCATGCAGCGCGAGCTCGACAAGATCCCCGGCGTGGTTTGGGGTTTTTCTCAGCCCATCGAAGACAACATGGAGGAAGCCGTCAGCGGTGTTAAAGGCGAGCTGGCCACCAAGGTTTACGGGGATGACTTGAAAGTCCTCGAAGAGAAGGCCGATCAGATCGTCAGCATCATGCGCGGCGTGAAGGGCATTGAAGATCTGGGAGTATTTCGCGTCCTCGGGCAACCAAACCTCAACATCACGGTCGACCGCGATGCCGCGGCTCGTTATCAGATCAACGTGGCCGATGTGCAGGATGCGATCCAGACCGCGGTGGGCGGCAATGCGCTCACGCAGGTGCTGCAAGGCGAGGCGCGATACGATCTGGTGCTGCGCTATCTTCCCCAGTACCGCGATACGAAAGAAGGCATCGAGAAGATTCGCCTGCTTTCGCCGACGGGCGAGCGTGTGTCGCTGGCGCAGTTGTGCAAAATCAGTACGGCCGACGGCGGTTCGGAGATCTATCGGGAAGGCAATCAACGCTATGTGGCGATCAAGTACAGCGTCCGCGGCCGTGACCTGGGCGGCGCGGTGGAAGAGTCGATGGACAAGGTCAGCCGGCAGGTCACGTTGCCTACGGGCTATCACATCGATTGGGAGGGCGAATATCAAAGCAAGAAGCGGGCGGACGAGCGCCTGCTGATCGTGCTCCCGATTACGATTCTGATCATCTTCATCATCCTGTACACGATGTTTAAGTCGTTTAAGTGGGCCTTGCTGATTCTGGCGAACGTGGCTATGGCACGCATCGGCGGCTTGTTGGCCCTGCTCGTCACCGGCACGAATTTCAGCGTCTCATCGGGCGTTGGATTCCTGGCGTTGTTCGGCGTCTCCGTGCAAACCGGCGTCATCATGCTCGAATACATCAACCAGCTGCGCGTACGTCGCTATTCGATCGAAGATGCCGCGGTTGAAGGAGCGGTTTTACGACTCCGTCCCATCATGATGACCATGCTGGTGGCGACACTGGGATTGCTGCCGGCAGCTCTCTCCCACGCGATTGGCTCCGACTCGCAACGTCCCTTCGCGATTGTGATCGTTGGCGGTCTGATTTCAGACTTGGTGATGAGTATTTTTCTGCTGCCCACGCTGTATGTCTGGATTGCCGGGGACCGTGACGTTCTGCCCGCGGCCGAGCCAGGATTCGCCGAGGGAGAACACGAGGACTAGAGATGTAACTCCCATCGGAGAGGAGGCCCGTTGTCAGAATGCCCGCCTCCAGGGATTGGGTCGCCGAGAGCTGTTGGTTGTTCCGCGCTTTCCGTCGACCTCTTCAGAAGCTGGTCGCTTGGCAGGCGCGCAGTCCCGGCCGCGATGGCACTCGGGTCTTCCTGAGATACAACGCTTTGAATGCCTGCTTGGCGCGGCACAGCAGAACCCGGAGATAGTCGCGGTTGACTCCGAGGTCGCGGCACACTTCGTCTTTGTCCCGCTCTTCCAGAAACACTGCCTGGATGATGCGGCGATCCTTGTCGCTGAGGTCGTCGAGAATCTGACGAACCCGACGTTGCTGTTGGCGACTGGCCACGTGATCGAGGATGGCGTTGGAGGAGTCGATGAAGCGAGTCGCGGCCTCCTCGTCGATAGGAACCTGCCGGCACGCTGAGCGATGATATTNGAGCGATGATATTCCCGCAACACGTTGTTGCACACCGCATTCACGAAGGCCCCCAGCCGCTCCGGCTGGCGGATTCCGTTCTGATTGTGCAAGGCCGCCAGCACGCGGGCGAACGTCTCCTGGCGGACATCCTCGGCGGCGGACGCGGAATGCAGATACTTGCCCGCTTTCAACCGGATGAGTTCGCTGAAGTAGGCGGCAAAATGCTTCTGCGTCTCCGGATCTCTTTGTCGGAGGCGCTCCAGATAGTCCTCATCGAACGCGCAAAACTGCATCAGCATCGGCTCTTCTCCCGGCAATGTCGGATGGGCGAGTGTCGGTACCGCCTTGATCCCAGCCTGCCGACCCACTCACTTACTCAAGACGAAAAGGAGCCGGGTTTTTCCCAAGGTGATGGAAGTTTTTTGCTGCAGGAATGCCTACCGCGGACACAAACTGCGAACCACGAGAAATCCTCTGGATAGTTGCCGGGAGCAGCGGAACACTCTTCCCGTGTTCGGCGGCGGGGGATTATTTCGTCAGCTCGCCGGTCGATTCGAACCGGATTCCGGCCACCTCCGAGCCAGAAGCCAGAACTTCTCGGACCCGCCCTCGGTTTGGCCCAGCCCGATCGATGGCAGCCGCCAAACAGCGCAAAGCCTGAACCAGCGGAGTGCCTTCAGGCAAACGGAAGATCCAAGGGATGTTGGTCGATGTCAGCGCGCGGTCAGAAGAGATGGCCACGACGGGCACGAACGACTTCACTGCGATCTGTTCCGCGAGATGGCTGGAAGCACGATCCAGAGCGACCAGCGCCAGGACGTGTTCTTGATACACGGCCTTGACCAGATCATCCGAGGCCTTGCCCCACGAAGTCTCCGAAGGAATTGCGATCAGCGACAGTTGCTTGCCCGGCTTGTTAAGTGCGTTCAGTAAGTGCGTCGTCTCAGCGGACCTGACGGCCTCCTCGGCATGCGGTCCGAAGACACCAATTTTTAGATGGCCTGTTTTCTCGTCCGGCAGGGATGGCCCCCCGTACTGCACACCGTCTTCACCCACTCGCGCGTACGGTTTTTCCATGGTGATGCGGCGATACTCAATCGTCCCGTTATGTACGCGGCCCAAGAACATCGGAGCAATGTTTTTGCAATTAGGATCGAATACCATGTCGCCGGTCACGCCCCTATAACTTTCAATTCCCGTGAGGGCGTCGCGAATGCGGCCTTTGTTCAGTCCCGCGCGGCAGATGGCGCCTATCAGGATTTGCATCGCGTCGTAAGCGAGAGCTGCGAAGTGATCGGGCTTTTCGTGAAAGCGTTCTTCGTAACGTGTGTTGAACTCCTGCCAACGCGGATCGGTCCGAGTCGGGTCATAGGGATACACTGCCTCGAAGCCCTCCGCGGCCGGTCCCGCGAGCTTGATGAGCTCATCGCCAATCGTGCGGTGGCTGCCGAAAACGCGCTGCTTCATACCCAGCTCCCGCATCTGCTGCAGAATCATCGCCGCCGGTCCGATGTCGGTCCACAGCACGATGGCGTCTACGCGTGAATCTTCGATGACCCGCAGCTGGCGGCGGAAATCCGTGTCGCCCGGCATGAACTTCTGTTCGATCACCACGGGATGGCCGAGGCGGCGCGAGGCATCGCGGAATTTCAGCACGCCGAAACGGCCATAGCGGTCGTTCACGCGCAGAATCGCGACTCGCTTCAAGCCGAGCTCCGTATAAATGTGCCGTGCCAGCGTGTAGCCCTGCACGCGATCGTCCTGCAGGTCGGTGAAGTACCACGGGATGATGGTTTCCGGAATCGTCGGATCGGTTGCGGCGCTGTTAACCAGTGGTGTCTCCGCTTTGAGCGTCACGCGCAAGGCGATATGGGTCGTGTCTCCGCTGATGGAGCCGAACATCGCCCAGACCTTCTCGTCATAGACCANTCTTGACGATTTCATTGCTGGCCGCGCCCCAAATGGCCGAGTCATTGTGCAGCATCAGCTTGAAAGGCTTGCCGCCATAGCCGCCTGCGGCGTTGGCCTCGTCGACCGCTAGCGTCGCGCCATCGAGCATCCGATTGCCCAGGGCCTGGTCAGGATGGTCGTAAATCGGTCCGATAAAGCCAATGCGGATTTCTGGCAACTCTTTCAAATCAGGGTCAGGAACATCGCGGGCGGCACCGTTGTACTCGATGAGATCCTGATAGAACTCATAGTACGGAGTGGTGAACTTCGAGAACGGACGCAGGTCCTCGGGCGCGCCAGTGTAGGGTTTCATGGATCGAGGCGCGGGAGGGCCCGGCGGATTCTGTCCACACGAACACGGGCCCGGCGTCTGCGCCAACGCCGCACACGCGAGCACAACCACCGCCAGCGAAATCCATACCGGGCGCATGACGCTACTCCGCGGGCGATTCCCGCCGAAACATGGCAATCGCTTCAATCTCGACCAGCAGATCGGGCCGGCAGAGAATCGCCTGGATTCCTGTCGAGGCGGGAAGCGGGTCCAGCCCCTCTTCCTTGTAGAATCGGGTGCGCTCCTCGTTGAAGGCCTTGTAGTCGCGCTCGATGTCGCGCAGGTAACACGTGGTGCGGACGACGTCGTGCCACGTTGCTCCTTCCGATGCTAGCAGCATGCTGATGTTGGCGAACGTGCGACGAACCTGGGCGCGCAGGTCGCCGACGTGCACGGTTCTGCCGGCTTCGTCGATGCTGGCCGTGCCCGAGATCAGCAGAATCGTCAGGCCTTTCAGATCGATCCGCATGCCCCGGGAAAATGCGCTGCCGTACTCATAAGCCTCATTGAGCGCTGCGCGATTCGTGATCGCCCGCTTCACCACGGGCGCGGTGGCCACTTCTGCGAGTAGGTCCTGAACATTCATAAGAATGACTCCTGATCGTCTTACTTCCCCTTCACCGCCTTGCGCGTACTGAAAACTTGTGCCGTGTCGGCCGGACTCTTCTGGCGAATGCCATGGCTCAGTCCCTTGGCCGTCGCCACCCAGATGTCGTCTCCCTGAAAATCGACGCCCAGAATGTAGTTGTGCGCTGGCGCAGTCTCTACGGGAATCTTTTTCACGGTGCCGGCCGCGTCGCGCACCAGCATTTCCGGCTTGTGCGTATCGAGTGCTGGACGATACACGGCCCAATTCGTGCCGTCGTAGTAAGCCAAGCCCTTGTCCGTCGAGAACCATGCACGGTTAGCATCGACCGCCTTGATCTGGTTGAGAAAGTTGCTGGGCAGCCCGCTGTCTTTCATTAGGAAGTTGTGCCAGTAGCGGCCGTCGTAGCGGCTCGCGCCAAAATACGTAGCCACCCAGAGAATCTTGTCGACGTAGCTGACCGAAGTAGTGATCTCGTGGATCAAGCCCTGATCCTTCATCAGCACGATTTCGGTTTCGCCGTCGGGATCGTTGTAATCCTTCCAGCGCTCGGTCTCGACGTCGTATTCCAGCACGCCTCCGCCCCAAACCGCGTAGTAAACCTTGTCCTCTGCGGGGCTGACGCCATAGGTCCAGATTTCATACATGGGCGTGTTGCGTTCGTTGAACAGAGCCCACTGGCCGGTGCGCGTGTTCAGGCGGCTGGCGCCGGCGGCGGTTGCAGTCCAAACGTAGTCGCCCTGCACGCCGACTCCGTAAACGATGTCGTTGCTCAGACCGGAGTTGAGCTGAGTGAAATTGTCGATGCGTCCCGCCGAGATGCGACTCAGCCCGCCCATCGTCCCCGCCCATACGTCGCCGGTGCGCTTATCAACCGCGAGGGAAAGCACAACTTGATGGGCCAGCCCTTCGGCGGGGCGAATCGAGCGCCACGCACCGTTTGCGTAGACTCCCAGCCCGTTCTCGGTTCCGGCCCAGATGCGCCTCCCATCCACCAGGACACAGAAGACGTGGTTATCGGGTAGGCCACTGGCGGTGGTGTAGTTCTCCCAGCGGAACCGTGGCATATCTTGCGCCGCCGCGAAAGCGGTTAGCAGAACTGCGATCGTCGCCGGCCCACTTCTCGTTTTCATAGCGTCTTCAGATACTCAATCAGATCGTTCAATTCGTCTTTGGTCAGATCGTTGCTCACGCCGTGTCGATCCTTCGGATTGAACACGGTCCAAATCTCTTCCAGGGATCGCGCCGAGCCATCGTGCAGGTATGGCGCGGAGTACGCCACGTTGGGCAGTTGCGGAACGTCGATCACCGGTGAGCGATCGGTCGATTTGCCGGTGCCGACATCGACTTGCTTCTGATTCGTGTATTTGGGCCCACCGTGACAATAGGCGCACTGATTCGTTTCCGGGATCGGCTTGCCACTTTTGTATTTCGTGCGCTCGAAAATCGCCTTGCCGCGCTCCTGCGCCGGTGTAAGTTCGCCATTCGGCTGCCGATAGCGGTTGGGCCGATAGGGAAGCGAATAGACGAAAGTGACCAGGTCCGTGAGTTGCTGCTGGGTAAAACTCTGGGAGCGAAAGAAAAACTTCTCCGTGCGCGGGCCGCATTCGGTGGGCATGTCCGGATTGCCCCCATTCCACTTGAAGGGCTCCGTACCTGCAAGATCCTCAAGCGAACGGTTGTCGACGATATCTTTGCCGAAGCCGTCCGGTTCGAGGTCCCACTGCAAGCCGTCGATGGTGGCGTCGAGGTGGCAGCTCGAGCATCCGAATTGCCCCTGAAACGCAAAATCGGCGGTATAGAAGAGTCGCTCGCCCCGGCGCAGCGCGTCGATATTCCTCGGTCCGCCGAGGTCGATCGTCGATACAACTTTGGGCGCCGCCGTATCGATCACCGAAATATCGTCATCGAGCCGATTCGCGACATACAGACGCCTGCCGTCCGGAGAAAGCAACACGCCGCGCGGATTGTGGCCCACGGGAATTCTTGCCAGCACATAATCTGCGGAAGCTGATAGATCATTGACGAAGGGCTGGCGCCGCGTCCGCACCGTCTGAAGCAGGCGGGGGACGTCAATAGCGGTCACGCTCTCTGAACCCGCAGTGGTCACGAAAATCTGCGACTTGTCGGGCGCGATCGCGACGCCCCAAGGCAGGGCGTAGTAGCGATCGAGTTCGTCGATGGGGATCTGCACCGTCCCGCCAACGTCCGGCCCGAACACCGTGAGGGAATTTCCGAACACCCAGCCGTGCTCGACGTGTGCCAAGGGAATCAGATTTTTCGGCCGGAACTGCGTGGCCACACCAAGCCGGCCGTCGGCCGATACGGCAACGTGAAAAACGCCCGCCACATTGTGGAGCGCTTTGCGCTCGACCACCATCTGGCGCTCGGTGTCAATGACCGTGATCTCCGAATTCGGCGGCGTACGGAACGGCCCGGGATTCGGGTAGATGTGCGTGCCATAGATCCGCTTCCCGTCTGGAGACGAGGCCAGATAGCTGGCGCCGCGTCCGGCCAAAAGCCGCTTGATTTCCCGCCCTGCCTTGAGGTCGATCACAGAAATGTCGCCGCTGATTCGATTGGCTACGTAGAGCGTTGCGCCGCTCTTATCGACAACCACTCCTGCAGGTTCAAAACCCGTGGGCAGAGTCTGCACGACCTGCAACTTGTCCGCATCGACGACCGACACCGTGTCGGACCAGGCATTCGTGACGTATAACTGACGGCCATCGCGGGATAGCGTGATTCCGCGCGGCCTATGCCCTACTTGGACGCTGCCCACGACTTTGCCCGATTGCGCCTCGACCACTCGCACTTCATCGCTATCCTGGCAGACCACGTAAAGGAGACGAGCGTCTGCAGACCACGCCATCTCAATCGGTGAGAGATAGCGTTCCTTCGGAATCGCCGTCGCCTGTCTGTCAACAGGCTTCGCCGCGACTGCCAACAAAGCGATGGCGAGGACGGCGAGAACGCGCGCCGTCGAACGCACGCTCCCTTCGTAGTTGCTGCGTCGCGTCATTTACGGCTCCTCCACGGTGAGAATCCGGTCGACGGAAAGATTCTCAAGAACTTGTTCCTGCCCGCTCGGCCAGTGGATCGTGAGCCTCTCCGCTTTGTCCGCCACGCCCAAGCCGAAATGCACCCGGCCGTCGTCCTGCGAAAGATAACCCGACCCCGAGACCCGCTCGGCGATCTGCTTCTTTCCGCCGGCCAGCAACTCCAGGCGCGCTCCAATCCCGTCTCGATTACTTTTCTTCCCTCGCAACTTGATGGTGAGCCAGTGATTGTTGTTCTGCGTTACGTTATGCAGCAAAGTCCCCGGCGCGCCCAGATTGACGACGTAGACATCGATTCTGCCGTCGTTGTCGTAGTCGGCGAAGCAGGCGCCACGCGCCACCGTCTTCACGTCAAGCACGGGGCCGGCTTCGCGCGACACATCCGCGAACTTGCCGTTTCCCAGGCCGCGAAATAGCGAGTGCTCCTGTGGGATCAGGTGAATCAATCCGCCGTGAAAGATCAAAATGTCGAGCCAGCCGTCGTTGTCGAAGTCGTAAACGCCCGTTCCCCAGCTCGTGTACTGCGCCGTAGCCTGTGAAATCCCCGAACTCGGCCCGATGTCTTCAAATCCGTTCGGCCCGGTGTTGCGCATCAGCCGGTTGTACTTGGAGTCCGTCACCCATAAATCCATTCGACCGTCGCCGCTGATGTCGGCAAACACGGGTCCCATCGCCGAGGTGTTCTCTCCGTTCTGTCCGTAGGCGACTCCCAGATCTCCAGCGATTTCTTCAAACGTTCCGTCATGCTTGTTGTGGAAGAGAAAATTCTCGGTCTTGTCGTTGGCGACGTAGATGTCGGGATATCCGTCTCCGTCAAAATCCCCCGCGGTCACGCCCATGGTGCGGCCCTTGTAGGCACCAATCCCGGACTTGTCGGTCACGTCGGTGAACGTTCCGTCGCAGTTGTTGTGATAGAGACGGTTGGTGTCGGCGGCGTAGTCGAGCGGTCCGGGATAATTATCAGCAGCGTAGTAGTTGCGGTACTTCGGATCGAACTTCACGTACCGGCCCACGAACAAATCCAGGCAGCCATCGCGATCGTAGTCGAGCCATGCGGAGCTGATCGACCAGCCATCCACCTTGATGCCGGCCTTGGCGGTAACGTCGGTGAAGGTGCCGTCGCCGTTGTTGTGATAGAGAATCGCTTTGCCGTAGCCGGTGACGAACAGATCGACATATCCGTCATTGTCGTAATCAGCGGCGATCGCGGCGGTCCCATAGATGTTGGCTGCCACCCCTGCCTGATCGGTGACGTCGGTGAAAGTGCCGTCGCCGTTATTGCGGTAGAGATGATTGTGCGGCGGAGTCGCCGGCGGATGCTTGAGCGGATACGGATGCATCCCCTCCTCAAGCGGCTTGCCGCTGACCACATAAAGATCGGGCAGGCCGTCGTTGTTGTAGTCGAACCACACGCAGCCCGATCCCGTGCTTTCGAGCAGCGAGCCGAGCTGTTCGGCGCCGAAGCTGTGGGTGAACTGGATTCCCGACTTCGCAGTCGCGTCTTCGAACCGGATCGTGCTCGGCGCGCTCGCCTGCGGCGCCTGCGCCAGCAGGGAAGAGGAAACGAGCAGCAATCCAAGGATTCGCGTGTTCATACTAGTTTCCTCCCGCGGCGTGAGCCGCCGCGCCCGTCATGTCAGCCGGTGTCGTGGACTTCAGCAGAATCATCGGCACCGCATTTTCCGGCGCAGTCTCCGGGCCGGCGTGGCATCCCACGCAACCGCGCTGCTCGCCGCGGCGCATCCAGAAAAATCCGGCTTCGCGCTTCAACGTCCGGCCCGCACCGTCCAACAGTTCGATCTGCAAGGCTTGCTCGGTGGGTACTTGAACGAAGAACGATCCGTCGCGTTCCACCGGTGCATTTCCCAACTCCTTGACGTTACCTGCTCCATCGCGCGCGTACAGCCGCACCGAATGAATGGACGCGGCAGGAAACCGATATTTCGAGGTGTAGGCGTTCAGGCAGAGCAGATTTGCATTCGGCCAGTCATGCAAGCCTGAGGGATGCCGTTTCGGCAGCGCGCGCTCAGCGAGCAGCATCGGCTCGAGTACGTTGACATTCTCTTCTGCAACGAGAGGGCGCAGCGTGACAGCGCCCGGAGTCCACAGGACCAACCGAAATGGCGCCTTCGCGTCGAGACGCCAGGGGAATAGCCAGTCGCCCGAGGGCATTTCGGTAACATCTCCGGCGTATTCTCCTGCGGGGGCAGGAATCCGGACTTGCTGGGCTCGTGCGGAGGTAAATCGCGCCAAGCTAAGGCCTGATGCCATCACGATGTCGCCCGAACTCACTTGTCGGCCCGAATGATGCGCCTTGCCGTGATCGCAGCGATACGACTCAACTCCGCTGCCGTCTGAATAGACCGTGTAGAGTTCGGGAGTGGCCGCTGACCCAAGCGGATATCCCGCCTCAAACAAGATGCGCCCATCGTGCAGCACGTCCGTCGGCAGAAAGTTCGCCGGGCCGTAAGTCAGCGCTAGGGGCTTGCCGCCGTCGAAGCCCGCCGCCTCGATCACAAATCGCCCGGCGGTCTTTCGCGCGTACACGACCCGGTCATCGGGAAGGTAGAAAGGCCGGATGCAGTCTTCCGAGCCGGATGTGATCCGCCGCGGCTCTCCTCCACTCAACGAAATCTCCCAAATCTGCCAGGGGTCCTGTGCTTTCCACTTGCCGGCGAGCAACACACGTTGCCCGTCGAATGAAACCTCCGGATCTGCTGACGCCGCGAAGCCTGGAACCAGCTGGCGTCGTCCCTTCGCATCCTCAACAAAGATCGCCGCGCCGGAAGGGAAGCGCTCTGCCCCATTCATCCACGCGAGCGGCTCGTAGACTTTCGCTACGGTGTACAGAAACGGCGGCGAACCTGAGCCCGCCGCCCCAGTCCATGCTCGGAGCAAACCAATGATCACAAGAGGGAGCAGGCAAGCCAGCATCAAGCGCGTCGCCATCACTCTCCTCCCACAGCGAGGAGTTGCGGACGCAGACCTCCAGTCTCTCGCTGGATCGCGAGATACGGTTGCAGGTCGTCCATCATCTGGCGGAACTCGTCGAAGGTGAGCGACTGGTATCCGTCGCTCAACGCGTCGTCCGGCGACGGATGCACTTCCACCAGCAATCCATCCGCGTCCACCGCCACAGCGGCCCGCGCCAGAACAGGAACCAGGCACCGAACCCCAGAGGCGTGGCTGGGATCGACGATGACCGGAAGATGGGAAACGTTCTTCAGCACGGGCACAGCCGAGATATCCAGCGTGTTGCGCGTGGTCTTCTCAAAGGTGCGAATGCCGCGCTCGCACAAGATTATGTTGGGATTGCCATGGGCCGCGATCAGCTGCGCCGATTGCATCAGTTCTTCCAGCGTGGCAGTCATTCCGCGTTTCAGCAGGACCGGCCGCCCGCATCGGCCAACGGCCTCCAGCAGGGAGTAGTTCTCCATGCTTCGCGAGCCGACCTGCATGATGTCGGCATATTCCGCGACCAGGTCAACGTTTTCCTCACTCATCACCTCGGTGACGATGGCGAGTCCGGTCGCTTCCCGGGCTTTGCGCAGCAACTTGAGACCTTCTACGCCCAAACCTTGAAAGGAGTATGGGGAAGAGCGAGGTTTGTAGGCTCCGCCGCGCAGGATGCGTGCACCCGCCTCGGCCACGGCTTCAGCGGTTTGCAGCAACTGGCGCTCGGACTCCACCGCGCAGGGGCCCGCCATGACCA
>OCOJ01030346.1_pt1 | contig 27345 bp, 23 predicted proteins | sample 1539251 | NCBI WGS metagenome assembly OCOJ01 (sample SAMN01911457, study PRJEB22624) | soil metagenome | biome: Soil | place: Malaysia | collected 2012-04-30 | depth RA_metagenome m
CGCTTCCTGGATGATGGACTTCATCGTTTTATCTCCGCTGCGTTTGTCGGACGAGCGTCATACGCTCGGCAGATGCACTCCTGAGAATCGTACATAAACATTTGCGTCAAGCGGAAGTTGTCGAGAGGAAACCGGGGTTCGCCGCATTCCGGGGCCCGCCACTCTTATGGGAAGGGAGCCGACTTTCTCGCCGATCTTCTCGGGGGAGACACGATGACGGAAGAGGGAGAGTCGCCCCCGTTCGGTTGGTTCTTCGGGGGGGTCGCGTTCCTGGTGCTCGGGGTCGCGGCCGTTCTCTTCGGAGTCCTGGGTGCGAGCTGCTTCCTCGGTTCGTTCGTGTTCTACGGGCTGAGCTGCATCGGGGGATGGGTCTTCCTCGCCATCGGACTTCTCCTGCTTCTCGTGGGCGCGGCGATGATGGTGGCCTTCCGCTCGGAGATCTGAGAGCTCCCCCTGCGAGGCCGTTCGGGACGTCCGGGGCCAAGACCTCGCACAGCAGAACCGCGCCGCTCTCGAGGCGTTGCGAATCGCGACCCTCTGCCGAAGACCGAAGGATCGCCCCGCACTCGCCAGGGGAGGCGGAGGCTCCGCGGCGGCCGCCCCGAGTCAGGTAGGGGCGGACCGCGGCCGCTCCGAATGCGAATCCGCTTCGAGCTCGAAGGTGGCGTGCAGGATGCCGTACTCCTGCTCCATCTTCCTGCGGAGCGACCGGGTCACGTCCATCGCTTCCCGGAGCGGCATCTCATCAACCGTCACGTGGGCGGTCATGCAGACCAGGCTTGGACAGACGGACCAGACGTGCACGTCGTGGATCCCCCGCACCCCGTCCACGTCCCGCGCCGAGGCCGAGATCGCCTCGACCGAGAGCCCTCGCGGGGTCCGCTCGGTGAGCACGTCCCAACCGTCGCGGAAGAGCGGGAGCGACTCGACCCCGAGGATGACGGCGATCGCAAGCGCCGCGACCGCGTCGACCCATGCCCACGCGGGCCGGACTAGGAGCGTCACGCCGGTCACGAGGAGCGCGCTCGTGATCGCCACGTCGCTCGCCATGTGGACGAGGACGGCCGAGAGGTTGAGGTCCCGGACCCGGCTCGGGAGCCGACCGAGAATCGAGAGGCTGAGGCCTCTCAGACCGAGGGTGGGGATGGCCGCGACCAGGAGCCAGACCGGGTCGACCGCCCCCGCGAAGGTCGTTCCCGAGCGCAACGAGACGACCGCTCCGTAGCCGAAGGCGAGGCCGGTTCCGAGAACGAGCGCAGCGTTGAGGAGACCCGCGAACACCTCGAACCGGTGGGTTCCGAAGGTGAAGCTCTCAGTCGACCCTTTGGCCGTGGCGCTCAGCGCGCCGAGGGAGAGCGCGAACGCGAGAACATCGGGGACGTTGTGGACCGCGTCGACCGTCAGCGAGAGGCTCCGCGAGAGGAACGCTCCGACCGCCTCTATCACGAGAACGACAAGGGCAAGCGCGGTGGCCATACGGAGGCCCCGCAGCACACTACCTTCCGCTTCCCCTTCCCCGTGCGGATGAGCGTGCACTTTGCGACCCACTCCCTTCTGCGCGCCGACGTCCGAACCGACCCAACGTCACCCGCGAACGAATCCCGTTGGTTCGGATAGCTGCTCCCGCGACCGGCACCGAAACAAAAAGGAGGTGCTCTGTACCGAGCCCTTTCCATCGGCATCCTCCGGCCCCTCCGGGGAGGCGGGTTCACAGGAATCGTCGCTTTCGTATCCCGAGGAACGCCGTCTCCGAACCGCGACCCACCGTGTCGAATGCGGCCGCCGCGCGCCCGAGAGGCTTATCGGCGGGACCCGAGTCGGGCGGCCGCCATGCCGCGGGGGCACCGTTCGGATCGTCGAGCGGGATCCCGGTCGCCCGAGGGCGAACACATTCGGCACAACCGCGCCGTGTGGGACCGGGTGAGCACCTGGTACGACCGACGCTTCGCGAAGGTCCTCGGAGGGTCCCGCGCGACCTCCTGGGGGTTGTTCCGAATTCCCGAAGCGCGCCTCGACCTCCTCGGGCGGGTCCGTGGGAAGCGGGTCCTCGAGGTGGGGTGCGGGGCCGCGCGCTGGTCGATCGCGCTCGCACGTGAGGGCGCCCGTGCCGTCGGGGTGGACCTCTCGACGTCCCAGCTCGCGAAGGCGCGCCGGCTCGTTGCGAAGTCGCACCGCTCCGTGCCTCTCGTCCGAGCGAGCGTCGAGCAGCTCCCGTTCGAGGATGCGGTGTTCGATATCGTCTTCTGCGACTGGGGCGCGATGACGTTCTCCGACCCTCGCCGTTCCGTTCCCGAATGCGCCCGGGTCCTCGCGGTGGGGGGACGGTTCGTGTTCGCGACGGCAAGTCCGTTGCGGAACATCGCCCTGGACTTGCGGGCGGACCGGCAGGTGACCCGATTCACCCGTCCGTACTTTGGTACCTACCGGATCGACCTCGGCCCGAACGACGCGGTGGAGTTCCATCCTCCCTACGGCGTCTGGATCGACCTCTTCCGCCAGAACGGACTCCGCGTGGACCGTCTCATCGAGACGCGCCCGTCTCCCGAACAGCGGTCCCGCTACCTTACGCGGGCGGACGCACGGTGGGCACGGTCGTGGCCGGTCGAGGCGATCTGGAAGCTCGAGAAGGAGTAGGGCGCGGCGTCACTCCGACGGCGGTGGGGACTTCCGCTCGAGGACGTACAGTACCCGGACCGGGAACCCTCCGCCCGGCTCGAGCCCCTCCCAACTCCGGAGGCACCGAAACCGACCCCGACGAAGAGACCGCGCATACGTCCGGGAGAAGAAATGGAGGACGGGGCCGTCGGGCGAAAGGTCGTAGGTGTCGGGGGCGAGGCGCTTTCCCCGTCCGCACCAGCGGTCGGAGACCGAGCGCACCGAGTACGCATGGAACCCACCGGGAACGAGGACTCGGTGGACTTCGGAGAAGATCCGCTCGTGGTCGGCGCGCGAGAACTCCATGTTGAGGAAGAGGTTCGAGAAGACGACGTTCACCGACCTCGTCCCCAGGCCCGAGAGAAACTCGACCGCGTGGCCGCGCACCACGGGGAGGCCCGCGCGCCGCGCCAGCGACGTGCCGACCGTCGAGACATCGACTCCTCGGACGGAGTAGCCCCGTCGTCGTAGCTCTGAGATGTCTCGCCCGTAGCCAGAGCCGAGCTCGACCCATCTCGGGCCGGCTTCGCGGCCTCGGAGGGCCGAGAGAACCCAGTCAAGGAACGGACTCGCCTCGTCCCCGAAGAACGTCGGGTCGGCGCGATATCGCCCGTCCCAGAATCTCGCCTGCCGTCGATGAGCGGCTCCGGTGGGCGGGGAGGAACCGGAGGGTCGACTCGGGGAGGGCATGAGAGAGGTCCGGAGGAGCGAACCCATCGGCTCTACAAGCTCTTCGGAGGGGCACGACGACCGCGTTCCGGCCGTCGGAAAGCGAGACGCAAGCGCGCGAGTTTATGACCGACCGTACTTTCGCGCGGTCGTGGAGTCGTACTTTCGGGCGATCGAGTCCGAGGTCGACCGCGCCTACTCGGTCGCCGAGGCGGCCCGCCGAATGGGGTACGACCCCGAGGTGGCCCCCGAGATTCCGCGGGCGCAGGACATGGCGATGCGCGTCGAGAAGCTCCTGTCCCACCTCGGGATCGAGGGGATCTCGGATGAGATCCGCGAGCTCGCCGCGACGCTTCCCCGGGAGGAGGTCGCGCTCACGATCGCGCGACGGATCGCGCGCGACCCCAAGCGGGGCGACTCGGTCGCGGCGCGCGTCGACGCGGCGCTCCGGGTGGGGCTGGCGATCCTGACCGAAGGGATCCTCGTCGCTCCCCTCGAAGGTCTCGCGGAGGTCCACATCTGCGACGACAAGGACCGAGGCTCCTACATCGAGCTCTACTACGCGGGCCCGATCCGGGCCGCCGGCGGGACCGCGCAAGCGCTCAGCGTACTTCTCGCGGACGTCGTCCGCCGCGACCTCGGCCTCGCCGCGTTCCATCCCGACCCGAAGGAGGTCGGGCGGTACCAGGAGGAGATTCCGCTTTACAAGTACCACCAGCACCTCCAGTACGTCCCGACGCCCGAGGAAATCGGTCGGGTCGTTCGGAACGTGCCGGTCGCGATCTCGGGGGAAGCGACCGAAGGCGACGCCGAGGTGAGCGCTTTCCGCAACCTGGAGCGGGTCCGCACGAACGGGATCCGCGGCGGCGCGTGCCTCGTCATCGCGGAGGGGCTCTGTCAGAAGGCGGCCAAGCTACGGAAGATCATCGAGAAGCTCGGGCTCGACGGCTGGGAGTTCCTCGCCGAGGTCGGGCACTCGAGGGGGGACGAAGAGGAGGCTCGGACCCCGAAGTACCTCCAGGACTCGGTCGGGGGTCGCCCCGTGCTCGCCCACCCGAACCACCCTGGCGGCTTCCGTCTGGTCTACGGCCGGGCGCGGACGACCGGGCTCGCGTCCTGCGCGGTGAACCCGGCGACGATGGCCGTGCTCCAGAACTTCATCGCGATCGGCACTCAGGTGAAGCTCGAGTACCCCGGCAAAGCGTCGGCCATGGGGGTCTGCGACACGGTCGAGGGCCCGATCGTCGAGCTCGACGACGGAAGCGTGACGGCCGTCCACGACCTCGCGCGGGCCGAAGAGCTGCGCCCGAGGATCCGGCGGATCGTGGACCTCGGGGAGATCCTCGTCTCGCCGGGAGAGTTCCTCGAGAACAACCAGCCCCTCGTCCCTCCGGGGTACTCGGTCGACTGGCACCTCGAGGAGCTTCGGGCCGCGGGCGCTCCCGAGGAGGAGGGCGTCGGGGTCGGGACCTACGAGGACGCGGTCCGGATCTCCCAGACCTATCGCGTCCCGCTCCACCCGCGATGGCTCCTCTTCTGGCACGACCTCACTCCCGCCGAGGTCCGGGCGCTGAGCGAGTTCGTCGAACGGAGCGGCCACTGGGTGGACGATGGTCTCGTCCTGCCGGCGGACCCGCTCTGGCGGGAGGTCCTCATCCGGCTCGGGTTCCTCTACACCCCCGTTGGGGGAGGCGAGGACCTGCACGGAGAGCTGGACGCCTCGGCGGCCCTCGTGGGGGGCCTCGGCCTCGCGCCGGACGGGGAGAGTCTCGTGCGCCGCGCCCCGCTCGACCCGGTGGAGGAGGAGGACGCGCTCGCCTACGTCAGTCGCCTCGCCGGCGTTCCCGTCCGGGCCCGCGGACCGTCGCGGGTCGGCGGTCGCGTGGGACGACCCGAGAAGGCGTACCACCGGAGCATGCAACCGAACGTGCACGGCCTCTTCCCGGTCGGCGCCGCGGGAGGGCCGACCCGCTCGCTTCCCGAGGCCGCGCGCCGCACGATGCGCGATGGAGTTCGGGTCGACCTCGGAGTCCGCACCTGCCCCACGTGCGGACGGTCGACCGTCTGGGCCCGATGTCCCTGCGGAGCTCATACCGAGCCGACGGGGAAGACGATCTCCGAACCGCTCCCCGTGGCCCGCCTCTGGAGCGATGCTCTCGAGCGATTGCGCCTCAGCACCCCTCCGGTCGTCAAAGGGGTCAAGGGGCTGACGTCGCCCGGGAAGGTCCCGGAACCGATCGAGAAGGGGATCCTGCGCGCCTCCCACGCGATCTCGGTCTACCAGGACGGGACCGCTCGATTCGACCTCACCGACCTTCCGCTCACCCACTTCCGACCCTCCGAGGTCGGGACCGACCTTCCGACCCTCCGTTCGCTCGGCTACACGCACGACTGGCTCGGGGCCCCTCTCTCCGACCCCGACCAGCTCATCGAGATCCTCCCCCAGGATCTCGTCGTCTCGCGTTCCTGCGGAGTCTACCTGATGCGGCTCGCGCAGTTCCTCGACGACGAGCTCGTCCGCCTCTACGAGGTCGAACCGTACTACCGCGCGAACCGACCCGAGGACCTGGTCGGCCAGGTCGTGGTCGCTCTCGCCCCGCACACGTCGGGCGGCGTCGCGGGCCGCATCCTCGGGTTCACGGCAGCGGAGGCCTGTTTTGCCCACCCGGTCTTCCATGCCGCGAAGCGGCGCAACTGTGACGGGGACGAGGACTCGGTCACCCTGCTCCTCGATGCCCTCCTCAACTTCTCGCGGTCGTACCTTCCCGAGAGCCGCGGCGCCCTCATGGACAAACCGCTCGTCCTGACGACCCGCCTCGAGACGACCGAGGTCGACAAGGAGGCGCACAACCTCGACGTCTCCGTCCGCTACCCCCTCGCGCTCTACCGGGCCGCGTCCGAGCGGAAGAACCCGAAAGAGGTCGAACCGTTGCTCGACCTGGTCGGCCACCGGCTCGGCTCGCCCCGGTCGCTCTCGGGCTACGGGTTCACCCACGACACGCGATCGATCGCGGGCGGACCGTCCCGCTCCGCCTACCGCGAGCGCCGGCCGATGGTCGAGCTCGTCGAGCGGTCGATCGTGCTCGCGTCCCAGATTCGCGCGGTCGACCTCGCGGAGGCGATCACGCTCGTCCTGAACGCCCACTTCCTCCCGGACGTGATGGGGAACCTCAAGAGCTACGGGACCCAGACGTTCCGCTGCAAGGAATGCGACGCCTCGTACCGCCGGCCCCCGCTCACGGGGCGATGCGTCGCCGAGCGTCCGGGAGGCCGGTGCGACGGCGAGCTCCTCTCGACCGTCTACGAGGCGTCCGTGCGCAAGTACCTCCCTCTCTCGCAGCGGCTCGGCGCGATGGACGGGATCACGCCGTACGTCCGCCAGAGGATCCAGCTGCTCGCGGACTCGGTGGCGACGCTCTTCCCGGGGGCGACCGCGCAGACGACCCTCGACCGGTTCCGACGCGAGCCCGGACCGGCCCGGGGAGATACGGTCGACGCGGCCGTCTCGCCACCGTCCGACGCGGGCGACGCCGCGGACGCGGAATCCGGAACGTCCAAATAGACGCCGTCCCGTGGAAGGACGGCGGGCTTGTGGGGTAGTCTGGACTATCCTGCTGGCCTTCGGAGCCAGCGACCTGGGTTCGAACTCGCGGGAGCGGATCGCTCCCCGACGGAACTCCCAGCAAGCCCGCTCTCCGCGCTCGGGCGCGCGGGGGACCCGAGTTCAGCGGAAGTAGCCGGGCGACTGCGCGGGCTCGGCCCGCTTCTCCTCGTCCGCCTTGGCGGCCTCGAGGATGTCGACCGCGAGGATCGCCGGGACGGGGATGATCCGGATGCGGCCCTGCTCCTCTCCCCCCGACCCGTCGAGCTCGATCGCGAGGGCGTTGTCGCCGCTGATCGAGACCAGGCCGCGGAACGTTCCGGTCGAGACGATCGCCTCGCTCTCGGTGCCGGCGGAGCGCACCGTCACCTTCGAACCGGGCGTGAGCGCGAGCGCGGGGCGCTTTCCTCCGACCGCGGGTTCGCTCACCGGTTGCCTCCCTTCTCGCGCGCGGCGGGGCGCGACGGAACGGCGACTTTCGCGGGCGTCTCCGAGGCGTGCTTCTCGATCAGCGTCTGCAAGTGATTCACTGTCTCCCGGTACCGTCGCAGGGCGTTCTGGGCGTTCGCTTCCGTGAAATCCCACGCGCGGGCGAGGTTCCCGTATCGCAGACGGTAGCCCTTGCGTCCCTTCCCGTCGGCGGCGCCTCCCGCCTCCTCCAGAAGGTCGAGCGCCTTGAGCTTGTTGATGTGCCGGTAGACGGTCGGTTTCGACGTCTTGAGGACGGCCGTGAGCTCCTCCACGTACCACGCGCGCGACGGGTCCCGAAGGAGGCAGTCGCGCACGAGCCGGTACGCGAGGCTCTGCGCCACCGGCCCTTCCGAGCCCCGCCCCTCCTCCCCCTCGGGAAGGTACCCCACGAGACGGAGGAACTCGCGCAGGACTTCGTCAAGGTCGGTGATCGGGGTGAGAGGAGTGCTGTAACGCAACGCGAGTTCGAATGGCATGCCGTCCGCATGCCAAAACCCCTCATTGGATAAAAAAGAGGAGCCGTTCCCTCGCCACCGCGGAACGAAATCATTAGCTCCCCCGCGCCGTTCGAGGGGTGCCGTGCCGCCATTCTCTCTCGTCACGCCAACGTCCGTCGAGGAGGCGGTCGCCGAGCTCCGCACGGTCGCCCCGGGCGAGGTCGCCGTCCTCGCGGGCGGGACGGACCTCTCGTTCGACCTCGACCGAGCCGGCCCGAGCCTCCGCCGGGTCCTTTCGCTGCGTCGCCTTCCGTGGCGGACCCTCGACTGGAACGGTCCGGTCCTCACGGTCGGGAGCACGCTTCCGCTTCGGTCCCTCGAAGAGGACCCGGGGATCTCGCGGCGGCACCCCGGTCTCTACCAGGCGATTCGAGCGGTCGGAGGCGTCCCGCTCCGGCATCGCGCGACGCTCGGCGGGAATCTCGGCCGCGCCTCCCCGGCCTCGGACCTCCTACCGGTGCTCCTCGTCCTGGACGCCGAGGTCGACCTCGTCGGACCGGCGGGCTCGCGCTCGGTCGGCGTCGACCGGTTCCTCCTCGGTCCCCGACGCACGGTGCTCGCCCACGACGAACTGATCCGGTCGGTCCGCTTCCCCGAGCCGCGCCCGTCCGCGTACCTCTGGCAGCGCGTCCGGCCCGCGAACGACATCTCCCAGATTGCGGTCGCCGCGGCGTTCTCCCCGTCCGAGCGCCGGTGGCGACTCGCGGTCGGTGGGATTCCGCCGAGGGCCACTCGACTTCCGGACGCCGAGCAGCGGTTGGCGTCGTCCGTGGCGCCGACCGACCCGGAGCTTCGGCCGATGGCCGAGGAGGCCTCTCGGCAGCTTCCGATCGCGGGTGACCGACGTCGGGCCTCGGAGGAGTACCGCCGTCACCTCGTCGGGGTCCTCCTCAGCCGCGCGGTGCGGGCGGCGGCCGCCCACCTTTCGGAGGGAGCGCGATGACGCACCGTCCACTCTCGATCGCCGTCAACGGGACGGCCCGGTCGCTCGACGACGTCCCGGATTCCGAGCGGCTTCTCGACACGATCCGTTGGCGACTCGGGCTCAAGGGAACGAAGGAGGGATGCCGGAGCGGAGAGTGCGGAGCGTGCACGGTCCTCGTCGACGGCGTCTCGACCCTCTCCTGTCTCACGCTCTCGCGCGAGGTGGACGGGACGAGCCTCACGACCGTCGAAGGGGTCGCCGACGACCCGGTGGGAAAGGAGGTCGCGGAGGCGTTCGCGCGGGCCGGCGCGGTCCAGTGCGGCTACTGCACTCCTGGGTTTGTGATGGCGTTGGTCGGGCTCCTGAAGGAGCGCGGTCGCTCTGCGACGGTCGAGGAGCTTCTCGCCGACCTCGGGGGAAATCTGTGCCGGTGCACCGGCTACCTCTCGATCGCCCGGGCCGTCGCGCTCCTCTCCCGGGAGAGCCCATGAGCACCTTCCGCCCCCGACCGGACGCTTCTCCGAAGCTCGCCGGCTCCGCGGTGTACGGGATGGACCTCGAGCTTCCCGGGATGCTCTGGGCGGCGCTCGTCCCCTCCCCGACCGCGCACGGCCGTCTCCGCGCGGTCGACCTCGCGCCGGCCCGGGCGCTGCCGGGCGTCGTGGCGGTCGGCGCCGCCGACGTTGCCTCCCTTCTCTCCGGCGCCCACGGCGATGCCGAACGACCCGTCTTCCCGAGCGAGACGGTCGTGTTTCGCCATCAGCCCGTGGCCGCCGTCGCGGCTCCGACCCTCGAGCGGGCGCGCGAGGCCGCTCGGGCGGTCCGCGTCGACGTGGAATCTCTTCCGGTCGTTTCGGACCTCGAGGATCTCTTCCCGGATTGGCCGGGACCGGAGGCGGAGGGTTCGCCCCACATCGCGGCTCATGTGCGAGCTCACAGCGGGGACGTCGAGGCGGTCTTCCGTAGCGCGGAGACCGTCGTTCGAGAGACCTACCGGACCGCGAGCGTGCATCAGGTGGCGATCGAACCGCACGCGTGTCTCGCCATGGTCGACGGCGGCCTCTGGCGGGTCCGGAGCTCGACCCAGACGCCCTTCGGCCTCCGCGAGGACATCGCGTCCCTCCTCGGCGTTCCGGAAGAGAAGGTCGTCGTCGAGGGGACCTGGGTCGGCGGCGGATTCGGAGGAAAGAACGCCGCGCTGATCGAGCCGTATGCGCTGCTGCTCGCCAAGGCCTCCGGCCGCCCGGTCAAGCTCTCCCTGACCTACCGGGAAGAGTTCCTCCTCGGGCGCACGACGCTCCCGTCGGTCGTCCGGATGGAGACCGCTGTCACGAACGGGACGATCGTCGCGCGCCGCGTCCGACTCCTCCTCGACGTCGGGACGTCCCTTCCGGGCCGGGACTTTGCGACCGGCTATTCGATCGGGTTCCTGCTCGGACCGTACCGTACGCCCGCCTTCGAGGTCGAGGGGTACGCGGTGATGACCAACAAACCGGCGTTCGGCCCGCATCGGGCCCCGTTCGCCCCGCAGTGCGTCTTCGCCCTCGAGTCGCACCTCGACCACGTCGCGCGGGAGGTCGGACTCGATGGCGTCGCCTTCCGCGCCTCCCACCTGTGGCAGGAGGGGACGACGACGCCGATGGGACAGACGGTCGGACCGTTCGGGCTCGCGACGGCGCTCGAGCGGGCCCGCGCCACCGCGGCTCGATGGCGAGCGGAGAAAGGCCCCGACGCGGGAGTCGGGGTCGCGGTCGGATTCTGGTCGACAGGAACGGGGGCGGGGGGCGAGGCCCGCCTCCGCCTCTCCCCGACCGAGCTCACGGTCGTCCAGGGAGAGCGCGAGATCGGGAGCGGGAGCGTGCTCGCCGGGGTCGCTGCGGTCGTCGCCCGCGCGACCGGCCTCCCGCGCGAGCGGGTGACGGTGGAGTACGAGGACACCGCCCATGCTCCGTTCGACTCGGGAGTCTTCGGCAGTCGTACGACGGCGGCCCTCGGACGCGCGGCCGAGGAGGCGGTGGGCTCGCTCCTCGAGGAACTCCGGCGGCGAACGAACCGCTCCGGCCCCGTCCGACTTTCGGTCCGGAACGGAGAGATCGTCGTGACCGCGGCGGCCGGCGAAAGGACGATCCGGGACCTCTTGTCCGACTCGGAGCGCCGCGCCGGGGGCCTCGTCGCGGTCGGAAAGCACTACGGAAAGGGCGGCGAGATCGACGAGACGAAGGTCGACGTCGGGACGTTCTACCCCTACACCGACTTCACCGGCGCCGCGCACGTCGCGGAGGTCGCGGTCGACCGCGAGACCGGCACCGTCCGGGTCACGCGGTACGCGGCATTCCACGACATCGGGACCGTGATCGACGGCGCGACGGCCCCGGCGCAGGTCGAGGGTGGGGTCGTGATGGGCCTCGGGACCGCGCTCACCGAGGAGGCGATCTGGTCGGAGGACGGACGTCTCCTGAACGCGGGCCTTCTCGACTATCGGCTCCCGACCCTCGGGTCCGTCCCGCCGATCGAGGTCGCGTTCGTCGAAGGATTCCCCGGCGCGGGGCCGTTCGGGGCGAAGGGCCTCGGCGAGCCGCCGATCATCCCGGTCGCAGCGGCCGTCGCTCTCGCGGTGCGGGACGCGACGGGAGCGCACATCACCGAACTTCCGCTCTCATCCGAGCGGGTGGCGCGAGCGCTTAAGCTCCTCTAACCGTGCCTCCGGGCATGTCGCTCTCGCTCGCGGAGATCCGGGAGCTCGCCGCGAAGTATCCGTCCCCTCCGGTGGTCGGCACGGTCGGTTCGCACTCGGCGATCGACGTCGCGGACGGTGCCGTGAGCGAGGGCCTCCGGAGCCTCATCCTCGCCGAGGCCGGCCGGGACGCGACGTACACTCGGTACTTCCGGACGGTGCGCTCCGCCGACGGCTCCCGAGTCCGCGGGTGCGTCGACGACGTCTGGACGTTTCCGAAGTTCGCGGAGATCGTCACCCCGGCGGTCCAGGAACGCCTTCGGAGCCAGGGCGTCGTGCTCGTGCCCAACCGGGCGTTCAGCTCGTACGTTCCGCTCGACGCGATTGAGGACGAGTTCCGGGTGCCGATCGTCGGTTCCCGCGCCCTCCTTCGGATCGAGGAACGGAGCGAACGCGAGAACTACTACACGCTTCTCGAGCAGGCGGGGATCGCCACGCCCCGCCCGATTCCGAGCCCGGAGGCGATCGACCGCCTCGCGATCGTGAAGCTCCCGCACGCCAAGCGTCGGCTCGAGCGGGGGTTCTTCACGGTCGCCTCCGCGGCGGAGTACCGCGCCAAGGTCGACCGCCTCGTCGCACGGGGGACGGTCCTCCCGAGCGACCTCGAGACCGCCCGCATCGAGGAGTACGTCCTCGGTCCGGTCTTCAACTTCAACTTCTTCTTCTCCCCGCTCGTGCCGCGCGACCAGGGACTCGAGCTCCTCGGTGTGGACGAGCGCCGCGAGTCGAACCTGGACGGTCTCGTCCGCCTCCCCGCGGCCCAGCAGCTCGAGCTCAACGACTCCGACCGGATTCCCGAGTACCTGGTCGTCGGCCACGGGACCCTGACCGTGCGGGAGTCGATCCTCGAGGAGGTCTTCCGCATGGGCGAGAAGTTCGTGGACGCGGCGCGGGCTCGCTACCCGCCCGGGATCCTCGGACCGTTCTGCCTGCAGACCTGCATCGACCGGACGGGTCGCCCGGTCGTCTTCGACGTCGCCGCGCGGATCGGCGGCGGGACGAACGTCCATCTCGCCCTGGGCCACCCGTACGGCAACGCCCTCTATCGCGGGCCGATGAGCAGCGGCCGCCGGATCGCGCTCGAGATCCGGACCGCGTCCGAGCAGGGCCGTCTCGCGGAGATCGTCACATGAGCGAAGCATCGCCGGCCCCCGCCGCGCCGCTGCGCCGCACCGCCCTCTACGATTTCCACCTCCGGCACGGAGGGCATCTCGTCCCGTTCGCGGGCTGGGAGATGCCGCTCTACTACACGAGCATCCTCGCCGAGCACCGCGCGGTCCGGGAGGGCGTCGGACTGTTCGACGTCTCCCACATGGGGATCCTGACCGTGGACGGAGCGCATGCGGCCGACCTCCTCGGCCGGCGGACGACCGCCAACGTCGCCGCGCTCACCCCCGGGCAGGTTCGCTACACGTTCCTCCTCGAGTCGACCGGGTTCATCGTCGACGACCTTCTCGTGAGCCGGATCGACACGGGAGAGGAGCTGGCCCGCTCGTTTGTGGCGGTCCCGAACGCGAGCCGGGCGGACGAGGTCGAGGAGATCCTCCGTCAGCACCGGGGCCCCGACACCAAGATTGGCCGTTGGAACGGACCGGTGGCGCTCCTCGCCGTCCAGGGACCGAACGCTCGGACCGCCCTCGAGGCGATCTTCCCCTGGGACCTCTCGGGGCTCGCGTTCTACCACATCCGGTTCTTCCCGAAGAAGGAGGAGACCGGACCGCGGACGGGTCGTCTCGGGCTCCACATCCCCGACGCGCTCTCGGACTGGCTGCTCGTCAGCCGTACGGGCTACACCGGGGAGCTCGGCTATGAGGTGTTCGTCCCGGCGGCCGAGGCCGACGCGCTCGCGGAGCGCCTGCTCGCTCAGGGCGCGGTTCCCTGCGGCCTCGGTGCCCGCGACACGCTCCGGCTCGAGAAGGGGTACCTTCTCTCGGGACAGGAGTTCCACCGGGACCACACTCCCATCGAGGCCGGCCAGGACCGGTTCGTCGACTTCGACCACCCGTTCGTCGGGAGCTCGGTCCTCGAGAAGGAGCGCACAGAGGGCCCCAAGCAGCGCCTCGTCGGGATCGAGGTCCGCGAGCCGGGCGCGATCCCCCGCCACGGGACGCCGGTCCGTGCGAACGGTCGGCCGGTGACCCAGGCGACGAGCGGAGGGCTCTCCCCCACGCTCGGGATCGGAATCGCGCTCGCGTACCTCCCTGCGGAGCTCGCGGCTCCCGGGACCTCCGTGACGCTCGAGGTCCGGGGCCGGGAGGTGCCCGGCCGCGTGGTCGCGCTTCCGTTCCTCAAGTCCTCTCGGCCGCGCTCCTAAATAGTCGGAGGGTCCCATCTACTCCGACAGAACGATGGCGGCCGAGGCCAAGGCTCGTCGTCCGTTCGTCGGCCGGGTGGAGACCGTCGAGGCACTCCATCGCCGGTTCGAGGACGCACGGGCCGGGGCGGGAGGGGTCACCCTTCTCGTCGGGGGGACGGGGGTCGGGAAGTCGGCGCTCGTCGCCGACCTCGTCCGGGACATCCGCGCCCGCGGTGTCCGCGTGCTCGTCGGCCGGGCGCTCGCGCTCGACGACCCGCCTCCGTTCTCGCTGATCCGCTCCGCGCTTCAGAGCGCGCGCGAGGACCCGGTCCTCCGCTCGGACGAGGCGCCGACGCTCGGCAGCGACCCGTTCCTGATCGGCTTCGCGCCGCGCGTCGGGGAGCCGACGTTCCCGGCGCCGACCGCGCTCGACGAACGGCTGCTCGAGGCGCTCCTCGAGACCGACGACCGCGGGGAGTCGTCCCGCGAGCGCGTCTGGTCGGGGATCGCCGACCAGTTCGCGGAGTTCACCCATCGGGGCCCGATGGTCCTCGTCCTCGAGGACCTCCACCGGGCGGACGAGTCGTCCGTCGCGGCGGTCGAGTTCCTCGCGAACCAGCTGCAGAACCGTCCGCTCTGGATCCTCGCGACCAGCCGGCCGTACGCCTCCCTCTCCGAGTCCGGGCGGGCGCGCCTCGAAGCGTTCGAGAACTCCTCGCACGCCCGACGGATCATCCTGCGCCCGATGACGAGCGGCGAGGTCGCCGATTACCTCAAGATGAACGATCCGACGCGCGAGTTCACCCCCGAGGAGGTCGCGCGTCGCTACTCGGAGACGGGCGGGAACCCGCTCCTTCTCCAGCAGCTCGACCGCCGCATCTCGGTGAGCGAGGAGGCCGGGCCGGCCGGAGCCCCGCTCCCGCCGCTCGACCAGGAGGCGCATCGCACGCTCGACGTCGCGGCGGTCCTCGGTCCCGAGTTCCCGTTCGGCGTCCTCCTGCGGGCGAGCGGAGAGGACGAGGAGCGTCTCGCCGAGGCGGTCGACCGCCTGGTGGGGCACGGCCTCCTCTACGAGCGGCCGGGCGAGACCCTCGCGTTCCCCGAGGACCGCCTCCGCGAGGACGCGTACGGTCGTCTCACGGAGAGCCGCCGTCGGCTCCTCCACAAGCGCGCGGGCGAAGCGCTCGAGGCGATGGGGAACGCGGACCTCACGACGATCTACGCGCTCGCGCGCCACTTCTACCTGGGCCACGTCGACGACAAATCCGTCCAGTACAACCGGATCGCCGCCGAGATCGCGAACCGGGCGCTCGCCCCGGACGTCGCGCGCGACCACCTTTCGAGAGCGCTCGAGAGCCAGCGCACGATGAGCCCCGACGACCGCAACACCGAGTCGGAGCTCGTCCTCGAGCTCGCGCGCACGACCAACGAGCTCGGACACCTTCAGGAGGCGGAGGGGATCCTCCGGGAGTTCCTCGACCGCAACCGGGACGACGCGCGTCTCTCGCCCCGGAGCCGGGCGACGCTCGAGATCTATCTGGCGCGCGTCCTCAGCGACCGCGGCGATTGGCGAGCGGCCGGCGAGGTCGCCCAGAAGGTCCTCTCGTCGCCCGGGCTCGAAGGCCAGCTCCTCGTGCGCGTCGGAGCGCACCGTCTCCTCGGCGAGGCCCTCTTCTACGAGGCGCACTACCCCGAGGCGCTCGCGCAGCACACCGAGGAGATCCGTCTCGCGCGCGAGGCGGGGAACGAACGCGCCACCGCCCTGGGGCAGTCCCGGCGCGCCGGGGTCCTGATGATGATGAACCAGCCCGAGCCCGCCATCGCGGAGGCGCGGGAGGCGGCGGCCGCGCTCGAGCGGGTCGGCCCGGCCCGCGAGTCGGCGCAGGCCCACCTGTTCCTCGGGGTCCTCATCACGAGCCTTCCGTCCCCGACCCCCCGGCACGAGGAGGCGATCGCGGAGTTCGCGGAAGCGATCCGCCTCGCCGAGAAGGCCCAGGACCCGCGCCGCGTCGGATGGGCGCTGTTCAACACGGCGGACATCCTCCGGGACGCCGGACAGTTCCAGGAGGCGGTCGAGAAGGCCGAGCGGGCCCGGGAGATCCTCGAGAGGATCGGCGACCGGTTCGGGCTCGTCCAGGCGATGATCATCCGCGGGAAGATCGCGATCGACCGGGGCGAGTACGACCTCGCCGAGGCCGACCTCCTCGAGGCGTACCGGCTCGTGCGGGAGCTGAACGCACCGGCGGACGAGGTCGATGTCGTGCTCCGGCTCGCCCAGCTGTCGTACGCCCGCGGAGACCGCGCCAGCGCCCGGCGCCGCGTGAGCGAGCTCGAGCGCCGCAACCTCCCGTCGATCCGGCCCGATATTGCGGAGGACTTCGAGCGGCTCCGACGCGCGCTCAAGGCGCGGGAGGCCGACGGTGACGCCCCGTGAACGGAGGCCCGCGGGGTCGGCGTCCGCGCTCGCCCGAGGCGCGCTCGACGAGGACCGGGCCCGCGAGGACCGCACCACTCGCTTCGTGATCCACGGGACGATCCCGGCCGAAGGCCTCGTCATCGCGCAAGCGACGGGAGTGCTCTCGGGAATGGAGGCGGCGCGCGCGAGCGCGCGGGCGTTCGCGCTCCGCGTGCTCGATGCCCGTCGGGACGGGACGGTGGTCCGACCGGGCAGCGTCGTGCTGTGGCTTCGCGGGGACGCGCGCCGGATCCTCGCGGTCGAACGGACGGTCCTCAACCTCCTCATGCACGCGAGCGGGGTCGCGAGCGCGACGCGTCGCGCGGTCGACGCCGCCCGGGGGGCGAAACACCCCCTCGAGGTTTGGGCGACGCGGAAGACCCTTCCGGGCCTTCGCGACCTCGAGAAGGCCGCGGTCGTCGACGGAGGAGGACGGCCGCATCGCCGCGACCTCTCGGACGCGGTGCTGATCAAGAACAACCACCTCGCGCTCGTGCCGCTCTCCGAAGCCGTCCGACGGGCCCGGGCGCGCGCTCGGCCCGGCGAACGGGTCCAGGTAGAGGTCCGTTCGGCCGCTGACGCCGTCCGGGCGGTGCGCGCCGGGGCGGATGCGCTCCTCCTCGACAACGTAGGCCCCCGCCGGGCGCGGACGATCGTCCGGGCGCTCGAGCGGGCGGGGCTTCGGAGCGGTGTCTGGGTCGAGCTCTCCGGCGGGATCACTCCCGAGGGGGTCCGGAGCTACCGGTCCGTGGGCGCGGATGCCGTCAGTCTCGGGGGGATCACCCACTCCGCGCCCGCGCTCCCGTTCCATCTCGTCCTGCGCCCCCGGCCCCGTTAAGACGCTGCGCGTCCTAGAACGGCGCCGGTGACGCTCCAGGAAGAGATCCTCCGACGGAAGGAGGAGCGGGACGCGGTCCTGCTCGCGCACAACTACCAGCGACCCGAGGTCCAGGACCTCGCCGATTACGTGGGCGATTCGCTCTACCTTTCCCGAAAGGCGATGGAGTCGGACCGTTCGGTCATCGTCTTCGCCGGCGTGCGGTTCATGGCCGAGACGGCGAAGATCCTCAACCCGAAGCGGACGGTCCTCCTCCCGGACCTGAAGGCGGGCTGCGGCCTCGCCGACTCGATCACGGCCGAGCAGCTGCGCGCGTGGAAGAAGGAGCATCCCGGCGCCGTGGTCGTAGCGTACATCAACACCTCGGCCGACGTGAAGGCGGAAGCGGACGTCTGCTGCACGAGCTCGAACGCGGTCAAGATCGTCGAGCAGGTGCCGCCGGACCGCGAGATCCTGTTCCTCCCCGATATGTTCCTCGGAGAGTTCGTCCGCAAGCGGACCGGCCGCGCGATGCACCTCTGGGTCGGGGACTGCCCCGTCCACGCGAAGCTGCGGCCCGAGGACCTCGAGAGGGCGCGCACCGAGCACCCCGGGGCGCCGGTCATCGCCCACCCGGAGTGCGGGTGCGCGACCCAGGCGATGTCGACCGTCGACCGGGTCCTCTCGACCGACGGGATGGTCCGTTTCGCCGAGGAGACCCGAGCTCCCGAGGTCCTCGTGGCGACCGAGGTCGGGATCCTCCACCGCATGGAGAAGCTGAACCCGTCGACGCGGTTCACCCCGATCGACGCGGGCGCGATCTGCCCGTACATGAAGGAGATCACGCTCGAGGACATCCGGGATTCGCTCGCGCTCGACCAGTACCGGATCNGAGGTCCCCGAGGAGACCGCGCGGAAGGCGCGGGTCGCCCTCGAGCGGATGGTCGCGGCGTAGGCGTCGCGCTCCCCGCGACCCGCCGCGGACGTCAGAGGTGCGGGACGATCGGCGCCAACCCGCGGATGTATAACTCGTAGGTCGCGTAGAGGAGCGCGAACGCCGATAGGAAGACGACCGCGGTCGCGGTCCAGGACGGTTTCCGGGTGAGGTAGAAGTGCGGGTTGAGAGGGTTCAGACGGGTCGAGAGGAACGACAACCCCGAGAAGAAGAGCATCACCCCGAGCAGCGCCGTGATGAGGAGGGTGTACTGGCTCAGGTAGAGCCCGAGGCCGAGGAGGATGAGCGCGACCGGGATCGCGGCATGGGACCGCTTCGACTCGGTCGCCTCCGCGGCCCGGTTCGGCGGCGGGTTCGTCGGCCGATGATAGACCGAGCGATAGGCGCGCCCGTTCGACACGGCACGAAGGGGCAACGCCCTCCTAGATGAACCTCACTTTCCAGCCGAACGAGCTTCATGTTGGACCTAGAAATAAAAAGGGGGACGCCCGGTCGGGGCGAACAGTGAGCGAGAACCCTCTCCGTCGCCCGACCCCGTCTCCCCTCCTTCGGGTGCCCGCCCCGAAGAAGCCTTCCCGTCACCTTCCCGAACCCCCGGCGCTCACGACGAACCCGCTCGGCGCGGCGAGGGCGTGCTCGAGCTGCTCTGCCTCCCTCCGCGCGACCGCCAACCCCCCTCGCTGCTGGGGGTGCGGTCGACCGCTGTGCACGGATTGCTACTGGCGCCATGGCCTGACGCCCACGGCGCACCGGTGCACGAGCTGCCTCATGCAGCCCGCGTCGTCCCGGGTCGCGCTTTCCGGCGGCCATGCGACCGCCCCTCCGGGGGTCGGGGTGGTCCGGCCGCTCCGATACTGAGCTCCCCGGCGGGCCGAGCGTTCACGACCTCGTGGGCCGTCGCGGCCGCGCGATGAGCGAACCCGAGAGCGATCGCTCCCGTGGGATCATCGGTCGGCCCCCCGACCCCGGTGGGAAGGTGGAGACGACGTTGACTCTCGAGCGCCTGTCGAGCTGCGCTCGAGTCGAGCCGTTCCGCGCCGGGGCCGACCTCGAGGGCGGTTCCGAGCGTCCGCGCCACCTCGAGCCACGGAGCGAGCGCCCGACCGTCCGAGACCACCGAGGAGCCGACGTGGGCGATGAGCAGCGAAGGGCCGGTCGCCTTCGTACCGGCGGAGGGGCCGGGGGCGGCCAGGGTCGGGCGCAGGATCCGGTAGTCGTGCTCGACCGAAGCGAGAGCCGGGGGGATCTCCCCGAAGCCGACCTCGAGGACCCGGAAGAGACGGAGGGAAGACCTTCCCGGGGTCCCGAGCCGTTCGCGAGTGTCTTTCGAAAGGGTCCACGTGGTCCCGTCTGGCGCCGGACCGGCGACCACGACGCCGAGGTACTCGAGGTGTCGCGCGCGAGCGTCCGCGACGAGCCGGTCGACGAGCTCGGCCCGCGCATCCGGAGGAAGGTGAACGTGCAGGTCCCCGCGGAGATCCGTCGGCGCGACCAGCACCGGTAGCTTTCCCTGGGCCGCCCGGTCGATCTCTCCCCGGTCCTCTCGAAGCTCGGGGGGGATCCAAGCAAGCCCGAGGGAGGCGTAGACGTCCTTCTCGGTCGCCCCGGCGACGCGAACGTCGCCGCGAAAGACCCCGTACTCGTTGACCTTCAACCCCTGGTCCTGGGCGAGCGAGCGGAGCCGGATATTGTGGTCCTTCGAACCGGTGAAGTAGACGAGGGCCGAGCCGAACTCCTCCGGCTTCACGACCCGGAGGTCCACCTGGAGTCCGTCCTGGAGAAGGACCGTCTCTTTCGTGCCGCCCCGCATCTTCACCTCGGCGACGAGGGGGAGCCCCGTGAAGACGTCGAAGACGCGAGCCGGGTCCTTCGAGGTGACCAGGATGTCGAGGTCCCCCACCGTCTCGCGGCAGCGTCGGAAGCTTCCCGCGACCTCGACCTGCTCGACGTCCGCTCCCTTCCGAAGCCCCGCGACCAGGCCGCGCGCGATCGGGTAGACCTCCTCGATCGGCCGTCGGCCGCCCTTGGGTGCGGCCGCGGGGTCCCCGAGCGCGGAGCGGATCTGCTCGATCTTCTTCTCGCCGAAGCCCTTGAGGCCGTTCAACCGACCCTTGGCGATCGCGTCCCGGAGCTCGCCGGGCCCCTCGACCCCGAGTTCCACCCAGAACCGACGCGCGGTCTTCGGCCCGATCCCGGGGAGCCGCATCAGCTCGACGAGGCCCGGCGGGACCTCGTGCTTGAGCCGTTCGTAGTACGGGATCGTGCCGGTCTTGAGGTACTCCTCGATCTTCTCGGCGATCGCCTCCCCGACCCCGGGGATCGTTCGGAGCTCGCCGCGCGCTGCGACCGCCCCCAGGTCCTCCGTCAGGCTCTCGATCGACCGGGCGGCCCGGCGGTATGCTTCGGGCTTGAACTTCTCTCCCAGGAGGTCGAGGAGGTCGGCGATCGACAGGAAGATCTCCGCCGCTTCGGCGTTCGATGTCATCGTCCCTCGCGCGTTCGAGCTCCGAGCTCGAGGCGAAGGGAGAGCCGGCGGCCGCTCATGGGGCGAACCCCGCCCCGAGGTCGAGCCAGGTCCGCCGACCGGCCGGTCGGAACCCGAGTCGTTCGTAGAGGCGGCGGGCCGCCAGCCGGTCCTCCCGCACGTAGAGCCCCACCCGGACCCTCGACTGCCTCGCGCTCGCGAGGGCCGCCTCGACCAGCGCGCGTCCGACGCCCCGATTCCGCGCGTTGGGGTCAACGAACACCCCGCCCACGAGCCAGACGTCCGGGAGCCGGACCGCGGCACGGACCGCGCCGAGGAGGATCCCTCGCTCGAACGCGCCCCACGCCCAGTCTTCCTCCGGGTCGAGCGTCGGGTACTCGGCGACGACCGGGTCGGTTTGCCGTCGGACGAACTCCACGAGCGTGGAAAGGTCCGAGCGCTCGAGACGCCGGACCTCCACGGCGGGCGACGGGGCGGCCGGGCGTCCGGGCGGCTCGCCGGACGGGTCCTTCGCGAGGAGGAGGAGTCCGTACGGACGGGCCGGCCCGCGCAGGGTGACGACCTCGTTCTGGAACGCTTCGGGGACGATGGCGACGAGGGGCCGCGGAGGAAGGGCCTCGGCGAGGATCCGGGCCCGGGGGTCGGCCCCGACCCAGTGAACCACCGTTCGGGTCGGGTGGCCCAGCCAGACCAGAAGGTAGCCGACCGTTTCGTCCCCGTCGACCGCGGAGATGAACCGGACCCGGTTCGGAAGGTGGTCGAGGTCCCAGCGACCGTACGCGTGGACGAACGGGTCCTGAGCCGCCGCACGTTCGAGCCAGTTTCGGTCGATCGATGGCCGGAGCTCCATCGTGCAGCCCCGGGGCCGGCAACCGCCGGGCGTAGTTAGCGATGCGCTCAGGCGAGCCGGGCCGCGAACTGTAAATCCCCTTCCCGGGTCCCACGGTCCGTGCGGGCCCATCGTCCGACCGCGGAGTTCCCGAGGCATCTCGAGGAGCTCTACGCTCGCTTCCCGTTCGAACGGTCGCTCGCGGACGACCCCGTCTCCGAGGTCCGTTCTCTGACGCACGATCGTCGGAGCGCCGAGGTCGCTGGAATATTCGCGGCGACCCTCGCGGTCGGCAACACGACGGCGATCCGAGGGGCGGTGCGCCGCCTCGCGGAGACCGCGGGCGGCGATGTCGCCTGGCTGGTCTCTCCCGGGCACGCCCGGGAGCGGTCGCGTCGACTTCGCTCGTTCCGTCACCGGTGGATCCGCGGCGACCAGCTCGACTACCTCGCGCGCGTTCTGGAGGAGTTCTACCGACGCCACCCCTCGCTCGAGTCCGTCTTCGTGCGCGGTCTCGAGGACGGAGGGTTCGCCGGCGGCCTCGATGCGCTCGCGCGCACGCTGCGTGGGGAGGCCGTCGCGAAACGGCTCGGACCCCCTCCGCGCGGCTACCGGGCGCTCTTCCCATCGCCGTACGATGCGTCGGGAAGCCCCTGTAAGCGCCTCACCTTGTTCGTTCGCTGGATGGCCCGGGACCGGTTTCCCGACCTCGGCGTCTGGAATCGCATCCCGACGGGTGAGCTCAAGATCCCGCTCGACCAGCACGTTCACTGGATCGCCTACCACCTCGGGTTGACCGGTCGGCGGACCCGGAGCTGGTCGGCGGTGGAGGAGGTCAGTGAAACGCTCCGACGGATCGACCCGCTGGACCCCACGCGGTACGATTTCGTTCTCTGCCATACCGGGATCTCGGGAGATTGCCCCAAGGAGAGGGACCTCTCGGTCTGCGGTCCCTGCTCCGTTCGTCCGGACTGCCGGCTCTGGCGCGGCCGGGCGGTGTCCTCGTGAGCGACTCCGACCGATGGGACGCCGTGGACGCGGGGCTGGTCGTTCGGTTCCGTTCGGCGGGGGCGAAGATCGCCTGGAGGGAGGCTCCTCGCGGGGCGAAGCGCACCGAGAAGCGCCGGGCTCGGGTGGCCCATCTTCACGATGAGGAGGCGCGGGTCGAGGTGACGGGAGAAGGACGGAAGGCTCGCATCGCCGTCGACTCCGGTCCGCTCGGGGCCCTCGTCCTCCTCCTCGAGATCGACCGCCGCGGGCCGGGGTTCGTCCTCGGCGCCTCCGAGGCGGGACGCGAGCCCGGATTCCCCTCGGGGGCGATCGTCGTCGCCTGGGGGGGAGCAAGCGTCCCCCGCGACTCCGTTCCGACGCTCTCCGACCTCATTGAGCTCGCCCGGTACTCGCTCGCGTAGGGGCGAATGCTTATATCTTCTAATTATTCCGAGTCCGAATAATTAGGAGAACTCATGGTCGCTTCGAGCGCGCTCGTCCGTCGCGAGGCCGGTCGCGAGAATGCCGAAACGCTGGTCACCTCCGTCCAGGAGGTCCTTCGGTCGATCCTGCGTCGCGTCCACCCGACCCTCGACGCGGAGGGGATCTCGATGGGCCAGTTCTGGGCGCTCCATCTCGTCTCTAGCCTCCGGTCGACCTCGGTGAGCGCGGTCGCGCGCCACCTGTCGCTCTCGGCCCCGACGGTCTGCGCGAGCATCGACCAGCTCGAGGCCGCGGGCCTGGTCGTTCGGCACCGCTCGGAGCGCGACCGCCGCGCGGTCGAGCTCACGCTCTCCCCGAAGGGCCGCAAGGTCGAGTCGCGGGTCTGGACGCGGATTGGCGAGGTCATGACCGAGGCGATCGCTGAGGCCGGAGTTCCCGCCGCGGACGTCGCCACGACGGTCCGCGTCTTCCGCGACCTGGACCGGCACCTCGAGTCGAACGAAACCCCGGGAGGGGAGCGGCCATGAGCGGACACGACCGGACCGCCGCCGGGACGCCGTACGACCCTCGGGTCGCCCGCGGCGCGCTGATCGTTCTCGCCGTGATGGCGATGATGGTCACGTACGTCGAGACGATGGTCCTGCCGGCGTTCAAGAACTTCGTCCTCTTCTTCGACAACGCCCCGGCGACGACGGTCGTCTGGATCCTGTCGGCGTACTTGCTCGTCGGCACCGTCGCGACCCCCGTCTTCGGGAAGCTCGGCGACAAGTACGGCAAGAAGCGGATGCTCCTGTTCGTGATGGCGCTGTACGCGGTCGCCGTCAGCATCGCCGGGTTCACCCCGAACATCGGCGACGCGCTCGGAGTCTCCCGCGCGAACCAGATCTACCTCCTGATCGGGGCCCGCGCGTTCCAGGGGCTCGGGATGGGGATGTTCCCGCTCGCCTTCGCGATGCTGCCGGAGGTCTTCCCGGCGGCCCGGGTCGGCCAGGCGCAGGGGATCGTCTCGGGGATGTTCGCCGCGGGCGCCGCAGCCGGTCTGGTCGGGGGCGGGTACGTCGCGTACACCTTCGGATGGCAGTTGACCTACCACACGGTCACTCCGATTGCGATCCTCCTGGTCGTCCTCGCCTACCTCCTCCTCAAGGAATCGCCGCACCTCTCTCCGAAGCCCATCGACATCCCGGGGATCGGCGCCCTCGGCTTCGCGCTCGCGATGACGATGTTCGGGATCACCGAAGGGGTCTACTGGGGGTGGACCAGCTTCACGGCGGTCTCGTTCGCCGGGATCCCGTGGGGCGTTCCGGAGTTCTTCCTGCTCGCGCTCGCCGCGACCGCGTTCTTCCTCGTCTGGGAGCCGCGCACGCCGACGCCGGTGGTCTCGTTCCAGGCGCTCAAGGAGAGGAACATCTGGATCTCGAACGTCAACGGCGCGATCGTCGGGATCGGGATGTTCCTGGTGTTCGTCTCCCTCACGATCCTGGTCGAGGACCCTTTCGCGCCGGGGTTCAACTACAGCGAGTTCCAGTTCGGGCTGGTCGCCCTTCCCTCCGCGCTCGGCATGCTCGCCTTCGGTCCGCTCTGGGGCCGATTGGTCGCGGCGCGGGGTCCGAAGCCCGTGATGATCCTCGGCTTCGCCGTCATGGGGTCGGGCGCGCTCGGGCTCGCCCTCCTCCACTCCACAATCCTCGAGCTGATGCTGTTCATGATCCCCGCCCTCGTCGGGAACGTCGCGGTCCTCATCGCGATGTCGAACATCATCGTCCTCTCGGTCTCCCCGAAGGAGCTCGGGATCCAGACCGGGATGAACCAGACGTTCCGCAACCTCGGGAGCGCGGTCGGTCCGNGTCCTCGCCGCCGTGATCACCGCGAGCTTCACGACCCAGGTCGTGGTCGCCACGACCCCGGTCGGCCCGGTGTACGCCTCCGTTCCCGCGATCACGGGGTTCGTCGTCCTCTTCGCGATCACGGCGAGCGTCGCGCTCCTCGGCCTCCTGCTCTCGCTCGGCCTCCGGAACTACCGGTTCGGCGCGGACGGGGTCCGCGTCTCGGTGAAGCGCGAGGCGCCCGGGCCGACCCCGGCTCCGACGGACCCCTCGCCCGCCGTCGGCGCCGAGCGGGTCCCGTAGCGGGCCCGAACGGCCGAAGCCCGGTCAGCGAGCGACCCGGGGTCGTCCCCAGCGCAGGAGCGCGAACGAGCCCGCGCCTCCGGCCGCCACCAGCCCCACGACCGCCGGCCAGAACCAGGACGGCGCGGGTGCGGTGACGTTCGTGGTCCGGACGACCGTGGTCGAGTTGTTGGACGGCGGGGGCGGCGGCGGGCTCGAGAGCTTCGCGGCCGAGACGGTGATCGACGCGGTCTCGAAGGAGCGTCCCCCGACCGTGTCGTTGACCCAGAGCGTGACGCGGTACGTTCCCGGCGTCCCGAAGGTATGCGTGGGGGAGGGGATCGAGCTCCCGGTCCCGTCCCCGAACCGCCACGAATAGCTGAGCGGAGCCGTCCCGCCCGAGACCGATGAGTGCCATTCGACCGGCGTCGTGTTGTTGGGCGCCGCCGGCGAGAAGGAGAGGGGGGCGGCGGACGGGAGAGCGACAACGGTGACGGTGAGCGAGTCGTTCGCCGTGACACCGAAGGCGTCGGTGAGATTCGCTCGGACCGTATACGTGCCGGGAGCGCTAAAGGCGTGGGAGGGGCTCGCTCCGGTCGCGCTCGCGCCATCTCCGAAACTCCAGGCGTAGGCGAACGGCGCCGCTCCCGAGATGTTGGTGGCGAGGAACGAGACGGCGAGGCCGACATCGGTCCAAAGGGGCGTCGCGGTCGCGTTGAGCGCGGGTCCGCTCGTCACGCGGATCGACGCGGTCGACGCCGATGCGACGAGCCCGTCGGCGTCGGTGAGGTTCACCGAGGCCACGTACGCGCCCGCGAAGCCGTACCGATGGGCGAGCGAGAACGTCGGTCCCGGGCCCGAGACCGCGGCGCCCGTCCCGTCCCCGAAGGCGACCGTGAGGTGGTAGGGAGCGACCCCCCCGGTCACGGAGGCGTTGACGTCGACGCTCTGCGTCGTCTCGAGCGCCAAGGCGGAGGAGGTCAGGAGGACGGAGTCGGGGACGGTGAAGAGCCAGGTGTCGTTCTCCGAGGTCCCGGCTACATTCCCCCCTACGAGGAGGAGCGCGGTCCCGCTCGCGTCGAGAGCGAGGCCGGCGTCGGAGCGGGCGGATGGGCTGGAAGCCGGGGCGAGAGGCTGCCAGACGCCTCCCGAATAGCTCCAGGTGTCGGAGAAGTAGATCGTGAAGTTTTGACCGCCGAAGAGCACCATCCGGTGGCCGACCGGGTCGTAGACCAGCTCGGTCCCCGCCCGGGCGACCGGGTGGGTCGCGGGCGTTCCCTCCCACCACTGGCCCCCGTAGAACTCCCAGGTCTGATTGCTGAGGCCGAGGCAGAACACTCCTCCGCACCCTCCGAACAGAAGGAGGTAGTCGTCCACGGGGTCGAAGGCCATCGCCTCGGAACTGACCGCCGGCCCGGGACCCGCGAGCGTGAGGTCGGTCCATCCCGCGCCCCCTTGCCAGACCCACGTATCGTTGAACCCGCAGGAGAGGCCGCCGCCGCAACCGCCGTAGAGGACGGAGCCGTTCGCCTCGGGGTCCGGGTCGAACGCGAGCGCCGCTCCCCATCGGGCCGGAGGGGCCGGGCTCACGTAGGTGAGGTTCGTCCAGACGCCTCCCCGGTAGAGCCACGTGTCGTCGAGCGGGCCATGGTTCGTGCCCTGCCCGCCGAACAGGAGAACACCGCCCATGTGGGGGTCGTAGTCGAGGCTCGCGTAGTCGCGCGCGGGGGGCGAGCCCGAACGGGGAGTGAGGTTCGTCCAGCTGCCGTTCGTGAACGCCCAGGTCTCGTTCCCCGGACACTGCTTCACGTAGCACCCGCCGAACAGCAGGGTCTCGTGCGCAGCGGGGTCGTAAACAACGCTCTCCGCGTACACGGGCGGGGGCGACCCGGCCCCGCTCCTTGACACGTTGACCCAGGTGGGGGGAGGTGAGATCGCGGGAGCATCCATAGTGCCTCCGCGGGGAGCGGTCGCGGCGTCCGAGGCGTTCGCGGCCGACGGCGTGTGTGGCATCGGAGGGCCGGAGGAGAGCGCGAGCAACGACGTGGATGGGGGCGCGCGGGGTTCGGGTCCGTTCGTAGGTGGCACGATGAGGACGGCGACCAGGACTGCCAGCACAAGTCCGGCAACGACGCCCCGACGCAGGTTCCGAATCGACGGAGGAGGAGAAACGGCCGCCATCAGCTACTTCCCATCCCGGAGGAAGGCGGACCACCTGCCGCGGTCGTCTCCGCTTCTTCCGTGGTCCCGGCGCTCGGGTGGGGGTTTTCCGCATCCGCCGGGGGAGGAGCCGAGGAGCCCGGGGCGGAGGGGGGTCGGCGGCGGCTCACGATCGTGACGACCGCGAGAAGTGCGACGACGGCCGCGGCCGCCAGCTCCGCGTAGAGGGGGTAGTCCGCGGAGACCGTGTTGGT
>OCOJ01020580.1_pt1 | contig 27295 bp, 28 predicted proteins | sample 1539251 | NCBI WGS metagenome assembly OCOJ01 (sample SAMN01911457, study PRJEB22624) | soil metagenome | biome: Soil | place: Malaysia | collected 2012-04-30 | depth RA_metagenome m
GCCAATCACCGTCAGCCGCGTGCAGGTCGGTGTGGCAGACTCCGCTTGCGATAATTTCCACCAAGGCTTGCCCCGGCCCCGGCTTAGGGACACTAACCTCTCGTACGACTAAGGGCTCGCCGAATTTCTGGACGACGGCTGCTTTCATAGTTCTTGGAATTGCCATGCTCATCCTCCTTAGAGAAGTGTAACCACTCTAGTTTGTTGGCAAAACATCGGTCGGTGACCTAGATCACAATTAGATCGAGAACTCTTCCGCTCAGAGACGAACGCCAGGCAAAGAGCCTTCGCGATCTTACCCGAGCAGGAGTTCCACTTCCTGGGGCTGAATCGGTTCGAGAGGTCGACATACTTGAGGCTCATCGCACTTTCTGAGCCGCGCAGGCGTGAGATGCCATTGATATTGGCGCGTCGAAGAGAAGGATGGCGGCACATATCTCGAGGTCGAGTCTGTTGGGCTCAGTCGCACCATTCCTACGATCTTCGCCTGGCTGATCAATCCCTTGGTTAGAAACATTCCGCGGGCAATTCTCTCAAACCTGCTGGATGCCACCCTTCGAGCTGTTGAGCAGAGCGCAGACTCTGGGATCTCGAGTCCTTCAGCACTGCGGCGGATCCGTTGAGTTGTCGGGCAACTCCGCTGATGTGAACAGAAAATGAAAGAACCGGATGCATCGTTCCTCTCAATCTGACTGTTTCCCGTTTCCGTACCGCAGCAAGCTTAAGGGGTCTGACGCATCCGGGCACTTTCTCTATGCGGCTCGCTCGCGCTTCTTGCACCCTGTTCGCTGATGGCCGGAGCAATCCTCGAGCAGGAAATGTGGGCCATTGAAACGTTGAGAGAGTGTATGGAGCGTGCAGCGATAGACATCATAGGAGTGAAAATTCCAATCGAGATATTCCCCGTCCGCTACCCAGAGCGGTTTGTGCCGGACGATAAGCCTATGGCCGTGACCGTTTGGGACAAGATGATGGTGTCATTGGAAAAGGCAGAGCAGCAGGAGAAAACAAATGGCAAAGCGTAAAACAACAACGGAAAAAGGCTGACAAAGGAGTCGAAGTGTGACTTCCTCTGTGGCCGTTCGGCAACGATGCGGATTGGTAGATTGAAAGTCTGCGACGAGTGCGCCAGCGCGACTGATGAGGCGCCGCTCTCCAAACTGTCGGCCGACAATGGTGACTCAATTGACGGCTCGCATAAAACACCTTCTGGTTCCGGCAATGGAAATGAAGCGAACTCACACAGCAAGGCGATACCGCGATCCGAAATCGAAGCTCAAAAGCGGCGCGAAGCGCGTGAGAAAAAACCCACTGGGGAATGGACGGCTGCTGAACGCCGCGAGGCATTCCTTGAGGCACGCGAGGCTGAGCGCAAGAGAGCCGAAGCTGGGGTTGTCGACGAATGGGAATTGTGCGACGAATGTCACGAATACAAGCGAGAACGGGGCTCGTCCTTCTGCCGCTACTGCATCGAACGAGGTCGTCAATACGCAGATTGACGCAGGGTAAACTCCTCAGTCGGGAATTAATAGCACTACGTTCCTGGTTAATAGCGCCTCGACACCGAGAGTTGGGTAGGTTGACTGCGTGTACCAAAATCCTGCTTTCGGATCGTTACCGCGTGCGCTGAAAACGAGTCACTTAGGTCACGCCAAATTTCAGGCCAATCTTGTGCCGAAATCTACAGTTATCGTGACAGACCGTAGTGCTCATTGGAGCACCAGCTGCGCCACCGTTCGCGGGAGCGGAGGATGAAGGTTCATTCACAATGAACCCCTGGTGCTGCGCTAGGGATTCAAATTGCGACAGATGAACACCTGGACTCGCACCAGAGAATCAGATTTGCTGTTGGCGGAACTTGTGTCTGACAAGTCAATTGCTTGTCGGGCTAGGGACTAGTGACTTTGGCCTGAATTGCACATGAAAGGTTTACATTTTAAGCGGCCTCCTGACGGCTCCCAAGAGCGCTAACGCACCTGCCTATCACGCAGGTGGTCGTAACGACGAAGTCCGCTTTTCCAATTGCGGAACGAAAGTGCATGAGAGCTGATTCCACTCCCGCTACTCTGGGAACATGGCGGAGGTTTGAACAGCCGACCTCGCGGACTCGTAAGCCCTGTAGAATGGCTCTGGTTTTCCTGGGAGAGGTGTTGCAAGGTATGGCGAATCGGATCGAGATCGAGACGAAACTTAGAGGCGAGAGCCTCGTCCGCAAGGGGCTGTTGAAGAGCCAAGCGGATGTGAGGCAGATCCGTCTCATTCCAGACTTGAATGTTGTCAAAATTGGCGGGCACGGCATAATCGACTATGGGCGGGAAGTAGTGTTGCCGCTCGTGGAAGAGATCGGCACTCTTTCCAGGGAACACAAAATCCTTGTCGTCACCGGCGGCGGTGCGCGCGTTCGCCATATCCTCAGCATCGGAATCGATCTCGGAATGCCGACCGGTGTGTTAGCGGAACTCGCCGGTAAAATCAGCGAGCAGAACGCGATCATCATCACCCTGCTTCTATCGAACTGGGGAGGATCGCGGGTTCATACCAGCGATTTGCTTGATCTGCCGACAATGTTCAGTCTCGGGTTATTGCCAGTGATCCACGGCACGCCGCCCTACGGACTGTATGAACACCCTCCCGAGGTAGGTTTGATCCCGCCGCACCGAACCGATACGGGCGCATTCCTGATTGCGCAACTTCTAGGGGCCAGGAACTGTATCCTGCTCAAGAACGTGGACGGGTTGTACGACCAGGATCCAACAGTGGCCCGGAATGCGCAGCTTATTCACGAAATCACCGCCGAGGAATTGCTCGGGCGAGAGATGGAAGATATGGTTCTCGAGCCGAAGGCAGTGGAATTGATCCGCAACTCAACCAGCATCCGCGAAATCAAGATTGTCAATGGGCACAAGCGTGGGGCGCTTTCCAGTGTCATTTGCGGCGGCCAACCGGGGACTATCATCCGCGCTTGAATGGCAGCGAACGCAACTGTGGCTATAATTAAGTTCGTTATCCCTCCCGCGTGGAGGAAAAAGGAAAGGAGCCTCCCTTTCATGGCAGGAAAGCTTTTCTATCGCGAACGGACCCGGTATGCCGATGGAGCGCAGAAGCCTCGCTACATTCTGGTAGCCGTGTACAACGTCGATCTCAAAGTCTATGGACAACACCTGAGAATGAGCGAACTGAAGGCGCTGGCTGAAGCAACAGGCGCGGAGTTGGTGCCGCTCCCGTGCGGCGAGCACAGCGGCCAAAAACGCCGCGCTACCGCCGAGTCCACGGCATCCTAGACTTTCCAGAGAAGACTGGTATACAGCGGTGGTAGTCAGAGCTGACCGCGTAGATGGAGTGGTGTGCCGTACTACCGATGCTCGCGTGCGCTGTGCACCTTTCAATGGAGTGCCGGCATTTTCATCTCATCAAAGGTCATTTCCAGTAGGTTGACCATCAAGATACGGTTCCGTAATGGTTCACCCCTATGCAATAATACTTTGCAGACCTCTGCTGCCTCGATGCTCGCTGCCAGTGCTGGAGTGAAAGATGGATTGCCAAGATTTTGTTCGACCCCCTTGTCTCCAGCTTCCCGACCATAAAGCACGCTGAGTTCTTGATCACCGGGGAATTGCACTGTCACCTGCCCGTACCAACCGGCGATGGCGCCATGGACGAGGGGAACAGCCAACTGCTGGCAACTCTCCGCGAGTGCGAGCCGAGTCGGAATCGAGTCGAGCCCGTCTACCACCACATTGGCACCTTCGAAAAACTGCTTTGCATTCTGTGGCGTATATGCGGCTTGAATCGGGATGAGCGTCACCGCGGGATTGATCTCCGCAATGCGCTTTGCTGCAGCGCGGACCTTGGCGCATCCGATCGTGGCCAGAGTCGCTAGGATCTGCCGATTCAGGTTATGCTCTTCGAAGACGTCCGGATCCACTGCGACAAGATTTCCAATACCGAGCCTGGCCAGCTCTTCCAGCACGTATCCGCCTAATCCGCCACACCCCACCACAGCGACGCGGCTATGGAGTAGGGTTAGTTGGTTTTCGACTGAAATGGTTTGCCGGTTTCGCTGATAACGCACGGGCAGGAAGTTAGATCGTAGCGCTGCGTCTTCCACCTCCGCATACGACAATCCAAAACGTTGCGCTGCGGAAAGCTGCGCGGACCATGGGAGCAGGCCATTGCTAGAGTGTTCACTCAAGAATTGCTGTAAAGCCTCCATCTAGCCCCCATGTACGTTGTGGGGGAATAAACCTCCACATCCCGTAGAATTACTATGCCATTCGACCAGACTCACACTTGCGGTCTGGAAACCACTGCAAGACCCGCTTGTCGAACCCCTACCGCGGATTGTGGGGCCGATCAAGAAGCTCAGCTCGCATGGCCGGTCCTAGGCGCAGCCACGTCCGATGTCTTAGAGTACGTGGCATGTGTGAACCGATGGACGCAACCACGACCACTGCCATAAGAATTGGTACACGAACGCTCCAAAACACCAGAACGGAGGACAACAGAATGAGCTTCAACCAGAGCAGCACCGCCCACCCTTCAGAAAGGAAGTGCCAATTGGGATACGCCTCCAAGACCACCATGACGGTACCGGTCACAATTGCCAAATAGAGTAAGAGACGGAGGGAAACAATTGGTGCGCCAAACATGTGCCCTCCGAGCAAACTGCCGGTCACGATGAGGTGAGCGGTGCGCGCGAGCAGCTTGTAAACGCGCCGGGCCGTAAGCCTCGACATCACAGTTCGACTTGTTTCGTCGCTACTCAATTGGCGCGCACTCTTTCATGTCGCCCTGCCGCTTCCGGATCGCGTGATCGACCGTGGGGCACACGACGGCGAGATTTTCGAGGAGCGCAGTGGATCATTACCGTACGTTAAATGGGCATTCAACTGGTTTAGGAGTTGCACCCCCACCTTTTCGCCGGCAGTAAATGACATGCGGTCTGCCGGCAAAAACGCCACGGCATCAGCGCGCAACAGGGTCTTTTGCATCCCGGTGTCTTGCGGTCCGGCGCTCCAGGCCCATAACGCGCCGTCCCGCTGTTCCAATATGACACGCAGCAATTTAGCATTCCCTGAACTCTTCTGAATGTTTGCACCAAGGACGGCTGGCAGGAAGGGATTCAGCACACGTCGATGTCCCATCATCTTCAGCAGTGCCGGCTTAACAAACTCCTCAAAGGTGATCAGGCTCGCGACCGGATTTCCAGGCAGGCTAAACACCGGCGTATTGCCATGCGACCCGAAGCAAGTGGGTGATCCCGGTTTCACGCGAACGCCTCGAAATACCGAGCGCACGCCGATTTCGGCGAGTGCGTCACGGACGAGGTCCCGGTCTCCTGCAGACACGCCGGCGGTAGTGATGAGGGCATCCGCGTGAAGCCCCTCTTCGAGCTTCTCGCGATGGCTTTGGACATCGTCGCGTGCGATACCGAGCACCACTGGAATCGCGCCGCAGTCGCGCACCGCTGCAGCGATCGCCCAGCGATTACTGTCCAGCACCTTTCCGGGAACGAGGTCCTCCGTGTTCTCCACCAACTCGTCGCCGGTGGATAAAATTGCGACTTTCGGCTGCCTATAGACGACAGTTATTTTCCCGCCGAACGATGCCAATACTCCAATATCAACCGGGCGAACCACATGCCCCTCGGACAGAATGGTGTCGCCTGCAGAAATGTCTTCTCCTTTGAAACGGATGTGCTGCCGCGCAATCACTGGTTTCTTCAGGCGCACAACTCCGTTCACTTCCTCGGCCGCTTCGAAGGGAACGACGGCATCGCAATTGTCTGGTATGGGTGCTCCGGTCATGATCTTGACCGTCGAACCGGGGTTGAGAACAGGGCTCGCAGTCGCGCCGGCTGGCACGTAGTCCGCAATCGGCAATGCCGCACCGGGCGCGCAGTCCACCGCGCGAACCGCAAACCCATCCATAGCCGAGTTGTCGTAACGAGGTGTGCTCCACGGAGCCGGCACATCTACCGCGCTCACCCGGCCAAGCGAGTCCAGCAGTGATACGCTCTCGCAATCGAGCGGCGAGACCGCGTCTAGGATCAGATGCACCGCCTCTTCAAACGAGGGGGTACGCACCGCTTTCTGACGATTTATCATCGTACATGGCTGGCTTATCGACATATTGAACAACCCTGCCTTCTCGCAATCGAATCGTTCTTCCTTTCAGACGTCGGCCCAATGTCGGGTCGTGACTAGAGACGACCACCAGGACTCCGCGCTCAATCAATGCAACAAGCAGGGCCTCGATGATCTTCGTGCTTAACTCATCGACATAAGCCAGGGGCTCGTCGAGCAAAATCGCTTCCGGCGTGCAAGCCACGGCACGGGCAAGCGCGACTCTGCGCGCTTCGCCACCGGACAACCGGTTTGCATTTCTCGATTCGAAGCCGGACAGTCCGACCAAGTCGAGCGATTCCCGCACGCGCTGCTGCAATGCGTGGCCACGGATGCCTCTGGCTTTGGGGCCATAAGCGACGTTCAAAGCCACCGATCCCCTGAAGAGGAATGGGTCCTGATGCACAAGGGTTATTCGTCGCCTGAGTTCGCGCAACTGGAATTGCTCCCACTGGACGGGGTTACCGGAAAACTCCACGGTCCCATGCGTTGGCTGCATAAGAAACGCCAGCACGTTGAGCAGCGTGCTCTTGCCGGATCCGTTCAAACCGGCGACCACGTTTAGTTGACCGCTTCTCAGGGCAAGTTCACCCACTCTCAAGGCGGTCTTGTTGTCATAGCCAGCCTCGATTCCGACGAGATGATACGAGGGCGCCGTCATAGTCGACGTCTCTCCTGCATGAAGCTTAAACCGATGTTGATGCTGAAAGAAATCAACATCAGCACGATGCCCAACGCCAAGCCTAACGCAAATTCGCCTTTGCTCGTTTCAAGCGCGATGGCCGTCGTCATGGTTCGCGTGTACCACAGGATATTGCCACCCAGCATCATCGCGATGCCCACCTCCGAGATGACACGGCCGAAACCCGCAATCACTGCAGCCACGATGCCGAAACGTATCTCGTTCGTGAGAAGAGTAAAGCTCTGCAGCGGCCCGGCACCCAACGTCAGGGCTGAGGGCAGGATGCGGGTATCGGCGGCACGCACCGCACTGAGCGCGTAATTCGCAATGATCGGTGTAGCCAACACGGATTGCCCGAGGATGATGGCCTTAGGCGTGAATAGCAGGCCGAAGCTGCCGAGCATTCCCCGGCGGCTCAACACCCCGAACACCAGAAGTCCCACGACAACAGTGGGCATGGCCATTAAGCTGTTCAGCAGGATGACCACGAGGCGCCTCAGCGGAAAATCGGACACGCCGATTGTCATTCCGATCGGGATGCCCACCAACGACGCAATTGCCGTCGACCATGTAGCCGTACTCACCGAAGTCCAAACCGCTGAGTATACTTCCCGGTCCGCCGAGAAGATCAGCGAGAATGCGGTTCTGATTGACTGCGCGAACCATCCCACATGTCACCCCTACTTGTAGACGAAGAACACAGGGTCACCTTCGATCTTGTAGTTCGCAATGATGGTCTGACCTTCCGGACTGGTTATGAAGTCGATGAACTTTATAGCGAGTTCGTATTTGACATGCGGGAATCTCTTCGGATTCACGGCGATCACGCCATACGGATTGAACAGACCCTTCTCCCCTTCAAACAGGATTGCCAGGTCCGTTTTGCCATGCTTGAAGGCATTGTACGTTCCACGGTCACACAGCGCGTACGCCTGCTGCTCGGTTGCGATTGAGATCACTTCTCCCATACCCTGGCCCGCCGAGCGGTACCAACTGCCCTGTGGCCTAATACCGACTCTTGCCCAGATCTCCTTTTCCTTCTGGTGCGTGCCTGACTCGTCACCTCGGGAGATGAAGGTGGATTTGCTGTCAGCAATCCGTTTGAATGCCTCGGCTGAGGTTTTGGCCTCCTTCACATGCGCCGGGTCCACGGCGGGACCGATAAGGACGAAGTCGTTGTACATTACGTCACGCCGCTTGACCCCATAGCCATCGGCGACAAATTTGTCCTCCAACTGGCGCGCGTGTACCAGCACAACATCGACATCTCCCGATTCGCCAAGTTTCAGCGCTTTGCCAGTTCCGACTGAAATTACATCAACATGACAGTTGCATTGCTTCTCAAAGGGCGGGAGCAGCACATTCAGAAGGCCCGAGTTCTCGGTTGAGGTGGTCGTAGACATCTTCAACCGGTCCTCGGCAGTGGCGACTGCCGTGAAACCGCTCAGCAGCGCAAGACAAAAGCACAGCATTGCTGCGCTCTTGAGCCTCATTTTGTCCCTCTTGTATTCGCCTGAAGCATGTAGCGGGTCGCCAATCATCGGTCGGTGCAGGAATAGCAAGGATCGAGCGCCGCCTGGATTAATGGCACGTCAGCAAGATCCGCTCTCTTCACCATCGCTGAAACCGTGGGAATATTGGCGAACGTGGGCGTACGCACTTTCACCCGCGCCAGTTTATCGCTGCCGTCCGAAGCTACATAGTAAAACACCTCGCCGCGCGGCGCCTCGGCACGCTGGATGGCCTCTCCCGGCGGCGCGAAATATACGTTTGCGGTATGAATCGGCCCCTCAGGCATCTGCTTGATCGCCTGCTGCACGAGCCTGCAGCTCTCCAGGATCTCCTGCGCTCGCACAATCACGCGCGCCAGCACATCACCTTCATTGCGGGTAGGAACTGCGAACGCCAGGTTACTGTAGGCAAGATATGGGCAGTCGCGCCGCAGGTCGATATCAACGCCCGAAGCACGCGCCACCGGCCCCACCGCTCCGAAAGCAATAGCCTCCGCGCGAGTCAGAACGCCAACGCCACGAGTGCGGGCCTCAATCGTGCTGTCGGAAGTCACGAGCGGGATGAGCTTGCGCGAGACCGTATCATGGATGTCCTGCACCGCCGAACAAACGTCTTCTGGTCTCGAAATGTCGCGGTTCACGCCGCCAATCCGGTTCATCGAGTAGTTAACCCTGTTACCTGAGATGGACTCCAGCTGATCCATGATCTCCTCGCGATGGCGGAAGAACTGCATGAACAGCGTTTCGAAGCCAATCAATTCAGCGGCGACACCACACCACAACAGGTGGGAGTGAAGCCGTTCCAACTCCGACACGACAACCCGGATGTACTGCGCGCGGGCTGGTACTTCGAGTTCGGCGATCTGCTCCAGTGCCATGCAGAAGGTCATCGAGTGGACATTGGAGCAGATGCCGCAAATGCGCTCGAGCAGAGCGATGGACTGTGTGATGTTCTTACGCTGAACCAGCCACTCGATTCCGCGAAAGTTGAAGCCGACCTTGAGGGCCGAGCCAACGACTGTCTCGCCTTCACACTCCACTTCTATCTTGTATGGCTCTTCCAGCGCGAGGTGATAAGGCCCAACTGGAATTCGGTAAGTCACAGCCGATCTCCTTTTTCACGCAGCATCACGCCGGGCTGATCGCCAGAGCGCAGCATCAGCGGCGGCGTCGTGGCTCGTTGGTCGAAGCTAACCGCGTAGTAATCTCGGGTCTCGCGTTCCGCCCAGTCTGCGCCGGGATAGATGTCAGCTATGCTGGGGACCGGCGTATCGCGATCGACGGTGCTCTCTATCGAAAGGAGGGCACCATTTACATCCCAGTTCCAGGATATACGCAGGCCTCCGACCGCTTCAGGTATTGCGACTAATGCACAGAACCGTGCTCCGCAATCCAACATCCTCCTAGCTGCGTCCCTGACCGCCGTCAGCGACAGGCACAGCTTCCAGCCATACTGGCGCTCGGTCCAAGTTGCGCTGATTGTCCGCCGTACTTCCGCCGCGTTCATCGGTTCTCCTCCACAAGTTCCATACCCCCTGCGAAGATGTTCTGCTGGATGCGTTTCCGCCTGCAGCGTTCACACAACGTCAGGAGTTGGCGGGTATAGTCGGTGATGTCCTCAAGGGCCAACCGCACCAGGCGCTCTGCCGCAGGGCGTACAGCGCGGCCGCACTCAGGGCAGTGAGGAAACGCGACCAGGTGTTCGACGCGCAGTTCACCACGGTACGCATAAACCCCCACCGTATCTGGCTGGTTCGAGAGCGCCTGCACTGGACAGCGCTCTACACAACGCGCGCAGAATGTGCACTGGCTCGGCTCGTACGTCCAGGCGTATGCGTCCTGCTGCTCGGTGCCGGTGATAGCATTGCTGACGCAAACATAGGCACACATCCCGCATGCAATGCAATTGGCTGCCTCCTGGAGCACTTCGCCCCTGAAATTCTCCGGAGGGGGAACGCGATCCGGCAGGCGAACTGTGGCCCGCTCCGTCCGAAGGTTGTCGCCGATCAGTTGAACACTCCGCAGCATGTTACAGCCCTCCCTTGCGCACGACTATCGCAGCCGCGAGCGCAATCACCGCCAGCGCCGTGGCCCACGTCCACAGCAATCGTGTGGCCTGCCTGATCTTGATCCGGGCGGTTGCCGATGCGATCACCGTAACCAAGACCACCAGCACGAACGAGATAATCACGAATGCCAAGGCGTTCGCAGCCGGGGGAAAGATGCGTGAGGGCCACGTCAATACGGCAACCAGCCCCGTGAGCGAGACCCACTCCAAGGAGTGCGCCAGCTCCCAAAGAGCCAGTCGGGGTCCGTCGAACTCCGTCAGCGGTCCTGCCAGTAACTCCTGTTCTGCATTGGCGAGGGAGAATGGATTCATCCGCAACTTCACGGGCAGGCAAAGAAGAACCGTGAGCAGCGCCGGAACCCGAACGGCCCATGGAGTGGCGGCGGCAATCGTCGCCACACGAAAGCTGTCGGCGGCCGCTGCCATGGCCACAATCGCAGCCAGGAAGGGAACGTTAGAAGCAATCATGACAAGCCCTTCACGTGTGGCTCCCACTTCGCCGTAAATCGACCGCGACGCATAGCCGGCTAAGATCAGACATAAAGGCGGCATTTCCAGCAGGGCGATGATGACGATTAAGTCTCCAGCAAACCCACGATCCCGGCCCAACACCGGTAGCATCGCCAAGACCCCCAGCACGGAGGCGGCAGCGAGCAGTGGCAAGCCGGTGAGCAGCGAAGTGTCCGATACCGTTCGCGCCACTGGATACTTCGCAAGCAGCTTTACAAAGTCCCAGAACGGCTGACTGAGCGGAGGTCCGATCCTTCCCTGCATGCGCGCCCGCATTTTGCGCTCCGCGCCCAGCATCAGCCAGCCTATCGGGAGGGCATAGAGCACGCCCGGAAAAACCAATAACGCGAGCAGCGAGTAAACAAGAGTCATGGCGCGACCTCCGTGCACGCCCGACGCCGCTTAGCGAGGATGCCGATCGCCTGAGCAATCCCCGCGATAATTGAATGCGGGCGTGGTGGGCAGCCGGGAACGTACACGTCGACCGGGATCAGAGTATCGAGCGGGCCCTCGACAACCGGGCTTCCGGCAAAGACGTTGCAACTGGCCGCACACGAGCCGATCGCAACCACTACTTTCGGTTCCGGCGTCTGGGCGCATACCGTCTCCAACGCTTCGCGTGTCGTCCTCGTAATGGGGCCGGTGACGCAGAGCACATCCGCGTGCCGAGGACTCCCTTCGAGTTTGATTCCCACCTGCTCGACGTCGTAACGCGGCGTGAGACACGTGACCAGCTCGATGTCGCACCCATTGCAGGATCCGGCATTGAGGTGGAACAGCCAAGCCGAGCGGCGGCGCGCGCGTTCCACGAGTCGGAGCAGGATGCCGCGTTCGACGTTTATCATGCGGCACCTCCAAGCACGCGCGGCCATATACCGCCGAGCAACAACACGACCGTCAGCAAGACGACAGCGGCACCTAACAACATTTGGTTGTAAGTTGTGCCAGCCGTAACGGATTCCTCCTTCGGTGCGCCCCACCAGAACAACGCAATGGCGCGTCCGTAGATGGCTACACACAGCATCGCCGCACCAGCGAATATAGTCAGGGTCGCAGGGCTGGCCGCAATGGCCAGGAAAACCCTCCAGTGAGCGACGTAACCCAGGGTCGGGGGAACGCCCAAAATCGATAGCGCGCCTACGGCAAATCCGGCCGCGGCCACGGGATGACGCGCCGCCAAGCCGCGTGCATCGACCAGCGATGCCTTTGCCGCCTCAGGCGCCGACACGGCCACGAACAACAAAGCTTTCGCCAGCGCGTGCACCGTGGCCCCGATGGCCGCTGCTTCCCACCCATACTGGCCTCCTACGCATAACGCGACCAGCAGCATGCCCAGGTCTTCCACCGTCGAAAACGCCAGGAGACGCTTGAGATCGCGTTGTGCAAGCGCCAGCGCTGCTCCGCCGAGAACCGATGCGATTCCGAATATCAACCAGGGCGTTGCCGGGGCAAAGAGCGATGGATCCGAAAGGCGCAGTGTTAACACTTCGCCGAACGCTGCCACATCGACCACGCTTACCACCAGGCCGACGACCACTGCCGGTGTAGTCTCGGCGAGGAGAGGTAGCCAGAACCACAACGGGACCAGCGCGAGCTTAGTGGCGATGCCGGGCAGAAGCAGAGCCAGCGCAAGGCCGTGCTTGCCATGCTCAAGCGCCGCCGCTCCGCCCACCATACAGGCCGCCGAGATCAATACCGCCGTCAAATATGCCCATCGCGCCTCTGCCCGGGCCGTTCTCTTCCAGATCACAAGCAGAGCGATGACTGCCGCCAACTCCAGCAGCAACATGCGATATGGGGCATGGGCCAGTACGCCGCCACAAGCGCACGCCCCCGCAAGGGTGAGGGGGAGGATGGTCCGCCGCGTCACGTCGCTGGCTGCGGCAGCCGCCACAAGGCCGATCAGAGCGATCAACATGCCAATGGCGAGAGGAACAAGGGATCTTGGCACAGCTGCACCGAGTTCGGCAGGCGCCGAGGGCAGCAGCCTGGTGGCCAACGCGGTCGCAGCCGCGATCGCACAAAGGCCGATCACTGCCCGGTGTTCCACGACCTTCACAAGTTTGGCAAGAAGATGCGCAGCATCACAGAGGAAATGCCAGAGCTTCAGCCAATAACGATCGGCATCGCAGAAGTGATAGAACGGGGCAAACGCCTCCTTGATTATCTCGGAAAAGTCGGCTGCACCGAGGTGGCCTTGCGCGCTGAGCGGTTCGCCCCCGGTGAATATCGTGGGTGGACCACCTGCTGTCACGGCGCCACGAACCGTCGACGGGATCCAATAGATGACAGCGCCGAGCACAAGCGCTACCAAGGACAGCACCAGGCCGACGGTTGCGAACCACATGCCCTGCCCGGTCGTGATCCCGAACCAACTCACGCCGGCAATGACCGGTACTCCAAGACTCGGTAGCAGGGGATTGATCACGTAGGTGACTGCCAGCTGCGGCGCCACGCCGAGCAGTACGCACCCCGCGCCGAGCGCTGCGCCGCCTCCCACCATCGGCCACTGTGATTCATGCGCGTGCTCCGTCGCGGGTCCATCACTTCCCAGGAACACGCCGCTGGTGGCCTTCAAGAAGTAGAAGATGGTCAGGACGCTTCCTATCCAGGGGATCAGCGCCAGCACTGGCTGATTCGATTCGATAGCGGCGCTATAGAGAATCCATTTGCTAACGAAGCCGTTGAGCAGCGGCACACCGGCAATGCCTCCTGCGCAGAGTAGCCAGACCCACATCGTCTGTGGCATTTTGCGGGACAGCCCGCCCAATTGATCCATATCCCGCGTGCCGCACGCATGTTGTACTGCGCCCGCGCACAGGAACAGGCCTCCTTTGAAGAATGCATGATTCAAACAGTGCAGTAGTCCGCCCGCGATACCCAGCGGTGTACCGAGGCCAAGCCCAAGCATCATGTAGCCGATCTGGCTGACGGTCGAGAATGCGAGGAGCCGCTTTAAATCGCGCTGTGCCAGCGCAAAAATCGCGCCGATCAACACGGTCGTGGCGCCAACCCACGACACGGTCAGGCCCCACGAGGCCGGCCACGGTGCCAGTGAATGCATGCGAGCCACCAGGTAAACGCCCGCTTTGACATAACAAGCAGCATGCAGCAACGCGCTCACCGGCGTCGGTGCTGCCATTGCATCGGGAATCCACGTGTGCAGAGGGAATTGGACGGACTTAGCGATGGCTGCCACTAACATCAAGGCGAAAATGCCACTGGTAAAGGCGGAATTAACGCGGGGATCAGTCCACAAGGTGGAACCCGTCCGCAGGTACAGGAGCAACACCGCGACGAACAGGCCATAACCCGCCAGGTGCGTCATGGTGAGCACTTTTCGTGCACCATAAGCGGACTCGGGCAGCTTGTACCAGAATCCCACCAGGAAGAACGAGCACAGTCCGACCACTTCCCAACTGAAGTAGATCAGGAACAGGTCGACCGAATAGACCAGGTGGATGAGCCCGGCGATAAAAATCAAGACGAAACTATAGAAGCGTGTGGCTGCCTTATCGCCCTCCATGTAGGCGACGGAATACAGCAACACAGCTGAGCCAATGCCCGCAGCCATCAGCGCGAAAAGGAAGCTAAGGCCATCAATGTGATAGGCGAGTTGAATGGGACCATCCCAGCGGGCGAACACCTGATCAAGAGGTTTGCCGGCAAGTACCGCCGGCCATGCATAGAGCACGCCCGCCAATGAGCCCAAGCCGCCGGCGAACGCAAGCCATCCTTTGACGCGCGCCGACAAAACGCGCGCCAGCAGCAATTGCAGCACGACACACGCTAGCGGCAAACAAAGCGGAAGAAGCACTGCGAGTTTTGCCGACACTGAGTCCTCCTGCCTAATCCCATCATCCGCCGGCCACCGGCGGAAAGATGGTCACGACGTCGTTGCTGTTGAGTGGCGTTTCGAGTCCCTTCAGGTGAACAACGTCGCGCCCATTGATAAAGATGCTGATCCAGCGGTTGAGCCGGTCGCCCTCAAACAACCACTGTCCGAGCGCCGCGCCGTGCTCCGCTACCAGGCCTGCGAGCAGGTCTCGCAACACCGGCGCTGCTTTCGTCCATTCCTCTTCTTTGCATCCGGTCAATTGCCGGAGATTGGCAAAATATAGGACCGTCACGCGTGAACCCGCGCCCCCTCAACGCAGTTATGCAAGCTGTAACTCATGCAGACGTTCTTTCGTCGGCACACCGTGCTTATCCCAACCACGCAGCTCGTAATACTCAGGGAGCATTTCCGGCACGTGGCTGATTTCACCTTTCGCGGGTCCAGTCTTGATCGGATCCTTTGTCAGGCGTTCGGGCAGGACATCGTCCTTGTCCGTGAAGCCTGCCTTCAGATTGAACAGCCGCTCCAGGTTCCAGATCCGTTCGCCGGCCCTGATGTATTCCTCAGGCGTGTACGTCACTCCGGTGAGGGCAGTGATCATCGCTGCGTAATCTTCGCCGCCCATGCCAAAGGTGCCGAAGATGCAGCCGCCCGAGGCATCGACTGCGGCGGTCAAATCCTGGAACAACTTCACCCAGTACGGTTTGTCCTTCGTCACTCGCGGATCGAGCTTCGGGCCTTGACCGAGCACCTCGATCGAGATCGTGTAACCCTTGACGTGGCATCCACCACGGTTGCAGGTTGCGTACTCCAAGCCGATGCCCTGAACGCCTCGTGGATCGTAGGCTGGCATTTCTTGCTTCTTCACGGTCATCGAAAATTCTGGATGACCAAATGAGTTGGCAAAACGATACGACCCTAGCGCGAGGCGATTCCCGATGCCTTCACGCAGTCCGATCATTTTGGTCAACTGGGGTAGTAGTTCTGCATTGCCGAAGTGGAGATCGATTCCTCCTGTGTCCTTTAGAGTGACGATCCCGGCTTCGAACATCTCCATCGCACAAGCGATGGTAGAGCCGACAGAAATTGGGTCAAGGCCGAGATCATTGCAAAGATGGTTGCTTTTGGTGATTGCATCCAGGTTGTCGATCGCGCAGTCCGGTCCCATGGACCACGCAGCCTCGTACTCCGGGCCCTCACCTTCACTGGCGTATTTTGGATCGGTGACCTTCGTTCCCCGTCCGCAGCTGATCACGCACGCCGTGCACCCGCGCTTGCGAACAAGAACCTTGGCCGACAGTGATTCTCCCCCGACTTTGTCAGCGGCTGGGTAATAGCCATCCTGGAAGTTCCGCGTCGGCAGAGACCCGATCTGATTCAGAATATTGACCAGCACATCGGTTCCATAGGTGCCCAAGCCGGTGCCGCCAACCGGGTTCTGCTTGATTCCCTCGCGTCCTTTCAGCACTGCCGCCTCGAAGCCTTTCGGATCAAACACCTTGACCGGCTTGGTTCCGACCACGACCACTGCCTTCAGATTCTTTGATCCCATCACCGCGCCCACGCCCGAACGGCCCGCAGCGCGGTTCATCTCGTTCATGATCGCCGCCATCAGACCTTGTTTCTCGCCAGCGGGACCAATGCACGCGACCTTGGCTTCGATATCAGTTTCCAAGCGGAGCATATCAGTCGTGTCCCGGACCCACTTGCCCCAGACGTGCGAGGCGTCGCGGATTTCAACGTTGTTGTCCTTGATCCAGATATAGGACGCTTTTGCCGCCTTGCCTTCGATGACAAGCGCATCGTATCCGGCATATTTCAGTTCGGGGCCGAACGATCCACCAGAGTTGGAGCCGGCGATCGCTCCCGTTAACGGACTCTTCGTCACCACGTGATAACGGCCGCCAGACGGTGCAAATGTCCCGGAGAATGGACCAGGCGCAAAAATCATCTTGTTTTCCGGCGAAAGCGGGTCCACTTTCGGATCCACCTCGTCGATGTAAATCTTGTCGCCAAGTCCACGTGCACCGAGGAAGAGCGCCGCCTCCTTCGGGTCCGTAGGTTGGGTTGTGACGGCCCCTGTCGACAAGTTCACGCGTAAGATCGTGCCACTCCATCCGTTCATGATTACGCCCCCTCCAATGCGGCTTTGAATTTGTTCACGAACTCTATCTTCCGCGAACGTGTTGCGATGTTTTCGTCCACATACTCCAGTGCCTGCACCGGGCAGAACTTTACACACGCTGGATCGCCGTCACACGTATCGCATTTCAGGATCGATTCCGTGCAGCTGTCGTAGACGGCATTGCCGAACGGGCAAGCGATCGTGCACATGCGGCAACGAATGCATTTTGCGCTGGTGTACTCCACGAGCGTCTCACCCTTTGCTCTGTGCAACGCACCTGTGGGGCAAACCTTCATGCAGGAAGCTAAGTCGCACTGCTGGCACATCATGGGAACGGAAAAGCCCTCGCGCTCCCAGCTATAAACGTGTACCCGTGTTGCGGGCGGCCGGAACTGTCCTTCGTGAACAAAGGAGCATGCGAGGGAGCAGTTGCGGCAACCCGTGCACTTTTCCGCATGAATCATCAGAACTTTTGCCATTGCCTCTCCATTCCTTTCTGGTGGCACTCACGCGGACGCCGCCTTTTGCCACCAATCCGTCCCCTCGCTCTACGTTTTCCGCTCGAACGGGAGGACAAAGCCGGGCCCTGCGCCCTTTCGCCTTGGTCCGGCACATCCCTCGTCAGAAAGCGTAAGACATCTGCACGCCGACCTGGTGGCGTGCTTTCAGATCCACTCCCGGCTCCGTTTTTCCAGCAATCTGCGCTATGCCGAAGTCAAGATTGAAGTGGTAGTTTTTCGGTATAAATCTCGCGGCATAGGTCAAAGTCGTCGGAATGTTCAGGTTCGGGAAGTTAAGGGGATGATGTGGCTGCTGAGCAGCTTCTGACGCGAAAACGATCGTGTTCCCCCCGGGCAGTTTAAATGGCAAGGCGACCGAACCGAAGCCTCGCGCCTTCCAATCTGGAGCGTTTCCGCCCATTCCCCACAGTTCCGCGTCCGTACCGCGGACGCCGGCGCTCACCAAAACAGAGATCGGCTTAAGCTGACTTATCATCTTCGAGCCGACCAGATAGACATCCTCGTTCATCTTGCCGGGGTTCGTTGGATAGATACCGCCGCTCGGCATGAATTGCAGATTGCCAACGTTACGCACGTCTTGGCGGGCCATGAAGCCCACCGAGACCGCCGGAATCCAGTTTTCCTGGTGGAGGTTTTCTGGAATCAGCATCGCCTTGCCATGAAAGATTTCGAAGCCGTTCTGCCAAAGCGGGCTCAACGCCGTGTTGTCGCCTTGTGTGTGAAATTCATGCGTATAACCCACTTCAAATCGCTGCAAGAATCCGACGGTGACCGAGGCTTCATGGAAGTCGCCAATGACCGATCCGGCATTCAAATAGTGATACGCAACAACGGGATGAACCTTCTGTTTTTCGACGTTGGCTGTGTATGCGAGCGGTGTAACGAATACTCCGGTCTCGCCCTCCCAGCCGAGGGCTTGCGCATGAGACGTTGCAGTAGTGCAAAGTAGGACGACCGCCACCGCGAGTCCTACGATTAAGAGATGTCGAATCGATAATTTCATATTCCTCCTCTCTCTATGTAGGCATGATGTTCTTGACACGAAGTTCGCAGGCGCGGAATGCACGACCCGTGCCAAAGCTGAGACTCAATGTGAGGTCAGAAAATCGCCGTTGGAAATCCCTCAAGTCCTCCTTTAGCGACGGTTTACTGCGTCGGGATGCCTTTGCTGGACAACGTGGAATCAGCCGTGTTCCAAAACGGTGCGTTCTAAGAAGGGGCACTGCTGCACAATGGAACACTGGCGAGTACCTTCGTGTCGCGTCAATATTGATTGCTGCCCGTACGTGGGCATCACTGCCCTAGTACGGGCTGGCAGCAGCGAACGTGGTGATTTCTGATCATGGTGTACGACAGAAGCGGGCGCAGGGTGAAAGCGGCGCGAAATTGCGCTGCCGTTGTCATCAGAACGGCGCGATCTGGTCGAATTAGCGATTAGTCTGGCCTCAGAATTGCACCTGTGCCTCCGCTATGGAGTTGGTCGATTCATTTGGGCGGCGTATCAGTTATCTTCGCCTGTCGGTGACAGACCGCTGCAATTTCCGGTGTCGGTATTGCATGCCGGCTGCCGGTGTGCCAAAGCTCACGCACAATGACATCCTCAGGTTTGAAGACTTGTTTCGGATAGCCCGTGAAGCCGTTTCTCTTGGGGTTGAGAAAATCCGTATTACTGGCGGCGAGCCCCTAGTCAGAAAAGGCACCCTCGAATTTCTTGCGCGATTGTCTCAGATCGATGGCTTGAAGGAACTCACGCTAACCACCAACGGTTCTCTTCTTTCCATTATGGCTGCGCAACTACGATCCGCCGGAGTGACGCGCTTAAACATCAGCCTCGATTCGCTGCGGCCACAGACGTTCGCCACAATCACCCGCGGTGGAGATCTTTCTACGGTGCTGGATGGCATTCGCGCCGCCGAGGAAGTCGGCTTGGCGCCGATCAAGATCAATGTGGTCGTGATGCGTGGAATCAACGATAGCGAAGTGCTCGACTTCGCCGAGCTGACCTTCCGAAAGTCGTACTCGGTTCGCTTCATTGAATTCATGCCCACCGGCCCGCAGACCGATTGGCGTGATCGGTTCGTGAGCGGCCGCGAAATCCAGGAAGAGCTTGCGCAGCGATATACGATGACCGCGCTGCCGAGCGCGCCTGCAGCCGCCGCCAGGACATTCCAGTTGCAGGGAGCGGTGGGTACCGTCGGTGTTATCACCCCAGTTTCGAACCATTTTTGCGACGGATGTAACCGTATTCGGGTCACGGCTAACGGTATTGCCAAGGCGTGCCTTTTCGCCACAACTGGCTTGGATCTCAAGCCATATTTGCTCGCTGGAGACGCGGAGCTTTCTTCAGCATTGCATCGGCTGGCATGGGGAAAACCGTTACGGCATCCGCCGCTTGTCCAGGTTGCGCAGACAAATTCGTTCGCCATGGCCCAGATCGGCGGTTAATCTCGACTGCCGTCGGGAATCAATGCCTGCGGTCTGGATCCTACTCGGTCCACAAGCTCTAGGAAAATCTCAAGCAACAGCGAAAGGACGTTTGCGCCCGCGAGTATCCACCAGGTCATACTCTCGCATCTTGCGATAAAGAGTGTTTCGTCCGATGCCGAGCTTGCTTGCGGTCTTCTGTACGTTGCCGTTATAAAATGAGAGCGTATTAACGATCATTTCGCGTTCGGTTTCGCGCAAGGACTTCAAATCTACCGCCTCAATGATGAGTTTCCGATTCGCTGCTGGTAGCCTGCCATCGAGCTCGAACCTGTCCGCTGACAGCACGCGGTCGGCGCTCGACCGTAACATGGCGCGTTCAATAGCGTTCTCCAGTTCGCGTACGTTGCCGGGCCAAGCATACGCTCGAAGCGCCTCCATCGCGATGTCCTCGATGTGAAACGGGCCTAACCCGAGTCTCGTTGCAATCTTCTCCACTAGGTGGCGGGCCAGCGTGGGTATGTCCTCGCTGTGTTCGCGAAGTGGAGGTATGTGCATATCAACGACGTGGAGTCGGTAATACAGATCCTCGCGGAACCGCCCTTCCTCCACTTCTCTTTTCAAGCTCTTACTTGTAGCCGCAATAATGCGGATATCGACTCGTCTTTCCTTACTTGAGCCGATGCGCGAAACGGTTTTCTCCTGGATTGCTCGCAGTACCTTCATTTGCACTGCCGCGGGCATGTCGCTGACCTCGTCTAGGAAGAGCGAACCGCCATCTGCCAATTCGAACTTTCCCGGACTACCACCTTTTCTCGCCCCCGTAAATGCCCCATCTTCATAGCCGAACAACTCGCTCTCGATCAGTGTTTCCGGAAGCGCAGCGCAGTTCACCGCCACAAACGGAAAATTCTGTCGTGCGCTGTCGGCATGAATGGCTTGAGCGAACAATTCCTTGCCCGTACCGCTCTCACCTTCGATCAACACCGTAGACGGCGTCATGGCCACCTGTTTCGCCCAAGCCGTCAGTCGCGTCATAGGCGTGCTAGTCCCAACGATGTCGTCGAAGGTGTATCGCGCCTGTGGCAGTCGCTTTGGCAAGCCGTTGGAACGTCCTACTTCACGAAAAACGGCAACAGAGCCGATCACCGAACCATCGCCAGCGCGCAGTACGGAGACCGAACTGGCCAGCGTTGCTCCAGCCCTGAACGGGATCTCGCATTCCTCAAATGTCTCGTGCTCGGCGAGCATACGCCGCAACGAAAGNACTGCCTCGAAGGACTTGGCCGATGTGCTGCCCGATGCTCGTATTCGCGTCTACTCCAAGGATGCGAGCACCCTGGCGGTTCAGTCCCGTCACGAATCCGCGGGTGTCCACGGAAATCACTCCCTCGGACATCCTTTCCAGGACCGCATTGAAGTGCTTGTAAGCGGTATACAGACTGGCAGTTGATTTTCTTAGCAGGAGCTGGTTCTCGATCGTGCCCGCGGCGGCAACAACCATGCCCAGCGTATGCGGCGTGGCGAAGCGAAAGTCGCCGCTGATACCGAGGACCCCGATCATCTGAACATCCGCGTCGAAAATCGGGGAGGCCGAACAGACCAGGAAGTGGTTGGCTTCACAATAGTGCTCGCTGGCGAAAACTTGGACCGGCCGTCGCTCAAAAATGGCCATCCCGATGGCGTTCGTGCCTTTGGATGCTTCGCTCCAATTGCCGCCGGGGCAGAGTTGTAACTGTTTGGTGCGGGCAAGAATGTCATCATCGCCGAGAACGTCCAGCACAAAGCCTGTCTCGTCTGCCAGGACAACTTCGAACCCGGTACCCTTTACGAAAGCATATAGACACTCCATGATGGGTCGGGCAATGCTAATTAAAACGCCCTTCCGCATTAGCCGCTGGCGCAACTGTACCAAGTCACCGTGACCGTCACTTGCACCGCGATGCGGATCAATGTTGAGATTATGACAACGCTGCCACGAGCTTCCAACCTCCGGCCGGAGTACATGCAGATCGAGTGAACCGCTTTCGGTGTAGCGCTGCCACGCTTGCTTCACGAGCACGAGATCCTGCGGCATCGTGCCCCCCGTTAATTGTATGAATATATATGAATCTAAGCAGCTTACGGAGTGGGCTGTCAGTGACGGCGCTCACAGGCGTTGTGGAACATACGTATGGGACATACGTATATACCGCTGGTGTGCTGCTGAGCAGATTAGCCAATTTCGGACGCGTTACCGGGTCGGCGATCGCACTTCCAGGACTGGGTTCTTGATAAACATCACGGGATCGCCTTCGGGATCGACTTGCAACAGGGCCAACCGTACGCCGCGACGCAGCGTGAAGTCGCCCCGATTCGATTCGAAGTCCACAAACGCTTTGCGGCCAACGTGCGACCGCACCGCGATGTGCTCCAGCATCGTTCGTCTTCCCATGACTGCTCGGTGCAGGTGGCGCCAAACGGGATTGTCATCGGCGTCGCTTGGTTCAACACCCACGACCACTGCGTTCAGCGGTGCGCTCCAACGGTCCCACCGCAAGTGGTCAATCGAGATGCGCAACACGGCTCCCGTTGCCGATGACCCGCTCCGCACCTCTTCGACACGGCCCAGAACCCGCGCACCTCTAGGAACTACGACACCGTCGCCGATCAGCACGCTTTGAGTCGTCTCAAAGTCCAACGCAGTGCCCGGCGTGGCCGTAGCTGTCGCCAGCTCACTGCGGACCTGCACTGGGAATTGAGTGTCATGCTTAACGATCGGTTGTTCGGTCACACTGAGGACCAAGCAAAGAAACAAGAAATACAACATTCCCCACCCCACGTGCATGCATAGTAGCACATTGGAAATTCGCGAGTTATGCACGAATTCGGAAATTCTCGACATGCTGAGCCAAACGTCTGGCAGCGACAATTTCGGCTTTAGGGAACGAAGCCTAGGTGAGACCGCTGCTCTGCGCCGCAATCGCAACTGGCAGTCGCCTGATTTTTCTTAATGCCTACCCAGGGCTCTCGATGAGCCCGCCGCGGAAACGATCAGAACATGAAACGAGCACCAACTGTCGGAGCACAGTTGTTGTCGGAGAAGTAGGGCACGCCGGGGCCATGAGGAATGGCGATGGCTAGACCGCCGGTCACCCAGGAATACGCAATTCCGGCAAAACCGTCGAGACGCTTGGTGAAGTGATAATCGGCATAAAGCGACCCCTCGTTGAGAGTGCCCGCACAGGAAGCGCGAAAATTTCCAGGCACGCAGGTCGGCGGAACACGGAAGGTGTTCTGCCGCTGCTGATACCACGCGAAAGTGATGTCGGTCTTTTTGCGGTAGGTGTACTTCGCGCCCGTCCACCAGATGTTCACCAGCTTTTCCGAATCGAGATTGTTGTCTTCGACGCCGCTCATGAAAACACTGCCCTGGTCGAAGGCGCCAACGCCCAACGGGTGCTTCGGGTTGTTGTACCAGATGTATTCGTAGCCGGCAAAAAACTTGAAAGGGTCCGACGCATACTTGGCAGCGACGATAATTCCGTAGTTGTCGGTCACGATGCCATAGACGGTGTTGTTTGGGTCGATCAGATTGGGCCCGGTGATGGGGTCGGTATTGATGCTGTTGGTGGTCGACTGATACGGCTGCGTCAGACTCTGAGGCCCAAGCAGTGGGTTCAATACGCTGATCGCATCGTTGTAATGTTGGGCGACGAGGTCGGCGGAGAACTTGCGGTAGCCTCCGCCGAGGTCGAATCCGTAAGCGTTGTTGTGCGCCGATTCCGGCGTGCAGGTGGTGGCAGTCCAGGTGGCGGAGGCCGAGTAGCAGCCGGCCGAACCGTAGGCAAGTTTGTACATTGCGCCGAAACGGACCGGGCCATAGACGAGACGATACTTCACGGCATAATCCCAACGGCTGTCCTCTGTGTCCCCGCCGCCGGCCATCGTGCCGTTATACCCGATGTAAGAAAACGCATAGCTGCCGCCAGCCGGATCGTATTGGAGCATTGCATCCGTGCCGAGAGAACGCTGACGGCCGAAGGTCAGCGTGCCGAAATGTGTGGACGATACACCGGCATAGATTTCGTCATTGAAGGGTTGACCCGCGCGCGCGCCATCGATGGCGTACGAATAGCTGGCTCTAGGAAGGCCGTTGTTGATGGTCTGGGTGGCCGACGCGTTGGCGAGCAGGCCGGACTGCGGATTGATGCCTGTGGAAGCATTGAAGACAATGGACCAGCCGGGGTGAAACTCCTCTTTGCCCCGGATGCCCAAACCCGTCTGCGACAGGTTGTTCGGTGCGACGACGAATCGATGTTGATAACCGTTCCGGTTCACCAGAGATGCTCCTTCATAGTTGTGCCCGTTTTCCGGTAAGCCGTGACTCACCCAGCCGAAGCCAACGTCATACGCACCGTACACCGTAATGCCGTGCCAGGTCAGCGTACAATCGGTGGTGGCGAACTCGCGACCGCTGGCACAGGCGTCGGGCGTCTTCGCGTGCATCTTGATGTCGACGGTCGCGTACTGACCAACCGCCAGGCTGATCCCCGTGCGCGTTTCATCGGCGAACCCCTGTTTTGCTACTCGAATCTCAAAGAGCCCCGCACGCAGGCCGGACGCCTGAAAGCGCCCCCGGCCGTCGGTTGCGATGGTGAGCGTTGCACGCGTGTCGAGATTCGTGATTGTCACCGCGACATCGCGAAGGGCTGCGCCGGTTTGGTCCGTCACCACGCCGGAAAGGCTCGTTCCCGTTTGCGCCCACGCCGGGAACGTCCCTATCGCAAGCCACAAAAGCAGCAAGAAGGGCTGGGCCAGCAGCCGTGATGGAGCCGTTGGAATGTAGGTGTCATGCGCCAAAGTTTTCCCTCCTCTGCCCGCGCCGCAAGAGGATCTGCCGGCGGTCCGAGCGTTTCGAGAATCGGTGAATCTGATTTATATCTTCATTCTCTCCCTCCCGAAACCGCTGCGATGGACAGGTAAGTGGCCTTGGTCGTAGCTGTCGCAAGCTCACTGCGCACCTGCACCGGGAATTGCGTATCATGTTTAAGGGTCGGTTGTTCGGTCACACTGAGGACCAAGCAAGAAACAAGAAATAGAACATTCCCCACCCCGACGGGCCTGCATAGTAGCACATTTGGAAACTGGCGGGTTATGCACGATTCGGAAATCCTCGACATGCTGAGCCAAACCGTCGGGCAGCGATGACTTCGGCTTTAGGGAACTAGCCCGGGCGAGACCGCTGCTCTGCGCCGCAATCGCAACTGGCAGTGGCCTGATTTTTCTTCATGCCTACCCGGAGCTCCGCTTATTCTTCGAAGCACGAGACATGTCTTGGATTACCAGCAGATGCCATCACAGCATTGGAGCGATGCCACCTTCGGCATGGGCAGAGGCTTTCACGGCCATCATACCTGGGACGGAGTAGATCTCGGTGCCTTGCTTCGCCCTCTTGTTCCGGCCGCCGCCGAGGCCCGAAACATTTGGATACTGGTTACTGCCGCCGACGGATATCGCTGCGTTTTCTCCAGCAGCGAGGTTTTCTCCGCTCGTGAAGGTAAAGGCGTAATGCATGCAAGCCGGAAGGACGGCGAACCGCTCGGCCCGGGTTTTGGCCGTTACAACATTGTGTCCAAAACGGATTTCTACATCGACCGAAGCGTGAAGATGGTGAAAGAAATCCGCATTGGCCTACCTTAGTAAAATATTGCCGTGCTTCGCGCCAAGCTGTTGAATCAAAATGGGAATCGGATCGACAGGACAGCATTGTGATTCGTGGTGTGAAAGTGCGTGGTCGCGATCTGGTATCCACCTCCGATTGTTAACCCAACTCTTTTCCACAAGTGCAATCGCCCTATCACCAAACCGGGCGTGGCAAAGTTCTGTCTCTTGCCATCACTCGTTCCCTCCTGAAAAAATGTCGAGTTCATTTCCACTTCAGGCCAGAACTTGCGAAAAAGGCGGTACTGAAACGTGTTGTTCCAAGCGTACGTTCGTCCCACTAAATTGGTATCGGCAACNTGGAAGGCTGACTCCGAATGTGCCCTGAGCGTCAAAGTGACCGAATCCCTTTCCGTAGGCTATCGTCGGCGTGATGATTGCGTGCAGTGAACCGTTTGTATAAGAACCGGTGGGTACACTCCAGCCCAAGAAGGCTGTCAGAATGTAGTTGCCGTGCTCCTCGTTTGCTGAGAGAAGCCTGTACTTGATTAGGAACGCCACATCGCCAAATCCGTCGTGGACGACGGGATTATTGTGGGCCAGGTAGGGGGGCACGTTGAAAATGACCTCGACCTTCTCAAACGGGATTAACTCCAAACCCTTCCCCCCGTCATAATTGTCGGTTGTCACCCCCTTTGTGTTCACCTGCCAACGTTGGTCGTAGCGGGGCCCTTCCTGCAGACGGGGCGTGGTAGTTGCCAAAGGGTTAGCCCAATGTGGTTGTTCGGCCTGCGGTTTTGTCCACTCGGCGGAACCAATCGACAAAATATCCATCCTGAGCGGAAAACGGTGATGAAACGGCAAGAATCACGATTGTGATTCTCATATACCTGTTGCGCATCAGAGTGACCTGCCCCGCGCTTTCGTACACTTCAGCATACGACCAACTGGGTTTTGAGCGGTCCCCTTTTTCTGTAACACTTTCAAGGCATGGCCAGCAGTTGCTGGTCTCACCTACGCTGCAGTGCAATGCCAAAATCGGGAGCAAAGACCATCACTGACTCGTGCGTCTCTGCGGGAAGAGACTGAAATGTACATGAGTACGTTGGGGAGGGCGGCGATGGACTTTTTCTGCAGTTTCTGCGGCAAGCCGAAGGACGATGCTAAGGACTGGCTGCTGGGCTTCGAAGGCATAAAAGAGAAGAGCGTTGTGATGAAGTACGCCATTACCCTACTGGGGAAATGGGATGAACAACGTGCCAGCGAGCCGAATGCTGTTCACTTCTGCTCCGCTGCATGCCAGAACAACTATATCTGCAAGAATTACGGTAACAACACCTGGGCGGCCTGATCACATGTACGCTTGGACGGAGCCGGAGGTAGCACTCGTGAAAGCCGTGCTTCACGGATTCCTGCCGCTTAAAGGCAACTGCCTCGGTCGCAATGACGAAGACTGAGGGACTGGCATTTGCCCCAATGATTGTCCCACGTATCTCTATCCTGAATGCGCACCCTGGGTGACAGCCGATCATCTATCCACAGTGATGTGCATCGATTTTAGGTTTCTATTGTGGAAAGGACGGGGACATTTCTATTGTGGTATGACAGAGCAGGGAACAGGCTAGGGAACAGGCTAGGGAACAGGCTCTTGTGATTTGTTTGAATTCCGTCTACATTTACAGCGGCTCCAGCAGTCGTACCAAGGTCGTACCAAATTAGCGCCATGAAATCGGCACCATGAGAGAGAGCAAGAGATCAGTTGAGGGAAAATCAGCTGATCGGCAATACAGCGACGCGAAAAAGTTGTACCAAAAAGTTGTACCAAATCTGCTCTTTTTCACTCATGTT
>OCOJ01033870.1_pt1 | contig 27239 bp, 25 predicted proteins | sample 1539251 | NCBI WGS metagenome assembly OCOJ01 (sample SAMN01911457, study PRJEB22624) | soil metagenome | biome: Soil | place: Malaysia | collected 2012-04-30 | depth RA_metagenome m
ATAAAGACAGTTCCGAAGGCGGCCATGGAGGCGCTGACGAACTGGCCGTGGCGAGGCAACATTCGTGAGTTAGAGAACTTCATCGAACGCGCGGTCATTCTTTCCCAAGAGGAGGAGTTAAAGGTCCCCATCGCAGAACTCAAGAGCGCTCAAACGCAAGCAGACTCTACAGCGGCAACTTTCGAACAGGCGGAACGCACAGCGATTATGGATGCATTGAAGGCTAGCTCTGGCCAGATTTCGGGCCGTGGTGGCGCCGCCGAGCGACTGCGTTTAAAGCGCACAACGCTGCAAAACAAGATGAAGCGATTGGGTATCGAGAGGAAAGACTACGGGCGTTGATTGACACTAAAGCGGAGCGTGGCAAGTCCCAACGGAGCAGCAGCGACGAAGCTCCACATCTAACCGAGGAATGAATAAGCTCGAAATCGGGCGAAATTCGACGTGGTTGCGTCGTGCGCGTGTTTCCCGCAGCGTCCTCCTTTTTCCATTTCCTATAGGTTCCGTGTGTGTCAGGAAATCGGCAGCGCGGGCACCGCAACCTGGCATCCCGGTTTACCGAACTCTTTCCTCCTCCGCCAACCCCAAACCGGTCAATCACTTATGTGCTTGCAGGAACACATCAAGGTTTGGTTCCCGGATTGCTCTCCCCATTGGCAGAACGCAAATGCATCTGATAGGAGGCCCTATGCCAAGCATTCTCACACCGGCAAACGTAACCACTGCTCCGGCAACCGATGGGGCGCTTCTTGCCGTTGCCTTCACCCCACACGAATGCGCCTACTGTCAATGGCCCATCGTATCCGGACAACGATGGGTACGCGAGAAGATCTACGAACCATTCACGGCCAACGGCCCGCGCTATCGCCGTTACCACTCGGACCTTTTCGCTGGAGAGGAATTAAGCTGTTGGGAAAAACACGAGATGGAAGTGGACACGACCCGCACTGCTCGCCGTGCCGCGTAACGAACGGCTCTTTATATATGCAACTGGAGGGAAGCGATGACGGTAGTACAAAGCGAACTGTTGGAGCGACTGCAATCCTATAAGGCGCACGATCTGGAAATCGATGATGCCACTTTGCACGAGATGGCAGCTCTCTGCACGGCGATCGGGAACAATCCTTCGGTTAACCCGATCGACCAACTGGAAGGGCGGGACCTGGCCGCGGCAGTGGCAAAACTTGAGGCGCGACCGGACAATCCCTCCGAAAAAGACTACATCAAGCGCGAGCGAAGGATCATCCGGATGAGAATGGCCTATCTCTTGTCGCGCGAGATCCGATTCCTCTAGCTCGACTGCGGTTCCTCTCGGGTACGAAGGGAACGCATACAGGCTCTTCTCACACGAGTGAAACGGCACGAAAACCGCGCCAATCGAAACTTCATTGCCATCGATGACAAGATTTGGCCCCCCCGTGGGTCGTCCGAGTTTTCACCAAGCCCCACCATGAGATCGAAAATGATCCTCGTGTGTGGGACCAGGTTCGCTTCCTAATCGACCACGAACTGGCGAGTGCGACATCAGCCTCTCAGACTTCATGGGTTTCCGGTTTATTGCCCACGAAATGACACGTTTTAAAATCCGCCTCCGGGTGCGGGAAAGTGGATGGCTTACGGATCGCCAACACTTTATAAATCGCGGAATTCCCAGGCGGTCTGGGTTGTTGAAACGCGAAGTGCAGTGGGTCATGCCTGGGTTGTCACTGTCTCACCGTCAGAACAGGGCATGCGGCACCGCATACAATCTCATAAGCTGTGGCCCAGAGCGTGTCCGAAACTACGGGCGCGCGACGTAAACCCAAGATGATCAGGTCTATTCCCCTTTCCAAGCCAAGCTGCAAAATCTTTTCGCTTGGTATTCCGAATTGGACGACGAGTTTGCACTCGATTGGCGTTTGTTCGCCATCAGGCAATAACTGCTCAAGCCGTCGCATGCTAGCCATCCGCGCATTCTCTCGCATTGAGATCAGCTCCGATGCGCTGTACCAACCCGGGAGTTGCGGTATCAGAGGTGCTGGAACTACATGTACAAGAATCAGTTTTGCGTTAGCTCGACTCGCGAGTGAGACGGCATGTGGTAGTGCACTGAGAGAAGCTTCGCCGAAGTCCGTCGCAAACAGATAGGTCCGAGTTTCACCCGTCAAGTCAACACGGCCATTTTCGTAGGAGTGCGGCCCAACCGTCAGAACAGGGCAGTCCGCGTAGCGAAACACTTTTGCGGCGACGGAACCGAGGAGCAGTTTTTCGATGCCACGCCGGCCGTGCGTTCCGACCACAACGAGATCGATTTGTTTTTCGCAGATTACTGATCGCAGTTCTTCCCAAACGCGGCCCAAGCGCATGATGAATTCATGATCTAAGCCGTTCAGCAACCCATCCTGACGTAAGTCTCGCTGAAGTTGTTGTACATCCCGGTAAGCACTCTCACAGCCCAGTTCCAGGGCTTCCGGTCCGGCCATCAAATAAGGAACAGGCGAAACCACGTGAACGACGTATAGCTTCGCTCCGTAATGCCGGGCAATAGCTATAGCGTGATGAAGAGGCTTCAGGGAGGCAGGCGAAAGATCCGTTGCGAGTAACACGGACTTCACGCTTAGATCGAGAGCTGATCCTGCAAATGACATGGTGCACTCTTCCTCTGTCGCTGGCGCGCAGCTCTTGTCCGCGAATGCTCCACCTGCTCCCGCTACTTTCTTGTTAGTTAAATGGGTTCTCGGCATATTCCGCTCCTCTGCGAGGGGCCGCGCCCGGGCGGTCCAGGGGAAACCGCCCGGGCACGGGGGGGAGGTGGTCACGAAGGATGAATTTCGGTCGCTGACGGGACGGGCCGGCCAGCGTCTCCTAAAAGGGTCAAATGAAGCCGCTCGCAGACATCGCGGGCGTAGCAAGTCTCCGCAATGAAGATTGCATGGAACTCGGCTAACCAAAGCAACAGTTGTTCGCCGACGGAATCCACGTAGGTCACTTCCGATATGTCAACGAACAACCCATTGGGCACGAAATGTCTTGAGACAACAGACTTCACTTGAACTGCCCAGGCTGCGACGAGCCGACCCTCCAATTTGAGTGTCAGGCTCTTGTTCTTATGATTGAATTCCGCTCGAAGCATGGTCCATTCCTATCTTCATGTCAGCGACCGTGGTCGGTCGCATCACGTCAGGTGTATGCGCAGATTGTGTGCCAACTTGAGTGCTGCTATCTCCCTGATAACGCACCAAATCCTCCGCCTGTCGAGTTTCCTGCTTGCCGCGATGTGGGCATTGCCCACATGGGGGCAATAAATCGGGCTCTATGAACTTGGTTGTGCTGAGGAGGAACATCCTTATACCTGCCCCTGAATCTCCGGGTTCATCAGGCCAATGGAATTCGCAGCCATTAAGCGAACGATCGGATTGGGCACACGCTGTTCCCTGCTTTTCGCAAACGCCAGACAATTTTCGGCGGGATGCCGATCGATGATAAGAAAATCGCCAGACCGCAGTTGTTCGGTTGCCAGGAGACTCGCTAAGGGGTGGATGAGGAAGCGTTCGATGGCACGGTTCAGGTGCCTTGCCCCATAGCGCTGGTCGGTGCCTTCCTCTAGCAGAAATTCTCGCGCCTCCCGGGTAATTCCAAACAAAAAAGGCCTATTTATGGCGCCGCTAACCCGGGACTGCACCTTTCGAAGTTCGATCTGAAGCACTTCTTCCAGTTGTGCGCGCTTCAAGGGATGAAACACCACCAGCTTGTCCAGCCGGTTGAGGAACTCAGGGGAAAACTTGCGACGCGCCGCTTCTATTGCCGCCCGTTCCATCTTTTCATCCAGGTGGTTTGTGGGCTGGTCGGACGGACGAACAAATCCCATGCCGCCCGTCATTAATTCCGTGAGCTGGACAGCACCAACATTGGACGTCATGAAAATGATGGTTTGCGACAAATCGACTCGGCGATTGTCGCCCAGGGTCAAGGTGGCTTTGTCGAGAATCCCCAGCAAGAGCTGCCATAACGCGTCGCTCGCCTTTTCGATTTCGTCGAACAGCAAGAAGCTCAGTTTCAATTCGCCTCGATGACTTTTGGCGAGCGCCTCCTGCGTAATTAACGGCTGTGTTTCACGATGTCCGAGATAGCCCGGAGGCGACCCAATGAGTTTAGCGATCTCATGGGAATGCTGGAATTCGGCACAATCGACCTTAATGACGGCCCGCTCGTCCCCGAACAGGATGTCTGCAGCGGCCTCCACGAGGTGTGTCTTGCCAACGCCGGTGGGCCCTAGAAATAATAGGTTTCCTATGGGACGCCCCGGGGCGTTGAGACCGGCACAGAATACCTGATAAAGGTCGGCCAATGCCTGTACCGCCGCATCTTGGCCCACAATCCGCTGTCGCAAAGCCTTTTCGAAATGGCATGACGTGGAACTCTGGCGATGCGGATCCAATGTTCCTCTAGGCTCCAATCGAACTGCTGCTGACATTTGCCTTTCTCGCTCGCTGGCGACCGTGCTCGGTCGCTTTGCATCCGGTGTACCCGCAAGTCGGCTGCCAAATCTCGCTGCGCTTAAGCAGTTGATACGAAGCACAAGATTTTAGTGACTGCAGATATTGAAGATTGCTCTGACCGCATGCGGTCAGCACGCCCAGAATCTGGCTCCTCGTGATGTCAATGAAATCTGCCGAGGCTGCCTATGTTCTTTCCGAAGATGCACTTAAGGGAACAGTCTGAGGCGGCAGTCGGTGGTCACTCGCATGCATTACCGAAAGCGGGGTTACGGATCAACGGGAGCTTGAAATCAAGTATTGAAAGGAACGTGGTTCGGTGTGGCGGCCTCCGGGACACCATCCATCGTTGCGAGGCGCAGGGAGCATAGGCATATATGAGTGGCTCACCTGCGAATTGGAAACATGCAATTTCATGCAATCAAATTTCGCGGGCTAAACAAAGTGGGATGTAGCAGTGTTCCTTGGACACTGCTGCCCCTTTGTCTCTCAGTTTGTCTGTGTGCCATGCGGTTACAGGCGGAGGAAAACCCTGGAGCTACGGGCCAGGTACAAGGGACCGCGTTCGTTGAGGATTCCAAGGGCCAGTCCTATGTCGCAAACGCAGACGTAACGTTGAAAACACCAGCAGTCATGCAAACGAAAACGGATGAGAGCGGCAAGTTCGAGTTTCGAGATGTGCGGCCTGGAACGTACATTGTTGAAGCCGCAGCACCGGGATTACTGGCGAGCCAAGTCGTGACCGTAGAGATAGGCAAAATCGCTCAAATCTCACTGGAGTTGAAGCCCTCGAAAGTTCAGGACTCGGTCACAGTGACAGCCGCGAAAAACGAAAGCCCGATGGGCGATCCTTCTCCATCCGGAACCGTAACATCCAGCACCCTCCAGAATGCGCCGAATAGAGACGACCGAGCTGAGAGCATCCTGCCGATCCTCCCTGGAGTGGTGCGCGGGCCAGACGGGCACATCAACATGAAGGGTGCCAGGAGTACGCAAAGTGGGGCGCTGGTGAACAGCGCCAACGCAACTGACCCGGCAACGGGTAGTCCGGGCATTAGCGTTCCCATTGACGTTGTATCTTCCGTTCAGGTGATTTCGAATCCGTATGATCCCCAATACGGAAAACTCACCGGCGCGGTCGCCACACTGGACACGAAGACCGGCAATTTCGAAAACTTCCACGCCTCCATTCAAAACTTCGTTCCTCGCGCCCGCGTGCGTGACGGCACGGTGTACGGCATTGGTGCCGCGACACCCCGCGTGACCTTCACGGGTCCCCTCGTACAGGACCGCATCGCCTTCACAGAGTCGCTGGAATATCGGTTCGTGAGAACTCCCGTGAATAGTCTGCCGCCGTTTCAACGGGATACGACACTGGAAAGCTTCAATTCCTACACCCAGTTGGATTTCAATCTAACTCCAAAACAGACCGCGACCATCTCTGCCGCAGTTTATCCGCAACGGCTGGAGTACCTGGGACTGAATACATTCACGCCGCAGCCGGCCACGTCGGACTACCACCAGCGCGGATATCAGCTATACGGACAGCACCGCTACCTCACAGGAAACGAAAGCTTGCTGACTTCGCAGTTCAGCTACAAGACCTTTGATGTCGATATCACTCCCGCAAGCTCCGGTCTCTACCAGCTCCTGCTGGAGACCACCGAAGGCGGATTCTTCAATTCTCAAAAACGCCGAGCTTCGCGTTTTGACTGGGAGGAAATGTACCAGTTTTCCCCGAGGCATTTTCTCGGAACTCACCAATGGCATGTCGGTTTGGAATACGCGTACTCCAGTTACACTGGCGTCCAATCGTTTTTCCCAGTCCAGATCCAAGGCGCCAATGGAACTCCAATTGAGCGAATCACCTTCACGGGCGATGGCCACTCCTATGTGTCACAGCACGAAGTCACCTGGTTCGCAGCGGATCGTTGGACCGTTTCTCCACGCCTGCTTCTGGATGCCGGCCTGCGCTTTGACAGCGACACAGTGACGAGTTCCGTGCACGCCGCTCCGCGTCTCGGCTTCCAGCTGGCTCTGACCCGCAGCGGACGAACAATGCTGCGAGGTGGAGTCGGGGAGTTCTACGACCGTGTGCCCTTGATGATTCCTGCTTTCGCATGGTTCCCAGAGCGGACCGTGTTTATTCTCAACCCCGCTGGTCAGGCGACCAGTTCAACCCCTTATAGAAACCAGATCATCGGAGATCTTCGCAACCCACGGAGCACGGCGTGGAATTTAGCGCTCAGCGAGAAGGTTTCCAGCGGACTGTTGCTCCAGGTCGGGTACGAACAACGCACGACAGCCGACGATTTTGCCATTTCTAGGGTCGACAGTGGTGCCGGCACTGGACTTCTGACGCTATCGAATAGCGCAGGTCAGTCCTATAAAGAATTACAGGTAACCGGGCGCTATCACTTTCGCAAGCATTTCATCAATGTATCCTACGTGCGCTCACGTGCCTACGGGGATCTGAACGACTTCTTTCAGTTTTTCGGAAACGTTTCAAAACCGGTCATTCAACCTGACGGATACGGAAGGCTGTCGTTCGATGCACCGAACCGCTTCCTGTTTTCCGGAGATTTCCAGGCACCATGGAAGCTGATAATTTCCCCCGTCTACGATCTGCACACCGGATTTCCGTACTCGGTCCAAAACGAGTTTCGCGAATATGTAGGACCGCGGAACGCGCGCCGTTTTCCAGAGTTTTCATCGTTTGACTTGCAGGTCTCGCGGCCGGTCTCGATACCAATGCGCGGCGACAAGAGGCTCAAAGCCCGAATCGGTATCGCGGCCTTCAACCTTTTCAATCATTTCAATCCGCGCGATGTGCAGAACATCCAAGAGAGCGCTCGCTTTGGCGGGTTCTTCAACAACACGTGGCGCGACTATCGCGGCAGATTCACTGTGGAGTTCTAATTATGAGGATTCGAACCGCCGTCATTTTACTCGGAGCGTTGGCATCAACAACGATATGTCAGGCACAGCAAACTCCCATTCTCTACGCGGACGACGTCATCGCCAAGCTGATCGATCATAACAGCCAAAGAGATGAGCTGGGCGGCGGGTACACCGGGAGCAGACGCTACGTCCTCGAAAACCACCGTTTGAACAAGCGGGCCGAAATGCTTGTGAGCGTCAAGTGTGGCCCTGACGGCACCAAGCACTTCGAAGTTGTTTCGGAAGAGGGTTGGAAATCTGCGAATAAGCGCGTTATCCGCAAGATGCTCGAATCCGAGACGGAGACTTCCCAGCCGCAGATTCGTCCGACCACCAGCCTTACTCCCGAGAATTATCGGTTTCAGATGCTCGGCAGCGATTTTCTGGAAGCTCGGCCTGCCTACGTGATTCAAGTTCTCCCGAAACGCCAGGACAAATACCTGTTCGAGGGCCGCATCTGGGTTGATGCCGAGGATTTCGCGGTCGTTCGAGTGGAAGGTAAGCCAGCAAAAAATCCTTCCTTCTGGACCCGCAGCATTCATTTTGCGCATCAGTACCACAAAGCCGGCACCTTTTGGTTCCCCTCCTCGACAGAAAGCGTGACCGAAGCGCGCATTTTTGGAAAGACCGAAGTCACCATCAGCTACTTCGGCTATCAACCGAATTCGGCCGCTGAGCCGTCGGTATCGGACAAGCCGGAAAAGAGTCAGATTGAGGCAAATCATGCTCACAAGTAATGTTGCTGTCATTTTAGCCGCGGGCCTGGGAAAGCGCCTGAATAGCGTTTCCGGTTTTCTCCCGAAGCCACTCGTGCAATTCGAAGGCATTCCCCTGCTTCAGCACGTCATGTCAGGAGCGAAGCAGGCAGGAATTGAGCGCTTCGTGATCGTTATCGGGCATCAAGGCAGTATGGTGCGCCGCTGGTTCGCAGGCAGTTCGCTGCGTGGCACGCCTGTGACCTGGGTTGAAAATCCCGAATACCACAAAAACAACGGGATCTCGCTGCTGAAGGCCAAATATGCTGTCGACCGGCCATTTCTACTCCTGATGTCGGATCACATCTTCGAGCCAGCGACTGCCACCTCTCTGCTTCGCCAGCCGCTGGCGGAAAACGAAGCTATCCTCGGAGTGGATCACAAGTTGGACTGTATCTTTGACCTGGACGACGCCACTAAAGTCGTGCGCATGGGTGATTACATCATCAGCATCGGAAAGAACCTCAAGTGCTATGACGCTGTCGACACCGGAATGTTTCTGTGCACTCGAGCAGTGTTCGATGCACTGGAAGCTGTAATCAAGGACGCCAACTGTTCTCTGTCGGATGGCATGCAGTACATGGCCTCCCATCGGAAGCTACGAGCCCACGATATCAAGGACGCCGTTTGGCAGGATATCGATACTCCCGAAATGCTCGACTTCGCGCAAGTACAGTTGTTCCCGGGCTACTCACATCTGCCGCGGCTGGAAGAGGTGGCCCGTGTCTAGATCGCGCCAAGAGCCACACGTTATCTTACGGTATGTCTTTGGGGGTATCGGAGCCGCCCTGTTGGTCTTCTTGATTGTTCGCGCGGGCCCGCGGGCGTTGCTGGAGAATGCGAGAGTGGTCGGGTGGGGCCTCCTGCTCGTAATCGTATTGGGCGGATTGTCGCACGTCCTTAAGGCTTGGGCCTGGCGCCTGACACTTCCCAGCGAAGGGCATTATCCATTCTCACGCATGTTTGGATTACGACTGGTGTCAGAGGCTATAGGCCAACTCGGCTTCCCCGGTGTGGTGGCGGGAGAGGCAACGCGAGTTGCTTTGCTTGGGTCCGAGACGCCTCTTGCTAGCCGGATATTGTCGGTGACCCTCGACAGGGGATTGTTCATCGCGTGTGGTGTCATGGTCACCGTTTGTGGAATTACGGCAGGTCTGTTGGTGCTGTCGCTTTCAAACGCGCTACGTATGTATGCGGCGCTGTTCGCGATTGGTTTTTTGGGCATCCTGTTTGCAGCAGCCTTGGCGGTGAAAAAACGTTGGCCGGTGCTTTCCGGGCCGACGCGTGTTCTTGGCCGGGTGCCATGGATCGGCCGATGGGTTCAGAGCAAGCAGTCGTTGGTCTCTTCGGTCGAAGAAAAACTCCTGCGATTCCACCGCGAAAGGCCACGCGCATTTTGGGGGAGTGTAACTCTGAATTTCGCGTGTCACGGCCTGGCGATAAGCGAGGTTTATGTGATCCTCCTGTTCATGGGGAAAGGCATCACGTTCACGGGAGCATTGATCCTCGAATCGTTGACAAAACTCATCAACCTCATTGGGTCGCTCACTCCCGGCAATATTGGAATTTATGAGGGTGGCACTATGGTGATCGCGAGTTTATTTGGGCTGAGCGGCACCGTCGGACTGACTCTGGGATTGTGCCGGCGAGTGCGCGCGATCTTCTGGGCTGTCGCGGGAGGCGTGTTCTTCTATGTTGCGCGATCTGTTGGCAGGCGGAAGGAGAGTGGCAGCTCCAGCTCGTCAACCCAAACGGACCAGGTGCCCCTCAACGAAACACGCTCGCAAGCGAGCGGCGAATCATCGTTTAAAACGAAGGCCGCCATCATATTTGTCGATGGCTACCAGGAAGCGCGAGGATTCACGCCAGAACTCGGACACGTTGGAACACTTCCGGTCATCCTTCGTGCAATTCTGCAAGCGCAAAACGCAAGTGCAAAGCGCATCATCGTAGTTGCGAACCAAATGACCGGAAACGTGATTCAGCGCGAGTTGTTGAAAACGGGACGCCTCCCTGGAACCGTGGAATGGATCGAAATGGGTGGTGCACAACGGTCGTTACCCTGGCTGATCGGCGAAGTCGCGGCAAGCTCGGATCGCATCTTCCTCTTGTCGGGAAACATTGCATGCCACCCCTGCCTTTATCAGATCATCAACGAATGGGATGGTCGAGGCGGAGCAATGACCCTCACGACCAATGGTCAGTTTGTGGGTATCGCTGTTCTTAGTCGTCAGGGCGCCGTAGAAATCGCTAGAGACTGCCCGCCGTACGTCGAGACACCTGTTGAATTGTACGCTTGGTTCAAACCTTCGCATTCTGTCGTGTTTAAGGAAGTTGAAAGCGAGTTGTGGCAGGTCGTGAATACTCCACCCGACCGGCTGATTGCGGAGCGAAAGCTTGACCGATGGTTGGTGAAACCGACGGACGGCCTTTATGCCCGGATGAATCGCAGGGTCTCTATTCCGATCAGCCGGCAGCTCATCAAGTATCCAATTACACCGAACATGGTGACTCTGTTCACGCTTGGCGTTAGTTTTCTTGCCGGCCTGTTCTTCGCGCTGGGCGGCTACTGGAACACCGTGATGGGTGCCTTCCTCTCTGTTTGGGCCAGCATTCTCGACGGATGCGATGGCGAGGTGGCCCGCCTGAAGCTGCAGGTAAGCAAATTCGGATGCTGGTTGGAAACGGTCTGTGACTACCTGTATTACCTTTTCATATTTGTGGGGATGAGCATCGGATTGACCCGAAGCCGAGGAACAGATGCTTACCTCGTTTGGGGAGGCCTCTTGCTCCTTGGCGCGGTGGCCAGTTTTCTGGCGGTCGGCTCTGCGCGGCATCGGTTCGCATCGAGCCACCCCGAGAAGTTCCTGGACTTGTGGCAAAAGAAGGCGGACAAACAGAAACGGAACCCGCTGATGTATGTGGCCCGTAATACAGAATTTATTATCCGTCGGTGCTTTTTGCCTTATGCGCTACTGGCGTTCGCAGTCCTGAACATAATGCACGTTGCCTTCATTGCGAGCGCGATCGGCGCCAATCTCGTCTGGATCATTTCTTTGTACACGTCCCGGGTACTTTCTAAGCCGTCGTTTCGCGTAGCCTCGCCGGCGATAAAAGAGCGGAGGCCTCAACGCGTGAGCGGCGCACTCATGCTCTCGGCTCATGACGCAGATTGAAACAGGTTCGTTCACCTCTTCAGAGTTCGCGGAATCTCGTACAGCACTTCGCGTTGTCAGTTGGAACATCGCACGAGGTTCGAAGCTGGACGCTATAATCGAATTCCTCGCGAGCGTCGATGCGGACCTCATCTTTCTCCAGGAAGCCGATCGGGACGCCCAGCGAACAAATTACCGGAACATTGCAAAGGAAATCGCCCAAAAGCTCAGAGCACACTACGTCTTTGGCTGCGAATTTGAAGAACTGGCACAGGGCTCGCGGTCATCGCCTGCCTACCATGGCCAGGCCACGCTCTCGCCCTGGCCACTGTCCAGCTCCTCGATCCTGACCTTCCACAAACAATCGAATTTCTGGCGTCCCCGTTGGTTCATTCCTGCGCTGGGCCCTCTGCAAAGAAGACGCGGGGGCCGCATAGCGCTGTTCAGCAACGTGCACATTCTCGGCAGGAGCGTGGCCACCTACAATCTGCACTGTGAGAGCAGGGGAAGCGACAACCTTCGTTATTCCCAGTTACAGGAGTTTTTGCAAGATGCGAACCGCTATAGCGCTGAAGTACCTGCGCTTGCGGCGGGCGATTTCAACTTTGATCTTTCGCAGGGTCAGGCTGCCGCGGCTCTCAGCGACATGGGATTTGTCAATCCGTTTGCTACTTTGCGCCAACCCACGACCATCTCGCGTTCGCACTCGGTGCGGAACCGCGTCATCGACTGGATTCTGCTCCGCGGGCCGTTATTGGGGACGAACGCTCAAGTCCACAGTTCGGTTGACGGATCGGATCATTATCCGTTGTCACTTACGGTCGGTTTCTCGTGATTCCAGCCTCGGAGCCACTGACTGGTTGAGATAGGGCGCGTCTCGCCAGCACTACCGCAACGTCCTTATTTGTAATAGCGCAAACATAAGGTCCGGTTCCCCGTACTCGTTACGTGCCCACATAGGGTCGGGCTTGTCCCCGGACGGTCATATATAAGGCCCCAGAGGAAGCATCAGAGCTAGAAGTCATTATGTCTCAGCGCCCCAACAACGCCCGCCAATGGCAGGGCGCTTGCTTTCAAAAGCTTCAGTGTGTGGCGCTTTGAATTGGCGGATGAATTGGAACGGCTTGAAAAGATCGGCCTAGGCGACGACACGCCTCAGGCATCACGAGAACATAGAGGAAGGTGCTTCCATGGAATTTGAGGGCCGAGAGAAGCCGAATGACCAGGAGAGTGTAATCGATTCTCCTGTTTGTCTTATCGAGAACGAAGCGGAGATCATTGCCGCGGCCAAAAATAGCCAGATTGGCTCATTTGAACTCTTGATCCAACGCTACGAGCAAAAGATTCTTCTTCAAGCACTGCGTATCACACGCAATTGGCAGGATGCGGAAGACGTCAGGCAGCAGAGCATTCTCAAAGCGTTTACGCGACTTCACAGCTTCCAGGGAAAATCCTCCTTTGCCACCTGGCTGTTCAGAATCACCGTAAACGAAGCGTTGATGTTGCTACGAAAGAAAGGCAGTTGTCACGAGGTCGCGATGGAGAACGCGTACGAACCGGACGAGGAAATCAGCGTTCCGCAGACTCTTCGTTACAATATCGCCGCTGACGAGCATTGTCTTGCACAAGAGCGAAAGCGAATTTTGTATGCAGCGTTGAAGCAGTTGACACCGGCAATGCGCATTGCAATTCAACTGCGCGACCTAGAAGAGCGTTCCCTGCAAGAGATCGCTCTGATGCTGGGGATATCGCTAAGTGCGGTAAAAACCAGAGTGTTCCGTGGTCGCAGAAGACTGTGTGAAGTGCTCCATGCCGATCCTCGCGCACGGAGTGTTTGGGGAATCCCCGAACGCCAGCAGGAGAGGAACAGAAAGCGCGCTAGATTCGTCCACAAATTTCAGAAATCGAAGAGGCCTGAGCGTCCGGAACTTCCCAGTTGCCCCAATCTGTGCGCGTTTTCAGTTGGAATGCACACGGAAGCTTCCCAAATCTCATTGGGATAGAGATTCTGAGCCCACCGCCAGTGCAGCATTTTCACCGTCCGATTGAGCGACCCTTCACGGCCGAAGAGCGCGATCGCGTCACCATTCTGTTCGGGGGATTTACCTGGAAACACGAAAAGAACAAAGAATCAATGTACGGAAGTACGGAGCACGCAACTAATATAGCAACCGCCGGGAACAAGCCAAGCCCATCTAACTTTCATTGTGAATAGGTGACCGCAATGCTCACGGTGTCGACGAGTGCCAGAAGCAAGCCCACCCCAATGAGTACAGCCACAGCCAAAACTTGATCTTCCATTCCATCAGCCTGCGCGTAATAGCTTATCGGATAAACCATGGCCAAGAGGTTGATTAATGCCAGCACCAGCCAGAAGTTCTCCCTAGCTTTCCGTTTTTTCATTCCGCACCTCGTCTCCAAACAAGTTCCAACGGAAACAATGCAGGTCGTTTGCCAATCCGAGCTTCGCCTAAACCCCGGCCCCATTTGATGTTTCAAGCAAGTGGTTGAGGATCCTCATGCCCACGCTAGGGCACTGCCACAATGCGGGCAAACTCCGAAGCCTTGCGCCCTTTCACGTCCATGCATCGTAAGGACTTGCCATTCGTCGAGTTTGGCCAGCGAGGTGCGACGCAAAAAGCAAGGAAGAAGCTTGCGATCAACAGGTCTCAAATCTGTGCGACTTGTGTGGAGGGGTGCCCATGGCTACAGTTCCCAAATTCCGTATTGACAACGATATTCACGGTCAGTTGATGGTTTCGCCGTTGAACGCTCCACAACCGCCAACGGCAAAAGGCTTGACGCTCCCAGAGCCGGTATTTCCGCGACACCCGGAGAAGCTGTCCGATCCCGGACCCGAGTCGGCCCCGGAAAAGCGCGATTGGACGCTGTCGCAAGTCTATCGAGCGATGCGGGGCTGGCTGTTCCCGTATATGAGGTCGCGCGTACTCCCTGGCGAGTTCCACCCGATGGTCGCGTACTTGTTTGTCGAATATAAGTGCAACCTTGACTGCTGGTATTGCTGGGCGTTTAACAACAAAGTCAAAGGCATGACCGAGGACACCGCGCGACAAGCAATCGACTGGCTTTACGACAACGGCTGTCGCGTGTTGGCTCTCATGGGTGGCGAGACGCTGTTGCGCCCCCAATTCGCGCACAAGGTCGTTTACTACGCGGCTAAAAAGGGTTTCTGGGTTTATATCGCAACCAACGCAAGGCTCCTGAGACCCGAGGTTGCCGATCGCCTCGGAGATGCTGGTGTTGCGGTGTTCAATGTGGCCGTGGACGCGTGGGACGAGAAGCCTGGGCTCCCCAAAGCCTTGGTTCCCATCAAATCCCAGTTGCAGCACCTGCTCAGAAAACAATACGTGTACGGGTACTTGGCGTTTCTGAACATCAACATCTGCCGCAACAATATCGAAGATGTGAAGCAGTTGACGGAGTTTGCCCACGCGCATCGCACCGCCACTGATTACCATATCAATGAAACTCCCATGCTGGAGCAGGACGGCCACTTCAAGCATTTGCTGGACAATCCCACATACATTCGTCCGCAGGATTGGTGCCGAGTTGACGAGTTGATTGACTGGCTCATCGCAAAGGGAAAAGCGGGATACCGAATGGTGAATTCCGTGCCGCGACTCGCCGAAATGAAGGCGTTTATGCGCATGTCTGCGAGCCCAACCGACCTGACGGCCTTTGGCTGGAACGGAGACGGGGGCAACGAGGACGGAGCAACCTTAGTTCAGATCGGATCCATCCCCGGCATCGTGCAGGACGCCGCGGGCAAGCTCCGCTTCGCAGATTGGAACTGCCGGGCCGGCCAGAGCAACGTCGTGGTTCGTACCGATGGCACGGTAGCTCCCTGCTTCCCGATGTATCCCTCGCCGTTTGATTGGGGAAATCTCGATTGCCCGAGATTCGATCAGGCGCAATTGGCCGAAATGAAGAAACAATGTCAACGCCAGTGCTTCTCCACTCTGAACCACAATCTGGCGTACTACTACAACGATGCCTGGGTCATCAGGTTTGTCTGGTCACACATGGTCCACGAGGTATTGAAGATCGGCGGCAAAAGTAGTTGTCCGGACTGAGAAGGAACTCGCGAAGGGCCAACCGCTCGGCGATCTCAAGCGTCGAACGGGTCGTACCTGCCGATATGGCTGAGGTGATACGCATCACAGCCTTGGAAGGCATGGTCAAATAAGCTGGCAACATACTGTTCGATCGTGGCCCAAGGGCGGGATCTTCTGGCCGAGGTGTCCCCGCTGGTCTCTTACCGATACGACCTGCCAGAAACGTTCGAGGGCATGCTTCTGCATCTGCGCCGTGCGCTGGATGCAGACACACTCCTTCGCGTCCTCCCCGATGAGCCACGGAAACTCATGCAGCTGCCCAGGGATCGCAGTAGAGTACCCGACTCATGGCAAGCAAGACGCAAATCCCGGCAAGATCAATCACCGTTTCACCGGTACCACGGCGTAGGAAGAGCTATGCCATCCCGAGGGCGCGCCGATCGGCGGTGGCCCAATGAATCCGTCAGATATCGACACGAATGAGTCCGTAGCCCATCGATCATCGAGGCAGCTGCGCCTGACGCATCTTCAGCATTACGCGCTTGCGGTTCTTTCCGTCGGTGTTGCATTGGGAGCGTCCTTACTCCTGCAGCATTTCCACTTCCGTGACCCCGCGCTTCCTTTGCTGCTGTTTGCGGTGGCCATAAGTTCCTGGTATGGAGGGACAGGACCTGCGGTGTTGGCGGTCGCCCTGTCCATCATCAGCTTCTACTGGTACTTCGTGGAGCCGGTCCGCACCCCCTACATCTATTACTCCCAGATCCCGTTTTTTATCATTTTTGTAGGGTTCGCCGCACTCTTGTCCTGGTTCGGCACGGTTCGGCGGCGTGTCGAGGCTGATCTTCGCCGGAGTCGCGAGATGCTGCGAGAGCAACCAAGCCTTCTCGGTCTCACTGACGAAAAAGCCAATTCTCGCCTGCCGGTGGAGTCGCAGGGCCGTTTCCCGGCCCTGAGACTTGCATTGATTTACACCTTCTTCGGGGCCCTGTGGATCCTTCTTTCGGACCGCCTTTCGTTCTATCTTGTGTCCGACCTCCAACTGGCGGAACGGCTGCAGACCTACAAGGGCTGGTTCTTTATCGCGGTGACCTCGGTATTGCTATGGTCGCTGGCGAAACGGTTCCTCAGCCAAGTTGGTGCGGCGGAGGAAACGTCGCATCGTTTGAATCGCAAATTGCAGGCGATCAGCGACTGCAACCAGATTCTCTTGCGCGCCACTGACGAGCAGAGCTTGCTCGAAAAAATCTGCCGGATTGTCTGCGAAGAGGCCGGCTACCGCATGGCCTTCGTGGGCTTTGCCGAAGACGACGAGGCCAAAAGCATTCGCCCCGTCGCCTGGACTGGGGCCGAGGAGGGCTATCTCGCAAACGTCGGCCTTACTTGGGCCGACTCAGAGCGCGGCCGCGGCCCCACGGGAACGGCCATCCGGAGCGGGCAAAGTTGCTGTATACAGGATTTCGCAACAGACCGTCGAGTCGCGCCCTGGAAGGAAAGCGCTTTGCAGCACGGTTATCGTTCCAGCATCGCCCTGCCGCTCAAGGACGAACATGCCCACGTCTTCGGTAGTCTCACCATTTTTTCCGCGCAACCCAACGCTTTCACATCGGAAGAAATTCGACTTCTTGAGGAACTGGCTGGCGACTTGGCGTTCGGCATCGTCACCCTGCGTTCCCAGGCCGCGCGCCAACGGGCGGAGCAAGCGCTGCGCGAGAGTGAGGCCAACTTGAACCGGGCGCAGGAGGTCGCGCACATCGGGAGCTGGCATCTGGACATCCCCCACAATCGGCTCACCTGGTCGGATGAGGTGTTCCGCATCTTTGGGGTGCCCTTAGGAACACCACTTACCTACGAAGCTTTCCTCGATATGGTTCACCCCGGGGACCGGGAATCTGTCGGTAACGCGTGGTCTGCCGCGCTGCATGGAGCCCCTTATGACATCGAACACCGCATCGTCGTGGGCGGCGACCTGAAATGGGTTCGAGAGCTGGCGCATGTAGAATTCAACAAAGAGGGCAACGCGACGGGCGGAATCGGCACAGTCCAGGACATCACCGAGCGCAAGCGAGCCGAAGATGCTGTCCGCCGGAGCGAAGCTTATCTGGCCGAAGCGCAAAGGCTGAGCCACACAGGCAGTTGGGCTCTGGACGTGGCCAGCGACAAATATGTCTACGTTTCGGAGGAATGCTTGCGGATTTATGGATTCGATCCGCAAGAGGGTTTCCCAACCAGAGAAGCAGTTTTTCGGCGAATCCACCCGGAGGATTTTGACCGGGTGAAAGCGGGGTTTGAGAAGTCGCTCCGCGAAAAAGTAAATAGCTCCGAAGAGCTTAGGATTTTGCTGCCGGACGGAACAGTCAAACATCTTCATGTAATCAGGCACCCCGTCGTGAATGGCGCAGGGGATGTTGCAGAATTCGTGGGTACTTCGGTCGACATCACCGAACGCAAGCGGGCAGAGGAGGGACTGCGGAGGAGTGAGGCTTATTTGGCGGAAGCGCAGAGGCTAACCCACACGGGCAGTTGGGCTTTGGACGCGGTCACGCGCGAGTATACCTATTGGTCCGAGGAGATGTTCCGGATTTTCGGGGTCCATCCGCAACACGGGGTTCCGCCCAGGGAGACAATGGGCCGACGAATTCACCCGGAGGATCGCAGCAGGGCGCACGGAACGTTTGAAAAATCACTCCGCGAAAAGGTAGCTACCTCCGAAGAGTACAGGTTCGTGCTGCCCAGCGGAACGGTTAAACATGTTCACGTGATTAGGCACCCTGTCCTGAATGCCGCAGGAGATATCGTTGAACTGGTGGGCACGTTTGTAGACATTACGGAGCGGAAGCGTGCGGAGGAAGCCCTGCGCGAAAGCGAGACGCGCTTCCGTACATTTGTGGATCACGCCACTGATGCTTTCTTCATGCTGGACTTCGAACAGGGAACCATTATTGATGTGAACCGGTGCGCCTGCGACAGCCTGGGTTACACCCGAGAGGAGTTGATCGGGAGGACGCCGATGGCCTTCGACGTGGATCTGGATCGGGTGGCTCTCGAAACCCTCGGCGAGCGGGCCACGGCAGGTGAGACCGTGCTGTTCGATAGGCACCGGCACCGGCGAAAGGACGGTTCGTTGTTCCCGGTCGAAGTTCTCATCAGCGTCTTCTGGCATGGTGGCCGTCGTTTCCTGCTGAAGGTGGCTCGGGACATCAGTGACCGCGTGCGTGCCGACGAACAGCGCGAGAAGCTGCGGCAACTCGAGGCAGATCTTGCGCACATCGACAGGGTGAGCCTGATGGGGGAACTGGCTGCCTCGGTCGCGCATGAAGTCAATCAGCCACTGTCCGGGATCGTGAGCAACGCCAGCGCTTGCCTGCGTTTTCTGGCCGGAGATGCGCCGAACCTGGCGGAAGCCTGTGAAGCTGTCCGCGACATCGTTCGCGACGGGAAGCGCGCCGCCGAAATAATTGCCCGTATTCGGGCGCTGACAAAAAGGACCGCGGCGACTAGAGAAAGGCTGGACCTGAACGAAACCATCCAGGAAGTCCTCGCCCTCGTCGGCGACGAAGCGAGGAGAAGCAGCGTGATCGTGCGAACGAAATTTGCCGATGAGCTTTCACCTGTTGTAGGCGATCNGTGTGCAGTTGCAGCAGGTGGTGCTGAACCTCGTTATGAATGCGATCGATGCGATGAGCAGCATACGTGAGCGGGCGCGAGAACTGGTCATCACCACCCGGAATATTGATGCAGACCACGTGCAGGCAACGGTTGAAGACTCAGGGATTGGTCTTGATCCGAACGCAAAAGACAAGATCTTCGACTCCTTCTACACCACCAAGCCCGGCGGCATGGGCATGGGACTTTCCATCAGCCGTTCCATTCTTCAGTCCCATGGTGGCAGACTATGGGCTACGGCCAAGGACGGACCAGGGACCATGTTCCACTTTACCGTTCCGAAGTACCGCGAAGAAGGAGCACATGCCAGAGCTACCCCAGCCTGAGCCAGTTGTCGCCATTGTGGATGATGATCCCTCGGCTCGCAGAGGGCTGCAGAGGTTGATTCGATCGGCGGGCTGGAGGGCTGAATCCTTCGCATCCGCGCAGGAATTCCTGGCCCGCCCTCGCGCTGACGCACCAAGTTGTCTGGTGTTGGACTTGCAACTTCCAGGCCTAAGCGGGCTCGACCTGCAAAAGCAGTTGGCCGAGGCCGGGCTCAAGATCCCAATTGTCTTCCTTACAGGGCATGGCAACATCCCGGCCTCCGTGCAGGCCATGAAGGCGGGAGCGATTGAGTTTCTGACCAAGCCTATAGATGAGCAGGATCTCTTCCGGGCAATTCAGGAGGCGATCGAACGCGATCGACGTACTCGCCAGCAGCACGCGGAGATTCGTGAATTGCGGGACCGCTACGAATCACTGACCGCGCGAGAGCAGGAAGTTATGCAGCAGGTGATCTCCGGGCTTCTCAATAAGCAAATCGCGGCCGAACTAAACATCACCGAGGACACCGTGAAATTTCATCGCGGGCACATCATGCGCAAAATGCGTGCCGATTCGTTGGCCGATCTGGTGAGAATGGCAGAGAACCTGGGGATCCGCTCGGATAAGCAGTCCGCCCAAACGTAGAATCAAGAACCTACGAACGTCCACCCCGCTCAAAATCTACAGGTCTGAGCCTGGCTGGCCCGAAGCCGCTCCTCCACTAAGGTGTAGTAGCTTTATTTTCCCCCGCCTGCTACGTATAAGCTGAGGTCCAATGGTGCCCCTTGTCTCCGTAGTCGATGATGATATCTCGGTCCGCAAATCGCTGGACAGACTGATTAGGTCGGCGGGCCTGGAGGTGAGTGTGTTCGCCTCAGCGGAAGAATTCTTGAACTCGGGCCATCCTCGCAACGCAGACTGTCTCATATTAGACGTGCGCCTGCCGGGGATGAGTGGCATTGAACTCCTCCATCACCTGGTGGTCCGCAAGTGTAGCGTACCGGTTATCTTCATTACGGCACATGGGTCTGACGACGGGGCGAGGTCAGCAGCTGCGTCGGATTGGACGGTTGCTTATTTGATTAAGCCGTTCAGTGGGGATGATTTGCTTGATGCCGTCAACACGGCTTTGAAACGGAAACCGAGCAGCTAAGGCTTGACACTTGAACCAAGGAGGTCCCATGAGTGACACGGGAGCTCTGGTTTACGTGGTGGATGACGATGTCTCGGCACGCGAAGGAGTGGCGCGTCTGATTCGCTCTGCCGGACTGATGGCGAAGACCTTCGCCTCGGCCGAGGAGTTCCTGGCTGCCCCGCGACCTAAAATACCAAGTTGTTTGGTGCTGGATGTGGGTCTCCCCGGGGTAAGCGGACTCGACCTGCAACAGGAGCTTGCCAAATCCGATGTTCAGATCCCCATCATATTTCTCACCGGCCACGGCGACATCCCAATGACAGTGCGCGCCCTCAAAGCAGGCGCTGCCAATTTTTTGACGAAGCCCTTCGACGACGAGGAACTGTTGAATGCCATCCGGCAGTGTATTACGTCCGACGAAGAGGAACGCCTTTACCTCGAATCGGAGATACGGTCCGAGCACAACTTCGATGATATCGTCGGCCAAAGCCACGCGCTGCACAAAGTGCTTGAAAAGGTTGCCATTGTTGCGCCGACGGATTCCACCGTCTTGCTCCATGGCGAGACCGGAACGGGCAAGGAACTGATCGCACGCGCAATTCATAATCTCAGCTCCAGGCGAGATCGCGCGTTTGTGCGGCTGAACTGTGCCGCCATTCCCTCGGGATTGCTCGAAAGTGAACTGTTTGGGCACGAAAAAGGGGCTTTCACTGGAGCCCTGATGCAAAAGCAGGGCAGATTCGAGCTCGCCAACAATGGTTCTCTTTTTCTCGATGAAATCGGTGACATCAGCCTGGAATTGCAACCAAAGCTGTTGCGTGCCGTTCAGGAGCAGGAGTTCGAGCGTTTGGGGAGTGTCAAAACGATCCATGTCAACGTGCGGATCATCGCCGCCACACATCAGGATCTTGCCGCAATGATTCGCGAGGGAAAGTTCCGCGAGGACCTCTTTTATCGCCTGAACGTGTTTCCGATTGAGATTCCCCCGCTTCGCGAGCGACGGGATGATATTCCACTGCTTGTTAACTATTTTGTGTCCAAGCTGGCACGACGAATGGGCAAGAAAATCAAATCGATCCCCGGACAAACGATGGAAGTCTTGGCCAATGCCTCGTGGCCCGGGAATGTGCGGGAGCTGGAAAACTTCATTGAGCGCGCCGTCATTCTCACGCAGGGAAGCGAGTTGTTTGTCCCGATTGCCGAGCTGAAGAACAGGACGGCAACGCCTCTAACCAACCCCGCGTCCACATTTCACGACGCGGAGCGGCAGGCCATCATCGATGCGCTGAAAGCTGCTTCAGGGAGAATTGCCGGCGCGGGCGGCGCGGCAGAGCGCCTCGGTCTGAAACGTACCACGCTGCAAAACAAAATGCGCCGGCTGCAGATTTCCCGGTCCGCTGTTGCCAGCTAGTAGCTCCACATGGTTGGTTCTAACCTTCCAGTTCTCCAAAACCACCATCACCGGTGCGGTAGAGCGGGGATTGCATGCGGTCCGTCGACTCTCAAATCCCTGCTATTTTATGCCCTCGCCTGCGATTAGCACCACCACCGAGCGCGCGCCAGCGCGATACGTTCCACCCAGAACCGGAACGGCTTTGTTCCATTCGCAAATCTCGTCTGGCGGATCCAGCGTCGTATCGATCCACCGCCGCCAGTGCTCGGTACCGTTCCCCACTGCCGGAAGTTCAAAGTCGAGAGCTTCCCAATACGCATTCAGGATCATGTGCACCAACAGTCCCTCACCTTTGAGTTCCCCACCTATGGCGAGGCTGTGCGAGCTAGGTGACCAGTCCGGCTGATTGAGTTTCACGCCGTGGCACTCACGTTTCGCGTCGCGCAGGACCTGGGTTAAACTCACGCGCCGGCGTTCGTGTTCCACGTCCCGCATCACACGGCGCTCGATCAGCAACTTCACGAACCGAAGGACGTCGGCGTGTTTAGACAGCAGCTTCCAGTCGAACCAGCTCGTATCATTGTCCTGGCAGTAGGCGTTATTGTTGCCGCGCTGGCTACGCCGTACCTCGTCGCCCATAACAAACATGGGCACACCCACGGACATTATGGTGGCCGTCAAAAAGTTCTTTACCTGCCGGTTGCGCAGCTTCTCGATTACGGGATTGTCCGTCGGACCTTCGACGCCGCAGTTCCAGCTTCGGTTGTCCTCGCGCCCATCGCGATTGTCTTCGCCATTCTCTTCGTTGTGCTTGTGATCATAGGAAACGAGGTCGTTCACGGTAAAGCCATCGTGGCACGAAACGAAATTGATGCTCTCCTCAGCTTCGCGTCCCTTCTGACCGTAAATGCTTGGGCTGCCGAGCAGACGGTCGGCCATGCCCCCAACGGAATCATTCCAGCCCCGGAAGAAGTCACGGACGCCGTCACGAAACCGGTCGTTCCACTCCTTCCAGCTATCTCCCACGAAGCTGCCGACCTGATAAAGTCCTGCGGCGTCCCAAGCTTCCGCAATCATTTTGGTGCCAGCTAGCGCCGGATCGGACTCGATGTCCCAAAGCACCGGAGGATTCGGCATCACGGCACCGGATGAATCGCGCGCAAGGATGGATGCAAGATCGAACCGGAAGCCATCTACATGCATTTCGTTCACCCAGTAACGGAGGCTGTCCACAATCATGCGCCGTATGACCGGGTGGTTCGCATTCAGCGTGTTTCCTGTACCGGTGAAGTTCGCGTAGCGTGAGCGGTCTTCTTCCAGGAGGTAGTAAGTGGAATTGTCCAGGCCACGGAAGCACTGTGTTGGCCCGTCGTGTCCACCTTCCGCCGTGTGATTGAAGACTACGTCGAGAATGACTTCGATGCCGGCTCGGTGCAGCGCTTTCACCATATCCCGAAATTCATCTACCGCGCCCAGCGGTTCCTGACGCGAGCTGTATCCCTGGTGCGGTGCAAAAAATGAGACCGGTGAGTAGCCCCAGTAGTTCGTCCGGCCTCGCGGCGCATCCTGAGGATCGAACTGAAAAACGGGAAGCAGCTCGACCGCGGTAATGCCCAGTTCCTGAAGATAGGGGATCTTCTGGACTAGTCCGGCGTATGTGCCGCGTTTCGATTCCGCCAAACCGGAGCTGGGATGTACTGTGAAACCACGCACATGCATCTCGTAAATGATGGTGCGCGACCACGGCCGCTTCAAAGGCACGTCGCCTTCCCAGTCATACCCATGCGAGTCCGTAACCACGCTCTTCATGGCCGTTGCAGTGTTGTCGCCCTTTAGACGGGCTGCCTCACGGCTATAGTCTTTCGGGACAACGATGGCACGGCCATACGGGTCGAGTAGCAGCTTGAATGGATCGAACCGGAGACCCCGATCTGGCTCCAACGGCCCGTACGCCCGGAATCCGTAGATCTGACCCGCTTGCACCCCGGGCACGAATACGTGCCAATAATGGTACGTGAGGTTCACTAACGGATCGATGGGGATGACACGCGAAGGACGAGCGTCGTCGACCTGATCGAAAAACAGCAGTTCGATGCTGGCCGCACTCCGGGAGAAGATTGAAAAGTTGGCGCCGCCGGGTACCAGTGCAGCGCCTATTGGAAAGCTACAGCCAGTCGTCGGGGCGGCAAGTCGAGCTTGCAAAACGGCTTGCTCTTCATACCTCATCATGGGACTAGCAGTTCCTTCGCGAGCATCATATGCATTTCTTGGCTTTAATGCACCCTCAAGTCCACGATGTAGCTGTTGGCCCCTCGCCAGCAACGTTGTGTCTCCGCACTGCTGCTTCGTTCTCACCTTTTGCGAACATCAGTCCCACGGTTTCGCCAATAGAGATATCTACGTCGCTCCATGGTCCCAGTCTGTAGTTCCTGACCGAAATCGCGGGAATGCCCGCATGCGGTCAGCGCAGGTCTCACCTGTCTGACACCCGTGCCGTTTCCTCAACAACTTGCATGGGTCATGGTTTGGAACCCGCATTGCGCATTGGAATGTCGCGGGAAGCGCGACTCCCGATGGAGGAAAGTTCCATGAAATTAGCTCTTCTGTTTGCCGTGGCTGCCTTGATTGTGGCTTGTTTGAAGGGGATCAAGCGCAACAGCCAAGACGACGGTGCCAATTCATTTCACCGGTTCGGTCTATAACTAGACTGATCGCACCGGCAAGCGGCCTCGCAGTCAGGAAGGAGCGGCTAAGGGATTAGCCGTCGTCTTTCCTGCCGATGACGAACTTCAGCTCGACATCGGCGACGAAGCCGCGATGAAGGTGTGGCAGCACACCGTGGCATTGCGGATGGGACCTACTCCTCAATGACCCGCTCAAGCGCATGCCCCTATAGCGAACTCCGCAGCCAAACTCAAGGGGGAGAAAGTCAGGCAGGAGGTACTCTTTCTCGCGAACGGTTCTCACGTTCTTCCACTCGTCGCACGGCGCTCTTTTCTCGGCGAGGGTATCCCCCGCGGGTTTTCCTGGGTGCCAGAATACGGGCAACATGCCAAGCAACTGGCAATCACAAGTTGCCAGTGCAGTCTGGCCGACGGCCTAGCCTGACGTTATCTTATTAATGATCATGGACTTACGTTGGCGCCAGGACAAGTCCGAGTTCTGGTCCCCACATTGCTCCCCCATTGTTGAGGCAACCCAATGGAGATTAGCGGAACACCTATGGCGACTGTTCTCACACCAGAACAGGTCAATGCGACCTTCACATCGCGTGACGTGAAGGGGACGGGAAAATCTGGCCCAGCAGTTTTCGGCATACAGCGGAGCCGTTCGTTGCTCGAACTCGAGGCATGGATGCCGAGTGAAATCGAGGCGATCTCGCCAACGGTCGAGCAGTTGATGCAATTCATGGCAGCATGGCGCTGCGTCGTGGGCGACGAGTTTGCCGTCGAACTGGCCCTTCGCGAGGCTCTGAACAATGCAGTCATCCATGGCAACAAAATGGACCCCAACAAGTTGGTTGAGATTCGCTGCCGGTGCGAACGGGGAAGGGGAGTGTGGCTGACCGTCAAGGACCAGGGAAAAGGATTTGACCCCACTGCCGTTGCCGACCCTCTGGCACCGCAACGGCTGGAGGCAGAACACGGTCGGGGCATCCACCTCATAAAGTTGGCAATGGATGAAGTCTCCTTTAAACGCAGAGGCACCGAGGTTCACATGCGGAAAGGGCCGATACGCATATCAAGAAGAGAGCTGCCAAACAACAACGAAAGAGTTTCCACCGGCTCGGCGAACAGCATGGAGTGTGATGCTGCCGCTGTCAGTGCGTGAGTGAATCCCAATGACCACAATAACCGAGAATGATCACAACGCCCAGAACTCACCAGGTGCCGACCCAAGTCGCCTCGCAAGGATCAAAAGCCTCGTGCAGCGGTTCGCGGTGTGCTGGGAGGCACATCCGGAGCAGGCTGTCGTCACGGTCCCGGACCTGAAAGGGCAAGCCCCGCGCGTCAAGAGAGAACTACGAAAAATCGGCTTTTCACTTGAGCTTTATGGTACCCCGGAGCCGGGGCTTGACAATGCATCGCCAGGAGGTGACCCCTGCCGAAGAGTTGAATCGGCTCTCAAAGAGATTGCTCACTGGATCCTGCCTCGCCAGCAACGCCAGTGCATGTATGAGGTGGAGATCGACCAATCACTGAGCCATTCGCGTGTGCGAGCCGACCGTCCGGACGTTTGTGTGACGATTCAGATCGTTCACCGAAACAATTGGGACCAGCCAATTGACGAATGCGAAGAGTCTTGCCTGAAGGATATGGAGCGGGCACTCGACGAGCTCGGAGCCTGCGACGGTGCATGGAGGCCGCTGCCCACTGCCGGGTGAATTGGTTTTGTTTGAACGGCCCATATTTGGAAAAGGCCAGCGCGCCACGGAACGGCAGAGCTGCCAGCAGTCGTAACCCATAGTATTGACGGCGCTCCTGGGATCAGACAACATCTCACAGGTTCCGAAGTTCGCTGGCAAGGGGCATCTGGCGGCAATGGCAGCATACGGGCAGCACAGCTCCGCCACGATCCATTCTGGCCGTCTAGATTCGACAACTTGCCAGACACACGAGTTGGCATATCCTCTGCCTTATTCGCAGGAGGAGCAGCACCTTGAGTTCATAGGCTTCGAAAAACAAACGGCTGGCTCGCGTACAGAACACCGGGACTCTCTAAGGGCGCCTTATTACCAGATTGCACTCAACAGAAGGTGGGGGTCACGGAGAACGATGAGCAGGATACATCTATTGCTGTTCCTTTCGATCTTGGCTGGGGCATGTCCGGGAATAACATTGGGCCAGCAACAACAGACTTCGTCGGGCGATTCCGATGCGCCTGTCCTTACGCTTGATGAGGCGGTTACTCTGGCACTCCAACACAACCGGCTCGTGAAGAACTCCGCGCTGGAGGCTCAGAAATACGATTTCCAAGTGAGTACCGCGCGCAGCCGGCGGAAGCCCCAATTTCAATTTTCCATGCTGGGCGGTGAGTTGCTGCACTCCTTTGACTTTACCTTCGACCGAGGTGTGTTCGGTACTTATCCAAGTGTTGGGCCAATCCCAGGGACGAACGCTAAAGTCCACACACCCGCGGTGTTCACGACTTATCTGACGGGCAGCATCGATCAGCCGGTAACACAACAATACAAGATCGGCCTCGGGATTCACGCGACAGAACTGGGACGCGATATCGCCCGTGAAGAGGTACGCGCCGAGCGCCAGAAGATCGCTGCCGAAGTCCGCGATGCATACTTCAATCTTTTTGCAATTCAGGCGAGTGTAGACGCCGAGCGGGA
>OCOJ01039865.1_pt3 | contig 27166 bp, 35 predicted proteins | sample 1539251 | NCBI WGS metagenome assembly OCOJ01 (sample SAMN01911457, study PRJEB22624) | soil metagenome | biome: Soil | place: Malaysia | collected 2012-04-30 | depth RA_metagenome m
AAGACCATTCAGGATGGCGTTCTGCCCTCGAATCATGCCGAGCATGAAACGATTGAGATTACGCACGGCTTTACGCCGTGGTTCGAAACCGGGCTCTACATCTTCACCTATGAGCGCAGCGGCCAAGGCATCCAGTGGGTAGGCGATCATATTCGTCCGCGCGTGCATATTCCGAAGAGATGGAATTGGCCTGTCGGCGTGAGCCTTTCCAACGAAATTGGCTATCAGCGGCGCAAGTTTGCTACGGACACGTGGACGTGGGAAATGCGGCCGATTGTCGATCAGCAGAAAGGGCGGTGGTATTGGGCGCTCAATCCGTCCTTCGACAAGTCGATGCACGGCGAGACGGTAAATCAAGGCTGGGTGTTTTCGCCGAATTTCAAGTTCAGCTATGACTTCACGACTAAGATTACGGGGGGCTTTGAGTATTACGGCTCGGTGGGGCCGGCAACGGATTTTTCGCCGATCAGCCAGCAGATGCATCAGATTTTTCCTGCTATTGACTTGAATCTCTCGCCTAAGTGGGAAGTGAATTTTGGATTGGGAGTGGGAGTGACGCGCTCGACGGATCACCTGATTGCCAAGATGATTCTGGGGTATCGATTCGATTTTTAACTTAGAGAAATTTGATTGAAAGCAGATCCCTCCGCTCCGGCGAAGCGCGCGGAGCGCACAGCCCGCGCCTCAGGCTGCGGAGGNACCGCAGCTTGAGGGTCGGGATGACAGCGAGGTGTTTTGCGGTGTTGCCGTAGGCGTCCAGCTTGGCAAAGTTGTATTTGCTGCAGGTAGGCGCATTGAAGTCCCACCTCAGACTTCAAGTTTGGCCAGCTTAAAGAACAAAGCACTGATCCAATCAGGGAGCGCGGTCGAGAAACTTGTGCGCGACGCGGTTGCACTCGTCGAAGGCGGCGTCCTCGCTGTGAGGGCTGTGCATGCCGTTGGCGACAAAATGCAGGGTCGCTTGCGGAAGGGCTTTGCGAACGCTTTCCATTTCGCCGGGTTCGGTGCGGGGATCAAGGCTTCCGTGAAGAAATAGCGTGGGGACGCGGAGTTCGTCCAGGTGGCCGTCGTAGAGGTCCTCGTCAGGGCGCTGAACTAGGTCGGCGATGCGAAACCAGGCGGCACAGTTGCGGCGGAGGACCGTGGGCCAGTGCTCTTCTCCATGGTCTTCGGCTAGCAGCTTTTTTGTTTCTTCGCCGAGATCCTCGGGGTGCACGGCAAAGCGTTCGAAGAAGGCGCGGGAGCCAGGCTTTTTTCGGAGATAGTGAAAAGCTTCGAGGATCAAGGATTCGCAGCGTTGAGGGGCCTCCAGGCCAATCATTGCGGCGATGACGGCGCCATCACTATGGCCCCAGAGAATGGCGCGATCTAGGCCGAACGCATCCAGAAAAGCAATTGTTTCGGCAGCGGCGCGGCGGTGAAAGTCGAGCGGCAATTCGCCGGTGACGTGGGTGGAATGGCCGTAGCCAGAGCGGTCAGGTATGAGAATGCGAAATTCGCGTTCCAACGCGGCGGTCTGCCGGTCGAAGGGATAAAGCTCGTAGCCCCAGCCGCCGTGAAGAAAGAGCAGAGGCTTGCCACGGCCGAATTCGCGGTAGTGAATGGTGACGGGGCTGATGCCGGGAGCGTGAGGGGATTGGGCAAGTTGTAATGAGGGCATTTAGGAGCAGGCCTCGGGACCGGTCACCGGGAATGGGAGAACGGCGGGAGGATTGCAGCAGCGGAGCATGCGCGTACACTACCGCACAAGCGAACTGGCGCTCAAGGGACGGGAATGAGTAGAGCAGCAAGCTGGGATGAGATTCACGTGCAACTTCGGCGGTGCGGCGCTCATCTGCTTGAAGAGTTTTTCCGGGGTGAAACCATGGCCTACCATCTTGCTCAGATCAACATCGCGCGTTTGATTGCTCCGATTGACGATCCGAAAATTGCGGGCTTGTTGCGCAGCGAGCAGCAAATGACATGAGGCAAGCATTTGATACACTTTGTCGCCCGGTGGAAGCGCAGGCAGCAGCATTCTTCTTCCCGGGGCGAGGCCGAACAGTAAGGACCGCAGGATGAGCAAGTACCACATCGCGCAGGTGAATATCGGCCGAATCAAGGCTCCGCTCGACGACCCTATCATGGCTGGATTCATGGCCCGGCTGGACGAAATCAACGCGCTTGCCGACCGAAGCCCCGGGTTTGTCTGGCGGCTGCAGACCGACGAGGGGAATGCCACCTACTTTCGGCCATACCCACACGATGATCGAATTCTGCTCAACATGTCCGTTTGGGAAACGATTGAGGCACTCCGGAACTACGTTTATAAGACGGCTCACGTGGAAGTGCTTCGTCAACGCGAAAGCTGGTTCGAGAAGTTTGCCGGGACTTACCTCGCGCTGTGGTGGGTGCCACCTGGACACATTCCGGGGATCGACGAGGCGAGGAAACGCATCGCGCACCTAGAAAAGCATGGACCGACTCAGTTCGCATTCAACTTCCGAACGACTTTCCAACCGGATGAGGAATTCCAGAGGGGAATCGACTGGTCTTCGTTCGAGCCATGTCCAGCAGCGTAAAGAGATAAGAGGCCACCAGCGGGCCGGTCCCAACTTTGAAGTGCTCGTTGACGGGTCGAAGGGGCGGCCCGTATAATTATTATTTGTCTATAAAGCTTGGAGGGCAGATGTACGCGGTGATTCAGACCGGAGGGAAGCAGTATCGGGTCGCGCCGGGCGACACCATTCGCATTGAGCGGGTGGACGGCAAAGTGGGAGAAAAAGTCAATTTTGGCTCGGTGTTGGCCGTGCACATGGACGATAAAAAGGTTTTGACGGGCACCGAGGCGAGTGAGGCGAAGGTGACCGGGAAGATCGTGGCGCAGGGACGGGCAAAGAAGCTCACCGTGCTGAAGTTCAAGAAGACGAATCAGTACAAGATTCAACGTGGCCACCGGCAGAATTACACGTCAGTGGAAGTCAGCGCCATCGAACTCTAGAACAATTTTCGGCGAGGAAATTTTGGGAACCTGTCTCTTGCAGTTGGCGGGCCCGGAAGGAATGTGTCATGGCACATAAGAAAGGCGGCGGGTCTTCGGTAAACGGCCGCGATTCACAAGGGCAGCGGCTGGGCGTGAAGAGGTTCGGCGGACAACTTGTGAATGCGGGCACGATTCTGGTGCGGCAGCGCGGAACGAAGCATCAGGCCGGCGAAAACGTGGGTTGGGGTAAGGACGATACGCTGTTCGCGCTGGTCACGGGCTACGTCAAGTTCGAGGACAAGGGCCGGCACGGCAGGTTCATCAGCATCCAGCCGGCAGAGCAGGCTGGCTCCGCCAAAGCGGCGAATTAAGCCCCAGGATTCGGAAGACAGAGTCAGCTTTGCCCAACTTTCTTGCGGTCCGGCTTCGCTGGGCCGCATTTTTGTTTTGAATGTGATGAGGACTACTGGGCAGAGACGCAGCTCAAAGGGCCGGCGGGGAAGAATTTCTTGTAGGCGCTGCGGCCGTGCGCGGGAATGATCGCGAGGTCCGGCAGCAAACGGTGGAGATCGTTGAGTCCGCCGACGACGTGATTGGCGAGCGCCATGTCGTTGTCACTGTCGCGCAGGATGAGGGATTTGCCAACGCGCTCTTCGAAGCCGCGTTCGTCATCGACGGCGTCACCCACGTAGAACAAGCGGCGCTGCGGAGATAGATTGACGAAGATGCCCACGCTGCCGGGAGTATGCCCGCGCAGGGGAACGACCACGACCGAGCCATCGGCGTACAGGTCGGCGCTCTCGTCGAAGACCTCGTAGGGTTGGGGAACGAACTTCAGAGTGGGCTTATCGGGCGACGGAAATTTCTGCGTGTAGGCGGCGATTACGTAGCCTTTTGCTTGCACTTCAGGATTGGCGGCGAATTGGAGTTCTTCGCGCGAAAGCAGGACAGGCAAGCGCGGCAAGTCCATGAGACCGCCGGCGTGGTCGAGGTGAGCGTGGGAAAGGATGACCCAGCGGAGCTTGGCCGGGTTTTCCCCGAGGCGGCGGAGGAGTTCGGCGAGCGGAACTTCGGGCTTCAGTTGGCCGGCCAGAGATTTGAGTTTGAGCCAAGTGGCGAAGGGGAAGCCGCTGATGTCCTGGTCGAAGTGGCTGGAGTTTCCAGTGTCGATCAGCAAATCCCCCGCGGGATGCCTGACCAGGATGCTTCCGGCAGTCGAAGCGAAGGAAAAGCTGCTGAAGGTTTTCCCGGTTTCGACCCAGCAGGCGGAAATTCCTGGCAGTGTGGAAATGGACGGCGCGACTCGCGCATGTGGCGGTGCAGGGGGGAGGGTCATTCGATGGAAGTAGAGGACGTACAATGCTGCGGCTAAGGTCACGACAGCGAGAACGACAAGAAGCAGGAGTCGCTTCAGCCATTTCTTTGCGTTGAACATCAGGGATTCAGTCTCCGCCTGGCGATGTCGAGTTTCGATAGTTCGCTTATGTTATCGTTTTCGATGGTGAGCGCCTAGCGGGCGTTTTTCTGGAGTTTTGTTGCAGTGTTCGTTGACGAAGCCAAGATATACGTGAAAGCCGGCAATGGCGGGAATGGCTGCGTGGCCTTCCGGCGGGAGAAATTTGTGCCGCGCGGCGGTCCTTCCGGCGGCGACGGCGGGAACGGCGGAAGTGTTTATGTCGAAGCGAATCCCAACGACAACACGCTGTTGCGTTATCGCTACAACCGGGAATTCAAAGCCGAACGCGGACGGCATGGCGAAGGTTCGAATTGCACGGGACATACGGGGGCGGATTTGGTTCTACAAGTTCCCGTGGGGACGCTGGTATACGACGACGAGAGCGGGGAAACGATTGCGGACCTAGCGACTCCCGGCCAGCGCGTGCTGGTGGCGCACGGCGGACGTGGCGGGCGAGGGAATCAACATTTTGCAAAGCCGTGGCATCAGGCTCCGCGAGAACATGAGGACGGGCAGCCCGGGGAGGAGCGTCGTCTGCGCTTTGAGCTGAAGCTGCTCGCCGACGTGGGACTCGTCGGCTTCCCTAATGCGGGCAAGTCGACGCTCATTTCGGTGATATCCGCGGCGCGGCCGAAAATTGCAAATTATCCGTTCACTACGCTGGAGCCGAATCTCGGGGTGGTTAACGCCGATGGGGGCAGCGGCAAAGAGAGCAGAGAAGTCGGGCGCACCTTTGTGGTCGCGGATTTACCGGGACTTATTGAGGGCGCGCACGAAGGGGCGGGATTGGGCATTCGGTTTTTGCGGCACGTGGAGCGCACACGCCTGCTGGTGCATCTCATCGACACGAGCGATGCCAACAACGCGGATCCCGTTCACGCGTTCGAAGTGATTACGGGGGAGCTGCGCGCTTTCAGCGCATCTCTTGCTCAAAAGCCCATGGTTGTAGTGGCGACGAAGCTCGATGCCACCACGGACCGCACGCGGCTGGAATCCTTGCGGGCGTTTTGCTGCGAGCGTGAACTGGAGTTTCACGCCATCTCGGCCGTGACCGGTGAAGGAGTGCGCGATTTGGTCCGCGCAATTGCCGACAGGCTGGAGAAGATTCCGCGTGCCGATCAAGAATCTGGGGTGGACTTGGCGCCCGGCGCGTCCGAACTTGACCAGAACGCGGCAAGCCATGGTTCGTTGCCCACTCCGGCCAAGAATTCGTGAGAAAATCAGTTGCAGGATCATCTTGGGAGGCGCATTGACCAGCGCGCTGGTTCACCGCACGGCCGCGAAACATCATCCTCGCCGCATCGCGCTTTTTGGCGGTTCCTTCGATCCCATTCACAACGGTCATTTGGCGGTAGCTCGTGCCGCCGACCGGCGCTTTAATTTCGATGAGATTCATTTCATTCCGGCAAGCCGCCCGCCGCATAAACTCAAACAGCACCTCGCTCCCTTTCCGCACCGTTTCGCCATGGTCGCGCTTGCGTGCGCCGAGCATCCGCATTTCGTGCCGTCGCTGGCGGAAGCCGGACAGGATTTTAGCGGAACGCAGCTGCACTACTCCGTGGACACGGTGCGCTACTTTCGCCATGCCTACCACGGCCATGGAGACCGCATCTATTTCATGGTGGGCGCCGACGCTTTTCTGGACATTCCGATGTGGAAGGAATACGAGACATTATTGGGGCTTTGCGATTTCATTGTTGCGAACCGGCCGGGAATTCGCGTCGAAGCGCTTAGGCTGGTCATCCCGCCGGATTTGATCGCGAGGCCGGATCCAAAAAGAGACCCAGACACACTGCCTTCGCAGGTGGTGGCGCATTTGTTGCGTAATACGGTCTACCTTCTGGAAACGGTAGCGAGCGAGGTTTCAGCTACCGACATTCGGCGGAGAGCAAACCGAGGCCAGTCCATTCATGGACTTGTATCGGCGCGCGTCGAGGAATACATTCTCAAGCAGGGCTTATACCGGTGAAATTCGACTCGCTCCCCCAGGGCGTGCGCCTCGCGGTCGAGGCGGCCCAGAACAAGAAAGCCGCAGGAATAACGGTTCTCGATTTGAGCGGCGTCGGCGCTTTCACAGACTATTTTGTGATTTGCACGGGATTCAGCACGCCGCAAGTGCAAGCCATCTGCACCGAGGTGGAAGAGCAACTCTACAAACATCTTCACCGCTCGCCGCAGCACCGCGAAGGCTATCGTTCGGCAGAATGGGCGCTGCTCGATTTTGGCAGCTTCATCGTGCACGTCTTCAGCGAGCATGCGCGCCGCTACTACGACCTCGAACGCTTGTGGCGGTCTGGTCAAAAGCTGGAAATTCCCGATGAGCCTGCCTCCGCGGTGCGGGGTCAGGCTTTGGGGGGATCGTCAGCAGCGGACGAAGCCTATTCCAAATGAGCACAGAGCGACTGCCGTGGATCGCGGAAGATCCCGCCTCGCTGCGTCTGCTGGAGCTCGCGCAAAAAGTTGCCGCCGTCCCGACTACGCTCCTCATCACAGGAGAAAGCGGGACGGGCAAGGATCATCTAGCGCGGCTGGTGCACGAGTTGGGCCCGCGGCGCGACGCACCTTTCTTGAAGATTGATTGCGCCAGCCTTCCTCCGCAGCTTGTCGAGAGCGAACTGTTCGGCCATGAACTAGGCGCTTTTACTGGAGCCGTGGAACGCAAGCTGGGCCGGCTTGAACTGGGCGGGAGCGGGACTATTGTGCTTGATGAAGTTGCCGCGCTTACTTCCGGCGCGCAAGGGAAGCTGCTGCGCGTCCTGCAAGAGCGCACGTTCGAGCGGCTCGGTGGAACAGAGACACTTCGAATAGAAGCGCGCATCATTGCCTTGACGAATGTAGATCTTCCCGCTGCCGTTTCCAGCGGGCGCTTTCGCGAAGACCTATATTTCCGGCTCAACGTTCTGACCCTTGCGGTGCCTCCGCTGCGCGAGCGCCACGCTGATATTTTGCCGCTGGCGGATCATCTACTGACGGCTCTGCGCTCCGTTCATGGCCGGCCGGGCGCGCAGTTGAGCGAAGCGTCGCGGCGAATGCTCGCCGCTTACTCCTGGCCGGGCAATGTGCGGGAGCTGCGGAATGCGCTCGAGCGCGCGGTGGTCTTTTCGCGAAGCGATACGCTTGAACCGCAGGATTTTCCAGAGAATCTGCGCGCTTCGGCGGCGGGGGCAGTTGGTCCCGTCGGCGGATTACGGTCGCTCGAAGAGGTCGAACGCGAGGTCATCGCGGCTACGCTCGAGGCCACTCGCTACAAGATCAGCCGCGCCGCCGAAGCTCTGGGCATTAGCCGCAAAACGTTGCTTGAGAAAAGAAAGAAGTATGGGCTGAAGTGAAAATCCGTCTGCTCATGCTCGGAAAGACGCGGCGAACGGAGCTGCGCGCGGTTATCGACGAATATGTGAAGCGGATTGGCCGGTCCTGCCCTATTGAAATAATCGAGGTGCGCGACGCAGAGGCAGCCATCAAAAAACTCGATGCCGATCGCACGGCCAGTGTGGCCCTCGTGGACGCGGCGGGGAAGAGTTTTGATTCCAATGGCTTCGCGAAATGGCTCGGAGAGCATCGAGACCGCGGGACACGCGAGCTGATTTTCCTTTGCGGAGACGCCGATGGCTTTCCGGAATCGTTGCGGCAGCGAGCCCAGCAAAAGATTTCTCTGAGCGCCATGACCTTTTCCCACGAACTCGCGCGAGTGATGCTTGCCGAACAGCTCTATCGCGCTTTCGCCATTATTTCCGGCAGCCCCTACCCGAAATAGCGGACCTGGTGTAAAACCTTACGCGCCATGTCCCTGCGGGTAATTCCAGATGAAGCCCAGCCCTCCGCGGCGATTGAAATCCCGTTGGAGAGACCACTGCCGGATTACGACTTGCACAGAGTCGAGCAGCCGACGCCGCGCGACATTGACGCGATTCTCGTTTCGCAAGGCTTTCGCGACCTGGTGGATGACTCGCGAGGCATTCTAACGGAATTACTCAGTGGGACGGGTCTTGAAATCACGCAACTTACAGGCGCAATTTGCCCTGGCGATGACGAAGTTTATCGTCCGGGTATCTGGATCGTCCTCAAGGATACACACACCGAAGCTCAATCCAGTCTTTCAGCGACAGCGATGCAACATATTTTCTCAATCGCGAAGCAACTCGCGGGACGTCTTGGGCTTGCCTGAGATACAGAGATAAAGAACGCATGGCGGAAGAAAAAGGGCTTCTGATCGTTTACACCGGGCCGGGAAAGGGCAAGACGACTTGTGCGCTGGGGACGGCGTTTCGCGCCGTGGGCCAGGGCTTGCGCGTTTTGATGGTGCAGTTCATCAAGGGCTCGTGGCACTATGGCGAACTCGACGCGGCGAAAATGCTCGGGGAGGATAAATTCGAAATCCGGCCGATGGGACGTGGTTTCGTGAAAATCGGCGGCGCGGAAACCGACCCCGAAGATATCAAACTGGCCCAAGAATGCTGGCAGACGGGGCGCGATGCCATTTATGGCGGGAAGTACGACCTCGTGATCCTCGACGAAATCAACTACACGATCAGCTACAAGATGCTGGAAGCAGAGGAAGTTGTGGAAGCGCTGAAGAACCGTCCTGAGCGCGTTCACGTCATTTGTACGGGGCGGAACGCGCATCCTAAGCTCATTGGGCTCGCCGACCTCGTTACGGAGATGCGCGAAGTGAAACACCCGTACACAAAAGGCATTTTGGCGCAGCGTGGGATAGACTATTGACGTTGATTTCGGGTTCGGGTGTTTTTTCTAACCTGCAACCTCGAACCTCTGACTTCTAAAATGGCCTGGTTCAAACGCGAGAAGAAATCGATCGAACAGACCACGCCGCCTGAGGAGCGCCGCGTGCGCACCGAAGGCTTGTGGATGAAGTGCGAGTCCTGCCGGACGATTGTCTTTCGCAAGGACCTGGAAGCTAATTTGCATGTTTGCCCTAAGTGCCAGTTCCATTTCAAGATGAGCGCGGCACAGCGGCTAGCGATGCTTCTGGATAGCCGTTGGACGGAGCGCGACGCGGGTATGACGTCTACCGATCCGCTCAAATTCGTCGACACCAAACCGTATGCTGCGCGCCTGAAAGAAGCGCGCAAAAAGCTGGGCATGAACGACGCGATCCTTACCGCCGAGGGCCAGCTCAACGGACGCCCTGTCGTGTGCTGCGCGATGGAATTCGGATTCATCGGTGGTTCGATGGGTGCGGTGGTGGGAGAAAAAGTCACCCGTGGAATCGAACTCGCCATCGATACGCGACAGCCATTCATAGCGGTCTCCTGCTCAGGTGGAGCACGCATGATGGAGGGCACCATTAGCCTGATGCAGCTTGCCAAAGTTTCCGCTGCTCTCGCCAAACTCGATGACGCCAAGCTTCCTTTCATTTCCGTGCTTACCGATCCAACTACCGGGGGCGTGACCGCGAGTTTCGCCATGCTTGGCGATCTCAATATCGCCGAGCCCGGCGCGCTCATCGGCTTTGCCGGGCCTCGCGTCATCGAGCAGACTATCCGGCAAAAACTCCCCGAAGGCTTTCAGCGCTCAGAATTTCTGCTCGAACACGGTTTCCTCGACGCCGTCGTGCACCGCAAAGAGCTCAAACCGTTCATCGCCAACTCGCTCGACCTGCTGATGAGCTGAAATGAATTACGAAGCTGCGGTTCGCTATTTGCTATCGCTGGGGAAAGAGCTGGCCGCGCCGACGCAGACCGCGGCGGCGAAGTTTGATCTCGAGAACATCACCGTCCTCGCCGAACGTCTCGGGCGCCCGGACCGCGCTTATCCCACGGCGCATATCGCGGGAACCAATGGAAAGGGCTCCACGGCGGCGTTTCTGGAGTCGATCCTTCGCTGCGCTGGATTTCGCACGGGACTCAACACATCGCCACATCTGGAGGGAATCAACGAACGAATTCGAGTCGATGGAGAGGAGATCAGCAACGCGGATTTTGCCCAAACTTTCACCCGCATCCAGACGTTGGTCGAAGAGTTGCTGGCAGCGGGCAAGCTTCGCGCACACCCAACCTACTTCGAGTGCATGACCGCGATGGCGTTCGAACATTTCGCTCGCGAGCGCGCCGAGTTCGGCGTGTTCGAGGTCGGACTGGGCGGCCGCCTCGACGCGACGAACATCCTCACCCCTGTTGTGACGCTGATTACGCGGGTCGATTTCGACCACGAAAACTTTCTTGGCCATTCTCTAGCTGAAATCGCCGCGGAAAAGGCCGGTATTCTGAAACCGGGCGTGCCCCTCATCCTCGCCGAACAACGACCCGAAGCCCGCGACGTGATTCTGGCGCGGGCAGAAAAACTCAACTGCCCGGTCGTCGAAACCGCGAGCGCCTTTCGCATCGAAAATGAAGCGGTCGAAGATGGATGCTTCCATGCGCAGGTCGAGGCCATTGCCTCGCCTTGGTCTCTGGAGATTGCCCCTCGGTTGCGCGGCCGTTTCCAATTGCAGAATGCCATTAATGCCGTTGGCGCAGCACGCCTTTTGAGCGAGCGAGGCTACCGTATCTCCGACGAAGCCATCACGCGAGGCATCACCGAAGCTGTCTGGCCCGGCCGCCTCGAAAAACTTCACTCTCGGCCCGATCTCTACTTCGATGGCGCGCACAATCCGTCGGCCGCTCGCGAACTCGCAGCGTTCTGGGAGCAGAACTTTTCAGGTCGGAGGATCTGGCTGGTCTTTGGAGCCCTTCGAGACAAAGCCGTCGATGAAATCGCCGGCATCCTGTTTCCGTACGCTGCGCAGGTCATCTTCACCCAGCCAAAGACCGCGCGCGCCATTTCCGCTTCGCAACTTTCCGAAATCGCGGCTCACCATGCCTCGCACTCCACTGTGATTGCCGAGGCCGAGCAAGCGTTTGAATATGCTCTCGATCGCGCCGCGTTCGAGGACCTCATCTGTGTCACCGGTTCGCTGTATCTTGTGGGTCAGCTCCGTCATTATTGGAAAAACCGCGCGCAGGTCGCCGCACGTTGAAAAAAACCGTAGAATGTCCCGCTCGGGATCTCCGACATGCAAATATGGGAGTTCAGCTTGCTCCCCTGAACGAAGTGCATCGTGCTTAGAATCGCACGACAACTGGATATGGCGCAGAAGAAAAAGAGAGGAGCCATCGACGCGAGAGAAGCAAGCCACGCGGAGGCTCAACCGCTGGTCGGCGTCATTATGGGATCGACTTCTGATTGGGAGACGCTTGAAAACACCGCGAAAACGCTCGAGGAGCTCGGCGTGCCCTACGAAAAGCGTGTCGTCTCCGCGCACCGTACACCCGATCTCCTTTTCGAATACGCGGCAACCGCCGAGAGACGCGGAATCGAGGTGATCATCGCGGGCGCTGGTGGTGCGGCGCATCTCCCCGGTATGACAGCGTCGAAAACTGTTTTGCCTGTTCTTGGCGTTCCCGTCGAAACGAAAGCCCTCAAAGGCCTCGATTCGCTTCTTTCGATCGCGCAGATGCCTGGAGGCGTTCCCGTCGGTACGCTAGCAATTGGCAAGTCCGGGGCCATCAACGCGGCGCTTTTGGCTGCAGCGATCCTCGGAGCTAAGCACCCCTCGATCCGCGAATCGCTTCGAAAGTTCCGTGCCGCGCAAACTAACCGTGTCCTGGCAAACCCGAATCCAGCAGCGGGCACTCCATCGCAGGGAAGGAAGAAACCCGCATGACCATTGGGATACTCGGCGGCGGACAGCTCGGCTACATGCTCGCTCTCGCAGGCTACCCGCTGGGCCTTCGGTTTCGGTTTCTGGATCCGTCGCCGGAGGCTCCCGTCGGCCGGATCGCTCCACGCGTCACCGCCGACTATGCGGACCGCGCTGCTCTGGAAAAGTTTGCGCACGGCCTCGATCTGGTCACCTACGAATTCGAAAACGTTCCCGTGGATGCCGTGCACTTTCTCGGTAAGCGTGTTTCGGTTTTCCCGCCGGCCACTGCGTTAGAGGCTGCGCAGGACCGCCTCCGCGAAAAGCAATTGTTCGAGAAGCTGGGCGTCAGGACTACGGAGTTTGCTTCCGTGCAGGCAGCTTCAGACCTCGATTTCGCCCTGAAAAAAATAGGTCTGCCAGCGGTGGTCAAAACTCGCCGCATGGGTTACGATGGCAAAGGGCAATGGATTCTCACGAATGCGGAGGAGGTCGCTGCGGCGAAGCAGGGACTTCCCAAGATGCCGCTTATCTTGGAGCGCTTTGTGCCCTTCGAACGAGAACTATCGATCCTAGCGGTTCGCGCCCGCTCTGGCGAAACAGCCTTTTATCCGGTGGTCGAAAATCATCATCGCGAGGGCATTCTTCGCCTCTCGATTGCACCTGCTCCACGCGTTGAGGGCGAAATTCAACGCGCCGCCGAAGACGCCGCCTGCCGCGTGCTTGAATCTTTGAATTACGTCGGCGTTCTGGCCATCGAGTTTTTCGAGCGCGACGGAGAACTGCTCGCCAATGAAATGGCTCCTCGCGTGCACAACTCCGGTCATTGGACGATCGAAGGCGCGGTCATTAGCCAGTTCGAAAACCACTTGCGCGCCGTCAGCGGTCTGCCCCTGGGCTCCACGGCTCCCATCGGCGTCTCCGCCATGATCAATTTCATCGGTGAACTTCCAGAGCCCGCCGAAGTTCTCGCCATCCCCGCCGCTCATTTGCACCTCTACGGCAAGGAGCCGCGCCCCAGCCGCAAATTGGGCCACGTCACCCTCCGCGCACCCTCTTTCGAACAGCTCACAGCTCGTTTCTCCACCCTGCCTCGTTTTTTCCAGCGCCCTGAATTTTGCTTCGATGCCGCCGGCAAGCCTGCCGCCCAGTCAAAAGCTTGATTGGCCAAAGTTACCCTTGGCTCGAGGGCTGGGAAGTGGGTTGCCCCCCTCTAATTCGGATGCTACGATTCAGAGTTCCATGAGCCCCGAAATTCTCAACCGACCGCGTGTGGGCATCCCCTGGCGTACCTCTCAGGAGGAGGCCCAGGCCAGCCGCCCCAAGATTGCCAATTACGAGGAAGCCGTTCGGAAGGCCGGGGGTGAGCCCGTCCTCCTTTCGGTAAACGACCCAGTTCAGTTGCAGCGGCTACTGCCTGGCTTGGACGGTTTTGTCTTGCCCGGAAGCCCAGCGGACGTAGAACCTTCCGAATATGGCGAAATGAACCGTGGTAAATCCGAACCTGCGGATTTGGCGAGAGAGCAGGCGGATCGAACCATTCTGAAACACGCTTTCGAAGAGAGAAAGCCGGTCCTGGCCATTTGCTACGGTTGCCAGCTCCTGAATGTCTATCTTGGGGGAACCCTCATTCAGGACTTGCGCGCTGAGCTTGGCACGACGACCCCTCACCGCAAGAAGGACGTGTCACCCGAAACCAAAGAGGATCCGATTCATGGTGCGAACTTCGAGCCGGGGAGCCGGCTGGCGGCAATTTCCGGAGCGGAGCAAGCGAAAGTCAACAGTTCACACCATCAGGCCGTCGACAAGCCGGGGAAGAATCTGCGAGTGACAGCGCACTCCCCCGACGGAATTGTTGAGGGAGTGGAGTGGACTGGCGATTCCAACTGGGTCGTGGGCGTACAGTGGCATCCAGAAAGGATGTTTGGCGATGCTTTCGCTGAACGGCTCTTTAGCAACTTTATTGTCGCGGCGCGTAGCGCGCGAGATGCCGTTGCGCACAAAACCTGACATTCCGCTCTAATTCTTCGAACTTCAGATTTTGTCTTTTTTTGGGGGCAGGGATGATTTCACTTGCGGGCAAGGCAGCACTCATCACCGGTGGATCGCGCGGCATTGGCGCCGCGGCCGTCAAACTTTTTGCGCAAGCCGGAGCGGATGTAATTTTCAACTACAACAAAGGGAAAGACGCGGCAGCGCAGGTCGAGCAGGAAGCGCGCAAGCATGGGACGCGTGTGGAAGCGTTCAAGGCGGACGTGAGCCGCCACGCCGAGAATCAGAAACTTGTCGAGCAATGCATCGCCCGCCTTGGCCGCCTGGACATCGTCGTGGCTAACGCTGGCGTCTGGAATCTTGAGGACCTTCCCATCGAAAAAATGACTGAAAAACAGTGGGACGAGATGATGCGCGTCAATCTCAAGAGCGTATATTCCATTATCCACTTCAGCGTTCCCCACATGATTAAGCAGAAGTCGGGCAAGATTATTCCCATCAGCTCGACGGCGGGGCAGCGCGGTGAATCGTTCCACACGCACTACGGCGCCAGCAAAGGCGCCATCATCAGCCTGACCAAGGGACTTTCCACCGAGCTGGCGAGGCACGGCATCCTCGTTAATTGCGTTGCTCCCGGCTGGGTCGCTACGGACATGTCCAATCCAGTCATTGAAACAAAGGCCGGACAAAAAATGATTGCGGCTGCCATTCCGCTGGGCCGCGCAGGCACCGCCGAAGAGATTGCCGGGCCGATCCTCTTCCTCGCTTCGGACCTGGCCAACTTCATGACCGGCGAAATCATCAATGTAAATGGAGGGGCGGTTTTGTGCGGCTGAGCTACCTCAAAAGTTTTGTCCGGATTGCGGCGGTTGTCCTGCTAAGCGCGGCTCTGGCCTCGTCCGCAAGAGCGCAACGCCCTGACACTATGATGCCGGAGGAAAGTGCCGCTAAGGCCAGGCAGATCCTCCACGACTTGATTGCTGCTCTTGGTGGCGCGGGATTCACTAACATCCGCGCCAGCCAGTGCCAGGGTCAGCGCGCCCAATTCGGCCACAATGGCGACCCTATGGGATACGTTGCCTTCATAGAAGACCGCCTGTATCCCGACAAAGCCCGCATCGAATATTCCGCCAAGAGCCACAACTTGAAGAGCATCATCAACACGGTGATTGGCGTGGATGACCTGGATCTGTCCCACGGCGGCACCATCGTTGCCATATATAACGGCGACCGCGGCTGGACGCTGGATCGCGGTGGAATTTCCGAATTGCCCGTGGATGTTATGAGCGACTTTCAGGAACAGGTGAAACGAAACATCATCAATCTGCTTCGCTTTCGGCTCAACGAAAAGGGAATGACGTTCCGCTATGGAGGAATTGATACCGTCGACCGGAAAGAAGTGGAATGGGCCGAACTGACCGACAGCGAAGGCCGCACTTTCCGCCTGGCGGTCGAACGTTCCACACATCTTTTGGCTCGGAGCATGGTCATCACAGAGAACCAAGAAACTCATGAACGGGACGAAGATGTTAGCATTTACAGTAAGTATCAGCTGAAGGACAGTGTTTGGACCCCGCTGCAGGTCACCCGTGAGCACAATGGCCGCATCGCCACTCAGTGGTTTTACGACACGTGCAAGTACAACCCGGGCTTCCCGGACGATCTGTTCGACAAATCCTCTCTTCAAAAGCGTGGCGCGGAAGAGGGTATCAAAAGAAAATAGTCTTAGTCGGGCGAGCGCTAGCGTCCAAGGAAAAAGAGCGCAAGTCACCTATTTAGAATGAGATACGGGGCTTTGCTCCCTCGCCCCATTTTTCTCCGTTACCTTTCCAGACTGCACCCTTCATCTCTCCAGCATTCTCAGACGCGCCCGCTCGCAGCTCCGCCGTATTGCAGTACTGCCTTTACTAGTCCTATGGTTGCCAAGATTTGGGTACCCGCTTCCTATGGGATTCCCATGCTAAAATGCGCTATTCTCAGATTGTTCATCCAGCATGAGGCTCCCATAGGAGCGATCCAGACAGCTGTAGTGCCGAAATGAAACGAAGCGCCAACTTCGCCCCCCCGCGTCGAAGCGGTCAGGCTGGCTTCAGCCTGTCAGAGATTGTCGTCTCTCTGGCTGTGATTCTGATTATCTCCGCGGCCGCCATACCGGTCATCGTACATACCTTGCGAGTTTACCAGCTGAACTCCACGGCTTCCCGACTGGCTGGTCTGCTCAAGTTCGCCCGTTTCGAAGCCATCCGCCGGAACCAGCGAGTCAGTCTCCAGATCGTTCAGCAGGGCGCCAACTGGCTCGTCTGGGCCGATTCCAACGGGAATGGGGTTCTCGATGGCCCGGAGCCGGCCATGGTCGTAACCGGCTCAGATACGCTCATTCCCTCTGCCTCCGCTCCCAATCCGAGTGCGATTACTACTACTTTGGGATCCGGCGCCTCCAGCTTGCCGCTAACGGTCCTCTCCGGAAGCAACAACCATGTTTCATTTGACCAGCGCGGAGCCGTATACTTTCTGCCGGGCACCCCAGCCATCTACGTGCTTTACCTCGGCAGTGCCACGGATACCAGCTTTGGATTTCGCGCCGTAGTCGTGCTGCCTTCCGGGGTCGTGCAAGTTTGGTCCGCTTCTAATGCGGCAGATTGGAAACGAGTGAGCTAGTTGAGATTGCCGTAGAGGGAATGATGAAACGCAGTCGCATCCCGCCAATCACAAGAAGCTGCCGCCGCCAGCTTGGCTTCACGCTTATTGAAATGCTCATGGCCATTGTGATTCTTCTTGTAGGAATTGTTGCCATCGCGCAGCTAGTGCCGGCTTCTGTCGGGTCGAACGCGACGAATAGGAACGACTCCAGCGCTCTCGTATTTGCTCAGCGGGAACTCAATGAAATGCTGAGCCAGCCCATTAACTTCACTTCGTTTACCGACTCTCTGGGGAACACTTGCAACCTGGGGGATCCCACACAGCCAAACCAGACTGTTGGCAGCGCCGTGCTTGTGTCAAACAATCAGCCGGTTATTAATTTTGGGGCTGTCCTACAACCTAGCTACTCCTTCACCTACCAAGACCCCAATGACCCTTATGGCGTGACTTATGACGTTCGCTGGGCGGTCATCACTGCGACTGCCAACGGCGTGATTGTTTCCAAGCGATTTATCCTCGGAGCGAGAAAGGTGGGAGGGAACGGCTATTACGCCCCGGTCACTATCGATACGATGGAGTGGAGATGAGACGCGCCCTAAAAAAGCAAGCCGGGTTCTCGCTAATTGAATTAATGATCGCTTGCGTGATCTTCCTCCTGCTTTGTGGGGCCGCTTTTGGTCTGCTCACGGTAGCGCAGGAGAGATATCAAACCGAATCGCAGGTCCTCAATTCTTTTCAAGAGGCACGCTTTGGTTTGGATCAGATGGTCCGCGATGTCAATGATTCCGGCTATCCACCAGCAAACCAGTTCCTGGTCTTGCCTCCTGTTACTCTCTACGCAGCTACGCCTGTAGCCTGGTCACCGAGTTATCCAAGTTCACCTTGCCAGATCGGAGTGAATTGCAGCACTCCCGATGACTTCGACATCATCATCGAGACCAACATCGACCCGCAACTCGACCCGATGAATAATCAAGATGTGGAATGGGTCCGGTATCAGTTGCAGGGAACAACGCTGTTTCGCGGTGTAGTCGAGAAGACTGCCGGGGCTGACCCCAATTCCGCCATTGGGCCGAGTTCTCTTGTGCCCTTAGTCCAAAACGTGATGAACAATGCCCCCGCTGCGCAGATTACGCAATTCCGGGCGGTGTACCCAAACATGTTTCCATCGGGAAACCCAGTCCCGATTTTTAGCTACACCTGTCAAAGTCTTGCTGGGCCGCAACCTTGCCCTTCGGCGGGTTCCTACAATTCTCCGCAGAACATCCAGGATGTACAGATTACTTTAATTGTGATGGCGCCCACACCTGATTTACAAACAGGGCAGCCGCGGCTGGCGGAGTTGCGTGGCCGAGGCCATCACATCAATCCGAACCAGTAAAAGGCACTGCAAGCATGAGAAAGGCTTATAAATCGCGCCATGGTCGTTCCGAAGACGGCGTCGCTCTTCTGATCGCCATTTTCGTTCTTCTGCTTGTCAGTGTGGTTGCAATCGCTCTGCTTGTATCCTCGGGAACTGAAACGGCTCTGGGTGCAAACTATCGGTCCTCCACCGGTGTTTACTACGCTGCTCTAGCTGGGCTGGAAGAGGCACGCGGGCGCTTGCTTCCGAAAAGTCCGAACTACTTCAACAAAACTACTCCAGGGTTCATGCCTGCTGTAGGTACCACGCTTCCGCTCGACCAGGTACGCTACGTCACAAACCCGCTGGGCGCTGAAAATGTCCTTACTACATACCCGGACACCGAATACGACCAAGAGTTCAATCCTGCGCACACGCTGGCAGGGGCTACAGTACAAACTATAGCCTCGATCTCTGGTAACAATACTCAGGGGATTCCGGGACCCTTTTACAAGTGGGTGCGCATTAATGCGGTCACCGAATGGTCGCTCAAAATCGATGTAAACCAGGACAGCACTTTTGACTCTACGACTCCGCTCTATTATGACGGAACGCATTTGAATCTCACTTCCACGGGAGTGCAAGCTCTCGGGATTACCGCGCTCGCCGTCCTGCCTAACGGAAGTCAAAAGATCGTGCAATATGTAGTGGCTCCTGTTGCTGTGAACGTGACTTTTCCTGCGGCGCTGACTCTAGACGGCAACGGCGTGCAATATGCGGGCCCCGGCACAACTCAATTCTACATTGAGGGAAACGACCAAAACCCTTCGAGCAATCCACCGCCCAACGGTTGCACGCCTACTTCTACAGTTAATCCGGCCATCGGTTACACAAACAGTTCGGACGCATCTGGCATCGAATCAGGCGAAAACCCGGCTCCCAACTATCAAGGCCAAGGAGGATCTCCCAGCATGGGCCTGGTGTCCCTCTCTTCCAGCCTGCAATCGCTCACTGCCCTGGACAATCTCGTACAGACGCTCACGCTGAACGCGGATGTCGTGCTTAATGGACCGGCCACTGGTTCGAACATGCCTACGGGAATGAGCGCATCGAATCCCATGACTATTGTTGTCAACGGAGACTTAGATCTGAATGCCTGGCATAGCACCGGCTACGGAGTCCTCCTAGTAACGGGGGAGTTCAAGTATGACCCCGACGTGTATTGGAATGGCATCATTTTTGTGATTGGAAAGGGAAAACTTACGCTTGAAAACAACGGCCTTGGAACTATTTATGGCGCGGTTTTTATTGCCAAGACCGTCGACGCAACTACGGGCTTGCCGCTCGTGCCACCAGCTCCGCTGGGAGCGGCCTCTGTTGCTTACGCCTCTGGGAACGGCGGGGTCGGAATATATTACAGCAGTTGCTGGGTCAACTACGTACAAGGCCTAGCTGCTTACAAAGTGCTGTCCTTTCGCGAGATTTCTCAATAGCCCTCAGGACGCCAGGATGGACCTAAAAATGTTTTCCAGAAGATTTGGCAGCCCATTTCCCTTTCTAGGTCTCGCCCTTTTCCTGTTTCCCTCGGCATTCGCTCCTTCAGGGCCTCGGCAACAAGAACAATCCTCCTCTCAGCAGCAACAACAATCGTCGCAAAACCAGCAACAATCGACACCATCGGAGCAGAATGCCCAGCAGCAGACTAATCCGCAACCTTCGCCGCAAACGGAACCGAAGCGAAAGAAAGTCTGGACAAACGATGACGTAGTCTCACTGCGTACGCCCGCGGATACGTATCAAGTGGAGAAAGAAGCTCGCGAGGCTGCCGAGGCCGAGCAGGCCGCCAAAGACGCGGCCGAGGCCAAGCTAATCAAAGAGGCCGGATTGGAGATGAAACTTCCTTCCACGGTTGAGGAAACACAGAAACTAATCAAAGCCAAAGAGTCACAAATCACGGATGACCAGAATGCTTTGGACCGGTATATCGTTGAGCTCCCCAACGAGCCGGCGGACCGGCGAGATAAAATGGAAGAAGAGATCAAAAGAATTAAGGCCGAACTTCCCAAGGAGCAGCTAGCGCTGAAGGTTTTGCAGAATCATCTGCAAAAGTTGACCAAGGCGCAGCTCAGCCAGCCGCCAGAACCTGCTGCTCCTCCGCCATCCACACAGGACCAGCCTCTGTAGCCACGCACCAGGTATCTCACGTTGACGCGCCGAACCGGCCTAAAACCGTCCTGGGTAGCCGCGGACCGGCCACCACCCTGTATAATGGCGGAATGCACAGGAGCCAGGGAAGCGCGCAGGGGCACGGCACTACGGTTTTGTGCGTGCGCAAAGACAACAAAGTTGTGATGATCGGCGATGGCCAGGTCACTATGGCCGATCACGTCATGAAGCACACCGCCCGCAAAACCCGCCGCCTCTACAACGACAAGGTGGTCGCCGGTTTCGCTGGCTCGACCGCCGACGCCATATCCCTCTTCGAACGCTTCGAGGGCAAGCTGCAGGAGCACTCGGGCAATCTACAGAAAGCCTCGGTCGAACTCGCTAAGGAATGGCGTAAGGACCGCGCCCTGCGCCATCTCGAAGCGCTTCTCATCGTCGCCGATTCCAAATCCACCTTTCTTCTTTCCGGGAACGGCGACGTCATCGAGCCGGACGACGGCCTCTGCGCTATCGGCTCCGGCGGAACCTATGCCCTGGCTGCGGCCCGCGCCTTGCTCAAACATTCCAAGCTTGCCGCGAAAGACTTGGCCATGGAAGCCATGCGCATCGCCAGCGAGATTTGCATTTTTACCAACTCCAATTTTACAGTGGAAGAACTGTAGAGAAGCGTGAAAGCACGTCTCATCGTTTTCGTGCATCAAAGGGATTGAACACTTCATGTCCAGCAAGCCCGAAAAGGAATTAGTCTTCGCTCCAGGCGGCAATGGCGCCGAGCCCGGCGCCGAGCAAGAGCTGCTTCCCGCGCTCGACGACATGACTCCCCGCGAGATTGTCGTCGAGCTCGACAAATACATTGTCGGGCAGGCCGCGGCTAAGCGCGCTGTTGCCGTCGCCTTGCGCAACCGCGTGCGCCGCCAAAAGCTTCCTCCGGAAATTGCGGAGGACGTTCTGCCCAAGAACATTTTGATGATTGGCCCGACGGGCGTTGGCAAAACCGAAATTGCGCGCCGCCTTGCGCGCCTCGCGGGCTGCCCTTTTATCAAAGTCGAAGCTTCGAAATACACGGAAGTCGGCTACGTGGGCCGCGACGTCGAATCCATGGTGCGAGACCTCGTCGAGACCTCCATCGATATGGTTCGCGAAGAAAAACTGGATGAAGTCGCAGACCGTGCCGAGCAAGCCGCCGAAGAACGCGTTCTGGATCTCCTGCTTCCTCCTTCTCCCCCGCCCACGCCCGGCACCTCGGAGGCCGAGGCCGCCGCGCAGCGCGAGCAAAACCAGCGCACCCGCGAAAAACTCCGCGCCCAGCTCCGCGACGGCAAACTCGATCAGCGCATGGTCGACCTCGAAGTTCGCGAGCGCGCCATACCCTCGTTTGAGATCATTTCCAATCAAGGCGTTGAGGAGATTGACACCAACATCTCCAACATGCTCTCCAACATGTTTGGTCAGCAAAAGAAGAAACGCAAGATGTCCGTTGCCGATGCCTATGAATATTTGATTCAGGAAGAAGAAAACAAGCTTCTCGACATGGACCAGGTTACGCGCATCGCCGTCGAGCGCGCCGAACAAATGGGGATCATCTTCATCGATGAAATCGACAAAGTCGCGGGTCGCGAATCTGGCCACGGCCCGGATGTTTCCCGGGAAGGCGTTCAGCGCGACATCCTTCCGATCATCGAGGGGACCACCGTCAACACGCGTTACGGCATGATTCGAACCGACCACATTCTCTTCATCGCCGCCGGTGCCTTCCACGTCACCAAACCTTCCGACCTGATTCCCGAATTGCAGGGCCGCCTGCCCATTCGCGTTGAGCTGCAATCCCTCAAGGAAGAAGATTTCATCCGCATTCTCACGGAGCCGAAGAACGCCCTCATCAAACAGTACGTCGCACTTCTCGAAACCGAAGGCGTCAAGCTGAATATCACCGAAGACGCAGTCACCGCCATCGCCCGGTTCGCAACCAGCGTCAACGAGCAAACCGAAAATATCGGCGCCCGCCGCCTTCACACCATCCTCGAAAAGGTTCTCGACGAGCTTTCCTTCGAGGCCCCCGACCTCAAGAAAAAGAGCGTCAAAGTCGATTCCGCTTATGTCAACAAGCAGCTCGCTGACATCGTCAAGAATCAGGATCTGAGCCGCTACATTCTGTAAAATCCGTCACTCGAAGATGGAAATCCGAACCTCGTGCAAGCCCGGGCAGCGCGAACGAAATGGGGGCAGTGTTTCGTATTCTGCATTCCTATTTCGTTGTTTCGCTCTTCGAGTTTTACTTTTCGCTGTTCCTCTCTTGGCGGGATGCGGCGCGCCCGGGGAACCCGTTTCGCCTTCGCCGCCCATTCCTGTTCCCATCACCGATTTGGCGGCGCACCAACTCGGCGACGGCGTGCAGCTCACCTTCACCCTGCCCGCGAAAACCATCACCGGCGATCGTCTCGCACAACCCCCTGCCGTTGAAATTCTTCGCGGCTCGACCAAACCTGATGGCTCGGCCGATGCCAAATCCTTTCGCGTCGTCTACACCATTCCTGGCTCGCTCACCGACAACTATCTTTTTCAGGGCCACCTGCAGTTCAACGATCCCATTGAACCCGGCGAAATTCGGGCTCATTCGGGCAGCTTGGTTGCCTATCTCGTGCGCACGCGTGCTTCGAAAAAACGTAGTTCCGCGGACTCCAACATTGTTTCCGTTCGCATCTATCCCGTGCCCGAACGCATTTCCTCCATCACCACCAACGTCACCGAAACCACTATCGAATTGAATTGGCCCGTGCCTACCCGCACGTCCGGGGGCGATCCGCTTGCTGCACTCGCAGCCTATCGTGTCTACCGCGGAGAACTGGATCCCTCCTCCACCGAGGCAGCCTCGAAGGATCTCTCGCAAGCCAAATGGCGCTCTCCCCTTACCTTGCTCGCTTCTCCCGAAACCAACTCGTATCGCGACACGCTGTTTGATTTTGGCAAGACCTACCTCTACGTCGTTCGCAGCGTCGTCCTCATCGATGGCAATCCTCTCGAATCCAGCGACTCAGCTCCAGCTGTCGTGGCCCCGCGCGACATCTTCCCGCCCGCCGCTCCGCAAAATGTCGTTGCTGCGGCTTTACCCGGCGCCACTCCCGGCTCTTTCGTTGTAGACCTGTCCTGGTCCATTAATGTTGAAACCGACCTGGCGGGCTATCGCGTCTATAGGAGTGAGCAGGAGGGCACACAGGGCCAGTCTGTGACTCCGGACCTGTTGCCCACACCGGCGTATCGTGATAGGTCTGTAGAGCCCGGCCACCGCTACTGGTACACCGTGACCGCCGTCGACCGCGCAGGCAACGAAAGCGTCCCCAGCGCGCCTGTCGTCGCCGATCTCGCGAAACCTTCTCCGTAGCTCCGGGTATTACATAACGCTGCTTTGGAGGGCATCTTCGGATGCCGGTTCGCGCGCATTTGCCCGGTTATCGTCGCCTCGGCTTTCTTCGCAATGCCTCTGTGCGCACGGGGGTTTACGTTGGCCTCTGTCTTTCGCTTGTCTTTTTCAGTTGGATTATTCTTGCCAATCGCGTTCCGTTCCTCGAACGCTTCGCTCTTGTGCGCAACATCGCCGCCGCCCTTCTGCTCGCTGTTCTCGCGATGGTTCCAATTCTTCGCTTCCTGCGTATGCCCGGCCCTTTGCTGGCTTCGAGCCTCATCGGGTGGGTCATTTTCAGCTTCTCTTATCGCGTTTTTTGTATCTTCTTCCCGGGTCTGGCGCAACGCTACGCCGCCATGCAAATCTTCATGCTTGGCGCAGTCGTCTACCTCATCGTCGTGACTCTTTCCTGGATTGGTACGATCATTTGGCGGGTTCGCACGTCCAATGAATCACATCCCAATCACCACCCGAGCTGACCCAGGATGAAATTCTGCCGCTTCCTCCCCCTCGACACTTCGGGCGCGCATCCCGCTCAAACGCTCTATGGCCTCCTGGAAACCGAACAAATTCGAGAAATCTCCGGTGCTCCGTGGGGCCAATGGTCGCATGGTTCGCGGTCTTGGCCTCTTTCTGGCGTTCGGCTCCTTGCTCCTGTCGATCCTAGCAAGATCGTCTGCGTTGGCCGCAATTATGCGGCGCATGCGGCCGAGCGCGGCTTTGAAGTGCCGAAGGAACCCCTCATCTTCCTCAAACCTCCGTCCGCTATCGTCGGCCCCGACGAGCCTATCGTCCTCACTCCGCATTCTCAAAACGTCGAGCATGAAGGAGAGCTCGCAGCTGTGGTAGGCCGCCGTTGCTCGCACCTCAGTGAGGCCGACGACGCCTTGGCCTACGTCCTCGGGTACACCTGCCTCAACGACGTCTCCGCCCGTGACATTCAGAAAAGCGACGGGCAATTTACGCGGGCCAAGGGCTTCGACACTTTTTGCCCCATCGGCCCACACATCGAAGCCAAGCTCGATCCTTCTGATCTTCTCGTCGAAACACATGTCAACGGCATTCGCCGCCAGTCCGGCCGTACTTCGCTGATGGTCTATCCTGTGGCTTTCTTGGTCCGCTGGATCTCGCACATGATGACGCTCGTTCCCGGGGACGTAGTCGCCACGGGCACACCCGCGGGCGTCGGCCCGCTGGTCGCCGGCGACGTTGTCGAGGTGAGTGCCGAAGGGATTGGCGTGTTGCGCAATCCGGTGCATGCTCCGCACGCGTAATTTCTCCTCGGGCACACGGTTTCGGTAAAATTAACAAATGTGGGGGCCTTCGGAACTACGAGTTGTCAACGCGCGAGAATAACTTTGCGCGCCTCCGTGTCACTCCACAAACCAACGGATCCTGGAGAGCTCACTCGTTGAAAGCCCTGTTGGCTGACTGGAAACTTTTAATGGCCATGATAGCGGCGGCCATCGCCGCCATCGCCATGATTGCCTATGCTTTCTTTCGTCCCACAGAAGATCCCGAAGAAGCTGAACGCAAGCGCCGCCTCTACCTGAATCAAATCGGCCGAATCGCCGAAGGTCAGGTCGTTGAACTGGTCCAGCACCCTCCGGAGCCCAAGCAAATACGCAAAGGAGTTTTCTTCCAACGCGCCCGTCCGCTGCCCGATAGTCGGCCTCGCCAACTGGTCAGCTACAGTTACGCCGTCTCCAGCGTCACCTATCACACCGCTCAGGACATCACGGGCCTGGAAGGCCAAGTGCGCCTCGAGCGCCTCGTGGCGGGCCAGCCCGCCAGCATTAAGTATGACCCCTCCAACCCGAGCGACTCCATCCTGGTCGCCGACGACTGGTCCGGTCTACGCTGAGCCCGCTTCGTTCCCGCTGTCCCGAGAGAACACACCAATCCTCCTACGCTCCTTGTGCCTTTGCAGGTTTCGCTATCCCTTGGAATTCCAGAGGAAGATGAGCATCCACTAGCGACGCGCCGCCGTCCGCTTCAATCAACTGACCCGTAATCCAGCCTGCTTCTTCCGAGCAGATCAGGGCAACAGCGTTGCCGATATCTGCGGGGGAGTTCCCAATCGGCCCATAGGAGTCCACCCGCGTTCCTGCCACTCGCGCAGACCCTTCTGAAAGGCTTCTGGCAGGCTGTTTAACACACTGTCTTCAATCCACCCAGGACTGATGGAGTTCACCGTGATGCCGCGACTGGCCAAGGCAACAGCGAAATACCGCACCAATGCCTCCATAGCGGCCTTCGCGGCGCCCATTGCTACCCGTGGCCGCCAGCTCCCAAAGCGTCCGCCCGGCGCAAATGTAATCGCAACAATCCTTCCCCCTTTGGACATCAACGGAACGGCTTCGCGTACAGCCACTAGAAACGCTTTGGCCTGCGAATCCACCGCCGTGTCCCACTTATCCAAAGTTATTTTCATGGGCGCCTCGTAGAATGTGGGCGCTTCGGTCCTCGCATTGCTCACAAAAATATCGAGCGAGCCAAAATCGAACCGCACCTTCTGGAAGATCCGCCGCACCTCATCCGGTTGGCAAACATCCGCCTGTACAAGAAAGCCGTCTGATCCCAGTTCCCGAATCTTCTCCAAAGTGGCTCGCGCGGCCTCAAGGTTCTGGTAATAGGTCAACGCCTCGGCGCCAGCGGCCTGTGACGGCTAGCTCCCGAGGCAGGCTCGAGGCGCGTTACCCCCTCGGGTCCCGGCTACGCTGAGCCTTCCGGTTGTCCTCGACATAGCTATCTGTAATAGCTATAATTCAACTATGAAAGTAAGCGTTGCAGATGCCAAGAACAAGCTCCCTGAGCTGATCAAGGCGGTCGAAAAAGGTGAGTCGGTGACCATCTGCCGTCGTGGCACGCCGGTCGTGGATATCGTCCGTACAACCAAGGCAACACGCCAAAAGCCGAAGTTCGGGACACTCAAAGGCAAGGTGATTGTCCACGATCCCAACTGGTGGAAGCCGATGACTGGCGAAGAGATTGATGCCTTCCTCGAAGGCCGCGATTGAAATGCGGCTCCTGCTCGATACCGCCACATTTCTCTGGGCTGTCCATTCTCCCGAACGCATTTCCCGTGCCGCGGCGGCCGCCCTTGCGAGCAAGGCAGCCGTGCGCGAGATCAGTGTAATTTCTCTATCGGAAATTGCCATCAAGCATGCGCGAGGCAAACTTACGTTCCATAAAGAGGACCTCCCGGAGGGCCTTGCCGATCTACAATTGCGCGTCTTGCCCTACACTGCCGAGCATGCTTACGCCCTTTTCGATCTTCCACTTCATCATGGCGATCCTTTCGACCGCCAGATCATCGCCCAGGCTCTAGCTGAGGACATTCCCGTTGTTACCTCAGACGAATCGTTCCGCCTCTACAAGGGTGTGAAGGTCCTGTGGTAATTTCGGCGCCGCCACGAGTTACGCGTCCCCGACCGTAGGAACTGACTCTCGCCATGCGATTGCGTTATGCTTCTCCAGCGGCCTCGCGATGCGCCGCCCAGCTCTATGAAGATGATCCTGGCCTCCATCTTGACGACAATTCTCATCGTCGCGATGACCCTCGCCGC
>OCOJ01041503.1_pt1 | contig 27156 bp, 29 predicted proteins | sample 1539251 | NCBI WGS metagenome assembly OCOJ01 (sample SAMN01911457, study PRJEB22624) | soil metagenome | biome: Soil | place: Malaysia | collected 2012-04-30 | depth RA_metagenome m
TCTGCTGCTGCACCTCTAACCACCGTAGGGGGTATTGGTGGTTGGCTATTTATGTCTAACTCTCATTCGGGCTTTTGGGGGTTAGGCGTATATATTAGACAGGGGACACCGAAAGTAATGGATGATACAGAGGAGAAATCTCCGCTGGAACTTTGTCTAGACTTTTCCAACACCATCGACTGGCGCAACGGAAGACACGGTCAGACACCGAAGGACAGACTTCGAGATTATGACAACCTGGTCGATTGGAGCAAAGACCATGGGTTGATCAGAGCCGAGGAAGTCAAATCGGTGAGCCGGCTAGCCAGGGAATCTGGGAAGGACGCGTCGATCTTCAGACGAGGCATCGAACTCCGCGAGGCGATTTACGAGGTCTTTTCAGCAATCGCCCACAAGAAGAGACCGAATAACCACGACCTCGAGGTCCTGAACAAGTTCGTTTCTGAGAGCATGGCTCAATCGAAGATCGTTCGTACTGGAGATGAATTTCAATGGGCTTGTTATGGAATGCAGAATGAGCCCGACAGCATGCTGTGGCCCATAGCCCGGTCGGCAGCGGATCTTCTCACTTCAGGGCACCTCATAGACGTCCGCGAGTGCGCCAACGAGTTTGAAGGCTGTGGCTGGCTCTTCCTCGACGAGAGCAAGAGTCACACGAGAAAATGGTGTAGCATGAGTGGGTGTGGGAACGTGGCAAAGGCGAGGCGGTACTACGAGAGGCACAAGGGGGCGTCGGCCTGAAGTTCTGGTACACTGGAATCCGAGTCAGGAACCTCAAGCGCTCTCTCGACTTCTACACGAGAGTCCTCGGAATGAAGGAGGTCCGACGCGGAAAGATGCCACACGGAGGGGTGTACGTGGGGCTCAGGTTCCCTGACTCCAAGAACGAGATTGAACTGAACTACTATCCTCGAGGCAACCGTTTCGCTACAAAGTACGTCGGGGGCGAGGAGATGGATCATCTCGGATTCGTCGTCAAGAACGCGAAGAGGACGTACGGGCAGCTCGTCGCAAGAGGAGCCAAACCCATAATCGGTCCGGGAGACACGAAGGACACCGAACTCTATGTCGCTGACCCAGACGGAATCTGGATAGAACTCTGCCAGAGTTCCTAGCGGCCGCCGGCTTTCAGTCCAAGCTTCTTCACGAACTTCATCAGCTGTTTCCTGTCGGCCCAAGGCACCTCGAGGTATTCGACTATCTCCTTGTCGCTCATNGCCTATGCGCTTGGCCTCTTTGACGGTGAACTTGTACGCGTCCATCTCAATCGGGCTGTCGAAGTACTCGAAGTCGTCAAGGAAAAGCTTCTTTCCGTCCCTGTGCTGCCTGATGTGGTAGAGCTCGTGGATTATGTCTAGGTAAAGCGTCCTGAATGGGCTGTGCTTCATGTGGTGGCTGCTGATCAGGATGTGGCCGTCGCCGTCGTTCACTCCCATGTATCCCCACTTCGAGGAGTAGAACTCTACCTTCATGCTCTTCAGAACTCTCTCCGTCTCGTCTCCGAATATGTCCTGGAGCGCCTTGACCTTCTCGAAGCCCTTGAAGAAATCAGTCAGTGGATACAGCTTGGTGGGCGCGGTGCGCACAATCTCGACGTCGAGCCTCCGGTCTCTTGACAACTCCGGCTCGGTGGAGTCGGAGCCAAGATAAGCATAGTGGAAAGAGCGTGATTGGACTCGGGCGTGGGCGCGCCGCGTGTTTGGCCTGCTAGGGTTTCTTGATGTTGGTGACCAACAGCTTGAACTCAAGCGTCTTGCCGGCCATTGGGTGTCTACCAGTGCGGCCGTAGGCCTTTTCGGGCGGCAGGGTGACCTCCTTGCTCTCGTTGATCCGCATGCCCAGGAGCGCCTCCTCAAAGCCGCTGATGACCTGGTGAGCCCCCAGTACAACCTGGAGCGGCTTGTAGTCTCTCGCGGGGTTGTACAGGCCTGCCTTCTCGGCCTCCGACTTCATGCTAGTGTCGAAGACCTTGCCTCCAGGGAACTTGCCCACGTAGTGAACGGAGACGGTGTCTCCCTGTACTGCCACAAGTTCGCTCATGAGACTTCCAGCCCTCGCCGAAGGTCCTTCCCTTTTATCATTATGGAGGCTGCTGGGTTTGAAGTGGAAGTGAGCTTGTTAGGTTCGCGCTGCGCAAGACGGTCAGTACGTCGAAGAGGGCGCGATACGACGTTGACCCGTTGTTGCCAGTGTTAGAAATCGTCGGCACGCGTATATACAGGGAACGACATTGATTCTTCACTCGTCCGACCAGGAAAAGGACGGATTCGCGGCGCGGAAGGGGCGTCGGGAAAGCCCAGACGTCAAGTCTCCCCCGCGAGCGGGATGGCGACACGCGTAGTGCCCGGGGATGCCGGACTCCTCGTGTGCCGACCTGGGGGCAAACCTGGACGGTGGAGATGGAGGAATGCTACGAGGCCACCGTCGGAGGAAAGCCACATCCCTCCTGTAAGCCGGACGAGGATCAATCGAGACCCCTGGGATGGGTTTGTCAGTGATTTTCAGTAACAGGGAGGAGGCTGGCGAGAGACTGGCTGCGGCGCTCGACGACCTGAAGGGAGAGGACGTCGTGGTCCTGGGGATCCCGAGGGGCGGGGTCGTCGTGGCGCGCCAAGTGGCGAAGGCTCTGGATGCGCAGCTGGACATCGTTGTTACGAAGAAGATTGGGGCTCCGGAGGAGCCAGAGTTCGCCATCGGTGCTGTTACGCAGGAGGGCGAGGTGGTGCTGAACGAGCAGGCGATCAAGCTCCTCGGAATTGAACCGTCCTATCTGAAATCCGAGGCAGCTCGGCTGGCGCAGGAGGTCAAGGAGAGGACTGCGCGGTTCAGGGGCGACAGGCCTTCCCTTCAACTGAAGGGGAGGATGGTGGTGATAGTGGATGACGGCGTTGCGACCGGCAGCACGGTCTCGGCAGCCGTCAGGTCTGCGAGGAGGCAGGGTCCGTCATCTGTGGTTGTGGCAGTGCCAGTGGCCCCGGAAGAAGCGGTGATGGAACTCTCGAAGGAGGCCGACAGGGTCGTCTGCTTGGCCACCCCGGAGCCCTTCTTCGCGATAGGGCAATTCTACGAGGACTTCGACCAGGTCCAAGATGAAGATGTCAGGGCCATTCTGGACGAGCAGCAGCAGGGTCGAGCGACAAGGTCAACTTCTTAACCATCAGGCGCGCTGACCCCCCGTTTGGATGTAAGGAAGTTCAAGGGAGACCTCTACGTTCTCGCGAACAGGGCGTGCAAGGCTGACAACGAGGAGACCCTCGCTAAGGTCCTCTCGATTGCGGACGTCCTGGTTGGGCTTTACAAGAAGAACCTTGTCAAGATCAACCACTCCGCGCTGGAACTGGTGTGCGCGAGAGGCCTGATCAAGTACGGTTACGAGGTGAAGATTGAGCACAGGCTGGACGAGCGTCTGGTCTGCGACGTCTACGGGAAACGAGGCGATGGCGTTCTGATAGTTGAGATTGAAACGGGATTCATCCCTCCGGAGGCTGCGCTGGAACCCACCTCGTTCGCCGTAGCGAGAATCGCGAGCAAGATAGCCAGGTACAGCAGGTTCGCTGGCAAGTTCGCGTTGGGGACAACGCCGTCCTACGTGCTCCAGTTCTCGCCCTTCTTCGTCAAACCTCCGAGGCTGAGGACCAATGAAGAGGCGGCGGAGTTGAAGAAGCTGACAGATGTCTACTATGACAAGCCTGCGATCTCGCAGCAGGAGTTCATCTACTCTCGCATACACTCTGTGTTCGTCATCGACGTCGATAGTGCGAACATGCTCGAGATCGACCCAGACACGTATCTCCAGAACGCCTCGTCTTTCTTGAGACGCACCCCCAACGGACAGAGTCAGGGTGTCGGTTAGACTACTGATCCGTCTTAGTTGAATGGCGGCGATAGTACGCCCAGACTGCACGCTGCTGTCTTTCGACGTACTCTCTCTCCGTCTCGGAGAGCCTCGGGTCAGCGCGTCTGTTCGCCGGGCGTCTCAGGCGCACCGGAACATCGTCTCCGTAGAAGTAACCGCCGCCAGGGAAGCCCGTGTCCTTGCGAACGATGATGGCAGCGAAGCCTGGAGCGCCAGATTCGTACTCTCCCCGATCCACAGCTCCTATCAGCCCGGTGAGAGCCTTGCCGCGCGAAACCCCGAATGTCTTCATCAAACGCCCGTACGTGACTGTCCGTCGTCTCCTGGCCTCTGCCAGGAGGAGAACTCTGGCGCCCGCAGAGGATGCCCGTACGGCAGACGCGCGTTTCTTCACATCACCGGAGCTGAGTCCACTCCTTAAATTCTGAACTGGACTTGGCGAGGAACGAGTTCCTCCTTCGATGCCCCGAGTGTTTGGCGAGGGGAAGGGCGCGAAGCACTACTCCACGGTCTTGCCTATGCGGAACTGATCACCGACTATGGACCGCATGTTGAGAAGGCCCAGGGGCTTCCCGCCGTCCGTGACGAAGAGCGTCCTGATTCCGCGGCTAGCCATGAGCTTGACAGCGTCTGCCAGTGGCGTGTCTGCCGTGACCGAGACCATGGGAGACGACATGATCTTCCTGACTGGGATGCTGGAAGGTAGCAGGTCGCCGGCCGCGACCTTGTTGAGAACGTCCCTCTCGGTTACGATGCCGACGGGCACGCCGTTGACCAAGACGAGGATGTTGCCAAGGTTCTTCTCTCTCATCATCTCCGCCGCCCTGAGGACCGATTCGTTGGCGTCTATCTTCAGTGGGTCCGTCTTTACGAAGTTCCTAACGGTGGTGACGCTCGCCTCAGCCTTCTCGAGCCAGAATGTCAGCGAGTAGTGGCAGTTCGGGCATTCGTCTGGAGTCCTCTCCCCTTCGAAGATGTGGCCGCACCTGTAGCACTCCCACTTTGCCAACTCGTTGCATGATACAGCGATTTATGGTATATTAATTGTAGCCCGAATTATCGTCCTCTTCGATGGGCAGCACCCTGTTCAGCTCCCTCTCCCGCTCCCGAAGGTCAGGCAGTAGGGACGAGAGCTTGGCCCTGAAGGATGCAGAGTGATTTCGCTCTGAGAGGTGGATTAGCTCGTGGTAGAGGACGTACTCTCTCAGGCGCTCGGGCAGAGCGATGAGCTGCCATCCGAAAGACAATCTGCCGTCTCTCGTGCAGTAGCCCCAGTCCTTGATCTCTCTGACCTCCGCCCGACGGTACTTCGCGTGGATTCTCCTCGCCAAAGCTGGCAGAGTCGAGGTAACGTAAGAGGAGGACTCCTTGAGGAACCAGCGCCGGATCAGCTCCCTGGTGCTCGATCTGTCGGGTCCCTTGATGGTGACCAGGCCCTTCTCTGGACTGGGGAGAATGGCTTCCTCCCCTCGCGTCTGCTCGAAGAGGAGCTTCAGGCGCCTTCCGTCGAAGAGCACCGAGTCGTCGTCAAGGATGCGAACCGAGCGCTTCAGCTTGTCGTGGTGCCTCAGAATCCAGGCTTCCCTCTCTCTGATTGCTGGCTCGACGTTGAATGATCCTGAACCAGGGACCACCACCTCGAGGGTGGCGTCGGGTCTGAACCTGAAGTAGGTGTACCGTTTGCCTCGTCCTCTGATAACGGAGTACTCGATTCTCCTCTCCCTGAGGGTTATCGAGGGCATCAGCAGTTCCCACTCTCAGTGCCAGGAACGATCTTCCTGACCGAGAGAACCCGAGTTATCGCGTGAAGATATCAAGGGGCATCATCGCTCCGACCACCCAGTTGGGCCTGTCCACGATTTCGTGGACCCTGACGTCAGCAGCGACGCTGCACAGAATGTAGGCCTCCTCGCTTGACAGCCCGCGACTGGTGGTAAGGTAGCGTATCATGTTTCTGACCGACTCCTTGGTCGCCTCTGTCAGATCAGGAGCGATTCCAGTAGTAGCGTAGTAGCCCTTCTTGGGCGGAAGCTCGCCCGCGCAGGAATATCTCGGCCACTTGAGATTGGTTCTCTTCTTCAGCTCGAAGCTAAAGGTCGCCTCGCCGTCGCACTCGATTGCTGTAACACAGACCTCGCCGTCCCCCATGGCTGCGTGGACGTCGCCTGTCGAGAAGAGCGCGCCCTCAACCCAGACCGGGAGCTCGAGCGTGGCGCCGGCGGTCAGGTGCCTGATGTCCAGGTTACCGCCGTGCTTGCCCGGAGGCATCACGTCGAAGGACCCTGCCTCCGGCGGTGCGACTCCCAGAACTCCGCAGAAGGGCTTGATTGGAATCCTGACACCCCTCTTGAACTTGGTGAACTTCCCCGCCGTCAGGTCCCACTTGTGGAGATAAGGCTCGCTGAACTCTTCCAGAAGCCCGAGTCCGGGGATAATGGCCGACCAGCCGAAGCGCCCTGTCTTGACCCTGTCAACGTGGATTACCAGAGTGTCACCAGGCTTCGCCCCCTCGACGTATACTGGACCGGTCAAGGGATACAGCTTCGAGTTGTCGAGGTTCTTGAGGTCCTCAGACGTCTTTTTCTTCGTGATCTGCCAGCTCGTCACCTCGTTGATCTCAAAAGTGACTGTATCGCCCGACTTGATGGAAAGGACAGGTTTGTGTGTCCTGTCCCATTTGTAGTGGAATGTCTCGCGCTTTATCGTGTGGCGTGAGGCCAACGGACGTTCCCGCGCCAAGCGGTGTTCTAATGCTTTTCGAATTGCGCCGAGAGCTCTGTCCGAGTGCCCGACTCGAAGTCAATGTTGTAGTGGCACTCGACCCAGTGGTCCGCCTCGATCTCAACGAAGGGTGGATTCTGGGACGCGCACGTGGGCGTGGCGAAGGGGCACCTTCCCCTGAACCTGCACCCGCTGGGGAGGGCCACGGGCCTAGGCACGTCTCCCTGGATGACCGCGAGTTGCTTTCTCCTGGACGGGTCGGGGAGCGGTACCGAGCCCAGGAGCGCCTTGGTGTAGGGATGTTTCGGGTTCTCGAAGAGCCTCGCCGTGGGTGCGAGTTCCACCACCCTTCCGAGGTACATCACAGCCGTCCTGTCGCACATCTGTCTGATGACAGCCAAGTTGTGGGAGATGAAGAGGTAGGTCAGACCCAGCTCCTTCTGCAGCGACCTGAGAAGACCGAGAACCTGAGCCTGGACGGAGACATCCAGAGAGGAGGTTGGTTCGTCCAGCACCAGAAAGGAGGGCCTGACCGCGAGGGCTATCGCTATCGCTATCCTCTGCCTCTGCCCTCCGGAGAACTCGTGGGGGAACCTGGACAGATGGTCGGGATTTAGCCCGACCTTCGTTATCAGCTCCTCGATCTCCCTCTCTGCCTCTTTCCTCGAGGCGAGGAGGTGGTGGATTTGAAGTGGCTCGAGCAGCGCCGACCGGATGTCCTGCCTTGGGTCAAGGGACGCATAGGGGTCCTGGAAGACCATCTGCATCTTCCTCCTGTAGGGTTGGAGCGCGCTGCCCTCCAGAGTGGAGAGGTCGTTCCCCTCGAAAGAGATGGTGCCGCTGGTGGGCCTGGTGAGACGCATCACCGTCCGGCCGAAGGTCGTCTTTCCGCACCCGGACTCTCCGACGAGGCCCAGGGTTTCCCCCTTCCTGACCCCGATGGTCACGCCGTCGACCGCCCTGATGCTCGCGGCCCTCCGCTGAAACGTCCGGTTCCTGGCCCTGAACCACTTTGCAAGGTTCTCCGTCCTGAGGATGTACGAGTCGCGCGAGCTCATCTTCTCAGCCTCGGGTCGAAGACATCCCTGATTCCGTCGCCCAGGAGATTGAAGCCCACGGAAATGATTAACAGCGTCAGCCCTGGGAAGACGATGAGCCATGGCGCGGTAAAGATGTACTGGATTCCCTGNCTTGGCAAGGTTGCCCAGCTCCGGATACCTAGGGTCGGGAGTGAGGCCTATGAACATAAGTGCTGAGACGGTCAGAATCACGGAACCGATGTCCAGGGTCGCTTGGACGAAGACCGGGTAGATTGTGTTGGGGATGATGTGCCTGAAGAGTATCCTCGCGCCGCTCGCTCCCATCGCCCTCAGCCTCTCGACGTAGAGCTTCTCCTTCTCGGCGATGACCGCGGACCTTGCGAGCCTGACGTAGAAGGGCCACCAGGTGACCAAGACAGCAGCGGTGAGCACGGGTATCGTCCTTCCCAGGACTACGAGGAAGACTATGGCCAGGAGGATGCCCGGCACCGCGAGGAAGATGTCTGTCAGCCTCGTTATCACCTCGTCCAGCGCCCCTCCGATGTAGGCGGCAGCACCGCCGAGGACAGTCCCTATGATCACGGCGGACGCCACCACCTCGAGCGCTATCTGAAGGTCGACTGGGATGGCGAGGATGATCATCTGGGCGAGGCCCCTTCCATAGAGGTCTGAACCCAGGGGAAAGACTGGACCGGCACAGGTGCGGACGTTCTGTTCTGGCCAGCTGAAGAGTGGGTTGTTCCAACAGAGATTCTGGGTGGGCAGCTCCTGGTTCCAGTAGGATGGGTTGACCAGCAGAGAAGAAGTGAGCGCGAGAAGCGCAGTGGCGGCCGAAATCACCGCACCGGCCANGGACGATTGGATTCTGTCTGAAGAGAAGGAGCGTGTACCTCGCGTCGGCCCTACGGCCCGAGCCCCGACTTCGTGGAGATTCCGTGGTCAAAACCATCGCCTCAGTACATTATCCTCGGATCGAGCTTGGCGTAGGCCAGGTCCACCACCAAGTTTGTGATCACTATAATCGCGGCAGTCACCAAGACGTAGAGCTCGAGGAAGTTGAGATCGAGCACCTCAGCGGCCACGAGCGCGGTGTTCCCAACGCCTGGCCAGGAGAAGACGATCTCTATCACCACCACCCCTCCGAGTAGGTACGCAGCGAGCAGCCCGGAGACCGTCACCGCGGGGAGGAGGGCGTTCCTGAGCGCGTGCCTGTAGACAACCGCCCTCTCCTTCAGCCCCTTCGACCTGGCCAGCAGGACGTAGTCCTGCCTGAGGGTCTCCATCATGCTCGATCGCACGATCCTTGAGATTGCGCCTATGGAAGTGACTGCCAGGGTTAGCGCAGGCAGAATCAGGGCCACCGCCGCGTCCCAGAAGTATGGAAGATTGAGCGAGAGGAGGGCATCGAGAATTGGAAGGCCGCTGAAGGTCCCGATTGTACCTGGGTTGGGGAAGCAGACGCCACACGTGGTGGCTAGCGCACCGTTGGCCGGGAGGAGGCCGCTGCCGTTGAACCTGAGGTACAGCACGAAGATTATCTGCAGCATGGCACCAAACCAGAACTGCGGGACGGAGTATCCCCCCAACGAGATTATCCTGGCGATGTGGTCGGGGAGTTTGTTGTTGTGCGTCGCCGAGACGATTCCGAGCGGCACGCCGATCAGTATCGTCAGGGTTGCTCCGGCGATGGCCAGCTCTGCCGTGTAAGGGAAGCGGTTGAAGAAGACGTGCAAAGTGGTATCGGTCCCTGAGATTCCCGGCAGAAGGGTCAGACCCCAGTTGCCAGTCAGGGCGTTCGCGAGCCAGGTTCCGTACTGCGACCAGAGGGGGACGACGCAGCCTGCCTGGAGAGCGACGAAGGAGGTGTATGACGGGCACGCCGTGGTGGCCACGTTGATGGCGCGGGCGACCGATAGCTTGGCCGCGTCGTCCATCCTGGGCGTGATATAGGGCGCCAGGGCGAAGCTGGGCGGCAGGAGTCCCCTGGTCAAGTAGAAGATGAGGATGCTAAGGCCGAAGAGCACGAGGAGCATCAGCAGGAGCCTCCTCGCTGCGTAGGCGTAGAGCCTCATTCAGCTCGCCTGCGTGAGGAGGAGTCCCTCTAGTAGAGGGCAGCGAAGTATTGGGGTGCGCCCGTCGTGTAGATCGCAGGATTGAAGTAGAAACCGTGGACGTTGGAGGTCATCACCATGTAGATCTCGGGGTAGAACGTGCAGATGTCCATCACCTGCTGATTGCCGAGGACCGACATGGCGTTCGACGCCTGGACCACGCCGGGGATGTTGCCGACGGCATTGGCCTGCTGCGCCTCGCTCCAATAGGTACCCATCTGCTTCAGGTTCCAGCCTCCTGGGGCAGTGTAGATTCCGCCAGGAGAGAGTATGGGTCCCAAGAAGTCCATCGACCACGGATAGTCGTCGTACCATCCGAAGGGTGCCTCCGCCCAAGCGTAGACCTGCCCGGCGAACGCCTCGCTCGTCATCTGGCCGCTTGGCAGGGGTGTCACCTGCACCGTCAGACCCATGTTGTAGGTGACACTGCAGTTGTTTATCGTGCTCGCTATCTGGTTCAGAATCTGCTCGTCGACTGTGTCGCCCGTCGCATACACGAGCGAGACCGTTTGGGCCACGGGGTTTGCGCACCTGCCGCTGGTGAGCGCCACGCAGCCGAAGGTGTTGTCGAAGGTTCCCGGCGGAGCAGCCGTCCCGTTCTCGTATGTGAACGAGGCGAGCGGGTGCATCATGGCGTCGAGGAGCAGCGCCTGCACCTTGTCTGGGTTGTAACTGTACGGCGGCTTCACCGAGGCGTTGTAGGCGCCATTGGGGGGGATGCCGGGGGGTATGATCTCGTTGGCTACCTGCCCTATGTTGTTGTTGTACTGTTGGTTCATGAGGGTGAGGTTCACAGAGTCTGCAAGGGCCATCCTGAGCCTAAGGTCTGCGAAAGGCTGGAACTTGTAGTAGGTGCCTGTGAACGGGTTCGTCACGTTCGTGTCAAGCGGGATGAAGAAGGAGGCGTACTGGGTAAACGGGCCGTAGATGGTGACGCCGGAGATGGACGAGACGAACTGATGCTGGTTCAGCCACGCGTTCCTGTTGGCTACGTCATAGATGTTCGTGGTCGTGACATCCGCCACCATCGCCTGGCCAGGCGACTGGGCGGCGTTCTGGAGGTCTATCTCCCTGGTCGTCTGATCAGGAACGAACTTTATCGTGACAGTCGGTATGTGCGCCCTGATCTTTCCGTTGGGCCCTCCCCAGTAGTTGGGGTTGGCCTTCATCACGATGACGTTTGACGAGGTGTCAACGCTCTGGATCGTGTATGGGCCGGTGCCCGCGAGGGAACCCTGCGCTGATGAATCGAGATAGGTCGCGCCGCAACCCTTGGTGGTGCAGGTCGCTTGGAAGTCGTCGAAGTACTGGTCCATCTTCTGGGTGGCGTTGCCCGAGAGCGTCGGATACGGGAGCGTGTAGCCAGAACCGGCCTGACTCCAGAGCTGAATGTCGTGCTGCATCACGAAGTCGGGCGCCACTATGTTTGCCCAGAGATTTGAGAGAAGGTACGGCAGGGCGGACTGGGGATTCATTATGTGAAGTGTCAGACTGAGCGGACCAGTGATTTGGACGAAGTTCTCCCTCAAGACCGCCTTGGTGTAGGAGGGACCGTAGGTCTGCGTGCACGCGCAGAGGGTCGTGCTGAGGCTTGTGTTCAGGAGCTGCTGGACGACCCACGAAGCTTGGGTGCCGTGACCCACTGGAGAACTGCCGTCGAAGACGAGCAGCCTGTTGTAGCTGAAGTACACGTCGGAGGAGTTTAGGGTCTCACCGTCTGCGAACTTTATCCCGCTCCTTAGCGCCACATTCATGGTCTTCCCGTCTGGAGAGACCGTGAAGTTCTGAGCCAACCAGGGAACCACGGTCTGTCCGTTGGTCCCGTTGAACCACAAGAGGGGCTCGTAGATGTTCTGCTCGACCGAGGCGCCGAAGATGTCATACGAGACCTGTGGGTCGAGGTACTGGATCGTCTGGAGGGTCTCGTAGGTCAGGGACTGCGGAGGAGCCTGAGTCGTGCTGCTCGATGTGAGCGAACTGGTCAGAGTCGTCGAGATTGAAGAGGTCGTGCTGGTTGGCACGGTGGATGTCGTGCTGGGAGGCGCAGAGGTAGTCGAACTTGGGCCACTCGAGGTGGTTAGGAAGAAAGCAGCGACACCAGCCACAACGAGGACGAGTATTACCACGACTGAGATGATTGTTCTGCTCACCGCAGGGCGGGAGCCAACCCTAATCTGCAAACGCAGAAAGACCCCGTCTGACCCATTTAAGCCTTGCCGACCATATCGAACAAGTCGACGGTTGTCCAAATGAAACTGGAAACTTCTTGGGAGATGACGAGTCCTTCGCGCTGTGATAGGCGCCTGCTCATGCGAGGGCGGCTTCACCGCTGACTCGTGAGGTCTTGGCGTACCTCCTCCCAACCGTTATTAGAGGGGCTGGGCGTGAGGAATCACCCCGCATGCCCAAGTCAGAGAAGCTCGGTGTCAAGACGAAGGACCTAATGCAGGTCCCCCCGATCACCGTGGGAGAAGACATCACCATAGAGGAGGTGGCGGGAATCATGTGGGACAAGAACATCGGCAGCGCGATTGTAACGGACAACAAAGGCAAGATGACGGGAATCGTCACGGAGAGAGACCTCGTCTTCGCTGTGACAAAGTCGCTGACTGGGAAGGAGATTCCAGTCTCGAGCATAATGTCTAGGACGTCGTTGATCGCGACGCCCAACGAGAACATAGCGACGGCAGTGGACAGGATGATCAAGGCCGGAGTGCGCCATCTCCCGGTACTGGACAAGGCGAGGAACCCCATCGGGATGATCTCCATGCGGGACGCGCTCGGGATTAGTGAGCCTCTTCTGAAGTTCATTCTCAAAGAGGCGAAGAAGAGGGGCCGCTGAGCGACTTCAGAGGGCAAACCCAATCCGGCGCTGAAAACAATCGTGCACTTCGAAGAACGTGTGGCGTTTCAAGGGGACGTCGATGTGTTGTGGCAGCGGGTGTCTGACATCGACGCGATTCCGAGATACTGGCACGGAACGAAGTCGCTTGAGATAACCGGGCGCGAGGGAGAGACGGTCAGCGCGCGAGTTACGTTCGCATTCGGTGGGACAGGTGAGGCGAAGATCTCGGCGGATCAATCAAGCAAGACTCTCACCATCAGTTACGTTTCGGGCCCGTTTCGAGGAGACCAGGTTGTCTCGATTCGAGGTAGCGAGCTGACGGCGATGTGGGACGTGAAGTTCGCTGGCCTCTTTCGCCTGGTCTCCAGATGGAACGAGTCGCACTTCAGGTCTGGTACCAGGCACGCGCTGGAGAGGCTTGTGGGCGCCGACCGCGAAGTCGCTAGGTGGGAACCCAGTAGCCAGGGAACAGAACTCTGAGGTAGGCGAAGATGGCGATGAGGACTACCACCACCGCGGTGACCACGTAGTCGAGTCGAGCATACTGAACAGTTCTGAGCCAGGTGCGTTCCTTCTTTGCCCCGAAACCCCTGAGCTCCATGGCGTCTGACACCTCATAAATCGATAGCATCGCGTTTATCGAGACAGGAACGATCAAGGGTACCGTGTTGAGTATCGTTGCGAAGATGTTCTTCCCTCCTTTGGGTTTGTATCCTCTGGCCATCTGTGAATTGAGTGTCGTCTCCAAGTCGTTGGCGTAGGCCGGCACGTACCTCATCGCGAGGTCGAAGACATAGGCTCCCTTGTAGGGGATGTGGAGCTTCGCCAGTGCGGGGCCGTACAGAGACGGATCGGTGGTCAGCACAAGAGTCAGCGTGACCACCGCGAGGGAGAGGAGTCGCATTACGGCGGCTATGGCGAGGGAGATTCCCTCGCTCGTCACACTGAATATCCAGTAACGCACAATCACGTGTGGCTGCGCGACCGGCGTACCAGCCAGGGTGAAGAATGTGTTTATCGCAGTAATCACGGCTATGAGTAACAGGAAGAACTTCCAAGTTCCCTTGACCTCCTTGAAAGGGATCTTCGCAGAGAGGTAGAGTAGCATCGAGGCGACAAAGGGAATCAGTACGATTCTTACGTCCCTGAACGCCACTTCTACGAAGATGAAAAAGAGAAGGATGAAGATCTTAGTCCGCGGATCGAGTCTGTGCAGGAAGGTGTTGCCCGGGAAGTATCTCAGGTAGATTCTTTGGGAAAACATCAGAAGACTACAGTCTTCGCGCCCTACCCGCGGTTGACCTTACGTAGGCGTATATCAGAATCGGGGCCAGAATGGCTCCGTTCACCGCGTCCGTTACTGCGGCGGGTATGAACTCTGCGACAGCTGCGCCTACGGTGCTGAGACCAATCTGGAAGATGAGGTCCGTCAGCGCCGAGAAGCCTATGCCGATTATGGATGCGACTATGGCGAGCACAGAGCTTGCAGCCAAGCCCCTCGACTTTGCCCAGTCAGTCCGCTTGACGACGTAGTAGCCTATGGCAGGCACGAGTCCTATCAGACCGTTACCGAGGTCCCAGTTCCAGAAGAACGCCCCGAAGGAGAGCTGGTCCGAGATGATGTTCCCTATGAAGCCCGAGAAGAAGCCGGCTACTGGTCCGAAGACGAATCCGAAGACAATCGGAATGGCGACGGTTGGCCTTAACGCGACGTCGTACACTCCGGGAAAGGTGAAGATGTTGAACGGTATTGTGAGTGCTGCGTAGAGTGCGGTCCCGACTGCTATAGCCACGATGTTCTTGGTCGAGAAGAGTGACTCCTTCGCCCCTGAGGGCGAGGCGGGAGTCGAAGACACACTGGCCGGCGCTTTCTGCTCCGTCAAGCTCTGCGACGTTGGGCTGAACTTGATTTAAGTATTCGTAATAGATTATGAAAGGTCCGAGTTCGCAACCCTTCCCGAAGCTGCCCTGACGAGCTCCTCGGTGGTCAGCACCGAACCGCCACCTGTCTGCCTCTTCGAGAGAGAGATGAGCGAAGTCTCCCGTATCGCTGCCGCCTTGAGCACCGCGTCGTCCGCCAGGACTCGCTTGGTCGGTCCGTCCGCGAGGATCTTTCCATCGTGCATGATCACCGACCGATCGGTGTAATCGATGGCCAAGTCTGGGTCGTGGGTGATGACGACGAACGAATTGGCGCTCTGAATGGAGCTGATGAAATCCATGAAACGGGCGCAGTTGGAATAGTCTTGTCCGGCGGTTGGTTCGTCCAATATTATGCACTCAGGACGCATGGCGAGGACCGCGCCGACGCACACCCTCTTCTTCTCGCCAAAGCTCGTGGCGTAGGGAGATCCATCCAGCAGGTGTTCAAGGTTGCACTCCCTCGCCGTCTCGGGCACAATCTTTAGCAGCTCCTCCCTGGAGCGGCCCATGTTCCGCGGACCGAAGGACAGCTCGTCGCGCACCGTTTTGGAGAAGAGCATCAGAAAGGGACTCTGGAAGACGACGGCGATCGTCCTCGCTATCTCCGACACGGCCATGTCTCTCGAATCCATCCCCTTGACAAGCACCGAGCCTTTGGTGGGTCTCAGCAGCCCAGTCATCGTCAGCGCCAGAGTCGACTTGCCCGCGCCGTTGTTTCCGAGCAGCGCAACTCTCTCACCCTTCCTGATTCTGAGGCTGACGCCGTCGAGTGCCCGGACGCCACCGGGGTACTCGACCGTGACATCCCTGCACTCGACTATCCCCTCATCCGGGACCCGGGAACCAACGTGCACCGCTCGAGTGGAGAGAGGTCTTCGACCCATTACGACGTATTCGGCGGGAACCTTTAGGACGCCAGCGTACTCAACCAGCACGTCTGCCCTTGTGCTCTCCGCGACTATCCTCCCCTGATCCATGACGACCACGCGGGAAGGCCCGGCCTTCAGCACCTCCTCGGTCCTGTGCTCGACGACGAGAACCGTTCGTCCCTCTCGGACCATGCTTCTGAATGCGTCCTGCATCAGCCTGACCCCCTCTGAATCCAAGTTCGCCAGAGGTTCGTCGAAGAGCACAACAGAGGGGTCCATGACAAGGATGTCTCCGATTGCGAGCCGCTGCTTTTGCCCGCCGGAGAGCGCGAAGGTGTACCGGCGCCTGAAGTCCTCGAGCCCGACCGAGGCGATCGACGCGTCTACCTTCTTGACGATCGTCTCTCGAGGGAGCGCCATGTTTGAGGGGCCGAACGCGACCTCGTCCTCCACCATGGGAGAGACCATCTGCTTCTCCACCTCCTGCATCACTGTGCCCACGGTGAGGGAGAGGTCCAGCAGGTTGGTGCCTGCGACAGCGCGTCCGGAGACACTCACCTCCCCAGAGTAGACCCCAACGTATCTGTGGGGGATTAGGCCGTTGATGCACTTGATGAGCGTCGACTTCCCGCACCCGCTCTGGCCGGCGAGGAGCACGAACTCTCCCTTCGCGATCCCGAGGTTCACGTCCTTGAGGGCGGGCGTCTCCCGGTTCTCGTAAGTGAAGGTGAGGTTCTTGATCTCGATCTCTGGCATGAAGGCTCTCGCGCGGGACGCTCACGCTTCTTAAGCGTATTCGGCGCGGGAGGACCCTGGGCTCGAGTCGCGCTGGTTTTAGGGGGGCAATCCTAGGGGACTGAAGAGACCCAGGATGCCGAGAGTCCCAGGCATCGGCGATATCGTCATCGCCTCTGAAAGAATCAGCCGAGTAGCGTCACGCACACCACTCGTCGAATCCCCAGTGCTCTCGGCGAGGTTCGGGAGGAGAATTTTTCTCAAACTCGAATGTTTCCAGCCGATCAGGGTCTTCAAGATCAGGGGGGCGTACAACAAGCTCTCCCAAACGGCGGCGAGCTATGTGGTCGCAGCGTCGTCAGGGAACCACGGGATGGCTGTGGCGTACTCCGCGCGCCTTCTGGGGAAGAGGTGCACCGTGGTGGTGCCCGAATCTGCCCTGACCGAGAAGGTGAGCGTGATATCGGAATTGGGGGCGGAGGTGGTNGAGGTTCGGAAAGAGCAGTGTGGAACGGGAGACAAGAGCTCGCGAGATTGCTCAGAGGGGCGGGGGCCAGTTTGTTCATCCCTACGACGACCCAGACGTTGTAGCTGGACAGGGCACCTGCGGCCTAGAGATTGTCGATCAGCTTGGCGACTTGGACTCTGTAATCGTGCCGGTCGGAGGAGGAGGCCTGATTTCTGGGATTACGATCGCGGTGAAGTCGTCTATGAAATCGGCACGAGTTTTCGGAGTCGAGCCTCTGGGAGGCGCGAAACTGGCGGCTGCGCTCAAGGCAGGACGANAGGGTGACCATCGAGACGAAGTCTGTCGCGGATGGATTGATCCCGAGTTCGGTGGGCGAGATCGCGTTCGAGGTGTGCAGCAGCCAAGTGGACGGAGTCTACGGCGTCTCCGAGGAGCAGATAATCGAGGCCACGAGAATTCTGCTTCAGGAAGCGCACTATCTTGCCGAGCCCTCCGGCGCTGCACCGCTAGCTGCCCTCCTGGCGGGCTCGAACCTTGAGAGACTGGGAAGCAAGGTTGTCCTAGTTATCTCCGGCGGGAACATCTCCCTCGACCTGCTGAAAAGACTCTCCACTCGATAGTCTAAAATGCTGGATGGAAAGGGCGTCCGCATTTGGCTTCTCTCGAGCTCACGCCGAACATGAGTCTGCCGCGCTGGACTGTCCTCTCGGTAACGACGCTCAGTTCGTTCATGGCTGCCCTCGATTCCAACATAGTCACCATCGCCCTGCCCGCGATGTCGAGAGGCCTGGAGACCGGGGTCTCGCTTCTGGGATGGGTGATCACAGGCTACATCCTGGCAGCCGCTGCGCTTGTCCTCCAGGCCGGAAAGCTGGGAGACAACTACGGAAAGAGGAGGGTGTACCTCACGGGCTTCGCTGTCTTCGGAATCGCATCTGCGCTCTGCGGTGTCAGCCAGAGCATCGTAGAGCTGGTAGCCTTCAGGGTGGTGCAGGGCGTCGGTGCGGCTGTGCTCACGGCGACCGCTATCCCTCTGATCTTTGCATCGTTCCCGCCGAACGAGAGGGGGTCGGCCATCGGCATCAACTCGGTGGCCTGGGCCGTGGGTGCGGTCGCTGGTCCGCTTCTCGGGGGGGTGCTGACTCAAATCGACTGGAGGTTCATCTTCTATGTCAATGTACCAGTGGCTGCAGCCGCTATCCTGGTGGGGTTCAGACGGATCCCCACAGTCCTCGACCAAAGGGGAGAGCACGCGAGCAGGCTGAACCTCGTTAACGCGGCACTCCTGGGCCTCGCGGTGGCCATGGTGATCCTCTGGCTGAGCTTCTTCGATTACAGGTTGATACCCGCAGCCGTCCTAATCGGGGCCCTCTTCGTCGTCGCAGAGGTCAGGTCAAAGACACCGGTGATCAACAGAGAGTTGATCAGGAACAAGGGGTTCGTCTACTCGGCCCTGGCGCTGACGCTAATGCAGATTGGGTTCTTCGGAATAACCTTCGTCATGTCTTTCTACTTCCAGTCGATTTCAGGCTTCTCTCCCGTGGTGGCGGGACTCTGGATCTCCCCCCTCCCACTCGCACTAGCAATCTTCAACCCGATAGGTGGGAGGATCTTTGACAGGTTGCGAAGACCAGCTGTTGTATCAATCATAGGTGGCCTTGTGGCGATTGGTTCTGTCGTCGGGATGGCCCTGGCCATGAGTTCGCTGTCGCCAGGACCTTACGTCATTGCTCTCCTCGCAGTCGCAGGTGTGGGAGGAGGCTTGGTCTGGTCCCCAACCATCTCCTCAGCGCTAAAGTTCGCAAAGCAGGAACTCCGAGGCGTGGCCAACGGAACGGCGTTCACCCTGATCTTCATCGCTTATGCGATAAGCGTAGCCGTCGTTGTCTCGGTGTCTGCATCCGCGCTGCCGCCCTCGCTCGTGGGTCAGATCTACCTGGGGAGCGTCTCTGGGCTGACCGCTGCGCAGGCTGCTCTCTTTGCGCAAGGACTCTCAGAGGCTCTGCTCGCACTCGTCGGGGTCAGTCTGGCGGGCGTGCCCGTCTACTTCTTCCTTCTGCGCGAGCAAGGAAGGCACTTCCACGCCTATGTGGTGCCGCCGGCCCCGGGCGCGCCCCGAGAGACAGCACCACAGGGATAGCGCGAGAACGGAAATCGGAAACGAGCAGACGCCCGAGGAGAGCAGGAACGGACTCGGGTTGATGCTAGCGACGAAGAGTTGACTCTGACTAGGCTTACTTCGAGTGATAGCCCAGACTGTGGATAAGGTCGAGAGTGCTCTTGTTGGCCAGTGTGATCGTTGCTATCTCCAGCAGCTCGTCGTCGGTCATTCCCAGCGTCTTGAATGCGTTGACGACGCCATCCTTGTTGTGCGGATCCTCTGCAATAGAGAATGCGTAGATGAGAATGTTCTTCGTCTTCTGGTCAAGAGTGGTCTTCTTCACGTCCTTGTCCAGCATCTTGATTTCTTCGTCGTTCATGCCGAGGCTTCTGAGTTCCTTATCATAGAGACTCTTGCAGAGCTTGCAGCCATCCGCTCTCGCCACCTCGTAAGAAACCAAGGATTGCTGGTGCTTGGAGAGGCGACTCTTCGACATCATGTCCCTCTGCGCTCTCCAGTAGATTTCGAGAAGATCTGGACTGGCAGACAGGAACTGCATCGCGAAAGGAACCTGGCCCGCGTCTCTCGCAATCTGGTCGTAGACCTCCTTCAGCCTCCCGGTGGCGTCGGCTGGGGGAGTCGTCTTGACGGTCAAACTATGTAATCACGGGCTCTGCCCTTGTCGTATATTTCCTTATCGTACTTTCCATGGGTTGACCTTCTTGTCGAAGACTTCACACCTGTCCGCGAGCGGAATTTGGGGTGCCTTCCCGACGGTCAGGCGACGCCCCGGGCCAAGGTGAGGTCGGCTGAAACGGCGGCCCACTTTTCCGATTGGTGGTCGAGCAAGCAAACTTAACTCATCCAAAGGGCTGCTGGACGCAAGATGAGGAAGGTCTCGCCGTACGGCTCGTGGAAGTCCCCGATCAGCGCGGAGCTCGTCGCGCGAGGCTCGACGGTGCCGATGGAGTTGACACTCGATGGAGACGATCTGTACTGGCTCGAGTTACATCCAGAAGAGGGCGGACGTTATTCTCTTTGCACACTGCGTGACGGAAGACCGACGGAGGTTCTTGACAGAGAGTTCAACGTCAGGACTCGTGTCCACGAGTATGGCGGCGGCTCGTACCTCGTCGACAGGGGCGTCGTCTACTTTGTGAACTTCAAGGACCAGCTGCTCTACGTCATGGAAGAAGGGGCAACACCCAGACCGCTCACTGCCCAGGGAGTGAGGTTCGCAGACTTCGTCGCTGACGAAAAGCGTTCGCGTTTGATTGGCGTCAGTGAAGATCACACAAGCACCGCCGGGCAGGCGGTCAACGCCCTGAGTGAGGTTCGTCCAGATGGCTCTACCAAGGTCATCGTCTCGGGAAACGACTTCTACTCCTCTCCGAAACTGAACCAAGAGCAGACGAGATTAGCGTGGCTCACCTGGAATCACCCCAACATGCCTTGGGACGGGACTGAGCTCTGGACGGCAGAGCTAGGAGAAGACGGTGAGCCGAAGGAGAATCAGCTTGTGGCTGGAGGAAAGGAGGAATCGATCTTCCAGCCGGCGTGGTCTCCCGATGGAACGCTGTACTTCATCTCCGACAGAAGCGGCTGGTGGAACCTATACAGGTGGGTGGGTGGCCGAGTGGAAAGGATGGTCTCCGCGGCTGCCGAATTCGGGAGGCCGCAGTGGGCGTTCAGGCAGTCAACCTATGCCTTTGAGTCGGAAAGAAGAGTCGTCTGCTCCTTCCTCAAGGAAGGGAGGTGGAACCTTGCGACGCTCGATCTCGTTTCAAAGAAGCTGAAGAGGCTCCGAGTTCCGTTCACCGACATCGCGAGCGTCAGGGCACGATCCGGTCGCGCTTTCTTTGACGGTGCTTCTCCCACGGAGATGGGAGTCGTGGTCAGTGTCAATCTCCGGACTGGTGCGACCAAAGTCCTGTACAGGCCAAGACAACCTCGGGTCGACAACGGTTTCATCTCGATTCCTCATCACATTGGGTTCGCCACCACGGGCGGCAAGAAAACCTATGCCTTCTTCTACCCGCCGAAGAACAAGAACCATGCGCCTCCAGGGAAGGAGAAGCCGCCGCTGATTGTGGTCAGCCACGGGGGACCCACGTCATTCTCCCCAGCGTCTCTCAACATGAGCATACAGTACTGGACGAGCAGGGGTTTCGCGGTGCTGAACGTGAACTACCGAGGCAGCACCGGATACGGACGGAGATACATGAAGGAGTTGGAGGGGAGGTGGGGGATTGTGGACGTGGATGACTGCACCAGCGGTGCTCTCGAGCTCGCCAAGAGGGGCAGGGTTGACCGCAGGAGGCTCATCATTAGGGGCGGAAGCGCCGGAGGGTTCACAACGCTCTGCGCTCTCACATTCAAGAGGGTGTTCGCTGCAGGAGCGAGCTACTACGGTGTGAGCGACCTTGAGGGGCTGGAGAAGGAGACCCACAAGTTCGAGTCGCACTACTCGGATAGGTTGGTCGCACCGTATCCCGAGAGGAGGGATGTGTACACTAAGCGCTCGCCAATCCACCACACCGACAAGCTCTCAACGCCTGCAATCTTCTTCCAAGGAAAGGAGGACGTGGTAGTCCCGCCCGAACAGTCGGAGAGGATGGTGGAGGCGCTCCGCTCGAAGGGGGTGCCGGTGGCCTACATCGCCTTCGAGGGCGAGCAGCACGGCTTTAGGAGAGCCGAGTCCCTAATCCGGGCACACGGAGCAGAGCTCTACTTCTACTCGAGGGTGCTTGGAATCCCTGTCGCCGACAAAGTCGAACCCGTGGAGATAGAGAACCTTTCTCGGCCAGGGCTCGGGCGAGGATCCGTCTGAAGGCGGCACTTCAAACATCGCGAACGCCTCGATGGCGAGCCGCTCGGGAACCTAGTCATTCATCCGTATGTGGAGCAGTAGTGCGCGGGCCGTCTTCGCTGAACGTCACTTTTCTTTCGTCAGTTTCGCGAGTCTGGCAGACAACTCTCTGAGTTCGTCCATCTCCGGGTCGAGTTTTGACTTGTCTGTCTTCGCCAAATCCTCCAGGTAGGAGACATAGGAGCTTAGCTCAGTCAACATCTCCCCCACGCTTCGCGGCCTTGCCATGGGAGGACCGAAGGACCACTCCATTTGATCTGACGCCTTGGTGGTGAGCTCGTACTTGTCGTCCTTGCTCTTCTTGACGAGGCCCTCCTCCTCGAGGTCCTTGAGAAGAGGGTAGATGGAGCCCGGTGACGGCCTCCACCAACCCCGCGTCAGAGCCTCAATTTCGTTTATGAGTTCTACGCCGTTCTTGGGTCCAGCCGAGAGCAACGAGAGCACGACCATACGCAACCCGCGTTTGCGATGCATCATGAATCGAAACGGAAACATCCACTTACCGGTTGAGGGCGGGTGGTTTAACTCTATCGGAATTCCTATACCATATATCGGAAAAGCGATATTATTAAATAATGCCGGGTTGAGCGCTCTTTCGGTGGAGGCGAAAATGAACACGAGAAGGAAGGGCTTCATGGGGTGGATCCTCGGATTAATCGTGGCGCTGCTCATACTCGGAGCAGTAGCAGCGTTCTTCGGTCATCTAGTCTACGGCGCATACCCGCCGTACTACTACGGTCCGGGATACTTCCCGTTCGGGTTCTTCTTCCCGTTTGGCTTCATCTTCTTCTTCCTCTTTGTCTTCATCCTCTTCCGCCTTGTCTTTTGGCGGGGAGGCTGGGGATGGGGACCAGGTCGCTGGGGCTACAGAGGCTATGGTGGCTACTGGGGAGACGCGAAGGAGGTGCTGAGGCTGAGATACGCGAGGGGGGAGATCACGAAGGAGCAATTCGATCAGATGATGCGCGACCTCGCGCAGCAACAATAGGAGAGCATCCGACTTTTTTCGGATGCCTCCTGAAACTTTTCTTTCGATTGACGAATTATGAACGTTTGTTGAACACCCGTGAGAAATAGTCGAGCGAGTAAGCACCCTCCGTGGAATCCTCGGTTCATCGGAGCATGAAGGCCGTTGCCAGGCAAGAACTCGAGAAAGAGATGTACAGCGTGGTCGAGGAACCACTCTACCCGCCTGCCAGGTGGATGTCGTGGGAGACGTACAGGCCCGACCTGTTGGGATACAAGCAGAGCGCGACTGGGGAGCAGGTGGCGATCGTCGAGTGCGAGACCAGACCTAACACGCGGAGGGTGAGGTCGAAGAACTACGCCAGCCTCTGGTTCCAGCCAACGCTTTACCGCGAAGGCTCGATACGGCGCATACTCGCAGTACCGCGGGGGAAGCTCGGCTCCCTGGACCTCCGACTCCGTAGTGATTGGGAGATCTGGGTGCTCGGAGGGAACGGCCTCTCACTGAGGTTGCCGCGCTTGACCTGACTCCGCCGGGTCTGTACTAGGTGGTTCCGCTGAGCTCACGAACGATCGCGGTCCAGGCTGCAGAGACATTTCTTGGATTGTAGCCACCCCCGCCCATGGCGAGAAGCCTTCCACCGCAGAGTTCGTGTGCGAGAGAGTGCAACTTCTTCGCGGCGTAGGCATGCGCTGCGGAGGAGTACCGCAGGTGAGTTATCGGGTCGCCCTCAAGTCCGTCGGCCCCACATTGCAGAAAGATGAACGTGGGAGCGAAACCGCGGACGAAGTCTACCACCCTGTCCATCGCCCCGAGGAACTCTGTGTCCCCGGCGCCACGGGGCAAAGGAACGTTCAGCTTGGTCCCCCTCGCCTTTCCCCTACCAGTCTCAAGAGAAGATCCGGTGCCTGGGTACAGAAACCTCCCGTCCTCGTGGATGTCGCCGATGATGACCCGGGGGTCGGATTCGAAGGCGTAGTAGACGCCGTCGCCGTGGTGAGCGTCGATGTCGATGTAGGCGACCCTCTCCAGCCTCTGGTGCGCGAGTGCTTTCTTGATCGCCACGCCTGCGTCGTTGAAGACGCAGAAACCACCTGCACTGTCGCTTCTCGCGTGGTGAAGCCCGCCAATCGGATTGAAGAAGTGGTCGAAATCGCCACTCAGCACCAGCCTGAGACCATTGAGAGAGTTGCCGACTGGAAAGAGGGACGCCTCGTAGACGCCTTTGAAGGCGGGCGTGTCTCCTCGGTCGAGCAGGCCCTCTCCATGCTCGGACGATTCCTTGACGAGTTGGACATACTCCGGATCGTGGAAGAGCAAGAGATCTTCTGCCGAAGCGGCTCTTGGTTCCACGATTGTGAGTCCACCAGACCTTGGTGATTTCGCCATCTTGCCAAGCGACTCCCTGAACAACCTGGTCCTCGAATTCGCGAGTGGATGAGGAGGAGGAAAGGAGTAGAGGTCGGACTCGGGTCCATATGAGACTCCCAGCCGACAGCTTCGGTTCGACCTTTGCCTCATCCCGATGAGCGCCACCCCAAGTCAGTTGGAGGTGCCTGAAAACGAGTTTGCAGGGTGAAAACGACCACAGAGTCCAGGCGACTCAGAGGGGAAAGTGCAATGGGAACAGAATCTGCAGGACGAAGGACGCCATGTAGACCACCGAGTACTTGAGTGCAAGGCTCGCAGTCCTTGGGTCGGCGTTGTCCGGGATCTGTCCTTTCATCATCTTGCCGAGCGACAGGGCTTCCGGAGCTGTGAGGAGGATTAGCAATGACCAGGGCGGGAGAAGTCCGACGACGATGGAGATCGGGACGAAGAGGTAGGCGACGAGCAACACCGAATCGTAGATGATCGAACCGGCCCTCTTCCCGACCATAACGGGGATCGTCCTCATTCGGACGCTTCCGTCGTATTCGATATCCCTGATGTTGTTGGCGAGCAGGACCAGGGCAACGAAGAGACCAATCGGTAGGGCAATTATCACAGGCAGGGCCGAGAGTGTGCCGGTCTGCACCAAGTAGGACCCAAGTGGAATCAGTGGACCCCACATCAGGAAGACGGTCAACTCCCCGAGGCCCCTAGCCTTCAGGACCACCGGGTCCGCCGTGTAGAGGAAACTCCCGACAATTCCGACTGCCACAATCGCAATGATCCAAGGGCTGGTCGTCCAAGAGAGATACGCTGCGATCAGAAGAGTGAGGGTGTAGAAGACGGCCGCCCACGCCCTTATGATGCGCGGAGACTCGGCTCCCGCAGCGAGTGGATGGGGTCTGTACTTGGTGGTTGGCGCACCCATCTTGTCCACCCCGTGCTTGACATCGTAGAAGTCGTTGATCATGTTCGTCGCGGCGTGAAACGCGATCATGCCAGCCAGAGTCAGCAGATAGAGAGGTACGTTGAAGCTCCCGTACAGGTATGCGAGGAGAGCCCCCAGGGTCACCGACGAGAAGGTCATGGTGAAGGACCACGGCCTTGTGGCTNAGGAAGAGCGTCTTGGAGTCCATGGGTCGGGGCGGGAGTATTGGGCCGTCGTATAAGCGCTTACCGATTGGACCGAGGAAAGGCTAGGTTCCGCCGCTCGGCGTTATCGAGTCCCCCTTCCGGACTGTGCCCTCCCTGATGACCCTCGCGTACCAGCCGCGCCTGCCGAGCATCGTCTTCAGGAAAGCCGGGCCCTTCGCCCGTCCGATGTAAGGGAGGAGGAAGAGATTGTCGCACGGATCGCAGGCCCGCGAAATCTGGAGCTCCACCCCCCCAAGAATGAACCTCCGTCCGGGGGCGAAATCACCATACGGGATGCCGGTCGTAGTGATGTTCTCGCCGATGTCGCCAGGCTTGATCGGCCAGCCCTCTTCGTTGAGTTGCTTGAGAGTCTCGAGAGGCATTACGAGGACCGCTGAGTCCGGATCGCCGTCGAGCTCGTCGTGCCTGTAGACGTTGAAGTCGCCCGCTAGGCCACTCTTGGTGATTGATGCTGAGTCCACCGGCGTCTTTGGAAGTCCGCGTGCCCCGGGGGTTCTCGGCTTGACGTTGATTTGGTGGACTTGGCCCAACATCTCACTCCTTTCCGAACCTGAGTGAAGCCGAGTTGATGCAGTACCTCAGGCCCGTGGGCTCCGGTCCGTCATCGAACACGTGGCCGAGGTGGCTGCCGCAGTTGCTGCACTCGACCTCGGTCCTCGTCATCCAGAGGCTGTGATCGGTCTTCTTCGACACGCTCGACTCCCCGACGGGCTCGTAGAAGCTAGGCCAGCCAGTCCCCGAGTCGAACTTGGTCTTGGAGCTGAATAGCTCTTGACCGCAGACGACGCACCTGTAAGTGCCAGGTTCGTGGTTGTCCCAGTATTCGCCCGTGAATGGGCGCTCGGTGCCCTTGTTGACGCATACCTCGTACTGCTCCGGTGTGAGCCTCCGCTTGAGTTCGGCTCTGTCCATCTCGATCGTGTCAATCACCCATCATCGGTATCTTGATGCCTTTGGTCCTGGCAGTCCTGATGGCTTCGTCGTAGCCGGCGTCGACGTGCCTAGCTACGCCGAGACCCGGGTCGTTGGTGAGTGCGGTTATGAGACGTTTCTCGGCCGCCTCGGTCCCGTCAGCCACGACCACCAGACCAGCGTGTATGGAATACCCAATGCCCACGCCTCCTCCGTGGTGGACCGAGACCCACGTCGCTCCGGATACGGCGTTGAGAAGCGCGTTGAGCACGGGCCAGTCGGCGATGGCGTCGCTTCCGTCCTTCATGCCCTCGGTCTCCCTGTAGGGGGATGCGACAGAGCCCGAGTCAAGATGGTCCCTCCCGATTGCTATTGGGGCAGAGATCCTTCCGTCCCTGACCATATCGTTAATCATCTTCCCGAACCTCGCCCTCTCGCCGTAGCCCAGCCAACAGACTCTCGCTGGCAGGCCCTGGAACTGCACTCGATCGTGGGCCTTCTGTATCCACCTCACGAGCGATCTATTGGAAGCGAATTCTCGCTTGATCACCTCGTCCGTGGCGTAGATGTCCTCCTTGTCTCCGGAGAGAGCGGCCCACCTGAACGGTCCCCTCCCTTCGCAGAAGAGGGGTCTGATGTACTCCGGGACGAAGCCTGGGATGCTGAAGGGGTTCTCCACTCCGGCATCCTGGGCCATCTTTCTGATGTTGTTGCCGTACTCGAAGGAAATTGCGCCATTCTCTTGGAACTTCAGCCAGGCCCTGACGTGCCTCGCTATGGAGGCCATCGACCGCCTCAGATACTCCTTCGGGTCAGAGGCGCGCAACTCCGCAGCTTCCTCGACGGAGAGCCCCTGAGGGATGTATCCCGCAAGCGGGTCGTGGGCTGCGGTCTGGTCCGTGACCACGTCCGGCCTGAATCCCGATTCGTGGAGCGACGGTAGGACGTCCGCGCTGTTGCCCAGAAGCGCGATTGACAGCGCTCTGCCCTCTCCCGCAGCGTCCCTGGCGAGTCTGAGAGCCTCGTTGACATTACCGGTAGTCATGTCGCAGTAACCCTTCTCGAGCCTCCTCTTGATGGGACGCTCGTCGACCTCGACGACGAGCGCAACGCCGTCGTTCATCGTGACAGCGAGTGGCTGGGCTCCGCCCATCTCGCCGAGGCCGGACGTGAGGACTATCCTCCCCTTGAGCGAACCTCCGAAGTGCCTGT
>OCOJ01033892.1_pt1 | contig 27047 bp, 34 predicted proteins | sample 1539251 | NCBI WGS metagenome assembly OCOJ01 (sample SAMN01911457, study PRJEB22624) | soil metagenome | biome: Soil | place: Malaysia | collected 2012-04-30 | depth RA_metagenome m
TCGAGGGGCTTCTTCGGAGGAAGTTCGCTGGTTTCAGCGGGAGTGGCAAGATGACGTTCACATGGCTCGGGAGCGAAGACAGGGAAAGCAGGGTCTACCCACCGGGAAGGCCTTTTGTTGTGGAAGTGAAGAGCCCGAGGAAGCGGAAGTTCCCTAGGAGCTTCGGCACGAGGTTCAGAGGTGGTTCCGTGTCCGTCACTGCAGGCAAGGTCCTTCGATCCAAGCCGCTTCGGCTGCCACCGTTCAGATTCGTGACCAGGATTAGGGCCACCGCCGTGTCAAGAGTGAGGCCGGAGAGCCTCGCAGAGCTGAGGTCGGCGTTCCGGAGAACCGAGGTGAGGTTCGAGCGACCCCACAACAGGCCGACTACGAAAATGGTCTACGGGGTTTCAGCGAAGTTGAGAGGGAGGACCCTTCTCATGGAAGCCGAGCTGGATGGAGGACTGCCCGTCAAAAGGTTCGTCAGTGGTGAGCTCGTCTCGCCGTCGGTGTCGGAAGTCTTAAAAACGCAAGTCGGTTGCCGCAACTTCGACATCTTCAGAGTCAAGGAGACAGGGGGATTCGTATTTNGCCGAAATCACACGGAATGAGGAGAAGAACTAGGTCTCTGCTGAGATCATCTGAGAAGAAGGGCTTGAGCAGCCTTCTCGTAGAGTATTCTCCGAACGACAAAGTGGTGATTAAGATCGACCCGGCGCAGGTGAAGGGGATGCCTCATAGGAGGTTCAATGGGCTGGTGGGGACCGTGACCAAGGTCGGAAGGAGGGCAGTCACGGTCGATGTCAATGTGGGGGACAAGGTGAAGACCCTCGTGGCGAGGAAGGAGCACGTGGTCCGCATGGAGGGAAGCTGATGTCAGAGAAGACAGACAAGAAGCTCCTTACTATACCAGAGGCCAACCAGATTCTGCAGAAGATAGACATCGAGAAGGCGGACCAGATACAGAAGAGGACCCTCGACTACACGACGAAGTTCTCGAAGGCCCAGGCCGATGCGGCAAAGAAGCTGCGCAAGCAGCTCGAGGCGGACTGCGGCCTAAGCGAGGAGGAAGCGGTTGAGCTGGTCAATATAATGCCAAAGTCGCTGGAGGAGCTGAGGACCTTTACCTCGGGGTGGAGGAAGCTCCTTTCGACCGAGACCCTCGAGAAGATACTGAAGATCCTCCATTCCAAGTCGTAAAGCGGCGCAGTGTTAAATAACAAGGCTGGGTCCAAATCGAATTGGGTAAGAAGAGGGACAATAGTATGCAATTCGTGATTCTCTTCCGTACGGAGAGGTCCCCCTCAAACTAGCTCGTCAGGAGAGGCGCCATTTCTGGAAATGATGCCAGCCGACAAGAAGTACGAGGAGTTCGCCTTTGTGCTAGACTTCATGCCCAGGGGGAAGTCTGTAGTCATCAAGGGGAGGGAGGGGCCGATGGTCCAAGGAATCGGAGAGGACAGGCTGACCCTCCTTGAGCTGCTCGCCATGGAGAATCAGGACTTCGAGATAGGAGAGAAAGTCAAGATTGGAAAGGAGGGGAGAGAGAAGATAGTCAGCGTGCTCGGGAAGCTGACCTATGAGGAGCTTTCCCCCGAGGGGAAGGCCTCGCTGCCGATAGTGGTGGAAAACGTGGTGAAGGAGAACGAGGCGAAGTACGTCGCGTACTTCAACGACCTGCAGCCGCTGACGCCGAGGCTCCACGGCCTGGAGCTTATCCCAGGGATTGGCAAGACGTTCATGAAGGAGATGGTGGACATGAGAGAGAAGCAGCCGTTTACCAGCTTCGACGACGTTCAAAAAAGGGTGGGGCTCAGGGAGCCTGCGAAGATGATCGCCAAGCGGATTGTCGAGGAGCTGGCGGGGGACTCCAGGGTCAGCATTTTCGTTAAGAAATAATGAAGAGGCACAGACTCGGACAGCATTACCTTACGGACCTGGAAACAGTACGCAGAATAGTCGGGTTCGCCAGAATCCAGCCCTCCGAAAGGGTCTTGGAAATCGGGACGGGCAGGGGCGCCCTTACCAGAGAACTCGCAGGCGCCGGAAAGTCCCTGGTCGGCTACGAGATCGACAGAGAGAACTTCGACGCAACAGTGGGAGTGGTTCGTGGAACAGAGGTGCGCATTATACTCGCGGACGCCTTTGGCCGGACGCCCAAGTTCGACGTGCTGGTCTCCAGCCTCCCCTATTCGGAGTCGGCGACGTTCATCCTGTGGCTGAGCAGCCTCGAGTTCGATAGGGCCGTCGTGGTGCTGCAGAAGGATTTCGTCAGCAAAATCCTGGCGCCTCCCGGGGACAGAGACTACCGCGGGATATCTGTCCTAGCGCAGATTGCGTTCGACGTGAGGCGGCTGGGAAGGGTGCAGAGGAAGTCGTTTTCCCCCGAACCCAGAGTCGATTCGGAAGTAGTCCTGATCACCCCCAAGCGCCATGTATCGCGAGAGGAGGCATCAGGTGTCATGAGGTTATTCTCACTGAGGCGGAGGCAGGTCGGTTCCGCCCTGGTGAGCTTGGGGATGAGGGGCAATGAGGACTACGGGCAGAGGCGGGTCTATTCGCTTCTCCCGGAAGAAGTTCATGAGCTCTGCCGTCCCAGAAGCGCTCAGTGAGGTCTTTATCATCGGCCGCGCAAGGAGGCCTGTGCTTCCGCGAGGAGTTTCAATCACCCTGGTCGAGCCGAGAGGCCCTGTCAATGTAGGCCACATCGCGAGGCTCGTGTGTAACTTCGGCGTTGAGAAGCTGTACCTAGTGGAACCCAAGGTCGACCTCTCCGTAGCTGCCGTTTACGCTTCCCACGCAGCCGCAGTCCTAGACAACTCGGTTATCACCACATTCGAAAGAGTGAGGGCAGACAACGAGTTGCTGGTGGCGACCACTGCTGTCAGGGCGTCAAAGAAGTCGAATGTGATCCGGAGGTCAGTAGGGCCCGACCGGCTCCACGAGATTCTGTCTTCAGCGAAGACATCTTCTCTAGTGTTCGGGAGGGATACCACGGGACTGACCAATAGTGAAATCGAAGCCTGTGACGTCACCACCACAATAGACACTTCGCCTACATACAGGGCACTGAACATTGGACATGCCGTAGCGATCATCCTCTACCTCGCGTCGAGAGGCGACGGGGGAAAGCGCAGGGGTCAGGGGCGTGTGGCACGGGAGGTCTTCGCCCGGAGCTTCTTTGAACTGGCAGAGGCAGCGAGGATGCCGAAGCACAAGACGCGCAACGTCTACGAATCGGGCAAGAGGGTGGCCGCGAGCTCGGAGATGACGGACGCGCAACTCAACATGCTCTCGGGGGTCTTCAGGAAGGCAGTGGCAACCATAAAGACGCCTCAGGAACGGGGCTCGAAGACGTAGACGGCGCGCCTGACCCAGCGCGTGCTCTCAAAGGAGAGCCTCACAGGATACTCGAACCCTACGGGGCCTGGCTGGTATAGGCGCAGGCCGAGCTTCCTCCCTTCGAGGGTCAGCGTGACCTCGTCCCCGTCCATGGTCTGGATGACGGGCACAACAACGACTATCCTGCCTTCAGAGTGGATTGAATCGGCCATCGAGGCGAGGGCGTCGTTGTAGACCTTCGCCGACTGCTCGATCATTGCCTGGGCGGTAGACGTCTTCGGCCTAGCGTCCAGGCGAGGGAGGAGGAGCGGCTCAGTGATGATGGCGTCGACCTTTGTCCCCCTAAGGATTCTCAGGAGGTCTCTCGCGTCCCCCTTCCTGATGTCGTATCCCCTGTCCGTGACTCCGGCAACCGACCAGTGCAGGTTTTCCCTGGCCTCCTGCACCCTGCTGGCACTCGAGTCCAAACCGAGGCAGCGAAGGGACATGCCGTATGCCTCCGTCAATATCGTACCCGAACCACAGAACGGGTCGAGGACTGTCTGACCCGGGCTGAGCCCTGCGAGGTTCACCAGGGTTCTTGCGAGGCGTGGAGAAAGCGCAATGTCTGGGTGCGGTGCGGGCTTGCGAACTCCCCGTTGGCGCATGGATGTGGAATCAGGAATCCATGCTGTTGGGCCGAGGGCGAAACCGTCGTGATAACGGAAGGCGATTACGTCGAACGCCTCCCTTGAGAGGACCTCTTCTGAGAAGAGTTCGCTTCCCTTTGGCCTTAGCAGTCTAATCTTCCTTAGCCCTGCCCCCCTGAGGCCGTCGAGGAGGGATCTTACTAGGTCTTCATACTCATCTTCGACCAGGCCGTAGCCGCTCAGCGATAGGTTCGACTTGTCTTCGATGTGAGATTCCATCAGCCCAATCAAGTCAGAGATGTCTCCTGAGACAGACTCGAGTTGCGTTACCAGGGGAGCACACTTGTGGACCCCTGCGAGTTCTGCAATCCGGTTTTTGTCAAGGCGGTCGACATGCAGCACCGAGATTCTCTCGTTAGGGGATTCGGCTCTCTTCACCGACCTCCCAAGGACAGTGCATGCTTCGAGAACCGAGAGCTTCCCATAGGCCAGCACGAACGCGATTTCATCTGTCTCAAGAACGGATTGAGGCAGGAGGAAGGGCATTGTTTCGCGCTAGCCAGTCCGTAGTCGTGCTTTAACCTATGACTTCAGTTTCTTTGCGAGCCTTTCGGCCAGGAGCGCATTCTCTCCCGTCTCGTCGTGGCGTAGGTAGACGTAGCACTCTTTAGAGGCGCCCGCCGTCTCAAGGATCTTTTCGGACCACAGGTCGACGGCTCCTGCGTCATAGTTGTCCTTTCTGAGTCTGAAATATGCCAAGCTCCCTGTGACCTTGAATTCAGGCCCCAGGTCCTCCGTGTCGGCGATGCAGAAACCGGCGCCGTGGTCCTCCAGAAGGTCATAGGTCGAATCGTTGAGCCAGGACTCGTGCCTGAACTCGAAGACCTTCGGCTCGATGGTGGATGTGTGCGCCAAGAACCCGTCGAGCAGGTCCCTGTCGAACTTCGCGAAGGGAGGGAGCTGGAACAGGATGGGGCCTCTCCGGGGACCGAGGTTGCCCAGGGTATCTGATAGCCTGATGGCTCCTTCGTATGACCCCTTACCGAGTTTGTGTACGTGGGTAATCAGACGCGGCGCCTTGATCGCGAACCTGAATTCGGCGTCCGTCCGCGACGCCCAGTTCTTCACCATCGCGGAGCTAGGCGCCGCGTAGAACGAGCTGTTGATCTCTACGGTCCCAAGGCGCTGCGCGTAGAGGTTCAGGAACTCTTCCGCCTTCGCGTCGTCAGAGTAGAACTTCCCCTTCCAGCTGGCGTAGCTGAAGCCCGAGGCGCCGACGAACACTCTCACGGCGGAACCGCCTCCCCCCTGTGGAAAAGGATTCCCGGGGTTTGACTTCGCAATGTTAATTATCTCGGGAGGACGAGAACTGGCAGAATGGTGAAGAAGGACATCTTCACGGAGGTGGAGAAGCAGGCCGAGAGCGCTGCTGTTTCAAGGGCATCCTGGCGTGGAGTCCTTAGCCTGAACATCCCCACCCTTGGCTTGGGCGCTGTGGAATACCACCTACGTGCCGCCAAGGCCCATGGGGACCTCCAGCCTGTGAAGGTCGCCAAGCTCGATAAGAAGACAGGGAAGGAAGTAGTGAGCAGGGAAGTCCCGAGGATTTACAGGTACAGAGAAGGTCCGAATGGGGAGCGGCTGGATGTGACAGAGGTCGCTCCCGAAGAGGCGAAGAAGTTTGTCAGGTACAAGGGAGATTCGCCGATAACGGTGAGGACTGAGAAGAGATATTTCCTGAAATACGAATTGGAGTTCACGGGCAAATGGATTGAGGTCCCACTGGACCAGACCATGGATAAGCAGGAAGGGGAGGAGGTCGAGCCGTTCGAGAGAACGACCAAGGTCGAGATCGATCCAGACGGGTTTGTCCCCCTTGAGCGCGTATCTGAGTACAAGTTCAAGGAGGTCTACCAGCTCGCTCCCGACACCGACAAGAAGGTCGGAGAAACCTCGTCTAGGGTAACGCAGTTGGCTAGATACCTCATTGAGAAGGACATGGCCCTAGTTGCCTTCTTCTCCTGGGGGAGGGGATACAATTTCTACACTGCGGTCATCTACCCGTATGAGAGGAAGGACGGCCGGCTCTGGCTGCTTATGGGGATGAGCGAAGGGATACTCAAGCTGGACGACGCCTGGGCCCTGCTGGAGGAGAAGGGAACGTCAAGGCTCCCGGCTGTTCCAGTCGCGCGGAAGAAACCGAAGGTCGTCATTTCGAAGTAGGATGAGCGAGGAACTCCCCACCTACGTCCAGGAGAACTACTCCAAGGCGGTGAAGCAGGAACTCGGGACCTGGCTGGCCAAGAACCCCCTGCCAGCTTTCTGCGAGCCCAAGTATGACGGCATCAGGGTGTTCCTATTCAAGAGTGGTGACAAGCTGGTCATATCAAGCAAGCACGGAGGAATCTACACCCCGAATAGCACCCCCCAGGTCTTCTCGAGAGTCCCCGAGTTCACCCATGCGCCCAACAGAGTGATCCTTGACGGGGAATACGTGGCAAGGGAGGCCAAGGGACTCTTTCTCTTCGACGTCCTCCAGGTGGACAACAGGGATGTAAGAGCGAAGCCGCTCTTGGAGAGGAAGAAGATACTCAGGGAGATTCTGAAGGGAACTGAGCTCGAAGTCCCTTACACCATAGCCCGGAGTATCGAGAGGATTACAGGACTCAGAGACGGGGCGGTCAAAGAGGGACGCGAAGGAATCGTTGTGAAGAACCCGCAGTCGTTCTACGGCCAGCCTGGCTCCTGGCTGAAACTCAAGAAGTTTGACACTGTGGACGTCTTCGTCAACGGGATCGTTGAAACCAAGGAGTTGAGGAGCACAGGGGTGCCGAGATCATGGTCCGTCGCCGTGTATGACGATGCTGGCCAGGTCGTCGAACTTGGCAACGTTGGCTCCATGGTGGAGCGGGTCGACCCTCGGAAGGTCAAGAAGGGGGCGGTGATCGAAGTCAGGTTTCAGGAGGTCACGCGGGACAGGAAACTCCGGGCCCCTTTCATCTTGCGAATCAGGCACGACAAGACCCCCGACGAATGTCTGCTCTCCCAGCTGACCTAGGAGTCCCAGTTGTCTTTCAAGAAGAACGTCAGGCTCGAAGACGCCAAGAAAATCGCGTTAGATTTCCAGGCCAAGACCGGCGACCTGTACAAGAAGTGCCTGCTGGCTGGCAGCGTCAGGAGGCAGGCCCCGATCGTCCACGACATAGACTTCGCTGTCATCCCCAAGGGCAAGAGCTTCGGTCTCTGGAAAGGCCAGGTCTCCAAGCGTGTTGTTGAGATCGGAGGGAGGGTGACGTCGTTCGGCGAGACCATCTCCAACTTCATCTACAAGGGAGTCCAGATCAACCTGTTCCTGTGCCTGAATGAGGATGCCTGGGGCGTGACGCAGATGTGGGCGACGGGACCAACGGGGCACACCATAGGGATGACAATCAAGGCGAGGGACAAGGGCCTCGTCATCAACTCTAGGGGGCTCTGGACGAAGGAAGAACCTCCCAAGCTCATCAGGACGAGGGACGAAGAAGATGTGGGCCGCCTTCTGGGATGGAAGTACAAACCACCAGAGGCCCGGGGAAAGGCAGAAACGAAGGAGAAGAGGTTTGAATGGTAGGAAGGCCAAGTTTGTAGGCCAAGAAGTGTGACAGTTCCTGCTGAAGCTTAATTAGGGGTCTTCAAAGCGCGGTCCGAAAGGTGACCGGATATCCACGGCAAGAACTATCGTGAGCATAAGGGGATGTTTTACAATAAGAAGTTCGCTCCAGGAGCGCCCAACCCCAAGGTAGCTCGCTTCACCACTGGTAAGTCTAGGCAGGACTACGACTACCTATTCAAACTGATTTCGGAGGGCAGAGTTCAGATCAGGCACAACGCCCTGGAGGCGGCGAGGGTGGCGGCGAGCAAGAAGGTCGCGCTGATTGGCGAAGAGAACTTCCTCCTGAAGGTCATTACCTATCCGCATCTCGTCCTGCGTGAGAACAAGATGATTGCCACGGCGGGCGCGGACAGGCTGCAGGAGGGAATGCGCAAGGCCTTCGGGAAACCCATAGGCTTGGCCGCTAGGGTCGACATCGGAGACACGGTGCTTGAGTTGAGCCTTAAGGCAGAGAACGTCGAGAAGGGAAAGGAAGCGATGAAGGCGGCTTCGACGAAGCTGCCCATGAAGACGAGGACGGAAGTAATCAAGCTGGAGAGGCCGGTGGCAGCGCCAGCCTAGTTCCAGTTCCCAGAAGTATATAACGGGCTACAGAAAACGGCGCCTGAAAACCGAGGAGTTGCTGAGGCTAATCCAATGACTGTCAGGATAGATGAAGCAAGGGTGTTCGAGATAATCGAGACAAAGAGGCCGAAGGTGATACTAGTGAACGCCCCTGGTGGCCTCCTGAGGCAGACCAAGGAGCTGATGGAGAGGGCCAGGGAGAAGTATGGAGTGGTGAGCGTCCTTTCCGGGGATAGCTGCTTCGGCATCTGCGACACCGTGGACGAAGACGTCCCAAGGCTGGAGGCTGACCTGGCACTGCACATAGGGCACAATGCTGCAGTAACTGAGGTCGGAGACTTCACTTACCTGGTGGACGCTGTGGATGATGTCGAGTTCGGCGATGTTGTCGAGACGGCAGCGAAGGTCATGTCCCCCTATAGGCGAATCGGCCTGGCCGCCTTCAGTCAGCACCTGCACCAGCTCGAGCCCGTCAAAAGGAAGCTGGAGGCGAGAGGGTTCCAAGTGGTTATCGGGAAGGGGAACAATCTCATGCTGGAAGGACAGGTCTTCGGGTGTGACTTCTCGACTTCGTATCCGGTGAGGGATGAAGTAGACGCTTTTGCCCTGCTTGGTGAAAGCGAATTCCACGCTGTCGGCCTGGCCTTGGGAACGGGCAAGCCCACTTTCATGCTCGATCCGTACGTGAATGAAGTGACTGACATGAGAGAGGCTGCCGAGGAGAGGCGAAAGAGGGCGGTACTGGCCGTCTACAAGGCCCTTGACGCCAAGGTCTTCGGCGTGATAACCGGACTCAAGGAGGGGCAGAAAATGCTGGGGAGAAGCAGGTGGATCTCAAAGCGATTGGAGATGAATGGAAGGAAGGTCATCCAGCTCGCCATGAGGGACGTCACGGCAGAGCGGCTGGCCCCACATAGGGAGATTGAGGCTTTCGTCCAGACAGCGTGTCCGAGGATATCCATTGATGGGTTCACTTTCGACAGGCCGGTGCTCTCAATCCCCCAGGCTGACGCTTTAGTTGCACTTATGGAGGGGAGGGAAGCGGGGGAGTTCCTTGAAAGGCCGAAGNTGGATTGAACTCACGGTGGGGTTGATTAAGAAATGAAAGAAAAGCCGAAAGCTGCGGAGGCCCTTCCCGGGGACAAACTGGCTGTGTCCGAAGAGTTCCTCCCTGGACAGCACACCTACGACGATTCAGGGCTCATCAGGGCGCTGACGGCGGGAACCGTGATCAAGGATGCCAAGAGTATGGAGATTTCGGTCAAGCCTGCGGTTCAGCCCGAAATCATCAAGGTGGACGACTGGATTACGGGGCAGGTGGAAGGGTCTCAGGCCAACTCGGCCAATGTGAAGATTTACTTCCTTAACGGCAAGGTGACGCACAAGGACTTCTCGGGGATGCTTACACTGAGGGGACTTTCAGGCGGCGGCAGGGGAGCGAGGAGGACCACCCCTGTGAAGACGGGAGACGTCGTCAGGTGCCGGGTGTTCAGCCTCGTTAACGGGATAATCCACCTGACCATCGATGAACCTGACATGGGCGTGGTCGCAGCCCTCTGCGGGAACTGCGGCAGGCCCCTTCTAAGGGGGAGTGCCACCAGAGCGAAGTGCGACGAGTGCGGCAACGTCGAAGAGAGGAAGCTCGCCCGTGACTTCGGGACGACCCCCATCGAGCCGTAAGCCCGGCCTGAAGTCTTCGACTTGAGACGAATCCTACCATCAGCTTAATAACAAGAAATCGAGGGGCGGTCAGGCAAATTGCAGGTCCAGACGACCAGCGAGGACGAGAAAGGCCTCACTGTCGAGATTACGGGTGAGGATTACTCTCTGGCTGAGATTGTTCATCATGAGCTCCTCGAGGAGAAGAGCGTCACCTTCGCAGGCGTTCTCCCGCCCCACCCTTTGATCAAGAAGCTTGTCCTTAAGGTCAGGGCCCAGCGCGTGAAACCCGAGAAGGCGTTCGCCAACAGCGTTGAAAGGGCCATGGAGACCACCCAAGAGCTCTTCGAAGTCGTCAAGAAGGCCCTCGGCGGTGCTTCCAGCTGAAGTTCTGCCCGAAGTGCGGGACGCGTCTCAAGCTCAAGCAGGTGAAAGGGGCCAGAGAGGTGTCGGTCACCTACATCTGTGACAATTGTGGTTATTCGAAGAAGGAGGGGAATAGCGTGATGCAGAAGACTGAGGAGGAGTTGTCCAACACCGCGCAGATCAAGATCGTCGGGGAGAAGGAGGCCAAACTCAACTCACTCCCGACCACAAAAATCGAGTGTCCGAAGTGCGGCCACAACGAAGCGTTCTGGTGGTTCCTGCAGACCAGGAGCGGGGATGAGCCCCCGACCCAGTTCTACAGGTGTGCGAAGTGTAGCCACACCTGGCGCAGCTACTCGTGACGACCTGCAATCAGTTCGCAGGTGTCTCGCCCTCCTCGACCGCGCCTGCGGCGCCTTCGGCCACGCCTTGTCTATCGGCCTCTGAACCACGATGAAGCGAGCTGCTTGTACTCCTCGAGACGGGGGCACAGGCGTTCGGTCACGTCCTGCCTTCTGTTTGTCATTGAATCAGAGTCCGGCCTGGCCCGCAGTTATACTCAGGGCACGTTTGGTAATCACTTGACGTGAGTCTGTGTTATATCCCCCGTCGGGTCAGTTCACACCGATGAGCGACGTCAATGTCGAACGGGGCAAGTCTGTCACCCTGTCCAGGGTGGATGGTGACCTCCTCTTGGAAGGCTCCACTGTGAACCTCTCCGACCACACGCTAGTCGTTAACGGGACTGTCCGCGTCAGGCATCGCTCGCTAATCAAGGGAGGCCTGAAGGCAGAATTCGTGAAGGGTGAAGGAGATCTTGAGGTTGAGGGCGACCTGGACGCCGAAGAGATCAGGCTGGAAGATGGGGCGAGCCTCACTGTGGGGGGGACCCTGAAGTCTGAACGGGTCGATGTTCCCAACACTCTGAAAGTGGCAGGGGGCACCGACGTGGAGGAGCTTGGCGTGGGAGGGACCGCGGTCCTCGCCGGCGAGGTGAATGCCGAAGAGGTCAAGGTCGGAGGCACTCTGAGGGTCATCGCCCCGATGACCGCGGAAGAGGTAAAGGTTGGAGGGGTTATCGAAGCGAAGGGCATTGTATGCGAGGAGGTATTCGTGGGGGGCAACCTGAAGGCGGAGTCGATTGCCGCCGAAGAAGTGAAGGCAGGAGGAGAACTCGAGATAACCGGGGATGTGAAGACTGAAGAGCTGACCGTGGGAGGAACTGCGAAAATCGGCGGAGGTAAGGTTGAGGACGCACGCATCGGCGGAACCCTGAAGTCTTCGGGCGACCTGGAGTTTGAGAAGATAGACGTCGGAGGGCAGGCCTTCCTCGAATCCGGGAGGGGAGAAAGAATCGTCGTGGGAGGCGTCCTTGAGGTAAACAAGGATCTGCATCTCGGTGACCGCCTATCAGTGGGAGGAAGGGTGAAGGTGGGCGGGGAGCTCAGAGCGGCAGACATCGACGTCGGCGGTGAACTCGGGGCCTTGACGGCTATTGCTGAAGGTAGGCTCGTAGTCGGTCGGTATCTGGTAACCGAGAGGGGGTCCAAGGCTGCGGACGTCGAAATCGGGCGAATGGGGAGGGTCAGGGGGCCCGTCGTTGGTCAGTCGGTCAGGGTAAGGGGAGATTCTGAGGCCGAGGATATCCACGCCGAGAGCCTCTGGCTGGGCGAAGGGTGTTCCGTCAGGAACCTCTATGTCGACAGGGCTGAAATCGGCGACGGGTGCGCCGTCTCCGGCAGGCTATTGTACACGGAGGCGATCCGCCTTGGAACGGGCTTGAAGCTTGCAAGCCAGCCTGAGAAGGTGTCCGCCCTACCGAGCCGGCCAGTATGAAAAAGACCAAGAGGTCGAAGCTCGAGATTTACAGTACCATACTGCGCGCCATCGATTCCTATGGCGGGTCGGGGCGCATCACCCACCTTTCCTATGCCTCGAACACGCCGCTCGACAGGACCAAGCGCTATCTGCACTTTCTCGCCAATGCGGGACTCCTGAGGGCTGAGGCCAGGGAGGATGGAATGGAATACATGATGACTCCGAGGGGGTATGAGTTCCTGAGGGCCTATTCTATGGTCAACTCGCTAATCAGCATCGAAAAGGGCGAGTGACCCGCAAGGCTCAGATTTCGTCCCTGGTGTGCACTTCCAAGGCATCGCCGCCTGCTATCAGGATGTCAGCGCTCGCCGCAGGGATCGACGCCACGTCGTCCACCTCGAAAGGTCCGTAGCGCCTCATGTCGAGCCCGACGAGCTCGTTTACGTGTTTCGTGAACCTCACGGTGACGTTCCTCTGGGATTCGGTCTGGTGCGCGAACTCGACGAACGACGGCTGACCTCCGGAGACTGCTTCGACCATGGTCTGGAAACGCTTCTGGAACTTCTGCTCCGCGGAGCAGACGTACCTTTCCTCTGGGAGGAGCTGTATGAGGGCGTTCTGCTGCATCGCCTTCCTCGTCCTGAGCTTGAGCAGCTGGCTGACCATCGACTCGATCATCTTTGATTGCGTCACAATCAGACGCTGCGACACCTCAGAAACCCCTGAACTTGCTGACCTCTTCAGCTTCTGGCAATATGCGGAGAGGCTCGAGTAGAAGTCGTTCGGAAGAGGGACGAGGGCGTCGGATTGGGTCTCTGATTCAAGCTGCCTCTTCAGGTATTCAAGCGTGGTTTCAACCATTTACACGACCTCCCCCAGGCCCCTCGTTAATATCGAGACTGCCGCGTAGGTTGGAAGCTCCGCCGTCTCGGGTTTCATGAAGGGTCCAAAGTCCTTGTGCCTGAGTCTGAAGCGGGGGTGGAACTCGACCCTGATCATGACTGGCTTGGCGCTGAGTACGACCGGATCCTCCTGAGGGTCGAACTTGTCAATGGACCTCACGCGTGTCTTGGCCATCCCCGTGTTCCCGTGGAGGGTCCCTGCGAGCCTGAACACGCGGTGGATGTCCGTTGTCACAGATGCGTCCACCATCGCTCTCTGGGACGACACGGCCTCGGACACGAGTTTCTGCAGCGTTCCGCCATAGGTCGGCCTTCGCTCGTCGACGTACCCTGTAATCCTCCGCGTCCAGCCCGCTCCCTGTAGAGCGCCTGGAGCACGTCTACGAAGGGTGGAGGCGATAGTCTGACTGAGAGGGAGTGACGAGCCCCTGATGTACTCCGCGATCTCGCCCCGGGCCTGCTGATCTAGGGCGTCGAACCTCTTGTCGAAGACGTGAAGATGATAGCCCCTGTTGCCAGAGAAGTAGACCCGAATCGCTCCGCTGTCAACGCCGAAATCCTCCTCGAGAAAGTCGACTACGCGTAGAGCGTGCGCCTTGGCAGCGTCGAGGCAGGTCTCGCAGGTGCCATGGAACTCGGCGGAGGGGCCTCCACACTTGGCACATTTCGTGGGCCGAGGGAGCTTCCCTGATGAATGACACTTCTCGCAATACCATAGGTCGTGGCTCTTCTTGCACGAAGTGGGTATGTCGGTGGCATCGATGTCAAAGATGAGCTCGGCCCCCAGCCATCCCTTCTCGTCGATTGGCATAGTGGGGGATTCGTAGCGGGCGTTGGAGCAGTAGACCGACGAAGGAGATTGTTTCAGGATTTCAGCTAGTGCCTCCCCGCTGCTCCTGAACGAGAGGTGCCTAACCATTCCGCCGCCGAAGGGAAAATAGCCGAACTCCCTTGACCCAATCTCGTCAGGGAACTCGATTTGATCTCCTCCCTTGAAGTAATACTCCTTGTACGCTTGGCGGAGCCAAGCCCTTGTACCTTCGTTCAAGCTTGAATGGTTCCTTGGCGGCGGGCAGATAAGGCATCTGGCCAACATTGGCCGTTAAGAGCGCGCAACAGTTGAAACCTAGGTTTGAGGATTCCGCTGGAGACGTACCTCCAAGGGACTAGGACGAAGGTGTACTCTCTGGTAGTGGACGTCCCGTTCTCTCCCCTCGACATAGATCTCGGACACATCGCTAGGGGCGAGTGGAACTCGCTCACAGACAGGTTCCGAATCTGGCACCTCCCGCGCGGCGGACCCGAAGAACCTCCCGTCTGCTACTTGATGGTCCGCAAGTTCGACCCCCGGGACGGGGTCCTGCTCTACGGACACGTGGTTGTCAATACCGAAATTAGGACGGGCGATGGGAACCCGCGGAGCTTCACCGTAGGGATAATGAGCAACGATGAGGTCAGGGCTAGGTCGATGCTCAACTCTATGCTTGAAATCCCGCCGTCGTTTCACAGGAGGAGCGAGGTAAGGCTCGTCGAACGGAAGTGGCGGAGCGACGTCAAGGCGCTCGTGAGGTTTCAAGCAAACATCCATTCGACGCTGGCTTGCCTGGAACCCAGTGGGAAGGGATACGTGCTGAAGTTCGAACCGCCCCCAGGTATGATGGGGGAGCTGAAACGAAACCTAGGCGCCTGGTGGTAGACGCTGGCAGTTTCAGCGGATTGATATCAAACCTGAGGTTTCGTCGCCAACGCTTATTATCCAACCCCGAAAAGCCTGCGCGAAGGCTTCCCTACTTGTTCCTGGCTAAAACTGCGACCGCAAACGAGTGGAAAGCGATTGCCGCGGCGGTCAAAACGCTCGTCGAAGAGGCGACCTTTGAGGCAAACAGCGAAGGATTGACTTTCAGGGCCATGGATCCCTCTCACGTTGCCCTTGTTGATCTGGTGCTGCCGAACTCGAGCTTCTCCTCATTCGAATGTGACAAGCCATTCAAGTTCAGCCTGCGGGTGGAGGACCTGGTGAAGCTCGTCGGGCGGTCTGACGCGAAGGACAGTGTCGAGATTTCCTCGACCGAGGAGGACGCAATAGCGGTCAAGCTCAGCGACGGCTACAAGCGCGAATTCACCATCCATCTAATCGAAAGTACTGCGGGGGCCGCACCACTCCCTAAGCTTGAGTTCGATACGAAGGCATCGCTGACGAAGACAATTCTTGAGAAAGTCCTGGGCGACATCTCGGTCGTCTCCGACCAGGTCACAATTCAGGCCACCAAGGACAAGCTTGCGTTCTCGGGCAAATCAGATGTGGGGAAGGCCGACATAAGTCTGGCGTCGAACGACGCCGACGTCTTGGAATTCAAGACTGGTGCTGACAGCAAGGCGACCTATTCCATCGACTACATCTCTGGAATACTGAAGGCGCTGGGCGGAGTGACTGACACTGTGCAGGTGGAATTCAGCACAAAGAAGCCGGTCAGATTGGAGATGAAGTTGAACGACCAGGGCGCCAAGCTGTGGTACTTCCTCGCCCCGAGGGTCAGCGACTAGGCGAACGACTGAATACCGGACCAAGCTTAAAAGCACGAGAGAAACCGGGGGCAATCCGCTTCGGTGAGAGGTTGAAATTCCCTAAGGAGATCCGCACGAACTGCCCCTGGTGTAACAAGCACACAGTGCACTCCGTCGCCCTCTACAAAAGAGGCAAGGAGCGCGCCGGCTCGTGGGGAGCGAGGAGACAGGCAGGGAGGAAGCGCGGTTATGGAGGTCAGAAGTTCCCCGAGCTGATCAGGACGGCCAAAACCACCAAGAAGGCGACGCTTCGACTGAAATGCAAGGAGTGCAACCGTGAGATTATGCGGGACGGGATAAGGCTGAGGAAGGCGGAAATCGCTGTATGAAACGCGACCGAGAGCCAATCCCGAAGACAAGGAGCGCCTTCCTCCTCGTGAAATGTCCGGACTGCGGCGAAGAGCGTGTTCTCTTCTCGAACTCCGCGAAGGACATAGGATGCAGGGGTTGCGGCCGGAAGCTCGCTGAGAGCAGAGGTGGTAAGTCCGTAGTTCTTGCCACGCTGGTAAAGCGCCTGGGCTAAACGCCATATACTCCTGAAAGATGGAGCGTCTGTGATGAGCGCAGAGAGAGCCCTCCCCGAACCAGGCGAAGTCGTGGTGTGTACGGTCAGGGAGATAACCTCACACGGCATCTACGTCAACCTAGACCAATATGACGGGACCAACGGGTTTCTGCATGTTTCGGAGATATCGACCGGATGGGTCAGGAACATAGACAGGGTGGCAAAGGTCTCTCAGAAGCTCATACTGAAGGTCATCAGGGTCAACAAGGCGAGAAGAGAGATTGACCTCTCGCTCAGGCAGGTCACGAATGAGGAGAGGCGGGCCAAGGTCATCGAATGGAAGAGAGAGGAGAGGGCGCTTGCGATAATCGACGCCGTGAGGAAAAAGATGGGCTTCGACGACGCCCACGAAAAGGAACTGAGGCGCAAACTCGAAGAGGAATTCGGGACCCTTTACACGTCCCTGGAGACGGCCGCCAGAAAGGGAGAGAAGGCCCTGGCCCCCGTCGGGCTGTCCGAGAAGGAGGCCAAGGCGGTCGCCGAAGTCGCGGCCGAGAAGATAGTGCCTCCAAGATACGAGGTAGGAGCCTTGGTTGAGGTCTCGTCAAGATCTCCGGAGGGCATTGAACAGGTGAAGAAGACGCTCCTAGCAGCTGCCGAGGCCACCTCGGCAGAGGTACATATCGCGTACGCGGGGGCGCCACATTACAGGGTCAGGATAACTGCTGACGATTACAAGGCGGCCGAGAAGGCGATGGATGCGGTCATTGAAAGAATCAAGGATGGCGTCGGAAAGCATGACGCCTTCAGTTTCAAGCGCGAGATATCGAGAAAATACGGCGGCTCTGCTTGAAGAGCCTCATGCTGAAGTGTGCGGAGTGTGGAAGGTACACCCTGGCCACAAAGTGCCCGAGCTGCGGAGGAAGGACGGTCACCGTCCACCCCGCCAGATACTCGCCGGACGACAGGTATGCGAGGTACCGGAGTCCCCTGGCTTATGGAAGTCCTAATCAGGGAACTACCTGGTAGAGCATAATCGCGTTGAAACATTGAAGCTGGGAGTTCCCAGGGCATGGGGACGAGCCCTGCTCGGCGAGGCTCAGGCTCGGGGAAACGTAGGCTAATCTGAAGGGCCCGGTGCTGTTGGAAGGATAGTTGAAGCTCGAAGGGTAGCTGAACGCTTCGATGGGTGGAGCGCCGTTCGTCCCGAAGGTATACGACTGGCTGAAGGCTATGGAAGCGCTGCTCCCGGAGCCGCTGGTGTAAAGATAGCCTGCCAGCGTGAACGGCAACAGCTTCCCGAACAGGCTGTTCTGCATGGCGTAGGGGGTCAGGTTGAAGTCGTCGACGCTCTGGCACGGCTGGCCGGCAGAAGTCAGCTCGTTGGCGCTGTTCCCCGGGCATTCCAGGAACTTCGACTCGGTCATGTTGCCGATGCGTATGAACCACTGCTTCTTGCTCTCGTCGCCCCCTCCAGCGGTGAAGCTTGTCCCGCTAGGGACCTGCATTATGTAGTATTGGCTGGTCGACCCTGAAGATGATGTGACTGGGAAGATGCTCCCGGTCACGAAGATGGCCACGTAGGTGGGTCGCCCTCCGCCCATGCTCCTTGCCATGGCGGCCGCCTGGGTGACGTTGGACATGAGCAAATGTCCAACTTGCTCTATTCTCGTGCTGTTCAGGGTCGCGTTGTCGACCACGGTGGTCCTGTTGCCCATGACCGTGAACCAGTAGCCGTAGTCCCACCAGGAAATTATGACGGAGTTGGTTGGCGTGTTCTGACGCACCCACTGTAGCGTCTGTATCCAGTCGCTGAAGGCAGAGCGGCTGTACACCGTCGCTCCATTGACGATGCTGACGGCGGTGTCTGCCGGGCTGTTGTTGCAGAACAGCTGGCCGGAATAGGTGCACGTGATTGGGTTTGGTATCCAGTAGGATCCTGCAGGAAGGATGACGAGCGCGATTATCGCCACGGAGAAGACAACCTTCATCTCGTTCCTTGAAGTCGGCGCCTGCTTCTTCTTGACGAGTGGTGTCGTGCTCGGCTTGACGATGGCGTAGGCCAGCTCTGCGAAGCCGATTCCTCCTAAGATGCCAAGGGCGATTGAAGAGTAGACGAGGAGGCGGGAGAACGCCGCAGAGAAGTAGAGGCCGCTTATTCCGAAGACCAGGGCGTAGATCATCGGAATCCCCCTGCGCCTGAATGCAACCAGGGCCCCAGCCATGCCGAAGGATAGGAGTATGGCATACGAAGTGAAGTAGTCGGCGCCTGTGGGGACCGCCTGTTCCGCCACCGATTGGACAAGGGCGTTGCTGACGCGAGCCCATGGGGCTATCACAGTCAGGTACCGCAACGTCAGCCCGCCCACGAAGCCGAAGCTCAGGAGGGTGAGCCCGGCAATCCCGAAGGCGAAGATGAGTTTGATGAGTGTGGACCTGTATTCCGTGGGCTTGGCCCATGTCTTGGCCCACTGGGCGACGATTGTGAACAAGGTCCCTCCGATTAGGACCAGCCCCACGGGGTTGGTCACGATGGCGGGGCCAGGCCTTGGAAAGATTGAGCTGACGAACAGGGTTGAAGCCGTGAAGGTGATTATGGCCGGGGTCAGCCCCACAAGGTCCAGGTTCAGGAACGGAATTATGATGAAAATCAGGCCGAATGCGGCGCTGAAGTAGTCGCCCCCGCCCCACGCGGTGTTCGCATATCCGATCAGGATGCCTCCCATCAGCGCGCGCAGAATGCGGCCCCTGAGAGGGCGCTCCTTGTCGAAGACTGTAAGCAGGAGGTAGCTGGCCGTTACGAACAGGAGTATGGCCAGAGGCTCAGATTTGAACCAGCCGAGGTTCCCTCTCTCGATAAGAGGCGGCGACACGGCGAAGACCAGGGCGGCGAACAGGCCAGCTGCGTCGCCGGCTATCTTCCTCACCAGGAAGTAGAAGACGACCGCGGTCGCTGCTCCGAAGAAGACCGGGAGAATCACCAAAAGGTCGTAAAGGGTGATTTGGACTCCGAAGATGTTGTGAACCAGGAGGTAGACCATCGCTCCTGCCAGCTGCAACCCCCCCTGCGACGTGGCTGCGACGTTCCTTCCGACGGGGAACCATGTGTTGATGTCGTGCCAGAAGAAGTACCCCTGCATGTTGTGGCACGCGGTGTACACCGTCGGCCCGCAGTTGGGAGGGTTCGCGAAGAGAGCGGCATACAGGCCCTGCGACTGGGCCAGGTTGACAATGTGCTGCGCCGCATAGTAGTCGTAGTAGGGGTCGAACTCGTTCAGATAGAACCCGTACTTCGCAGCGTATGCCCTAATCAGAATTGCGATGGTGAAGACGATGGAGAGCACCATGGAGGTCATCAGTGCCCTGCGCGAGACGGTGGGCCTGCTGAGAGAGGACCTTATGGTACCGAGTACGTCCAAATCCAGAATTCCGCTCCTTCGCGGCTATTTTAAGCGTACTTTTTCCTACTTCTTCAGCAGGCTGTTCAGGTGTGCGCCGTAGGCGCTGGCGTTCAGCAGGGACTTGCGCTCGGCCGCCAAGTTCGACGGCCTCACCTCCATCAGCCATCCGTCGCCGTAGGGGGACTTGTTGATGAGCTCCGGATGAGAGTCGAGCTGGCTGTTCACTCGAACTACTACGCCGGAGATTGGCGAGTAGATATCAGATACCGCTTTGATTGACTCCACGGTACCCATGGGTTTCATCTGCTCGACCCTGCTGTCAACCCTGGGCGAAGTCACGTAGACAACGTCATTCAGCGTCTTGGCTGCATAGTCGGTTATGCCTATCTTGACCACTGGTCCCTCTTCCTTGGCCCACTCGTGTTCCTTGGTGTACAGCAGGTCGTCGGGAATGTGATAACCTAGGACGTCCATTGAGGTCGGGCGCCTCGACTAGGACTATTTACCCTTCTGGCGCTTCCAGCCGAAGAGCTGCTCGTCGTAAAACGGCGGCTTTGTGACCGTGGCCGGCTGCACAGAATCCCGGACCGCCACCGTGACCTGCACGCCGAACTCGGAGTGGTCGCGTTGCACCCTTCCAAGGGCGATACCCTTTCTGATTACTGGAGAGAAGGTCCCGCTTGTGACGATTCCCACTGTGCCTGATGAGTCTCTTATCTCGAACCCGTGCCGCGGGATGCCGGAAGAGAGCAATAGCCCTCGCCTGATTGTGGAGGGGTTCCTAGATTCGGGCTCTGCAAGCACCGAGGATCCCACGTAGCCTTCCTTACCGGCGGAGACCACCCATGCCAGATCCGCCCCGAATGGGTTCGTCTGTTCGTCGATGTCAGACCCATGGAGCGGGAAGCCGGCTTCGAGTCTCAGTGAATCTCTCGCCCCCAGGCCGCAGGGCGTCGACGTCGACGCCAGCCTCTCCCACAACCGCAGTGCGCCTTCTGGATGGTCGTTCGAAGTTCCATAGACCACCACTTCGAAGCCATCCTCGCCAGTGTAGCCAGTCCTGGAGATCAGAGCTCTTTCCCCGGCCGCTTTCGTTTCAGCGCACCGGAACCGCTTGAGTTGGCTGAGGTCCAGCTCTGTGAGGGGCTGAAGTGAGCGCTCGGCTTCCGGCCCCTGTACTGCAATCATGGCAGTGGTGGATGTCATGTCTCTGATATCGAATCCTCTGGGGGCGAGCGCCATCATGTGCAGCATGTCCTTCTGGGCGTTGGCAGCGTTCACCACCACCATGTAGTGGTCCTCCGAGAGCCTCTCGATAATCAAATCGTCGATGATTCCTCCCCTGTCGTTCAGAAGAAGAGTGTAGAACGCCTTGCCTGGCGGCTGGCTTCCGACGTTCGTGGGGACCAGACCCTCCAAGAAGCTTGTTGAGGCGCCCCCCTCTACCAAGAACCTCCCCATGTGAGAGACGTCGAATATTCCTGATTTGTTCCGCACGGCCAAGTGCTCGTCCGTGGTGGTCGTATACCAGAGCGGCATCTCGTAGCCAGCGAATTCCGTAAGCTTGCCGTGCTGGACGTGGTATGAATGGAGCTGGGTAGTCTTGAGCACGTTCGAATGCGACCGCCGACTCTATTTAAGAGAGCAACGCCTCTCTCAGACCCTTGCTGACGCTCAGTCCCGTTGCTTCCCCCACCATGAGCTCGAAGTTCGACATCGTCGAGTTCATCGACGAAGCCCTCGGCCGTCGTCTCAGGGACGGCGATGTTCTCTTGGCCTCGAGTAAGTTCGTTGCGGTCTCCGAAGGCAGGGTGGTGAGGCTGGACAAGATCAAGCCGGGACCGCTGGCCAAGAAGCTGGCAGGGAAGCATTGGATGGACCCGAGGATCTGCGAGCTTGTGCTGCGCGAGTCGGACGAACTAATCGGCGGCATCCCGGGCTTCCTCCTGACGAGCAGAGAGGGCCTCCTGACCCCGAACGCCGGCATTGACAAGTCGAACGTCAGGCATGGCGCCGTCATCCTGTACCCCAGAAGACCCGAGGCCTCCGCGTGGCGGATAAGGGAAGCGCTGAGGTTCGCGAGGGGGGTCTCGATTGCTGTCGTGATTTGCGACAGCAGGCTGTCTCCGACAAGGCGCGGGACCACGGGGGTAGCTGTGGCTGCCTCCGGAATCGAAGCCGTCCTCGACATGCGCGGGCGTACGGACCTGTTCGGGAACGTGCTGAAGGTGACGGCACAGGGGGTGGCTGACGATCTGAGCTCGGCTGCCGAGATTTTGATGGGAGAATCTGACGAGTCTGTGCCCGTGGTTCTGGCGAGGGGGCTCAGGAAGGACCTGCTAAGGGACACGGAGTACGGAGGTCGAAGGTTTGCGATAGCCACGGACGAGTGCGTCTATCTCAGGAGCCTGGGGCGTTCTCGGCGTGAATATGCCTAAATGCACGCCGGCGTGCAGGTGCGACGTTGACCTATGAGATTGTCTGCCTGTCGTGTGGTACTCCCCTGTATTCTGGGTTCGACCTCAGGTCCCCAGGTGACGTATTGAAGGCCAGTGAATTTCGGTGCAAGAAGTGCGGGGCGAAGCTTTCTCCGGCCAGGTTCCAGGTCGAGGTCAGAAAGATAGACGGCTCGTTCTCATAGGATGAACGGCTAGAGTCTGTGCAGCTCTGGGCAGCAGGAGGTTGTTGGACGTGGGGTACACTCTGGTAATATGCGAGAAACCCGATGCGGCGAGGAGGATTTCTGACGCCCTGTCCAACGGCAACCCAGCGAGCGAAGTGGTCGAAGGCACGATCGTATACAAAGTCAAGGTGGGGCAGGAGGAGTTCGTGGTCTGCTCCGCCCAAGGACATGTATACGGCGTCTCAGACCCCTTGGATGAAAGGTCGGTCTATCCCGTCTTTGACGTAGAGTGGTACTCGTCTGATCTCGTTGACGAGAAGAGCGCCGGTGCCGCCAGACGAATAGCCGCTGTAAGGAAGCTGGCGGCAGGGGCGTCGAGGTTCGTCAATGCCTGCGATTTCGACGTCGAGGGGGAGACCATCGGCTTCAACCTCCTGAGGTATGCTTGTGGAGGGAAAGAGAAGGTAGCCCTTAGGGCCAAGTTCTCTACCCTGACCAAGGGGGACCTGGTGAAGGCTTTCGACGAGCTCGTGCCACAGGTCGGGCAGGGGCTCGCCCGGGCCGGACGTGCGAGACATGCCATCGATTTTGTATGGGGGGTGAACATGTCGCGCGCCCTTTCGCAGTCGGCTCTGAGTGCCGGACACAGATACAGAACGGTAAGTGTCGGTAGAGTTCAGGGCCCCACGCTGAGCTTCCTGGAGAGGAGAGAACGAGAGATACGCGAATTCGTCCCAGTGCCGCACTGGAAGGTCGTAGGGGTCTTCAGGAAAGACGGAAGGAGCCTCATGGCGGCCTATTCGAAAGAGAAGGTCGAAGTCAGGAGCCTTGCCGAGAAGATCAGGACCGACTGCCTCGGGAAGGAGGCTGTAGCCACAGCCGTCCGCAAGAACTTGGTCCAGGTCGGTCCACCTGTCCCCTTCAATATAGGCGACCTGCAGAAGGAGGCGTACAGGGCCTTCGGGTATACGCCAAGTAGGACCTTGCAGATTGCAGAAAGGCTCTACTTGGGCGCGCTCATCTCGTATCCCAGGACGGGGAGCCAGAGACTCCCGCCGTCGATAAACTACAGGGGAATCCTGCGGGGGGTCGGGGAATTTCCAGAGTATTCGGCCAGCGCCGCAGAGCTCCTGAAGGGCAATCCCGAGCCTGTCCAGGGACAGAAGACAGACCAGGCCCACCCGGCCATACATCCGACTGGAGAGAAGCCGAAGCGCACCCTCGACTCGGCTGAGTCCTCTGTCTTCGATCTCGTCGTAAGGAGGTTCTTGGCCGCCTTCGGCCCGTCGGCCCGTCGGGAAATCACTGATGTTTCGCTCGTGGTGGAGGAACACGAATTCAAGCTTGCAGGTGGCAGGACTGTCTTTCAAGGATGGATGAAGTACTACGGAAGGTACGCCCTGTACAGGGAAGTCGAGCTGCCTCCTGTTTCTGAGGGAGACAGGCTCCAGACAGTAGACGTGGCTGTGGAGGAGAAGTTCGACCAGAGGCCTGCCAGATACAACCAGAGCAGCCTCCTCGAAAAAATGGAAGCGGAGGGGATAGGAACCAAGGCTACCCGGGCCGACATAATCACGACCTTGATGGGCAGAGGTTATGTCACCGGCGCGAGCATGGAAGTGACAGACCTCGGCCTCGCGGTAGTAGAGACGATGACCAAGTACGCGCCCTCTGTTGTGGGTACCGGGCTCACGCGGGACATTGAAGAGAAGCTGGATGCGGTTGAAGCCGACTCGGATGAGGAAGCGAGCCTCCTCAGGGAGACGGTAAGGTCGCTGGCTGGTCAGCTGGCTGAGCTCAGTCTCAACGAGGATGCCATCGGGCGCGAAATCGACTCGGCGCAGATGAAGACAGTGGCCAAATCCTTCGTGCTTGGGAAATGCCCGGTCTGCAAGAATGGAGAGCTGAGGGTCGTCAGGTCGAGAGCCACGAAGAAGAGGTTCGTCGGGTGCTCCAACTACCCATCGGGGTGCCGTGCGTCGGCCCCTCTCCCCCAGAGAGGGACAATCAAAGCGACGTCGAGGGCCTGCGAGCGTTGTTCGTGGCCGGTCGTCTATGTTCTGGGGGCCGTACATCCATGGAGGCTATGCGTCAACCCCAGCTGTCCGGGGAAGAGGAAGCCATGAAGTGCTCCATCTGTGGTAGGGACGCCGTCGCCGACCTCTGTGTCTACCACTCTGAAGCGAAGAACAGGGTGGAGGCTGCCTTCCCCCTCTGGGCGAAAGCTTATGGAAGAATGGAGTGGAAAGAGTATTTGGATAACGTTAAACGCAACGTTCAAACGGGCCAGTGGGCCAGGGAGATAGCAGAGTTCCTTCAGGGTGTATAGATGATAAGAGAAAAGCTGGTTTCTGTGTATGGTAGGACTGTTGGGGCCGCAAAGGACACCATAGTGGGGTTCACTTCGTCCCTGACGAGAGGAAGCCTGACCGAGTTACTGTACGTGGTCATCCTATTGGCGCTGATGGCTGGCTTCGTTAACGCCGTGGTGTTTCCTGTCCCGAACCAAACCTACATTCCCTATCCGGGGGCGACCGCCCAGACCGTCCCTGAGGCCATTGTCGACGCATTCGTCATAGTAGTGGGCGCTGCCGGCATCTATCTAACTTATCTCAGCGGGAGGCAGACGGTCAGGACTAGGACTGTCAATCTGTATCTCGGATTGGCGCTTCTGTTGATTGTGGTTTCAGTTTTCACCGGCATCGAGATGGCTCATCTCAAGGGATTCGGGTAGAGAAGCGACCTCCTGGCCAAATCTGGCCGCGTTCGCTTCTGACTGTCATTTCGTCTCCGCTGAACTCGGCCGTTGCGGCCATGTCGGACAGGCCAGAGATTGACCTGCTCTTCCCAGAACGTGTGAGCCCTTCCCTCCTGTACATGGTAAGGATGACGGCCCTACCGTTAGTCCGAGCGAGGTATGAGAGGCCCGCCACGGCGAACGCCAACTTCCGGCTACGGGAGCCTGTGTCTTCCTGTGAGAGCAGGTGGTAGAGGCTGTTTAGGCTGTCGATGATAATAACCCGCTGTTGGGCCTCGAAGGTCTTTAGAAGCTCCGACTCGATTTCTGAGCCGGGGGGCGGGACAAATATGCTGGATTTCTCGGCCGTCCGGCCACCGGGTTGCGAGAAGATTACGTTGGCGTTAGATGAATAGAGCGCGTCAAGGTCCATGATCGAGCACGTGGCCTCGATGTGGCTTAGGAAGCCTACAACTGCCTTTGCAAAGTTCACATTTGCCCACCTTCCCTCAAAAACGAAGGTAGCTGTCTTCCCCCACAGGGGGCGGAAGAATGACTGGGCAAGGTTCTCGCTAAAGCTCATTAGGCCAGCCAGGGTGAATGACCTCGATATTTCAAGTGAACAGGATTTGCGTCGCTACATCGAAGGCTAGAGCATACTACACCATTGTCTCAAGGCTGAGGCGGGCAGGTCTTCCTTTCGCCAGTGTCCTCCCAGATTCAGATCTTGGGGACTGTGAGCTTGTGCTTACAACGGCGGATGAGACCGGGCAGTTCGGCGGAAGGGCGGTTGCCTTGGAAGAACTCGACGAGAATCCGGGGATATTCAAGGGACAACTGCTGTTTCGGCTCGCAGGAAGAGGGGACGTCATGCTCGTGGGTGTCGATCCAGGAAAGCGAACCGGGCTCGCGATCTTCTACGGCCAGACCAGGCTCGCATTCAACACCTTCGATTCCGCCGCGTTGGTCTGTTCGAGGGTCAGCGACTTCGCGAATGGTGTCCCCTCAACCAGGCTCCTTGTGAGGGTGGGGAACGGCAACAGGCCGATGGCGTCGAAGTTGGTCGACGGTCTGAGAAAGGAAGTGCCCTGGGCGACCATAGAGGTGGTAGACGAGTCGGGGACGTCGACGCGGAGCCGAAGGATGAAGGGGGTGCAGAAGGATCAGATTTCAGCCGCCAAGATTGCCTTCAGAAAGGGGGCAGTAGTCAGCCATGGGACGACCAGAACTCGTGGCTGAGTGAGGCGATCGAGTGGGGGGATAGATTTCCCACTGTCAGGTCCCTCTTCAGCCAGGAAGGCATGAGCTCTTTGGCTGCGGTTGTGCCGAAACGTTCGTCGAAGAAGAAGACTAGCCCCCGTTTGCCAGGGCTTCGCACGTGCCTTCCGGCCGCTTGGAAGGCTTTGCGGAGGGCAGGGAGTCGTGAGAGCATGAGGTACGAGTCCTGCTCCCCCGTCCGCTTGAGGCAGGCATACTCGGCGAACATCATGGGTGACGGAGGAGGAAGAGCCAAGCCGACCACCACCACGGTTCCCATGGCGCCCCCGTCGAAGTCCTCTCCTTCGGAGAAGCGGCCCCCTTGGACGGCAAACAGAACCGAGTCGTCGGCAGACCTGAACGAGTCGAAGATCTCCTCCGCCTGTTCATTGGACAGTCCAGGCGCTTCTGAGACCATATGTCTGTCTCTTACCCGGGTGGAAACCATGTCGAGAATCGTCCCAAGGACAGAGTAGGAAGGGGCGAAAATGCCGACCCCCGAGGCGGTGGAATCGATGACGGCGGTGACCCTGTCGGCTATTCTCGTGAACATTTCAGGAGTGCGCATCCTATACTGGGTGGAGGTGCCCGTGTCCACGGCTGTCCTTACTGTCACGAGAGGCTCAGAAGAGGCGCAGTAGGTCCTTGCCCTCTCCGGCCTTAGGCCCAGTGATCTGGCGAAGATTGAAGATGGGTTGACTGTCGCGGAAAGAAAGACGGCGCTCTTGAACTGGGAGAGATAATCAGCCAAGCCTTTGACGGGATCCGGGTTGATTATGCCCAAAGTGTCTTCCCACTTGACGAGGACCGACCCCGTCGAAGATGACAGGCGGGCCAGGAACTCCCCCACGCGCAGAATCAATGAAGGGAGGCGCTTCTCGTACAGAACCGAGCCCCAAGCCGCCCCCGAACTCGCGCTCAGCTCAAGCGCCAGGTTCTGAAGCCACGGCGTCCCCTTTTCTTCGCGGAAACGGTCAAGCACAGATGTTCTGTCAAGCAACCATCCCTGGCGTTCCTGCAACACATTCTCGAGAATTGTTTGCAGTGC
>OCOJ01045138.1_pt1 | contig 26968 bp, 29 predicted proteins | sample 1539251 | NCBI WGS metagenome assembly OCOJ01 (sample SAMN01911457, study PRJEB22624) | soil metagenome | biome: Soil | place: Malaysia | collected 2012-04-30 | depth RA_metagenome m
GCGCGTTGAGCTGCCACAAGAACACAGGCTAAAGCGTATGCTACAGGGGACTGAAGCCGCGACGCGCTGAGCTGCGACAAGAACACAGGCTAAAGCCTATGCTACAGGCGGTTCGCCCTTCTAGCGCGTCTTCTGCGTTTCCGCGAGCTGGAACTCCTCGTAGGCGCCTTTGAAGTCTTCGATCTTGCCCTCGCGGAAATGCCAGATGCGCGTGGCTACTTCGTCGAGCACGTCTTCGTCGTGAGTGACCAGCAGAAGCGTGCCGTCATATTTTTGCAGCGCGATATTCAGCGCGTTGATCGATTCCAGGTCCAGGTTGTTCGTGGGCTCGTCCAGCACCAGCAAATTCGGCTTCTGAATCATCAACCGGCAGAAAATCAGGCGCGCGCACTCACCGCCGGATAAAGCAGCCGTAGGCTTCAGAGCATCTTCGCCACTGAACAACATCTGCCCGAGGAAGCCGCGAATTTCTTCCTGCCCCGCCTGAGGCTTGTATTGCCAGAGCCACTCGACCGCGGTTACGCCTTTGCTCTTGTCGATCGTGTAGGTGAAATCCTGAGGGAAGTAGCCGATGGAAACTTCATGTCCCCAGGCGACGTGACCCGAATCGATGGGAAACTCGCGCTCGGCATCGCCGATGAATTTTCCGGCATTGCGGATCAGCGATTTCAGCATGGTGGTTTTGCCGGCGCCGTTGCGGCCGGTGAGGGCGATCTTCTCTCCGCGAACGACACTGGCGGAGAAGTTCTGAAACACTTTCAGGTCGCCGTAGGACTTGGAAAGGCGTTTTACTTCGAGGGGCACTCTTCCGGAAGGAGTTTCCACCTGAAAGCGGATGTAAGGCCGCTGAATATTGGATTTGGCGAGCTCCGAGGTTTGCAGGCGCTCGACTTCTTTCTTGCGGGAAGTGGCCTGGGCGGAGCGTGTGCCCGCGGAAAAGCGCGCGATGAACTCGTTCAGTTGGGCAATTTTCTTTTCGCGCACGGCATTTTCCGCTTCCATGCGGGCGCGAATCTGGGTCTTGGCCAGCACCATGTCATCGTATCCGCCCGGATACATGATGATGGTCTGGTAGTCGATGTCGGCGGTGTGCGTGCAGACGCTGTTCAGGAAATGGCGGTCGTGGGAAATGACGATGAGCGCGCCGTGATATTCGCAGAGATACTCTTTGAGCCAATGGACGGAATCGAGGTCCAGGTTGTTGGTGGGCTCGTCCAGGAGCAAAGCTGAGGGATTGCCGAACAGCGCTTGCGCGAGCAGCACGCGAACCTTTTGGCCGCCCTGCAGTTCGCTCATGTTGCGCTCGTGCAGGGACGCGGGGATGTCCAGGCCATCCAGAAGCACGCCGGCGTCGGCCTCCGCGGTGTACCCGTTTTCCTCGCCGATGATGCCTTCGAGTTCGCCGAGACGCATGCCGTCCTCATCGGTCAGTTCGTCGTGCGGCTTGGCGTAGAGGGCCTCGCGCTCGACGAGGGCTTTCCAGAGCGCGGCGTTGCCCATGACGACGGTGTCGATCACGCGAAACTTGTCGAAAGCAAACTGGTCCTGGCGGAGTACGCCGATGCGCTTGGGGCGTGTGATGGTGCCGTTGGTCGGCTCTTGTTCGCCGGTGAGAATTTTCATGAAGGTGGATTTGCCGGCGCCGTTGGGCCCGGAAATCGCGTAGCGGCGCCCGGCCATAAAGGTGCAGGTGACATCCTCGAAGAGGACACGGGAGCCAAAACGCATAGTGACGTTTTCGACAGAGAGCATATCCTTAGAAGTGTAGCGTAGAATCCGTCTCGCACGCCAAGTCAACCGAACTAGACTCGGATACCACAACCGGGGATCCGGTAATACGTTTGCGCAAGAAGGCTGTGAAGCGGCGATGCTAAATGTAATGATCGTAGCTGTTTATGGTTATACTATTGACGCGGGGAAAGGCTTGCTGTTTTAATGAGGTCAGATGAAGTCAGGAGAGGGAAGTACCGTGGCGGAAAAAGAACTCGTGGCGGCGATTGGCAAGAAGTATGGGAAGATGAGCCGCACGCGGAGAATTAAAACCATCCGTGGCCTGTCTGCAGACGGCCTGAAATTCATGCGCCGCTTTTTCCCGGAGTTTTACGCGGAGGCTTTTCCTCGCCGGACGCGCGCGGCTTCCGAGTCGTGGGAATCAGATTCGCAGCCTGCGCTATACGCAAAGACTCGCTAGCCTCCAGTCCCATCCGTTTTCCCCAATCCAGAACCAAGGTCTTTCTCTCGTTGAGCCCATAGACATTCTGGAGTACAGCCTTGAACACTTCGGCGGGTTCCATGCCTCCCTTGAGCGCGGCGTCAATAGCGCCTTTCTTCTCCTGAGGAGTCAGGTAATCGGTCTGGCTAGGCTTTCTCATTATTATAATTCACTATCTTATACTTTTCGGGATGGGCCCGACGGTTTATCTCTTGGAGGCGTCCTAGCAGCTGTATGTGCCCCAAATCTCGGTTGAGGCAGCACTCCCCCGTGGGATTGACACTAATGCGCGGGAAATCAGAAACTAGCAAAGACGATTTGGAACGAAAAGAGGAATCGCCGTGCCAACACAGCCAGTATTAGCGAACATCGGCGCCATGAACCAGTTTATTGGCGCGTTTGAGGTCACCTCAAAACTCAGTGGCCACGTTTACGATTGTCGCTTCTCGCATATCTGGAACGCCATTGCCACGCGCCACAGCGACACGATTGACGCGAAATTTGTGGTCGACGGGGAAGGACGCATTGTCGGCCTCGCCCACACTGCGTTCGTCGAGTTTCGCGACAAGGCCGGGCGCGACCTCACGGACCGGGAAGCCAGCTTTGTGGCCGCGGAGTACTTGCGCGAACGGCTGGAAGAGGAAGATGAGCGGCCGCTATACGACGTGTCGCACGAGGAAGTGATCCGGTTAATCAACCAGATCGGAATCAAGTAACGGATAGAGTTTCCTCAGGGGCGCTTCGCGTTCTGGGCTGGAAACCGACCCCCAGCGGCTAAAGTCGGCTTGATTTTGCTGCTGTTACGCCACATCTGAACAGGATGTGAAAATACTCCTCGATACGTTGAGATCCTTCGCTTCACTCAGGATGACATGTGGTTTGGTGGTCTATGCCATCAAGAGAGACTGGTGTCGAGGTTGAAGCTGTAATGGTGGCGGCAAGCCGCCGCGCTCCAGATTTCTAGATGGCGGCTTCGCCGGTGGCCCTGTTCTCGGGTCGGAACGATGCCAACCGCGGATGGTGCAGGCCGTCGCGACGGACAAAATAGATCACCAGGAGCAAGAGGAGGGCGCCGAAAACCATCACTGCGGTGGCGGCCTGCAGGCCAATCTGGAGATCGCTGATGTCCGAAACCTTGCCGATGAACAACGGGCCGAGCGCGCCAAACAACTGGGTGGCAAACATGTACACGCCAATCGCCGTCGCATGTGCGCGCTGCGGTGTCAGGTCATGGAGCACAGCGGTGGTCGGCCCGTGATACCAGGACATGAAGTACATAGCCACGAAGAACCCGGCAAGGACAACCCATTTTTCATCTGATTGAATGGCCAGCAAGAGAAAAGGTGCGGCGGTAAGAAACGCGACGGCGATCACCAAAATGCGGCCAAAGCGCAATCGTTTCTGAACCAGGTCCGCAACGTAGCCCCCGGAAAGAGTCCCGAGAACAGAAGAAAGCAGGGCAATCACGGCGAGGGACAGAGCCGCTTCCTTAATGCTGAAATTCTTGTAGTTGGTGGCGTAATCGATTCCCCAGGTGACGAACGACACGCAGGAAAAGGTGATGCAGATTCCGGCGATAATCATGGCCACGAACGCGGGGACGCGAAGCAACTGCATGAAGGGCACAACTTCGGAGCGGGGCCGGCGGGGAGGTTCCTTCAGGTGCAGCGCCGTCAACCCCGGGAGGATGCCGAGCGCACCAACAACGATGAAGGCGTGTTGCCAGCCATGGTGCTCTCCCATGATGCCGCCCAGAGCCAAGCCGGCGATGCCACCGAGAATCATTCCGGAAGCGAAAATGGACTGCGCGAGGGCGCGGTGTTCGCGAGAGAAAGAATCGGAGATCATGGCCTGGGCCGCGGGAGCGTAGGCGGCTTCCCCAATCCCCACCATGCCGCGAGCGAAAAACAGGATGCTAAAGGTCGGCGCAAGGCCGCTGCCCATGGCCGCGATACTCCAAAACAACACACCGCCGGCAATAATTTTCGGCTCGTTGAAACGGTCCGCAAGATAGCCGGAGGGAATACTAGCGAGCGCCAGCACCACCAGCAAGACCATCTGCAGGGAGCCGAGCTGTGCATCGGTGACATTAAAATGTTGACGGAGCAAGGGAACCAGCGGATTGAGAACCTGGCGGTCGGCGAAGTTGACAAAATTGATTAAAGCAAGTACAGCAAGAAGACGAGCCTGCTGATAATTGAATGGGACCTTCGCTGAGGCCATCGTATCGCGGCTTCCCCGGGCCGGAGGCGTGACATCGTGCGGTTTGACAAGAGAACCCATGCCACCTGAACTCAATGGATTATATAACGCGAATGACGGCAGCCAACCGAAACACGACCACGAGTGACAAATTAACCACCGTACTCTCGTACGGCGCGCTGATCCTCCTGGGATACCTGGTCATTTTGATTGTCGGACCGTTCGCCATTCCGCTGGCGTGGTCGGCGATTCTGGCCATTTTTTTCTATCCCGTGTACCTTCACCTCGAGAAACGGACTTCGCCGACGTGGGCTGCACTTCTCTGCACCATTGGGGTGACTCTCCTGCTGATTGTGCCGGTGTTGACGACACTCTTGTATGCCGCCCGGGAAGCCATTGATGCCTCCGCGCGCATCCGAGAGTCCATCAATTCCGGGGCGCCCATTGTGCCCCTGAACCTCGCCAACTCCCTCCGGCAGCACTTGCCGCAGTCCTTGCAGGAGGTGGACCTCATGGGGCCGTTGCGACAGGGAGCGGAGAAGATCGCCTCGTACCTGGCGGGGAGTCTCGGCGCGCTAGTGAAGAACCTGTTTGCTTTTATCGTGAACCTGTTCATCCTGCTGTTTGCGCTGTTCTTCATGTTTCGCGATGGCGGGAAAATCCTGCGCGGGGTGCGCCATCTGCTCCCGTTCGACCGGGAGATCCAGGAAGACATGCTGAAGGAGTCGCGCGAACTGATTTTCGCGAGCGTGGCCGTAGTACTGCTCATCGCGGCAATTCAAGGGTTTTTGGGAGGCATTGCGTTCAGGCTCACGGGCCTGCCTGCGGCGGTGTTCATGGGCGTGCTGATTGCTTTTTTCTCAATTGTGCCGGTGGTGGGATCGGCGCTGATCTGGGTTCCTGCCGGGCTCTGGCTGGGGCTGAGTGGCCACTGGGGCCGAGCGCTGGTGGTATTGGCCATTTGCGGGGGAATAGCGTCGGTCGTCGACAACCTTGTCCGGCCGCTGCTGTTGCGGAACCGCACGCGCCTGAACGATCTGCTGCTGTTTATCAGCATTCTTGGCGGGTTGGATGTGTTCGGACTGTTGGGACTCGTGGTGGGTCCGACGGTTGTCTCCGCAGCGTTGGGAGTGTTTCGCGTGTATATGGAGCACCAGGAGCGATTAGAAGCGGCTGAAAAAGGGCCTGCGTAACTGCTTGCTTAACCCAGGGTCTAAATTCACAGCCAGCGGGTGGGCCACTGTGCTAGAGTACGCGCTCGAATGAAGACCAATACGGACAAAGCGGAAATGACGGCAAGAGAGCTCGGTCCGGAAAAACTGCGCTGGAGGTGCGACCTCTCGCGCATCCCGTTCGAAACCACAGCGCAGGCGCAGAAGCGGGAAGGCTTTGTCGGGCAAGACCGGGCGTTGCGTGCCCTGAAGATGGGCGTGGAGCTGTCCGCCCCCGGGTACAACATCTTCGTCTGCGGGTTGGCGGGCACCAGCCGTGGCGGCACGATTGCGCAAATGATCGAGGACCTGCACCCGGCCACCAAGCCGTCGCTGGACCGCTGCTACGTAAACAACTTCAAGCTGCCGGACCGCCCGCGGCTGCTGACGCTTCCACGTGGCTCCGCGGCCAGCTTCAAGAAGGATATCCAGGCCGGAATTGACTTCCTGCGCCGCCGCATACCCCAGGTATTTGAAGGCGAGCCGTTCCAAAGACAGAAAGGTCGCATTGTGGAACGGTTCTCGGTCCGCGAAAAAGATTTGATGGACGATTTCACACGCCGAATTGCGCGAGATCAGTTTGCGCTGGGCCACATGCAAGTAGGCGCGGTAGCGCTTCCGGAGATATTCCCCGTGCTCGAAGGGCAAATGGTGCCCATCGAGGACATTTCGAAGATGGTGCACGAGGGCAAGCTGGAATCCGGCGTAGCGGAAGAGATCGAGCGGAAATACGAGCAGTTCCGCCAGGAATTCACCGTGGTTTACCGTAAGACCCTGACACTTTCGCGGGAACTGGCAAGCGAACTGAGCTACTTGGAGCAGGAAGCCGCTTCCGTGCTCGTGGACGGCGTTATCGAAGAACTCAAGGAGAAATATCCGGGCCAGGGAGTGAACGAATATCTCGAGGAAGTGCGCCATCACTTGCTGGACAACCTGGGACCTTTCAAGGAACGGGAAGGGGAAGAAGAACAGGGGCATGAGCCGCCGGAGGCGCTGCAGAAAGCGCCAGGCCCGGAGCGCGACCCCTTCCGCGTGTATGGAGTCAATGTCATCCTGGCGCACAACCACGAGGAAGCTTCACCAGTCATTTTCGAGACGACGCCGACCTACGCGAACCTGTTTGGCACCATTCAACGCAGCTACGATACACGTGGCGGGTGGACCAGCGACTTCATGGATCTTCGCGGCGGCTCGATGCTGCGCGCCGATGGCGGCTTCCTGATCATGTATTCGATTGAGGCGCTTTCGGAGCCGGGAGTCTGGCGGGCGTTGAAACGAACCATGAATCACAACCTGCTGGAGATCCAGCCCTTCGAGTCGTTTTATCCATTCACTACCACGGCGCTGAAACCCGAGCCCATCGAGATCAACGTGAAAGTGATCCTGATTGGCGACCGGGAGCTCTACGAATTGCTTTATGAGTATGAAGAGGACTTCCGGAAAATTTTCAAGGTGCGCGTGGAGTTTGACGAAGAGATGTCCATGAACGACCGGGTCATCGAGGAATATGCCGGACGGCTGCGGACGTTGAGTGAAAAAGAAAATCTGTTTCCGTTCGATCGCGGCGCCTTTGCGGCGATTCTGGAGCACGGAGTGCGGAAGGCGGGGCGGCGCAACAAGGTGACCGCTCGCTTTGTGGACATCGCGGACCTGGCGCGCGAGGCGCACTACGCCGCCGTGGCCGCCGGAGAAAACGTTGTGCGTGCGGCACACGTGCGCTCCGCCATTGCTGCCAAGATCGAGCGGCACAACCTGGTGGAGACGCGCATCCGCGAGATGATCGAGGACAACACCTTGCTCGTGGACCTCTCCGGGACACGCGCCGGCCAGGTGAACGGACTGAGTGTGATGGAAATCGGCGGGTACTCGTTCGGCAAGCCCGTGCGCATCACCGCCAGCGTGGGGCTGGGCAAAGCGGGACTAATCAACATCGAGCGCGAGTCCAACCTGAGCGGACGATTTCACGACAAGGGCGTGCATATTATTGCCGGTTATTTGCGCTCTGCGTTCGCCCAGAACAAGCCGCTCACGCTTTCCGCCAGCATCTGTTTCGAGCAGTCCTATACGGGCGTCGATGGAGACAGCGCCAGCTCCACGGAGATTTATGCGCTGCTGTCTGCGCTTTCGGACCTTCCGCTGCGGCAGGATGTGGCCGTCACCGGCTCGATCAATCAACGGGGCGACATCCAGGCCATCGGCGGGGTGAATGAAAAGATCGAAGGATTCTTCGACGTTTGCCGGATCCGGGGTTTGACCGGCAGCCAAGGCGTATTGATTCCGGAGGCGAACGTGGAAGACCTGATGCTGCGCGAAGACATCCTGGAGGCTGTGGCGAACGGGAAATTCCACATCTGGCCTGTATCGCGAGTGGAACAGGGCATCGAGCTTCTCATTGGAACGCCGGCGGGGAGCCGCAACGGCGCTGGCAAGTTTGAGGAAGGCACGGTGTTTGCGCGAGTGGACGGGCGGCTGCAGGAAATGGCCCGGTTGATGAAGGATTATGAATAAAGACCGCTGCGGTGGCGTTTAGGGAGCGGGTTTGGGCGCCACGTACGCTTTGCGGTGATCTACGCGGTATTCAGGCTCCTTGTTCTTCACGCTCCTTGCCTCCGGTTCCACTTTCACGTCAATCGAATGGACGGAGCCGTCCGCAGTAGGCGGTGCAAAGGCCAAGCTATACTCGTGGCGGACAATTTCGGCGACCTCCTTGTAGATTTCCTGAAGGGCCTTCGCGTTTTGCGGGAAGTAGGCCCGGCCGCCGGTTGCTTCCGCCAGGGTCCTGAGCCAGGCGTCGGCTTGTTCCAGCGCCTGCTGGGTCTGTTGATTCTGGCGCTTGCTGCCCGCCTTGCCGTTGCGCAAGGGCCCGCTCCCGGAGATGGCAAGGATCCGGACTTCGGTGGTCTGCAGGCGCGCCAGGGTGGACTTCATCGCGGACTGCGGAGATGTGTCTACGCCGGTGGACACGAGAACGATGGTCTTCTTGCCGGGGATCGGGGCCAACCAGTCAAGAATCGTGCCCAGGCTGGCGGAGAGGTTCAGATCACCGTAGCCAAGATTGAATTGGATCTGATCGAGAGCCGCCTGTGCTTCACGCTTGTCCGTCGTGAAATTGAGTATCGGCGCGGGCGCGTCGGTATAGCGCGCGACGGCCACGCGGTCTTCGGCGGAGAGGCCGTTGAGCAGGGAATCCGCCACGAACAAGTGCGCGTCCTGAAGAAGATAGACCGCCGGTCCAGCTTCCAAGACGAGCAGAACCTGAGCCGGTGTCTCCTCCGAAGCGAAATCGGCAATGGGCTGAGGCGCGCCATTATCCAGGACCTGGAAATTTTCCCGTTGCAGGCCTTCGACGAATTTTCCTTTGGAATCCGTCACAATTACGCCGACGTTTACGCGATCCACATTCACATGGATCGTTTGACCGGGGATCGCGCCTGGTTCCTGAGCTGCGGCGCGAAAATTGAGCAAGGAGAGTGACCAGAAAGCCGTGGTGAGACAGCTGGAACGCCGCCAGGAGATGTCACTCCAACCACTGGTCAAAATGGACTCCCTGCGCGTCTTTCCACGACGCACCGGCCAATTTATGCAAATGGCGGGGGATCACTTCAGGATTCACGGGTGTCAGCCAGTCCACCAATTGCAGTTGACTCTTTGCGGCGTCCGTGGTTTTCGCACTCTCTGCGGCTTTCTTCGCATCGGCAATCCATTTGGCTTTCAGGGCGGGCCAGTCAACTTTCTGGAAATCAAAATACGCAAATCCATTCAGCTTTTCCGGGTATTGGGCGCGCACGGCCATGAGCGCCTTGGGAGGCGCGGCATCCGGGCCAGCGGGGAATTGTGCCAGGCACCTCTGGAGCGTTTCGTTTTTGGAGGAACCCAGGAGCAGCGTCGGCGTCATTGCCAGGTGATAAAAATTCCATTGCGCCACGCCTGCGGAACTTTGCCCGCCGCTGAGGGAAATCTTCAGAAAGGTGACGTCGCCTTCATTGCGCTCCGACGCGATGCGATCGCCCATGATGGTGCGCGTCAGTTTCAGGGCATCCGCCTTCTTGCGAATGCCAACAAGATAGATTTTCTGGCTGTCCTCAAACGTAGGACTGGTTTGGAGAGAGGCGATCTCGCCGGTGACGGTGCCGAGGGCATCCGGTACGGACATGCCGAGGCGTGTTTCCACGGCGGCTTCAATGGGATTTGGCGCTTCGGCAGAAGTTCCTCCTGGCTGCTGGAACAGGCGCTTTAGTATTTTATAGATGCCGAGCAGGTCGAACTGCGACTCGTTGTAATACACCGTGTCGTGAGAAAGGAAAACCATGGAGGCGGGATTGGCCTGACCTTCCGCCCAGATGTCGAAGAGCCCGCCGGGGGAAACGTCGCCGAGGACCGCAGCCTGGACGCGGGTCTTTGCCCCTTCCAGCGAAATGCGTCCCGCCAGGGAATGGATGGAGTCGAGCTTCAAGGCAGTCAGGTACGGCTTCAGTTGCGAGGAAGAACCGTCTGGCGATGCAAGCGCGAGCTCCCCGATGCTGGAAACGTTGAGGAAGAATTCGACGATTCCGCCGCTACGTATTGGCTTTGCTTCCTGGAAGGCGGCGGTTTGGGACAAGGCGTCGCTGCCTGGTTTTCCATTGAGCAGGTTCAGAATTTCTTCAAAGATCGACTGCTCTTGCGCACTCACAGCGTACTTGCTGAACTCGGCCCAATAGGTGGTGCCCGATTTACGCTCGACCTTCAGTGCCGATACCCCGGCCACCGACAAGGGCGTCAGCTTGGGAATATCCGTTTCCGCGCTGCGCAAGCGCACCACTGCCTTGGAGAGCAGTTCTTCCTTTCCGGTGCGGTCGTAGATGAAGAACATGCCGTTCCACGTGGTTTTGTCGTTGGTGCGCGAGGTTGTGGCGGCCGGCGTTGTGGGGCGGCGGAGGTATCCGACAAGGAAAGGATTGTCGAGCAAAGTCACGTACTGGGCGGCTTCCTCGCGGCTCAACGTTGACTTTTCCTTTGGATTCTGGCGCTCGTTGAGGGCGATCTCTAGGAAGGAAGCGCGCGCAGAGGAAAACTCAGGGTCGTCCCAAAGCGCGTAGAGCGAATTTTTCGTGCGAATTTCTCCGGCGGGAGTCCCATGCCAGAGCAGGTAAAACGTGGTGCGGCCTGGTAACTGGCCTGGGTCCACGGGGACCTGTGGCCTCGAGCACGTTGGGAGAAGCAACGACGCGGCGAGAACCAGGACAACACGAAAGCGCAGGGAAATCATGACGTGCGATCCTCCAACTTGCCGCAGAGAGCCTGCCTAAAATCCTAGCCTTTCGCCCAGAAAGACAGAAGCTCCGTGCCCGTGGGAGTTTCCAGAACAGGGGACAAAGCTTCCCGATTCTGTTCCAGAAGATGCGCGTTGATTGCGTCAGGAGCGATTACTTGCTGGGGGCACTTGCGTCCTTCGGCGTGGCAAGGTAGCCGGTGATCTTGTTCTTGCCGACATCAAATACGACGATTTCGTAAGGGGCCAGGCGAGCGCTGCCCTTCACGTAAAACTGCACGGGCTCGCCGGCGGTTTTGTCTTTCTTCTCGATGGATCTATCGTCCGCGAGGACGGTCATGGTGTACTTGGACTTCTTCTGGTCAGTCTTGTTGAGGGCAATCTGGACGGGCCCGACGCGCTGAGCGGATTTGGATTTCTGGATGGTGAATTCGTAGTAGTTGCGGTCGCCGCGGCGCTTGAGTTCTTCGAGGTCGTCGTGATTGCGGGCGATCAGGCCGCTCATCACGCCCATGTCACCGGTGGCGCGCTCGAGCTTGGTCTTGGTGGCCTCCAGGTCACTGCGCGTGGCTTCAATGTCTTTCTTGGCGCCGCTCACATCGGTGGCGACAGCGCCGATTTTCGCCTCGCTTTCTTTCTGCGCGGCGGTAATCTCTTCCGTCAGTTTCTGGTCGGAAGCAACCTGCTGTTTGCGAATGGATTCCGCGCGGCTCCTGGCGTCGGCCACTTCCGCCTGGGTCATGCCCACTTTCTGAGTGGTGACCTCGACCTGGCCTTTGAGGTCGGCGATGCGCGAATTAGCCTGTTCCAATTGGGCGGTGAGGATTTTGTTCTGCTCTTCCGCCTTGGAGAGTTCCTGCTCGAGTCGCGTCTGCACAGAATGACCGGCATAGCCGAGCACGGCGACGGCGGCAATCAGCAGGCCGAACAGCACAGGAATCCACCGCGGCGTTCCTACGCTCTCATAATGGTAGGATTCCTGCGGACTTGGAACGTTTGGAGAAATACTCANNNNCTCCCTCCTCAGAATAAACGGTCATAAGGCAAGAGTCGCTGACCTTGGAATTATCCAACGGGTGGGTTTGCATGTCCAATCGGAGGCGGCCGGAGCGATTTGGTTCCGCTACTTTCGGGCACGGGCCTGTTCGGCGGTGCGCTGCGGCCAGCGAGCAAAAATGGTGGTGTTTAGGCCGCCGCGAGTGGCGAACTCGCCTTTGACCACACACCATTCCGGCTGGACGGCGGCGACAATGTCGCGGAGGATTTTGTTGACGGCATTTTCATAGAAGATGCCGAGGTTGCGGTAGGCCAGCAAATACATTTTGAGAGATTTCAGCTCAATGCAGGATTTGCGGGGTTTGTACTGGATGGTGATGGTGCCGTAGTCCGGCAATCCGGTCTTGGGGCACACGGAGGTGTACTCGGGATANACGGGTGGTGATCACGTAGCTGGGATATTGGTTGGGCCACACCTCCAATTGCGGCAGTTTGGCCTCAATTCCAGCTTTGGCATGTTCTTCGGTGTACTCGGGCATGCGCATCCCTCAGGAGAGAATTGTAGTCCACATAGGACCATTCTACCGGTGCTAACAGTACTTTGTTGCGCTTGCTTAGCTGCGGGCTTTCGCCTATCCTGTCTGCAAAATTCGCAACTCCCGGGATACCCAGATGACCTGCCCTGTCTGCAAAGGCAAAGATGCGAGACGCTCGCGCCGCCAGTCTGCGACTGACTACCTTTTAAGTATTTTGGGAGTCTATCCTTGGCGGTGCCGGGACTGCCATGTTAGGTTTCACGCCCGGCTTATGCCCGTCAGCGACTCGCTGCACGCGCATTGCCCGATCTGTGGTAACCAGGATTTGAAGAAGATATCCGCCGAGTATGTGAATTCTCCCCTGGGTTTCGTGTGGCGCACTCTGCGGGTTCCGGCCTACCGCTGTGAACCGTGCCGCCACAAGTACTTCACGATTCTGCCGCGGCGCAGCGCCGAATCCACAGCGCAGGAGCTTTCTTCAGCGCGTTGATCCCAGTTTGCAGAAAAGGAATCTTCCCGCAAAAAGTCAATCGCCATCCTATATAGCACAGTCGATCGCTTTGCCCTGGCGAATCAGGCCACGCTCGTCAGTGATCACGGCATAGTTGCACTTCGGATCGGTTACGTCCTCGAGGAGCAAGTCATAAGCGGTCCCTTGCTTGGAAAGGTTCAAGCGCAACTTCCAGCCGGGCACGATTTCCGGACCACGGCCGTAGGTGGCATGAGCCACGGTCGGGAACGAGGAGGGAGCCCACTTGGTTCCCGTGTCCGTGAAATCCCCATTGCCGTACAGGGTGTCCCAAGTGGCGTACACGCCTTGTTTGTTTTTGTAGTTTGCCTCCGCGGTGTTGATCGCGCGGACCAAGTTAATGGCTAGGCTGCGCCGCTCGCGCTCCCGGTCCGCCATTCCGGGAGAATTCTTCTGTGCGTGGGCGGCGAGGACAGCGAGAAGAGTTGCGGAGATTAGAAGAACTACTGGACCTTGTATCCGTGGAAGCATAGCTATGACCTCCCGGGCAGAAAGAGTCGATTCAAGGCTGAGTCGCTAGAATGATGATGCCATTGCCAGGGGAGTCAAGCCAGGGTAGGGCTCGATTCCCCCCATGATTTGCTGTTCCTCGACGAGGGCATCCTGGAGTATGATTCGCGGCGAAGGCCGTTCCGCCCTCCTCGGGCGTGTGCACGGAGGTGATCATGGCTGCCCCCACTCCCGTCGTGATCGAAGCGGCTCGAGTTGCCGCACTTGACCGCTACGCCATCCTCGACAGCGAGCCGGAAGAAGCGTTCGACGATCTAGTCACACTTGCGGCGCATATCTGCCAAACGCCGATAGCCATGCTCTCCTTGGTGGACGACCACCGGCAATGGTTCAAATCCAAAGTGGGAGTGCAGGTGCGCGAAACGCCCAAAGACATTTCGATATGCGCGCACGCGATCCAGCAGAAAGACCTCTTCATTGTTCCCGACACGCTTGAAGACGCGCGCTTCCGCGAGAATCCGCTGGTGCTGGGGGAGCCGGGCATCCGTTTTTACGCGGGTGCACCCCTCATCAATGACGATGGATTCGCACTGGGCACACTTTGCGTTGTGGATCGCGAGCCGCGCGTGCTTGACAACGAGCAAAAAGAGGCGCTGGAGGCCCTCAGCCGCCTGGCGCTTCGGCAGATGGAGCTGCGGAAGAATTTGCAGCTCCTGAAAGAGGCGTTGAGTGACCGGACACGCGAAGAACANCGAGAGCAGGAGATCAAGCGGCTGCAGGACAAACTCATTCGCGTGCTGGGACTGAACATCTAGGCGTGGACGCGGCCCGCAGGCAAGAGTGTGAGCGGGGACCCCGGGACGTTTCGGGGTCCCGTGATTTTTTCAGGCGAACTGTTTTCCAAAGTGCGCGTAATCACCTGGCGAGGCGGACGAGCACCACGAGAATCGTGCGAGAGCGAACAGCAGTCCGGCGACGGGGAGAAGTGAAGAACACAACCAGACAGGAGAAGGAGTTGCGCAGTTTCGGGGGGGATTTTACCTGTGGGCAGCAGGTGTGGCGCGAAGGGGAAGGTTCAGGTTTGTAGGCAGGTGAAGCTCCNTGCCGGCACCACAACTGCTGCCCGAGAGTGCTGGCCTTTACACTCAAAAATGGGCCAGTTGACGGTCTAGCCCACGAGCGCGACGATCACGACCACTCTGGCTGATCGTCTGGCCACAGCGGGACCTAGTGTGGCGTAGATAGGGAAAAGAAAGCTGTGATGATAGTCACATATCGTCGTTCAGAGCACACCTTTCTCGCCTACGCCGAAAATGGGTATTCTTACCTCTGGCATGCATCGCTTTCGCTTCCCCAACTCCATGGTTCTTCTGGCACGACTGGGCCTGGTTATTGTACTGATGGCTGGACCAGCTTTCCCGCAGCTTCGCAAAAGCTGTCCGGAGGGAATTACGTTAAGGCTGAATGCTGGCATGGTCAGCCAGGGCTCACTCCTGCTCGCGGAAGTGGCGAGTACAAAGACTCTTCCTTCACTCTCGAGTGAGTGGGACGGACATCCCCTCCCGCTCTGGCGCGAAGGCGAAAAGCCGACGGTGTTGCATGGGCTCATTGGAGTGGACCTGGAAAAACCGCCAGGGCGCTATGAGTGGAAGGTATCCTGGCCGGGAACCGGCGGGGACGAATTGAGCTGCAGCCTTCGCGTGAGCGTGCGGTCAGGAAAATTCCCCACGGAACATCTGAAAGTCGAAGGGCAGTATGTGCAGCCGAATCCGGAGCAGCAAAAACGAGCCGAAGAGGACCAGAAGAAAATGCGCGCGATCTACGACACGCTGACGCCGGAGCGGCTTTGGGACGGCAAATTCCACTTGCCGCTCAAAGACGTGACCACGGGTGGGAATTTCGGGCGCCGGCGCGTTCTGAACGGGGAGGCACGGTCTCCACATGCCGGGGTGGATTTTTCCGCGGCAGCGGGGACGCCGGTTTACGCCTCGCAGGCGGGCAGAGTGGTCCTGGCCGAAGAACTCTATTATTCAGGGAATACCGTGGTCATCGACCACGGCTACGGCATTTATACGTTGTACGCGCATCTTTCGGAGATCGGTGTGCATACCGGGGATAAGGTGGAGGCCGGGGCCGATATCGGCAAAGTGGGTGCCACGGGACGCGTGACCGGGGCGCACCTTCATTGGGGGTTGACGATTCAACATGCGCGAGTGAACGCCATGCAGATCGTGCAGCGGCAGCCCTGATGGACCTCTGACTGGCCTATTTCAAGTAAGTGCGAACAATCTCGATCATATCCTGGGCAGCTTCCGCGGAAGCTTTTGTTTTCCGCGGCATGTGATGGAGGATGTGGTCCTCCATGAGTTCGGCCATGAGGCTGTTGATGGCGCCGCGGGCGGCCGCCAGGCGCTGAAGCAGGTCCGCGCAGTGGGCGTCCTCTTCCAGGGCGCGAAGAACGGACTCCAACTGGCCGATGACTTTCTTGGTGCGATTGACAAGATCGAGATGTTCGCGTGTCAGGTGTGACATTTTTCTTGACTACCCTATGGGGGTATGGTATCAAACGAAAGGCGCGAGTTGCAACGGGAACCACGCCACTCTGGAAAGGTAAAGCATATGGAATTGCAAGCACAAGAGCCTGAGCCTCCGCATCAAGGTTCCAGGGCAGCCCGCCGCGATCCACACTCCTGAGCAGAGTTGCTCCTCTCCGGTCGCGGCGCTGCCCACCGGCCCTCGGGCGATTCCCAGGCCGCACCGGAAAGTAGAAAAGATCATGTTACAAGCGGTTCATGCTGAAAAGGTTTCCCCACGGGCATCCTCATCTGTACTGTCGTTGGATTTGCGTGGAACGTCCGGAAGGCGCGCGTTTGATTGCGATTTGGATAGACAGCGAGATGCGGGCGTTTGAGAGCGAGTTCGAACCTGCGGGGCAAAGGGAGGAGTCTGGCGAGGAGCTCTTGGAAGAACGAGGAGTTTTGACCAGGAATGAAGGGGCGAAGGCGCTGCAAAGAAAAGAGGGGGAATGAACAGAGGTGCATGTGAGATAAGTCACAGAGGGAGGAAAGGAGGATGGCAGAGGATGTTCCTAGTTGCAATTACTTGCAAATGGGGACCGCTCTTCGCAGCTTAAGTAACTCCCACTGCATACCATGGCGAATCTAGCCCAGCACCGAGACTATAAAAAGTGGCTGCGGCCCGTGTGGCTGCTGGCTCTTGGGTGCTCGTCTCTTTGGTTCGGACCGATGGCCGCATTTTCTCAGGCACCTCCGGCTTCAGGGAATGCGGCCTTGCCGCAGCCGGATCCTTCCATTGGACCGCCAGATGACTCCTTGACGACCATGTTCCGGCACGCCGAGTGGGACCATTGGTGGCTCTCCGGACAGGCCAACTTCATTTCACAGTGGCACCCGGATTTTCATTCGCCCTATGAGGGAAAGAACAGCCTGTCGCCGGAAGCGCAGGATGCCACTTCGCGGGTCCTGACCCTGTTTACAGGCTGGAGGCCAAACGATTCGACGGAATTTCTGTGCGACGTGCAGGAAACCGGGGGCCAGGGGCTTGGCAAGGCTTTGGGCGTGGCAGGGTTCTTCAATCTGGATGTGGTGCGCAATCCGACGCTCAGCAAGGCGCCGTACGTGGCGCGTCTGATGTGGCACCAGATTATCCCGCTCAGTGGGAAGAAAGTGGTGGTGGAGCGAAATCCCCTTTCCCTGTTTGGAGAGCTGCCGGAACGGCGGCTGGAAGTGCGTTTCGGCAAGTTCAGCCTAGCGGACTATTTCGACCTGAACCGCTATGGGACAGATACGAATTTCCAGTTCATGAACTGGGTGGTCGATAACAATGGCGCGTATGACTATGCCGCCGATACGCGGGGCTTCACGTACGCGGCGATGTTCGAATACCACGACGGGAACTACGTGGTGCGCTTTGCTGAGGCGCTCATGCCGAAAGTGGCGAACGGCATCCACCTGGACGCCGATGTGGCGCGGGCCCACGCCGAGAACATTGAACTGGAACTGCACGGCCGAGTTATGGGAAAGCAGGAGAGCGTCGTGCGGCTGCTGAGTTACGTCAATCATGCCAATATGGGGGACTACCGCCAGCAAGTGGATAGATGGCTGGCTAATCCCACGACGCCAGCGCCGGAAATTACAGCGCATCCCTTGCAAACGACCATCAAGTACGGCTTCGGCGTCAATCTTGAACAACCGCTAACGGATTGGTTCGGCGTGTTTGGCCGCTGGGGCTGGAACGAAGGCCAGCACGAATCTTACGCCTATACGGAAGCGGATCAGACGTGGCAAATCGGCGTCGGCGGGAACGGGGCGCGATGGGGCCGCCGAGAGGACTGCTTAGGCATGGTCTTTGTGAGCGACGGAATCAGCCACGAGCACGCTCGCTATTTGAGTTACGGAGGGCTGGGTTTCCTGCTGGGAGACGGAAGACTGAATTACGGGCGCGAGAATATTCTGGAAAGCTACTATACGGTGCATGCGTGGAGAGGGATATTTCCGTCATTCGACGTGCAATACGTCGTGAATCCCGGCTATAACCGCGACCGTGGTCCGGTGATTGTACCGTCTTTACGTCTGCATGTGGAATTTTGAGAAATGCAGACAGCATGGGGTTAATGCAAATTGCCAACCTGGGCGGCTTCCGCCTCAGCGATGCGCGCGCGTGTGCTCTTCACAATGCTGGCGAAACGGCGGGTCAATTCGCGGATGCGATCGGGTTTGTGCAACAGCAACGATTCCCGAGGAATCAGTTCCTTGCCCACGCTGAGTGCGGATGCGCCAGCCAGGAGGTAGTGTGCGGCGTTTTGTTGCGTGACGCCTCCGCCGGCAATCAGGGGAATATCAGGAAACGGGCGGCGCAAGGCGCGGATGTAATTATCACTGCCGACGAGGGAGCAGGGAAAAACCTTGATGAAGTCCGAACCGGCTTTCCAGGCGGCCAGGATTTCCGTGGGCGTCAAAGCGCCGGCCATCATAATGATGTTGGGCTTCGTGGCGACCATCTCCACGGTGGGAATATCCAGTGCGGGGCTACCGATGAATTGAGCGCCGGCCTTGATACAAGCGTGAGCCGTGTGGACATCGAGGACGGTGCCCGCACCAATGATCACGTTCGGCACCGTGCGAATGATTTCGCGAATGACATCGAGAGCGCCGGGCACAGTCATGGTGATTTCGATGATGGGAATTCCGCCGTGGGCGACTTCCTGGACGGCGAAGCGCGCATCCTCGGCGGAGGAAGTACGGATGACGGGCACCAGGCCCACTTCTTCGACTCGGGCTCGTAGCTCCTGCTTATTCATGTTGCGAACCGCCTCCGGGTTGCGGAAAAGGCAACGACTGGGTGCATTATAGTGCGTGGGGAGAGAATTTCCAGAGGAGCGAAAAGTGTTCGGCCCATTCGCCGCGGTGATAGACTCAGAACAATAGGCGGAGGGTAACCATGGCAAGAAAAAAGGCAAAACCCAAAAACGCCAGGTCGCGTAGATCCGCGCAGACTCAGAGGAAGTCGGCCGCGAGGGGAAAGGTAGCGAGAAAAAAGAAAACACTGCGGGGCAGGAGGCGACAGCGGCGCGTCCACGGAAGTCCGAGTGCCGGCGTGCTGGTGAGCTACGAACGGCGCGGGTTGGGCGCTCGCTCCGCTGGCCAGGCTGGTGACACACAGGGACTCTCCGCTGCCCCCGAGTTCGATTCAGAAAGCGTGGAAGAATTGATCCAAGAGGGGCAATCGTTCGAGGCGGAAGTGCTGAACGGTATTGAGCAGGCGGCCGACCCGGACGAATCCGAGGTCACCACTCAGGAGGTGCCTGAGGACGACGTTCCTGAGGAATATATGGAAAGGACCTAGCCCTTCTGAAAGCCCCGGGTAAGCCTGTTCCCCAGCTCAAAGGCCGGTGCTCGCGAATGCGACGCAAGACGAGTTCTTCGCAAAACAATTGAGGGGACAGCGGCGAGCTCGCCGTTGAGAGAAGGGAAGGTACTCAGCAAGATGCGCGTTGGACTTATCTCAGATACCCATGGACTTCTGCGGCCGGAAGCGGAACGCGCTCTGGAGGGAGTGAACTTGATTGTGCACGCGGGGGATGTCGGCCATCCGGAGGTGCTGAGCAAACTAAAGCGCATCGCGCCAGTTTTCGCGGTGCGGGGCAACGTGGATCGGGAAACGTGGGCGCAGCAATTGCCGCTGACGACGGTGGTTGAAGCAGGCAGAGCCAGCTCACAACCTGCGGGAGCTGGACCTTCGGCCGGAAGCAGCGAAGTTTAATTTCGTGATTAGTGGGCACACGCACCTGGCGGAGCAATCTGAACGGCAAGGCGTGCTCTATGTGAATCCGGGCAGCGCGGGACCGAGACGATTTCAACTGCCCGTGACGGTGGCGTTGCTCGACGTGGGGAAGAAGCCGTGGAGGGCGGAATTCGTGGAACTTCGAGGAGCGAACTGAATTGCGAGTCGTGAGAGGGCGGAAAAGTGAGCGCAAAAACGCAAAGAAGAGGGGAATTTGGCGCGCAGGGCGCAGAACGATTTGCGGCGATGACCAGCAACAGACGTAGTTTCAATGAGATCAAGGGTCCTCGTGGTGGCTTTCGGCTTGCAGAATAGCCCATGGATGCGCGGCAAGCGCTATCGAATTGTGACCCTGCTCGTGTCCCTTCCCTAAGTGCCCGCGCTCCCCACAGGGGGATAGTATGAGGCCATACCGGGACATTGCGGCCCTGGCCGGGCTGCAAGTTCTTTGTTTTCTGCTGTTGAGCCACCTAGAACCGAGTTTCTTTCTGCTCCACTTTTACCAAACCATAATTTACCTGGCGATTCTCATCATGCTGTTTTACATGGAGGACCGCTGGGCGTATATGATCGGAATGGTCGCGCCTGCTTTTTGGCTAGTAATGACGTTCGCAACGGGACTTCTGAGCGCGGGGGCACGCGAGATCCTATTCATTACCCGGGGCAAAGGGTTGACCAATCCGGTGAGTTTTCTCGCGGCTGTAGCAGCCGTGTTGAGCCTGCTGATGATTGCCGTGTGTGCCCGGCGGTGGGTGAAGGAGTACGCCGGGTTGGGCAAGTGGCTGACGACATTCGCAGTCAGCTTTGGGATTGTGGCCGTCTATTATGGAATACTTGTGGCCTGGTTTTGGCACATGATTCCGTCAGCGGGTTCCGCGAATTAGAAGGAATCTCTGTGGGCGACAGGAACCTGTGTTTCCAGGGCCTTTTATGCACAGGTTACAGACCCACGAGAAGTACTGGCGTACTGGCGCGGAAGGCTGTAAATTAGTACGGCTCAGCTATTGTCCGGCGAGCCGTCAACGGACAGAATCATCCGCAGAGTCAGCCACAGTTGAGAAGTAGCGAGGTGGAGTTGGAAACAGCAGTACTGGTGACTTACTCCGTCGAATTCGCGGACGGTTGGCGGCGGACCGGGCACAACTGAGGAGAAGGTCCTGCATGGGTGTTTTGCACTTTCGCTATCGGGAACGCCGCCGCACGTTGCGGGTCTCCATGGCCCTGCCGGTAATCGTGCACGGACAAAACGAGATGGGCGATAAGTTTTGCGTGCGCGCCATGACCTACTCGGTGAACCAGCAGGGCGGGCTGGTGACCCTGGAAGAGAACGTGGTTCCCGGGCAGTCGCTGCTTATCGTAAACGAAAACACGAGCCGGTCAGCAGAAGCCCGGGTTGCGCACGTCCGGCGTGACCGTGACGGAAAGTTGTACGTGGGACTGGAATTTGTAAACCCAGACGCGAACTTCTGGAAGATGACTTTTCCAACCCCTGGCGCCAGGCCCCTGCGGCGCCCGATTGGCCCCAAGAATTCCGCGTAGGCCTTCGCCTGGTCATTTCCGAATTTTCCTCATGCCTTCGGCTTAGTTTCTCCTTAAACAGAAACCCATAGTTGGAAGAGATTCCTCGAATGCTCAGACCGACGAGACCTGCGGTTTAGCAGCGGCAGAGGCGGGCGGGGTGCAAGAAAAATGGCACCGCAGCAGAAGAGGCTGCGGTGCCGGGGGAATTGGCGAAGCAAGTGTGGCTCAGGAGTGGGCCGCGACGATCTGGATAGCCTCGTTGACTTCGTGAATGGCTCTGTCGATGTGGCCAAAGGCACGCTGCGGGAGGCCCTGGGCGAAGGCATGGCCTGCGCCGAGCCAAAACACGAGAACAAAAACGAGTGCGACTACAGCGAGCCGGGCGATGGACTTTATCGTCATGAGTTCTCCTTGACAGAATTTGAGAATGTGTCGCCTGGCACCGCGACAACGTCGCGAGCCATGCCCTACTTCGGGCACTGGGTGAAATTAACATCCGGGGAGGGGATTCGTTGCTCGGCGTGGTACGGGCATGCGCAAAGGATTTCCTGTCCGGGTGGACAGGAAGTTCGTACATGAACTCAGCCAAGCGAGGAATTCAGCGACGCTTTTTGCGCTTGGCGGGCTTGTGTTCCGTGCGTTTCGGCGTTGTAGCTTTTGTGGCGAGCGACTCGCGGACCGTGCGCGGCAGCTTCGCGGCCACCAGATCGTAAGATTTGCGGAGGAGGGCCTCGACTTCGGACTGGGGAAGCGTTTCGGGCGATTCGATGGCGATCCACTTGGCGCGCGCTAGATAAGGAGCGGGGATGATGCCGGGACGCTCAGTGATCTCGGCAAAGTCTTCGGGGTTGGCTTTGAGCGAAAGCCAGAGGCGCGCGGGCTCGAGCGGAGTGACGGCAAACATTTTGCCGCCAACTTTGAAGAGCAGGTCGTCGCCCCACTGGATCTGCTCAGTGGCGCCGGGAAAGGATAAGCACAATTTGCGAAGTTGGTCGATGTTCATGCGCGTCTCCCCCCTCGTCGTAGTCGTGACCGACCTTCGGGTCGGTTCTTCGCATTAGAATATGCTGGCGAGGGAACGGAGAGGAAGTACCATGAAGAAGTCGAAGAGGATTATGTTGTGCGCGGCCATTGGCGCGGGAATGTTTCTTGGCTTCGGCATGGGCGCCCAAGAACAGGCAGCAAAGCGGGAACCGATGACATTTTCGCTGGAGTGCGCTGGAGGCGATTGCGTGCTGCTGAAGGGCGCGCCACAAACGAGCGGCATGCGCGGCGGGTCAGTGAAATTGAAGCCGGGCGAGAGCGTGGGCTGGCATTCCACGGGCGAGAATGAGGAGGCGCTGACGATTCTGCACGGCGTCGGAACGGCGAAAATCGACGGGCACGCCGATGTGCCGCTGCACGAGAAGATGCTGGCTTACATTCCGCCCGGCACGCGGCACAGCGTGACGAACACGGGAAGCGATGTTTTGGAGTATGTGTGGGTGGTGGCGCCGGTGGGAAGTAGCCGTCCGCGACCACCGCTAGGCTGACAAATGGTCGACTGGATCATCGATCGGATCGTGCATTTCGACTTCGGACGGGACATCGTCAGGAGCGGTCTCGCCCACTTCGGTTTCTACGACAGACGGGGCCGGTATTTCGCGGTTGCTCATGCGAAACACTACATGGGTCTCGTAGGCGAGGACGGTCGCCTCAAGTGGACCGTCGCTGCCGGACCGGTGTTCGCCGACGTGCCGAACATCCCGGCGCCCCTCCAGTTTCCAATGTACGTCGACGTTTTGCCGGACGATGCGCTCGTGGTCTCAAACTTCAAGACCGCCGAGCTCTACCGCATCGACCCGTTCACGATGACGGCCCGGCTGCTCGTTGATGGGCATGCGCTCGGCTTGGCGGACATGGGCAACTGCGTCGTCGATGACGAGGGCTACATCTGGGTGAACGAGGTGACCGGCTGCCGGCTCCGGCGATTCGACTCAACCGGGCACCCCGCCGACGTGCTCGGCGATGGGACTCCGGGGTTTCGATCGGATCCCGTGCCGTTCGGCGAGTGCCGCTTCAGCTGGATCTACGACATACGGCGAGGACCGGATCGCACAATCTATGTGCTGGACAGCCGCAACTTCGCCGTCCGTGTCGTTGACGTGGCCCGGCGGTGCGTCCACACGATCGCGGGTGATGGCCGACCGGGATACGAAGGCGACGGAGGCGACGCGCGGTATGCGCGGTTCGGCGGCAGTCCGGACGCAAAGTTCAACGGTCCAATCTCCCTCTCAGTGGACGAGGAGAGGAACATATATATCGGTGATCGTTTCAACCAAGTCGTTCGCATGATTGACGGCGTAACCGGCGTCATATCTACGATTGCGGGCGGCGAGGGGGCCAACGAGGGGCGGGCGAACGACACGGACGAGCGCGACCCCCTGCGCCTCAACCTGCCGAAGATCGGCAGCATGGATTATTACGATAATCGCCTCTTCGTACCTACGGACCTAACGGCGGACTCGGGCGATCTCGTTGTGCTCCGCAGGCTCTGCCGCAGCGAACCGTAGCCTTCATGGTGGAAAACACGAGGATTATTCCCACCGGCAATTGAAGAATCCCGAAGATGGCAGCGGCCCGCTTCAGAAAGCGGGCCCTACAAGATCGCCACATGTCGCGGATCAGTCTGCGGCGTAGCGGCGGAAGAAGGAGTCGGGCTTCCACCGGGGGCGGGCGGAGGCGTTGGCGGTATCGATCAGGAGGCGGCGAACGATTTCCTCATAGAGGGCGCCGGCCTGGAGATCGACGGGCTGATTCGTATCGTCGGAAGGCGCGTGATAGCGGTTGGTGAGCCAGTCCTTGAAGATTTTTTGTTCGGGAGTGCCGAGTTCGAAGCCCACATCCATCTTGACGGCAGGAATACCCTTCTTGATGAAGCTGTATTGATCGCTGCGGATGAAAGCGTTGCGCAGCGGCTCGGGATCGGGGATGGGTTTGACGCCGAGGGACTGTGCGATGGCCGCAGCGCGTGTGCCGAGATCGGATTCCTCGATGCCTTCGATCTTCAGGATTCTTAGGGGAACGATGGGAAGAAACATGTCCACGTTGACGTCTGCAATGATGGACTTTGCCGGAATGGTGGGGTGAGCGGCGAAATATTTTGAGCCGAGAAGACCTTTTTCCTCACCGGTCACAAGAAGAAACAGCACAGAACGTTTGAGAGCTTCGGGGTGCGCCTTGAAATTGGCAGCCATGTCGAGCACCAGGGCGCTGCCGGAGCCATTGTCCATGGCGCCGTGGTAAATGCGGTCACCGTTGANCCGTTGATGGGCGCTCCGATGCCGAGGTGATCCATGTGCGCGGAGAGGACGACGAATTCCTCTTTGAGGGTGGGATCGGTGCCGGGCAACTTCGCGACCACGTTGGCGGAGGTGACCGGCTTGGCGATGATGGCGGCGGCGGCTTGGAGGGAAGTGTCAAGAGGAAAGTGGGGCATGGGCTTGCGGTCTTTACCGAGAGCAGCGATTTCCGCGAAGGTGTGACCCGAACCAGCAAAAAGCAGTTCGGCGGCGGCGGGATTGAACGTGATGGCGAGGTCCAGACCCTGGGTTTCATTGAATTCGGGGTCCGCAAGATCCATGGAAGGGAGATTGCGGTTCACGGAGATGCGCGACCAGGGAATGTCCATGGAGGCGGGATTGGGGATGGCGATGTAGCCGATGGCTCCGGCTTCATGAAGAGCTTTCCAGCGTTGGCCGAGCGATTGGTAATGCGAGGCGAGCGCAGTGGGAATGTCGGCAGGAGAACCCGCGAGATACACAACGATTTTGCCGTTGAGGTCCAGGCCGCCCAATTCGTCGAGATTTTTCTCGGGGATTTGCAGGCCATAACCAACAAAGACAAGAGAAGCGGTGACGCCTGCGGAGGCGTGCGTCCCACGCGTGCTGATGAATGCTTCGTCGGCGAAGGAGAGATGACGGTGTTGCCCTTTGCTGATGAGGGTGAGAGCGGACTTGGGCTCGTCCACACGATATTGCGTGAAACGGACGGGCTGATAAAAGCCTTTGGAGCCGGCTGGCTCAAGGCCGGCTTTTTCGAATTGCTCAACCGCGTAGGCCTGCGCTTTCTTGAGACCCTCGCTGCCGGTGTCCCGGCCTTCGAGCGAGTCGTCGGCGAGGAACTTGACGTGTGCCCACCAGGAATTGCCATCGAAATGAAGAGTGGCCGTTGGTTGGGCGGCAACAGAAGCGAAAAAGGATAGAAGCACAACGAACGAGCAAAAAACCTTGCGCATGCAGGGGCCTCCGAACCGAAGTGAGAGAATAGCAAGGCTGGAAGCAGGAGTCACGGCGCGGGGCATTTGGATGAGGCAGGAGGTTGAGATCCTTCGCTTCGCTCAGGATGACAGACATTTGTAACGGCCACGCCAGGCTAGTCCCAGGTCGAAATGTGAAGTCCGATTGTCGGGCACTTTGCCAAATTCAAAAGCCGCAGGGCTCGAAGACTCGCCCTGCGCTACATGCCTCTGTCATAGGGAAGGCTTTTGTTGGCCCAATCAACCTCGAAGCTGGTGGGCAGAATGAGAATCCGTAGTTTGGTGAAACCCATGTCGCGAAGAACGGTGAAGGCGGGGCGGACGTTGGGACAATGGTCCATGGGGCAGCATCCACAGTAGATGACGAGATTGGTAGAACGAGGGAGGGAGGCGGCCCACGCTTTGATTTGCGCGAGACCCTCGGCGGTGCCGCCGCTGCCGTGGAATTGCGCACCCTTGATGTGGCCGGCGGTGAAGAGGCGCTGGTAGCCGACGAAGAGCACTGTGGGCGCCATCTTGGGATTAGAGAGTTCCTTGTTCAGCTCGGCAGGCTGGACGGTCTGGGAATCGGTCCAGGGGTTGGGAGAATTCTGGGCCCAAGCGGCGAAGGCGAAGAGGAAAATGGCGGCCAGGGAGAGAAGACGCGACACAAGACGAATTGGCATAAGACCTCCGAAAAAAGAAATATCAGAAGTCTAACGCAGAAGAAAAGAGGAAGGAGACTACCTCTTCTGCTCCGCGCGCGTGCGGAGCAGCTTGGCGGCCGTGGTGCGCAACGTGTCTGGAACATTCTTGTTCATGGAGAGCTTTTTCAGATCCGCGGGATTGAGAAGCGGAAGCATGTGGAGGCTGACATCGAGTGGGGTTTTGGGATTATTCATGAGATTGCGGACGACGACGTAATTTTTGCGGAAATTGCGATTGCCAGCGATGAGCCGCAGAATTTCGTCCGTGAGGTTGGCCATACTGGCAAAGGCCTCGACCTCCTGATCGGTGAGGCGGGGAGATTGCAGGACAGCGCGCTGGACCACCTTGCTGCCATCGCGGATGAGAGTACGCCGGGCATCGGAGCCGCCTTTGATGGCGAATTGGACGCGCTGCGACACGGTCATACGGGCGATCTGCTGGAGCAGGGTTTGGCGACGACCAGGGTCGGGCTCGGCCTCGGCGGCAGCATCGGCCAGGGTCTTGTCATCGCCAGGGACGGCGGAGCTGCGCAGTTCGCGAAGAGTGTTTTTCTGGTCCGCGGTCAGAGCGGTGGAATGATCGAGCGCGGCGGCGAGAGCGGGGGAGGCGGAGACGCGATCCAGTTCCTCGAGAAGAAACTGGCCTTGCGCGGGAGAAAGGTGCGGGACCAGCGGAACGAGGTGGACACCGGGACAGTTGCGGTTGGCCAGCATGGCTTCAATGACGGCCGCATGCTGGGCAAGATTTTTCCCCGCGTACCCAAAGAGGGCAGG
>OCOJ01021034.1_pt4 | contig 26934 bp, 20 predicted proteins | sample 1539251 | NCBI WGS metagenome assembly OCOJ01 (sample SAMN01911457, study PRJEB22624) | soil metagenome | biome: Soil | place: Malaysia | collected 2012-04-30 | depth RA_metagenome m
TCCGTCAACGGAGGCGCCTTCGCCGCCGCGACGCAGTGCACCACCGCTGGCGGAAGCGGGGCGAGCGCGGGAGCTCTCGAGACGTGCTCGATCTCGAGCGGGGTCCTGGCCGCGGGCAGCAGCTACGCGTTTGAGCTCAAAGTGACCGATGGCGCGTCGACCCCTGAGACGCAGACCTCCCTTTCCTCGTCGACCGTGACGGTGAAATCGGCGCTGACGGCCCCGGCCGCTCCGACGGTCACCGCGACGAAACTGGATGTCGACCAGCCGATGTCGGTGACAGGAACGATTCCCTCGAGCGGGACATCCCCCTACTCTTGGCAGTGGCTTGTTTCTGAGAACGGAGGGTCGTACGCGTCCGCGACGCAGTGTGCGACCCCGGGCGGAAGCGGGGCGACGGGCGGTACGCTCGAGACGTGCACCGTGTCGGCGGGCACACTCACCGTGGGGAGCACCTACCTCTTCAAGCTCCAGGTGACGGACAGTGCCACGGTTCCCGAGTCGCAGACCTCGGTGGCCTCATCGATGGTCTCGGTGACCAGCGCGTTGACCGCCGCGGCCGCGCCCACTATCAGCGCGGGATCGCTCGATTCCGACCAGATCCTCACGGTCCAGGGAACGGTTCCCTCCACCGGAACCCCGTCCTATTCCTGGCAGTGGCTTGTCTCGGTGAACGGAGGCGCATTTGGGAGCACAACGCAGTGCGCGGCGAACAGCGGCTCCGGTGCGGCTGGGGGGGCAACAGAGACCTGCGTCGTGCCGGGAGGGACGCTCACACCCGGCGACACCTACACGTTCCGCCTCCAAGTGTGGGACCAGGCGACCGCCCCCGAGACCAGCATCTCCCCTTCCTCGTCCTCCGTGACGGTGCACTCGGTTCTTACCGCTCCGTCGGCGCCGACACCGAGCGTGACCACGCTCGACGCCGACCAGCCCCTCACGGTCACGGGAACCATCCCCTCCTCCGGGACGGCAACCTACTCCTGGCAGTGGTTGGTGTCCGTGAACGGCGGTGGCTTCGCCGCCGCGACGGTCTGTGCGGTCTCCAGCGGAAGTGGGGCAGGCTCGGCTGCCGTCGAAACGTGTTCCGTTCCGGGAAACACTCTCAGCGCCAGCACGACCTACGCCTTCGAGCTTCAGGTCACGGACTCGGCCACGGTCCGAGAGAGCGCCACGTCGTCGTCGTCCGCGACGGTCACGACGAGCTCTCGGTTGACGGCTGGCACACCGGTTCCCGGGGCGTCCACGATCGACAACGGTCAGACGATCACGTTGAGCGCGAGCCCCTCGGGAGGCTCGGGCGGGTACACCTACCAATGGTACGTCGGGAGCTCCGGGCCAGGCTGTCTCTCGCTCGGAACCCCAATCCCCGGAGCGGTCTTTTCGACGTACCTCGCCTCCCCCAACGTTACGACGTTCTACTGCTACGAGGTGAACGACTCCAACTACGCATCGGCGAACTCCTCGGTCGGTCAGGTCACGGTGAACTCGGCGCTGACCGCGCCGCCCGCGCCGTCCGTGACCGCCACGGCGCTCGACGCGGACCAGCCCGCCTCCCTCTCCTCGACGATTCCGTCCTCCGGCACGGCCACGTATTCGTGGCAATGGTTCGTCCAGGTGAACGGTGCCGGTGGGTATCTCGCCACCACCCAGTGTTCCCTGAACGGCGGCTCGGGCGCGAGCGCCGGAGCCGTCGAAACGTGCTCCATCGCGGGCGGGACTTTGGCGGGGGGCAATTCCTACACCTTCGAGCTACAAGTCCGTGATAGCGCCGCGTCTCCCGAGACCGCGACCTCGGCCGCTTCCGTTTCGGTGGTCGTGAGCCCGCCGCTCGGCGCCCCGGCAGGTCCGACCACCACCGCCACCTCCCTCGACTCGAACCAGGCCCTGACGGTGACGGGGACCATCCCGTCGACGGGGACATCGACGTACTCTTGGCAATGGCTCGTCTCGGTGAACGGCGGACCCTACGGGACGTCGACCTTCTGCGCCCTCGACTCGGGGGCGGGAGCGAGTGGCGGGGCGGCCGAGCAATGCGCCATCGCGCCCGGGACTCTGGTCGTCGGGGACACCTACCTGTTCGAGCTTCGCGTCACGGACAGCGCGAACACGCCCGAGACAGCGACCTCGTCGGCTTCCCCGAGCGTCACGGTGGCGACCCCACTGTCGCCGCCCGCGGCCCCGACCGTGAGCGCAACCGCGCTCGACGCGGACCAGAGCTTGACCGCTACCGGGACGGTCCCCACGAGCGGGACCTCGAGCTACTCGTGGAGCTGGATGGTGTCGGTGAACGGAGCGGCGGTGTCCGCGGCGACCGAGTGTGCGATCAATGGCGGGAGCGGTGCCGGCGCCGGAGCGACCGAGACCTGTGCCGTCGCGGCGGGCACGCTCTCTGCCGGGTCGACCTACGCATTCTCCCTGAAGGTCATCGACAGTGCGTCGTCTCCCGAGGCTCAGACCTCCTCCCCGTCCGCGACCGTAACGGTGAGCTCGGCGCTCACTGCCCCCAATGCGCCGAGCGTGAGCGCGACCGCCCTCGACTGGGACCAGACGGTGACCGTACGCGGAACGATCCCCTCGACGGGGACCGCCGGCTACGACTGGCACTGGCTCGTCTCGGTGAACGGGGCCGCGTTCGCCGTGACGACCCAGTGCGCCGTGAACGGCGGCGTCGGAGCGAGCGGAGGGACTCCCGAAGTCTGCTCGATTGTGGGAGGAACGCTCGCCGTGGGCGACACCTACGTCTTCCGGTTGTTCGTCCGCGACAGCGCAGCGTCCCCCGAAAGCCAGGTTTCGGGACCGTCCGCGCCGGTCCAAGTCGCTTCGGTCCTCGCCGCGCCTCCGAGCCCGACCGTCAGCGCGACCGCGCTCGACTCGGACCAGGCCCTCACCGTCCAGTCGACGATTCCCACCGCCGGCACCGGGCCGTTCCGCTGGCAGTGGGTGGTCTCCCAGGGCAGCGCGGGGTTCGTCCCGTCGACGGTATGTGTCATCAATAACGGAACCGGCGCGGCGGCGGCCACCATCGAGACCTGCTCGGTGCCCGCGGATACGCTCTCCTCCGGCACGTCCTACGTGTTCAAGCTGTGGGTCTGGGACAGCGCCTCCTCTCCTGAGAGCCTTGCCTCACCCCCCTCTCCGGCCGTGGGAGTGAGCGCGGCGCTCACGGCTCCCGCATCGCCCCTTACGAGCGCCACCCTGCTGGACGCGGACCAGGCTCTCACGGTCTCCGGCACGCTCCCGTCGACGGGAACGGCGACGTACTCCTGGCAGTGGCTCCTCTCGGTGAACGGCGCCACGTTCGCCACCGCCTCGGTCTGCGGGACGAACAGCGGCACGGCGGCGAGCGGGGGCGCGACGGAGAAGTGCTCGATCGCGGTGGGAGCGCTGACCGCGGGCGATTCCTACGCCTTCGAGCTCCGCGTGAACGATAGCTCGGGAGCCGGGGCCGAATCGCAGACCTCCAGCGCCTCGGCGACGATCCGGGTAAGCTCTTCTCTCTCCGCTCCCGCCGCGCCGACCCCGAGCTCCGCCTCCCTCGGAACCAGCGGCTCGTTGACGGTCACGGACACGCTCCCGTCGTCGGGTAGCTCCCCCTACTCCTGGCAGTGGCTCGTCTCGGAGAACGGCAGTTCGTTCGCCCCCGCCACCCCGTGCGGTTCCTCCGCGAGCGGGAGCGGCGCGACCGCCGGCTCGAAGGTCACGTGCTCGATCTCGGGCAGCTCGCTCACCGGCGGTGCGACCTACCGGTTCGCGATCGCCGTTCGCGATGGCGCCACGGTGGCCGAGAGCGCCACTTCGCTCGGGTCGACTGCGGTCTTCATCGTGCAACCGGCGATCGCGCCCGTGGCGAGCCAGGGGCCGGTCGGCGCGATGGAGTCTCTCACGGGCGACGGGTTCAGCCCCTCCGCCGGAGTCCGCGTGACGTTCAACGCCGTCGCCATGACTCCGGTCGCGTGCACGGTCGGGACGTTCAACGGCACCCTGATCACGACCGACGCGACTGGCCGATTCTCCTGTTCGTTCCGCGTCCCCGCCGAGACCGCCGGCAGTTACCCTCTCGTCGGCGAGGACGTTGCGACGAACAGCCCCACCTCCGCGACCCAGTTCCTCGTCACGGTTCCGACGATCTCGGTGAACCCTCCCACGGGAACGACCGGGGGGCAAGTGACGGTCACCGGGACAGGGTTCTCGGTCTCGACCAACCTCGCCTCCCTGGTCTTCGAGTCGGTGACGATCTCGAGCTGTACCGCGGGCTCGTTGACGACGAGCGCGACCGGCTCGTTCAGCTGCACGTTCGTGGTGCCCGGCGGAACCGTCGGAACGACGATCGTGGCGACCGACGCGGGTGGTCAGGCCTCGACCACCACCTTCCAGACGGTCGCGCCCTCCTCGTCGTCCGGGTTCCCGTTCCTCTGGGTCGCTGTCGCGGCCGCCGCGGCGGCGGTGCTTTTGCTCGCGGTCCTCGTCCTGCGCCGTCGCCGGCTCGCGGAGCGATCTCGACGGCCCACTGCTCCGGAACCCGAGGGGCCGGCCCCCGGGTTCGACGCGGGACCCACGGTCGGCCCCGCCCCGACCCCGGCGCCTTCCCCGGCCCTCGTGCCTTCGGCGGAGCCGTTCCCCGCGCCGGTAGTAATCCCCGCCGCCGCCGCGGAGCCTCCGGCGGTGCCACGACGACCGGGGTTCGAGCGCCGCATTCCCGGTCGGAGAGCGGAGTACCCCCCCGAGCCGATGCTGGTCGTCACGCCGTCGCGAGGGAGCGCCCCGACTCGTCCGACAGCCGAACCCCGTCCGGCCGTGCAAGCCGCGGCTCCCCCCGTTGTCCCGGCGACGCCCCGGCGGGCGAAGCCGGAGCCCGCCCCTACGACCCCTTCGAAGAGCGTGGAGCAATCGCTCGGCGACCTGGCGGCGGCGTTTGCGGCCGCCCCGCCGATGGACTCCTCGCTTCCGCTCGACCGGCCGGCGAAGTCCGCGGTTCGACCGACGGGAGAGCCAACCGCGGCGGCCAATGGGTCGTGGAGGGAGGTCGACATGGTCCTCGCCGACCTCGAGTCGATCAGCAAGCAGATCCTGGGCCGCCCCCCGAAGAAGGCGGACGAGGCCGAGGAGAAGAAGGACTCCGAAAACCCCTCGTGACCCGGCCGCGGAGCGGACGAATACGGAGTTCCCGTAGGACGGGCTCTTAACCCCTTTCGCGGATGGAGAGGCCCGGTGGTCCCATGGTCGTGCACACCATCGTTCACTTTGAGATTCCGGCGGACGACGCCGACCGGCTCGCCGGGTTCTACGGAACCGTCTTCGGCTGGAAGTTCGAGAAGGTCCCGATGCCAGAGATGGATTACTGGTTGATCCGCACCGGTCCCCGCGGGAAGAGCGTCGGAGGGGGGATGTTCCGGCGGTCCGGGCCGGACGACCGCCCACGAAACTTCATCCTCGTCACGAAGATCGACGAGGCGATCCGGTCGTTCACGGAGGCCGGAGGGACCGAGGTGGTCGGCAAGGCGGAGGTCCCCGGCATGGGGTGGAGCTTCATCGGTGCCGACCCGGAGGGGAACCACATCGCACTGTGGGAGCCCGCGATGCCGGCCCGCTCTCCGACGCGTCGCCGGACGCCCCGCCGGCGGGCACGGGCTCGGAAGTAGTCGCCTCGTTCTGCCTCAGAGCTTGGAAGCGAGCCAGCTCTGGGCCCGGGGCACGCCGTCGACCAGGACCGTGACGTGACCCTGGGTCGGCTCGATGTGCGCCTCCGCGTTCGGGATGCGGGCCGCGAGCCACTTCCCGTGTGAGACCGGGACGAATCGGTCCTCACCCCCGTGCCAGACCTGGACCGGCACGCGGATGTCGCCGGGCGAAAACCCCCACGGAAGAACGTACGAGAGGTTGTCGTCGACCATCCCTTCGGCCCCGGGTCGAAGACCTTCCTTGAGCTGACGCACTAGAAACTCCGCGAGCTCGGCGGTGAACGCCTTCCGGTCGACCGGCGAGAGTAGGGAGGCCCAGCCGTTCCGCAGCTCCTCGGGGCTCCAGGCGAGAAGGGCCCTTCGGTCCTCCTGCGACTTCTTCTCCCAGGCCGGCTGGTCCCGGAGCATGAGTTGGAAGTCCTCGACGTTCAGCTCTCCCATGCCAGCGAGCCAGTCCAATCCCTCCGCGGGGTACGGTGCCACTCCCGAGAGGCAGGCGGCGCCCGCCACCCTCTCTCCGAGGATCGCCGCGCACGCGAGCGCAGGGGCTCCTCCTCCCGAGTGGCCCCATACGCCGAAGCGCCCGACTCCGAGCGCGTCGGCGATCGCGCCCACGTCGGCGGCGACGTCCGCTACCTGTCGTCCCGGCAAGGACGTCGAGCCACCGTATCCCGGGCGGTCGTAGGAGATCAACCGGATCCCGTTCGCTCGAGCGTGCGCAACGAAGAGGGGCGGGAGAAGCCGGGACCCCGGGGTCCCATGAAGGGCGAAGATTGGCCGGCCGTTCGCGTCTCCGTCCTCGAGCGCCCGGAGGGTCCGGCCTCCCCGGACGCGAACGGTGTGCTCGAACAATGGACCCCCGCGCGTCGCGGGACCTTCCCGAGCCATCTAATGATTTCGACCGCAGCGGGGGCGATGTCCTCCGGCGCCCGAGGGCTCGCCCGGCGAACGGGCGTCGATCAACCGGGAACCCCGTGAACGAATGTGTAGCTCGCGGATTCGAGCTTCTTCAAGGCGCGCCACCGAAGGCGAAGTAGGTGCGAGTCGAACAGGAGCTTCTCGATCGGGTCCCAGAGGAGGACCCACACAACCACCACGAAGATCACATAGAGGAGTGCGAGGAGCCCCTCGGGCAGCTCTCCGGCCAGGAGCCCGGAGTTGGCGATCAGGGCGAACAACCCGGCCAGGATCACGAGCGGCAAGGCATAGCGGAGCGACTCCGCTCCCTCCGTGCGGTTGACCCGGATTTCGAGGCCGACGAGCTCCGCTTCGTTCGCAAAGAACCGCCCCAGCTGGGCCCGCGCGTTCGCCTCCCGCTCCGGTGGGGAGGTGGGATCGTCGGTCGCGACGACGACAGTCACGTTCGGTTCTCGGCGCTGTTCTCGGACCGAGTCGACGAGGAACTCCGCGATGGACGAGTTCACCATGGGGCCCTGGTGAGGGTACTGTAACGGAGCCTCCGGCTCGAACAGCGAGCCCAGGGTACGAACCCGCACCTCGACGGTACCCGGGGTCCTCGTGAGGGGCACAAGAGGTTCGAGCGTGGTCGAACTCACACCGAAGAGCAGGCGGGGGGGCGATTATACGCTCGCCGTTCGCCACCGCTCCGGGCTCCCGTCCGCACCTGCGCGGGCCACCGCGCCGTCCCCCGGAGCTCGTTCGAAGAGGCGGCGAGAGGGACTCAAGGCGGTCATGGTTCACGGCGAGCCCCGGTCGTCAACTTCGTTTGACAGGGAGGCTTTCCACGCATCCCGGTTGAAATGGCCGTTCTCGGGTAACTCTAAGGTGGGGACCCCCATGGTGGTACGGATGGCGCGAACGAGGGAGATCGCGACCCCCCGAAACGGCCGAGCCACGCCCGAGCGTGGGGGGACCCCCGCCGGACTCCTCCGGGCCCGGGTCGAAGGTGTACCATGATGCTGATGGTGAGCGTCCAGAACCTCGAGGAAGCGCGAGAGGCCGTCGCGGGTGGAGCCGACATCGTCGACGTGAAGAATCTTCGCGAGATGATGGTCGGGTCGAACTTCCCGCCGGTCGTACGGGAGGTCCGAGACGCGTTCCCGAAGCACATCCACGTGAGCGTCACGCTCGGCGTGGTTCCGAACCAGGCCGGGACGGTCGCGATGGCGGTCTACGGCGCGGGCGCCCTGGGTGCGACCTCCGTGAAGGTCGGGTTCGTGAACAGCGATTACGAGACCGCTCTCCGCATCCTGAAGGAAAGCCGACGGGCGCTCGATGGGTTCGACACGAAGCTCATCGCCGCGACGTTCGCGGACAGCGACCTCTACCAGGGGATCGACCCCAAGCTCGTCGTGAAGCTCGGGAAGGAGAGCAAGAGCGACGGGATCCTGATCGACACCCTCGTGAAGGATGGCCGGAACCTGTTCGACTTCATCGGGGAGAAGACGCTCAAGGAGCTGGTCCTGGAAGCGAAGGAAGCCGGGATGAGCACGGCCCTGTCGGGGGCCCTCAAGGTTGCGAACCTCCACACGCTCGTCCGGATCAACCCCGATATCGTCGGCGTGCGGGGTGCGGTGTGCACGCGCGGAGACCGGGAGAAGGGCGCGGTCGACTCCGTCGCGGTTGCTTCGCTGCGCGGCGAGCTGCGTCAGCGCCTCACCGGTGCGGTCGACGTGTTCGCCGGGGTCGATTCCCCCGTCCTCCGGGTTCCCTCGTGACGGTCCCTCCGACTCCCTCCCTGACGGTCGATGGCACCCTTCTGACCTGCAAGGGGGCCATCGCGAAGTTGGAGACGGAGTTCTCCCATCTCCCCTCGGGCACGGTCGCCCGGGTGCTGGTGAACGACGTGCCCAGCCGGATCGACGTGCGCGCGTGGGCCGACCGAAGAGGCCACGGCGTTCTCGCCGACGCTCGTCAGGGGGAGGTCTTCGAGCTCCTCATCTCGAAAGGGGGTCCGATGTCCGGCGCCGCCCTCGCGGCCGCATCGGCCGAGCCGGGGTGACGGTTCGGGTCGGGAACGAGGAGAGGCGAGAGGTCTATGCAGTACGGGCGCTCGGATGCGAAGGCGTGGGCACGAGAGAAGCTGGTGGGCCAGTGGACGACGATGATGACGCCGTTCACGGCGCGCGATGAGCTCGACGAAAAGGGGCTCGCCACGAACATCGAGCACGTCCTCGCACTCGGGACACGGGGACTCGGCTTCTCGTGGAACATGGGGGAGTTCTGGAGCCTCACTCGGGAGGAGAGGTACCGACTGATGGAGCTCGTGCCGGGGCTCGTGCGAGGTCGCGCGCTCACGGCGTTCCAAGTGACCGACACGTGCCTGCAGGATGTGGTCGCGATGGCGCGGCGAGCGCAGGAGCTCGGGTTCGACCTCGCGATCCTGGCCGCCCCGTACATCGTTACGAAGACCGAGGACCAGGTCGTCGACTGGGTGAGCCGGGTCGCCGAGCAGGTCGACATCGGCATTGCGTTCTACAACTCCCCCCAGTTCGGGATCGTGCTCGGAGCGAAAGCGCTCTCGCGCATGGCCGACCTCCCGACCCTCGTCGCGATCAAGGAAGCGAGCTTCAACCTCCAGATTTCTCTGGACACTCACCTCGAAGCCGGGTCGAAGGCCGTCGTCAGCATGCCGGACGAGGAGATCTTCTTCGTCGGACGCCCGTACGGGATCCACCAGCAAGTGATGTTCGCGAATACGAGCGACTGGAGGTTCGACCGTCCCGGCGCGAACCATTACGTCCGGTTCATCGACCTCGCGACCCGGGGGAACTGGGACGAGGCGCTTTCACTCTACGAGACGATCCGGCCGATCAAGATGGTCTCCCGGAAGTGGTGGAGCCGGCTCGTGGCGCGGACCGGGGGCTCGCTCCCCGTCCAGATGGTCAAGTTCTGGGGGGAGTTGATGGGCATGGCCGGCGGGCCGGTCCGGCCCCCGGTGCTGCCTCTCACCCCGGGCGAGCGCGACGAGTTGCGCCGCGACTTGGTTCAACTCGGGCTCACCACGCCGGCCTAGGGACGAGGGCGCTCGCGCTCGGTGGATCGTTTCGGCGCCCGGCTCATCTTCCCTTCACCTAACTCGTAAGTAGGCCGGTCGGCTCGTTCACGCCGAGGGACAATGACCTCCGTGCGGGACGCCCTGGACCTCGTCGAACGCGGCGATCTCGAGCCCCTTCGCCGCGACCGGATCGAGGTGCCGGAACGGTTCAACTGGGCGCGAGAAGTGTTCGAGGGAAGGAACGTCCTGCGTTCTCCGGACCGCCCCGCCCTCATCTGGGCCGACGACCGGGACCACGAGCTCCGTCTCTCGTACCGCGAGTTCGCGGAGTCCGGAAACCGTCTTTTGAACCTGCTTCGTCGCTTGGGCCTCAAGGAAAAGCAACCGCTGTTCGTGATGCTGCCGGTCTATCCGGAGGTCTGGCTCAGCTACTATGCCGCCATCAAGGGAGGGTTCGTCCTGGTCCCTGCGGCGACGATCCTGTCTCCCACGGACATCGAGTACCGGTTCCGCCAGCTCCGACCGGGCGCGGTCCTCGCCGACCCGGTGAGCGCGAAGAAGATCGACTGGGTTGAGCTCTCCACGGGACAGCCGATTCCGATCAAGCTCATCACCGGGGGCGTTCGGCCCGGGTGGACCTCCGTGGACGAGAGCCGGCAAGAGCCGACGGAGGCGGCCGCGGCGGAGACCCGCTCCAGCGACCCGCTCTTCCTCTTCTTCACGTCCGGGACGACCGGACTCCCCAAGATCGTCACGCACACGCACACGAGCTATCCCGTCGGTCACCTCGCGACCTCCGCCTGGATCGGAGTGCGGCCGGGAGACGTCCATTGCAACATCAGTCAGGCCGGCTGGGCGAAGTTCGCCTGGAGCTCGTTCTTCGCTCCGTTCAATGTCGGAGCTTCGACGTTCTCCTTCTACTATTCCGGTCGGTTCGACCCGCGTCGCCAACTGCAGGAACTGCAGGACCACAGCGTCACGACGTTCTGCGCCCCACCCACTGTCTGGCGGATGTTCATCCTGGAGGACCTCTCGAGGTACCGGTTCCACTTCCGGGAATGTGTCAGCGCGGGCGAACCGTTGAACCCCGAGGTCATTGATGCTTGGCGGAAGGGGACGGGAGTGACCCTGCGCGACGGCTACGGCCAGACGGAGTCGACGCTGATGATCGCCAACATGCCGGGGCAGGAGATCAAGGCCGGCTCGGTGGGGTGGCCCTCGTTCCTCTACGACGTGCGGGTCGTAGACGAGCACGGAGCGGAGGCGAAGACCGGGAAGGAGGGGAACATCGCGGTCTACCTCCCCTCGCATCCTCTCGGGCTGTTCGCGGGGTACCTCGGGGCTTCCCCCGAGGTCACCGCGAAGGCATTCCGGGGAGACTGGTACTTCACCGGCGACCGCGCCTATCGGGATGCGGACGGACGATTCTGGTTCGTCGGCCGCGCCGACGACGTCATCAAATCCTCGGACTACCGCATCGGACCGTTCGAGGTCGAGAGCGTGCTCGCGGAGCATCCGGCGGTCGCCGAAGCGGCCGTCATCGGGAGCCCCGACCCAATTCGCGGCGCCCTCGTCAAGGGGTTCATCATCCTGAAGCCGGGCCAGACCCCAACCCCCGAGCTCGCCCAGGACATCTTCCTCTTCTGCCGGACCCGCCTCGCGCACTACAAGATCCCAAGGATCGTTGAGTTCACGAGCGAGCTTCCGAAGACGATCAGCGGCAAGATCCGCCGGACCGAGCTACGCTCGACCGAGGCGGAGACCCGGAAGCACAAGGAGCACCGGCCCCTCGAGTACCTGTACGCCGAGGTCGTGAAGGCCGACGAGTCGCGGCCGACCGGCGCGGCCACCGCGCACTAGCCGGGCCCCACCGGTACCGCCGCTTCGTGCCCCCGAAACCGAGCGGGAATGTCACCGTGAGAAGATGAGGTCCGGCCGTTCCCGGGACCCCACCGCCCATCGTTCGTCGTATCATGGCCGACGGATTTGCCCGCCTCTCCCCGATGACCCATCGCATCGCAGGGTCTGAAGTTCCGGCACGAGAGTGGCGCCGCGGTCCCGTGGGTCGGGACCAGCTTTCTTATCCCGGGACGCGGCGTCGCGAGGGCGACCAGCGATGACCACACCGAGCCCGTACTATCAGCCCCCGGGAATGGCCTATCGCTCCCCACCGCCACGAACCCGCTGGGTCCCGATCGTCATCGGTCTCCTGTTCGCGGTGGTCGCGGTCGTGATCCTCCTGATCCTGTTCTTCCCGACCGCCTTTGGGTTCTCGGCCCCGAGCGGACCGTACCGGTACGGTCTGGGGGGAGTCTTCGTGCTCTTCTTCGTCGTAATCGTGCTGTTCTTCATCGTCCGGGTCGCGTTCTGGAGCATGCGGGCGAGTCGCTACTCGCCGCGGTCGAGGGGCGGGGGCCCGGCCGCCTACGCCGGCCCGAACCGACCCGCGATGATCGCCCGCATGCGTTACGCGCGGGGGGAGATCACGCGCGAGCAGTACGAGCAGATCCTCCAGGACCTGCGGCGTCCGCCCGGCACCCCGTAGCGAGAGGAAGTGGGGCCCGCGTTCCCGCCGACCTCGACCGTTTCTGCTAGCCCATGAACGGCCGGCGCCAGTCGTCCGGGAGGACTTCGGTCTCCTTGATGTTCCTCGGGGAGAGCCAGCGAAGCACGTTCAGGATCGAGCCGGCCTTGTCGTTCGTACCCGAGCGTCGAGCGCCTCCGAACGGCTGGCGGGCGACGATCGCCCCGGTCGGCTTGTCGTTGATGTAGAAGTTCCCGGCGCTCCAGCGAAGCCTCGCTTCCGCGAGCGTCGTCGCGTAGACGTCCCGGGAGAAGACGGCGCCCGTGAGGCCGTAGGGCGAGGTCGCGTCGCATAGCTCGAGGGTCTCCCCGTACTTCGAGTCCGGATAGACGTAGACCGTCAACACCGGGCCGAAGATCTCCTCGGAGATCAGCTTCCCCTGGGGGTCGTTCGTCCGGATCACGGTCGGGCGGACGAACCATCCCTTCGAGCCATCGTATTCCCCGCCGACCACGAACGTGTATTCTTCGGGGTGGCCCTTCGCGTACTCGAGGTAGCGGACGACGTTGTCGAACGCCGGCTGGTCGATGATGGCCCCCATCAGGCTCTCGAGGCCGTCGATGCGTCCCATCGGCACCTTCGGGACCTCCTCCTTGAGGAGCCGCTCGACCTGGGGCCACTTGCTCTCAGGAATGTAGGCCCGCGAGCAGGCCGAGCACTTCTGGCCCTGGTACTCGAACGCTCCGCGGATGAGGTTCACGACCGTCGCGCGAACGTCCGCGCTGGAGTGCATGAAAATGAAGTCCTTGCCTCCCGTCTCGCCCACGATCCGCGGGAAGTTGCGGTACTTCTCGAGGTTGCTCCCGACCCGCTTCCAGATCTGCACCAGGGTGTCGTAGCTCCCCGTAAAGTGGACCCCGGCGAGCGCGGGATGGTCGAGCAGCGCCGGCGCTTCCTTGCTCGGGAACGGGACGAAGTTGATGACGCCCGGGGGCAGGCCAGCTTCCAGCAGGACCTTGTAGATCTCGTAATTCGAAAAGATCACCGACCGCGCCGGCTTCCAGAGGGCGACGTTCCCGACCATCGCGGGGGCGGTCGGGAGGTTCCCGGCGATCGAATAGAAGTTGAACGGCGGGATCGCAAGGACGAACCCCTCGAGGGGTCGCCAATCGAATCGGTTGGTTTCGCCGGGATACTGCCCGGGCTGCATCTCGTAGATCTGTCGCGTGAAGTAGGCATTGAAGTTCCAGAAGTCGACGAGCTCGGCCAGGTCGATCTCGGCCTCGTACGGGTTCTTCGAGTGATTCAGCATGATCGCGGCGATGTTCCGAGTGCGCCGGGGCCCGGCCAGGATCGCCGCGGCCTTCTGAAAGACGGCGATGCGATGGTACCAGTCCATCGCCGCCCACGTGTGGTGCGCCGCGAGGGCGCTCTCGACCGCACGCTCGAGCTCGGACTTGCCGGCGACGTGCGCTCGAGCGAGGAGGACGCTATGGTCGTCCGGGCAGCGCACCTCGACCAGGTTTCCGGTGCGGACCTCCTTCCCGTCGATGACGAGCGGGATCTCGACGGTCGTCTTGCGGAGGGCTGCGAGCTCGTCCTGAAGCTTCCGCCGCTCGGCCGAGTTCGGAGCGTAGGACCGGATCGTGTTCACGTCGTTGACCGGGCGTTCGACGTTCCAAATCATGCTCGTTGCCATCCGACGGCGGGCCGTATCGGTTTCGTGAAATCGCGTTGATACGGAGTTAATGACCGCCGTTCGGCCTGAATTGCTCCGAGAGGGACTTCATGGTTTCGGAGCGCGTCGAGCGACACCCGATTCTCGATGTTCCGGCCCACCCGGAAACCGTCGAGTTCTCGTTCGATGGCCGGTCGCTCCGGGCGCGGAAGTCCGAAGTGATCTCTTCCGCGCTCTTTGCGAACGGGGTCCACGTGTTCGGCCACCACCGTCGGGACGGCTCCCCCCAGGGCATCTTCTGCGCGAACGGCCAGTGCGCTCAGTGTCTCGTCCTCGCGGACGGGCTCCCCGTGAAGGCGTGCGTCACTCCGGTCCGACCGGACATGACCGTCCGGTCGATCGAGGGGCTCCCTCCGCTTCCCCCCGACGACGTTCCGTTGCACCTTCGTCGGGAGATTCCTCGGGTCGAGACCGACGTGCTGATCGTGGGCGGAGGACCGGCGGGCCTGGTCGCGGCTGCCGAGCTCGGGGCGCACGACGTCCCCTCCATCCTGTGCGACGACAAGCAGGTGCTGGGCGGGAAACTCAGCCTGCAGACGCACAACTTCTTCGGATCGGTGGACGATTGCTACGCGGGCGTCCGTGGGACGGAGATCGGCAAGATCCTCGAACAGCAAGCGCGGTCGCGTCGATCGGTCGAACTCTGGACCGAATCACCGGTCGTCGGAGTCTTTCAGGACGGAGTCGTCGGGGTGGTTAAGCAAGGACACTTCACCACCATCCGCGCGAAATCGATGCTCGTCGCCGCCGGGGCGCGAGAGAAAGCGCTCGCGTTCGTCGGGGCCGACCTGCCCGGCGTCTACGGGGCCGGGGCGTTCCAGACGCTCGTGAACCGCGACCTCGTGAAACCGGCTCGCCGACTGTTCATCGTCGGAGGGGGGAACGTCGGTCTGATCGTCGCCTACCAGGCGCTCCAGGCCGGGATCGACGTCGTCGGGCTTGCCGAGATGCTTCCCGAATGCGGTGGCTACAAGGTGCACCGGGACAAGATCCTTCGTCTCGGGGTTCCGGTCTTCACCTCGCACACCGTGCTCCGCGCCGAGGGAGACGGCCGGGTCGAGCGAGTCGTCATCGCCCGCGTTGACGCGCGATTCCAACCGATTCCCGGAACGGAACGCACGTTCGAGGTCGACACGGTCCTCATCGCGGTCGGGCTCTCCTCGGTGAACGAGCTCGCCGAGGAAGGGCGCCGGCTCGGGATGCGGGTCTACTCGGCGGGAGACGCTCACGAGATCGCCGAGGCGTCCGCGGCGATGTTCTCCGGGAAGATCGTCGCGCGCGAGATCCTCCGGGACCTCGGGAAGGACGTCGAGATCCCCGCCGACTGGGTCACGATCCAGGCGATGCTCCGCTCGCACCCGGGCCCGGTGCTCGGCTACTACCCGCCGCCGTCGGAGATGGCCGTCTACCCCATCCTCCGATGCTCTCAGGAGATCCCGTGCAATCCGTGCACCGACGTCTGCATCACGGACGGGATCGCGATTCCCGAGGGGAACCTTCTGGGCCGTCCAAAGCTCGTCGGCGACTGCGTCGGATGCCTCAAATGCGTCGCGATCTGCCCGGGTCTCGCCATCAGCCTCGTCGACCGGAGGCACGACCCGACTCAGCAGACCGCGCGCGTGACCGTCCCCTGGGAGATGCCCGAGGAGCTCGTGCACGTGGGAGATCCGGTCCCCACGACCGGAAACGAAGGAGAACCGGTCGGCACAGGGAAGGTCCTCCGCATCCTGGCGGGAAAGTCCCTCAACCGCCGGCGTCTCCTCGTGCTCGAGGTACCCTGGCAGGACGCGGAGAAGGTCGCCGGCGTGCGGGTTCGCACTCCGGAGGCTCCGGTCGAGGTCGCTTCGGTCGGGCCGGTGGCCGATGACGAGGTCATCATCTGTCGGTGCGAGCGCGTGACGAAAGAGATGATCGAGCAGTATCTCGAAGCCTCCGGGAGCCGCGACTTCAACGCCATCAAAGCGGCCCTCCGGACGGGGATGGGTCCCTGCGGGGGAAAGACGTGCGCGGAGCTCACGCTCCGACTGTTCCGGGAGATGGGAATCGACCCGAAGTCCGTCACGCCTCCCTCGCTCCGCCCGTTCTCCCAAGAAGTCCCGATGAAGGCGTTCCTGGTGGAAGGTGACGACGCCGACCGAGTTTGACGCGATCGTCATCGGGGCGGGCTCCGTCGGAAACCCCACCGCGTACTTCCTCGAGAACGAGGGGCTCCGAACGCTCGTCCTGGACGAGCTCTCGGCCTCCGGGCAGGGCCAGAACAAGGCGGCCATCGGAGGGGTTCGCGCGACGCACTCCGACCCCGCCAAGATCAAGCTCTGTCAGGAAAGCATCGAGATCTTCAGTCACTGGGAGGAGCGGACCGGGACCGACATCGGCTGGAAGAAGGGCGGGTACTGCTTCCCCGCGTTCACCGAGAAGGTCGAGGCGACGATCAAAGGCCTCTTGCCCGTCCAGAAGAAGTTCCGTCTCAACATCGACTGGGTGGAGGCCGACGAACTGAAGCGCGTCGTCCCGGGGATCAACGAGAACGGCCTCCGCGGAGGCACCTACTCCCCGGACGACGGACAGGTGAGTCCCCTCCTCGCCGCCGAGTCGTTCACGCGCGAGGCGGAGCGGCTCGGCGCCGTCTACCGGTACGGGGAACCGGTCACATCCCTCGTGATGAAGGGAAACGCGGTCGCCGGAGTGCGCACCGCGAACGGGGAGTACCGCGCCACGACCGTCGTGAATGCCTCGGGCGTCAACGCCTCCGCCATCTGCCGGATGGCGGGTCTCGACGTGCCGATCCTTCCGGACAGCCACGAAGGGGGGATCTCGGCGCCGGTGAAGCCGTTCCTCGACCCGCTCATCGTCGACCTGCGCCCGGGCCCGGAAGGGAAGACGATCAACTTCTACTTCGGGCAGGACGCGAACGGTCAGATCATCTTCTGCTACACACCGATCGCGCCGATCTCGGGGACGAACCGGAACTCGACCTACGAGTTCATGCCGATCGTCGCGGCCCGTCTGGTCGAAGTGATCCCTCGCCTCAAGAACCTGATGATCCGCCGGGTCTGGCGCGGCCTCTATCCGATGACACCGGACGGGAGCCCGATCGTCGGGAAGACTCCGACCGTCGAAGGTCTCGTCCTCGGGGTCGGGATGTGCGGTCAGGGGTTCATGCTCGGACCGGGCGTCGGGGAGAACCTCGCGTCGCTCATCGCGCACGGGGGCCCGAGCATCGACCCCGAGGTGTTCGGCCTGCTCAGCCCCGGCCGCGACCTCTACGCCGGAAAGAAGGAAGCCCTGAAGTGACCCGGCCCCCCGCGGGCGTCGAGGGTCCGTCAGTCGGTCGACCCACCGACCGAAGCCGGTTCCGTCGAGCTGGCCGCGGAGCTCCTCGGAGCGATCCGGTCGGCGACCGCCGAGGCCGCTCGCGCGAGCACGTAGCACGAGAACGAGATCGTGACGATGAAGAAGCTCGGGGGAAACTGCCCGTTCCAGGCGAACCAGGAGATGAAGAGACCCAGCCAGATCGAGAGCAGACCGACGCCCACCGAGACCGTGAGCGCGGCCGCGGGCCGGGTCGTCACCCGAACGGCCGTGGCCGCCGGGGTCACCGTGAGGGCGAACACGAGGAGGATTCCCACTACCTGGACGGCGACCGAGATCACGACCGCGAGCAGGAGCATGAACGCGACGTTGAGCGCCAGGAGGGGGAGCCCCTTCGCCTCCGCCACGTCCTCGTCGAGCGAGGAAAACAGAAGCGGGCGGTAGATGAGCACCAGGACGACGAGGACGGCCGCCGCCGCTTCGAGGGTCAGAATGACCGAAGGGACGCTCACTCCCTCGATGTCTCCGAAGAGGATCGAGTACGCCTCGGTCGCGTAGCCGCTGTAGAGACTGAGGAAGATGAGGCCGATCCCCATCATGAACGCGAGGACGGTCCCGATCTCGACGTCCCGGGTCGCGGCCTTCCGGCCGAGGAGCGCCATCGCCGTCCCCCCGCTCATCGTGAACAGGAGGAGCCCGTAGACCGGGTTCACTCCGAGCAGGACGGCCCCCGCCGCGCCCGAGAATCCGACGTGCCCGAGCGCGTGCGCTGCGAAGGCGGAGCGTCGCAGGATGACGAAGTAGCCGACGATGCCGGCCACGATCGCGACGATCGTGCCGGCCTCGAAGGCCTGGACCATGAAGGAGTACTGCCAGATCTGCCGGAAGTCGGTGACGATGTTCCAGCTGAAGCTCATGCCGGCTCCCGCTCGTGCGGGTTCTCCCCGCCGACGATCACGATGTTCCCGCGAGAGTCGTGGAGCACCTCGATCGGGACCCCGTAGAGCTGAGAGAGAGACGTCGAGGTGAGGACCTTCTCCGGGGGACCCGTCGCCACGTGCCCGTTCGCGATGTAGATGACTCGGTCGAGGCACTCGATGAGCGGGTTGATGTCGTGGGCGACGAGGAGGGTGGTCACGTGTCGGGTCTTCACTAGATTGTGGACCAACTCGACCAGCTCCCGGGTTCTCCGCATGTCGAGGTTCGAGAGCGGCTCATCGAGGAGCAGCATCTCGGGGTTTCCGACGATCGCCTCGGCGAGGAAGATCCTCTGCAGTTCGCCGCCCGACATCGAGCCGAGGGGCTTCGGGCCGAGCTCCGTCGCTCCGACCGCCTCGAGCGCTTCGTGGGTCGCTTCGTGAGTCGCCCGGAAGGCAATCTCCGGGCCCCAGCGCGAGCCGGTAGCGCCGAGGTGAACGAGCACCTCGGCGGCGACATGGGTGTCGTTGTCGATCTCGTGGCGCTGGGGGACGTAGCCGATCCGCGGTGTCCCGCGGTGAGGAGGAGCTCCCAGGACCTCCAGGGAGCCGCGCATCGGCCGCTGGATTCCGAGGAGGAGCCGAAAGAGCGTGGTCTTCCCGGCACCGTTCGGGCCGATGACCGCGACAAACTCTCCCTTTCCGACCTCGAACGTCGCGTCGTGCCAAACGACCCTGTTGCGGTACCCGACCTCCAGCCCCTGGGCCCGGATCGCCAGTCCGTCCGGCGCTACGACCGATGCGGGACCGCCCGGCGCTCGCACGGTTGCCTACGGCCCCAGCGCCTTGGCGTTCAAAGCGTTGTACAGCGCCAGGTACTGCGCGCCCATCCACACCTCGAACGAGTCGGACGGCGGTTGGATCGTCTCCGTGATCCCGACCGTCGGCACGTGGTTCGAAGCGGCGAGCGATTTCATGCTGTCGGTGATCGGCGTCACCGTCTGGTTGTTGAAGACGAGGACCGCGACGTGGCCGCTCTCGAGCTGGCACTGGAACACGACGACGCTCTCGGGGGGCGGGTCGTTCCCGTCCGCCACAGCCTGCATGAACGAGGTCGGCGAGACCAGATCGAGATGAGTGAAGTTCGCAAGATAGACGAAGATGCTCTCGGTCGCGGCGACGACCGTTCCGGCGAACTGCGCTCCGATCGCGGTCGCCTCACCGTAGAGCTGCCCGAGCGAGACGTTGAGGGCCGTATACTGCGCCTGGAAGTACGCGGTCGCCGACGGACGGAGGGAGACGAGGTCGGAGTACATCGCGGCGACCGTCGCGTTGACGTACGCAGGGTTGTACCACATGTGCGGATTGCCGTTCACGATCCCGCCCGTCACGCTGACCCCGTTCAGGTCTCCAACGTTCAGGATGACCTGGTTGAGGTTCCCGTCCGATTGGACGATGTCGATGGCCCACTGGTCGTATCCCACCCCGTTCACGATCACGAACTGAGCATCCGAGATCGCCTTGGCCACGGCCGGGTTGGCCTCGTACTCGTGCGGGTCCGTGTTGGGGTCCGTGACGATGCTCGTGACGGAGGTCTGGTTACCGCCGAGCTGGGAGACCAGGCTTCCCCAGAAGTTCTCGGCTGCGACGACCAGGATGGGGGACGAGGAATTCCCCGGTGCGGCCGCCGTCCGCGGAATCGTTTCCGCTCGCGACCCAGAGCCGAGCTCGTTCGAGAGAGCGTGGGGGACGGCCGTGCTGGCCCCCGAAGGAGAGGAGGGCGTAATGATGCCAGCGCACGGGCCGCTCGGCCCCGTGCTGGTCAGAATCTCCACGGCGAGTCCACCGGCCAGAAGGACCCCGATAGCGAGGGCCAGGGTCGCCTTCGCGCGTGTCTGCATGGTGAGCGCTTCCGATCCGGGCGGCCCTAGCCCCCTCGCGCAGACAGCGTCCGACAAGGGAGAATCGGAGCGCCGTGAGGGCAGGTCTTCGGGTGTTGTTGCGCCTCGCAGATCTGGTCGATGGTACGATGGGAGATGGCGAGGTCGATCTCGTGGGCCGCCGCACAGGTCTCTTTCGGTCCGAGCCCGAGACTACCGAAGAGCGTCTCCGCGACTCGATGATGCCGCAGGTACTCCTGTAGGGTCCTCTGACCCTTGTCGGTGAGGTGGCTCTTCCCCCGGTATCTCCGGATCAGTCCTAGGTCCTCAAGGGGACCCAGGTGCGCGAGCGCGGACGGGGGCTTCACGCGAAGCCCGGCGGCGATCTCCTTGAGGCTCGCGCCCCGCCCCTCGCTCTGTCGTGCGGCAATCCACCGGAGGGACTCGACCTGCCGTTGGGTCAACTGTTGGAGGATCTCCACGAGGAGCTGACCGGTCGAAGGTATATATGGGTCATCCTAATTTTTAGGCTCGAACAAATCAGACCCCGAACCTGCTGGGATCCGGTCGCGTCCATCGTTCGCCTCGCGTCACCGTCTACCGAACGCTTGATAGGCGGACTTTCTCCTCCCCCGGCAGTCGGACGACCTCCCGCGGTTCGCGGGGGGTCCGGAGGGCCGAGGAACATGACGCTGAGGGTGGTTTCGCCGGCGTGGAAGGACGGAGCGAGCATTCCGAAGAAGTTCACGGGCGACGGCGCGGACCTGAGCCCGCCCCTCGTCTTCGAAGGGGTCCCGGCCGCCACGAAAGCGTTCGCTCTGGTTTGTGACGATCCCGACGCTCCCGTCGGGACTTGGGTCCATTGGGTCATCTACGATATTCCGGGCTCGGCGCGGGGATTGGCGGAGGGCGTACCGAGGAATGCAACCCTGTCCGACGGGACCCTCCAGGGGCGGAATAGCTGGAAGAAGACCGGCTATGGCGGTCCCTCGCCCCCCCCGGGAACGCCGCACCGGTACTTCTTCCGACTCTACGCGCTCCGTGAGCCTCTCGGACTTCGGCCCGGTCTCACCGCAAAGGAAGTCGAGTCCGCGGCCCAGGCGAAGTCGATCGAGTGGGCGAAGTTCCTCGGCACGTACGGGAGAAGCTGATCGGACGGCGCCGCCATCGTCCTCCGGCACACCTTCGAGCGGAGGGCGCTCTCGACCGGTTGCATCGCACGATTCTAGGTCGGCTCCCCTCCGGCGCAGCGCGGGAATGGGCGCGGCCAGATTCGAACTGGCGACCTTCACCGTGTCAGGGTGACGTCATAACCACTAGACTACGCGCCCGCGAAAAGCGGCCACCGACGCCCCGCTCATAGCCCCTTCGGAGGAGCGGGGGGCTCAGCCGTAGCCGCCGGGGAACTGGCCGGAGTCGGGGTGGTCGCTCCAGTTGTAGTAGCCCATCGACTGGCGCTGCGATTCGGTCGATTCCTGGCGGAGACCGCTCTGGAACGAACCGTAGACCTCCCGCACCTGCTCCTCGATCGAGCGGGCCCGCAGGAGCGCCTCCCGAATGTGGTTCGCGTCCAGGAACTCCGAGCCGGAGACGGCGGCGAGGTCACCGGCCGTGCGGATGAGACCGCCGAGCTCGCGCAGGCGGAGGGTGAGCGCGTTCCGCCGTCCGTCGAGGACCTCGGCCCGTCGCCGGGCCTCCTTGACGAGCTCGAGCACCGCGGCTCGGGTCGCCGGCCGGATCCGGCCGTCGACGGCGATCTCCTGCGCGCAGAACTGGGCGATCTTGAGCCGGTTCGATTCGGTGTCGGGCATCGCGGTCTCGAGGAGGACCTCGTAACCCGAGCCCGCGATCCGGGAGCGGAGCGGGGAGAGGATCCGGTGGATGTCCTGGATGTTCGCGGCGGCGACGAGGATGAAGTCGCACGGGACTCCGTCCACCCGAACGGCCGCGCCGCCCGACTGAGGGTTGCGGCCCGTGATCGGGAACCGCTTCTCCTGCATCGCCGTAAGGATGTGGCGCTGAAGGTAGCCCATGTGCGGTAGCTCGTCGATGAACAGTACGCCCTCGTGCGCCTCGTGGATCACGCCGGGGATCACACGCTCGTACGGAAGGGTCCCGAGCTGCGGATGACCGCCGTAGGGGTCGTGCCGCACGTCTCCCAGGAGCTCTGTCTCGGTGGCGCCGGTCGCCATCAGGAACGTGTTGCGGTCGAGACGAATGAGGACCTTGCGGGGACTCTGGTGCTGGAGCGTTCGGCGCCGCTCGAGCGCCCGCTGGTCGAGGACCTTGATCCGGTCGCCCGCGCGCTCGTACGCGACGACCTCCTCGACGCCCTGGCGAAGCCGGGTCGTGCGGACCGACTCCTGCGGGTTTCCTCCCGGGCTCACCGTGAGCTCGAGGATCCCGCCGACCAAGTCGCGGAACGGGTTCCCGCTCCCGGAGACGCCGGGGGGCATCTGCTTCACGTTGCCGCAGCTCGGGCAGTACCGCTCGGTCGGCAACGAGTAGAAGCTGCACCGAGGGCAGCGGTAACCGAGTCGTTCGGCGACCGACACGGGGGCCTCGGTCGGTGCGATCAGCTCGCCCTCCACCGAGCGGGCCGCCTCCCGTTCCTTGTAGACCTCCTCCCGCGCGACGACCTCGATGCTCGGTCGCTCGGGGTTCTCAGGGTTGTGGACCACCCGGAGCTCCGTCCGGGGACGGTCGAGGTGCAGCGCCAGCGCCTGCGCGGTCATCGATTTCCCGATGCCCGGCGGGCCGACCAGGAGGAGGTGACGGTGCTGGTAGGCCGCGATCCGAGCGATCTCGACCGCCTTCTCCTGGCCGATCACGCGGTCGAGCGGGTCGGTCGGGATGTGGATGTCCTCGGTGGTTTCGACCTCGTCGAGCGCGGTGGGAGCTCGGTGAGCGGCGTCGTTCGCGGGGATCGTCACGGTACCCCTGGGAAAGTGCGGGAGAGGGTAATAGGTTCGTCGCGGAGCCGAGTGGGGGTGGCTCCGCGACGATCGGGGGCGTGGCTCAGCGGCCCGCGCTCGCGACGTTCAGGTCCGCCTTCGTGAAGACCCGGACGCTCTCGGGCATCTTCCCGACCGGGCCGAGGCGCGTCGCGACCACGGTCACGATGCCCTTCTCCTGCGCGACGTCGAGAAGGCGCTGGCTCACGATCCCGTCGAAGACGACCGCCTTGGCGGGGGCCGAGAGGTTCGCGAGCGCGTCGATCATCTCCTTCACGGGCGCCTCGCCGACGATCGCGTCTCCTTCTCCCACGAAAAGGCTCTTCGAGGCGTTCTCGACGCTCTCGAGGAGTTCGAAATAGTGCTGGAGCTCGGGCGTGAGGGACGCGACCGGCGCCGGCGGCGGGGGCGGAGGCGGGGGAGGAACCCGGACCGGCGGGGCCCGGTCGCGTTCTTCCCGTCGTCCGCCGCCTCGTTCGTCCCGACGTTCCTCGCGTCGCTCGCCCCGACCGCCCCCTTCCTCGCCCCGCTCTTCGCGGGGTTCGCGGGTCGAGCCGGTCGATTCGAACCCGCTCATCTCGAGGTACTGGTTGATCGGGATCTTGTTCCGCAGGCACTTTAGAAGCTGCTTCTGCGTGAGCTCCTCGACCTCGCTCCCTCGGGGAGCGCGGGCGACGAAATCGATGTCCATCGTCTGCAGCATCTCGCGGAGGATGAGCTCCCCGGCGCGGTCCCCGTCCGTGAAGACGGTGACGGTCTTGCCGCGCGAGAGGTCCTTCACGGTCTGCGGGACGCTCGTCCCCTCGACGGCGATGACGTTCTTGATCCCGCAGCGGAGCAGGTTCAAGACGTCCGACCGGCCCTCGACGACGATCAGGGCGTCCGCCTGGTCGATGTTCGGGCCAGAGGGTAGGTGCTCGGGACCGTAGCTCGTGATCTCCTCCACCTGGACGGCCTTGCGGACGGCTTCGGTGAGGTCGAGCCCGACTCCCTTCGACTCCTCCTGGAGGTGGGCGAGGATCTCTTTCGCGCGTTCGACCACCTTCTGGCGTTTCGAGATCCGAATGTCCTCGACGCTCACGACCTCGATCTTCGCACGGCAGGGGCCGATGCGGTCGACGGTCTCGAGTCCCGAGGCCAGGATCGCGGTCTCGACCTGGTCGAGGGAGGACGGGATCAGGATCTCGCCTTCGCTCTTTCCTTTGCGGCTATCGATCTCCACTTCGATCCGACCGATCCTGCCGGACTTCTGAAGGTCCCGTAGGTCGAGCTCGTCGCCGAGCAGGCCCTCGGTCTGTCCGAAGACGGCGCCGACGACGTCGGGCTTGTCGATGACGCCCTCGGCAGAGATGCGGGCTCGGATCTGGTACTTTGCGGCGTTCGGGTCGTTGGTCATGTTCGGTTGTTCCTCAGGTTCGAAAGCCACCCGCGAGGCGGGTGCCGACTCCGAGGACGCTCTAGGCGGGACCCGGGTCGCTGGACGATGCGCGGAGATTACGACAGGAGCGCGGGCGGAGCATGAGTCGTGATTCCGGATCTCCTGGCGACGTCGGGAGGATTCCTCCTTCGCGTCCCCGGAGGGTGCTTTCGCCACTGATGAGCGGGGCACGGTATTTAAGCGAGCCCCCCGCGGGCGCGGGGCATCGCGGCCTCGCTTCTTCCGGCGAAGCCCAGTACCGTTCGATGAAAACAGTCTTTATATTGGCCCCCGCTACGCGACCTCGGAGCTTGCACTCATGCCCCGTAAGTACACGCGCAAGGCGACCGTCGTTCCGGAACCGGGCACCCCCGCCCCGGAACCTCCGCTCGCGGACGATGACTTCGTGAGCTCGCTCAAGAGCGAGCTATCGAAGACCCAAGAGGCGGCGACCGCCCAGACCGGTGAGGACCTCACGCGCCGGGCGGAGATCAACCGCCGCCTTCTCCAGGACCTGTGGGAGGTCCACAATCAATTCGAGGAGATCTCGGTCCACCTCACGATCGACCCGTCGCAGACGCTCTTCGCCACCTTCACGGAGTACCCGACGACCTGGACGTTCAAGGAGAACTTCGACTTCGGGGCCGTGAAGACGATCGAGCTCGCTGACCGGGCGAGCGGCTGGGTCGGTTTCACGCTCCGCTTCTGGTACTACCGCACCCCGGAAGGAAAGACCCACCTGCGCGGGATCTTCGAGTGGTGCGACGGAGAGAGCTACCACCGCTACTCGGGCTGGATGCGGATGATGAGCCAGGCCGTCCTCTACGACGCAGCCGAGGACGAGGTCCACATCAGCGAACTCCACCGAGTGCTCCGGGATGTGGTCGTCGAATGGTACTCGGCCCACCTCGCCCGAACTCCCGAGGCGTTCGTCGCCCACCTCAAGGAGAAGTATCCGAAAGGGGCGTCCTACGCGAAGGAGTCCTACCGGTAGGGCGACCCCCACCCTCCTCCGTGTCCCGGGAAGCGGGGCCTCGCCCCAATCTTGAAGTAAGCCCGGGCTGCTCGGACCTCGCGCTCCCCGTTCGACGGGTGGCACGGGAACGGGCGGCGCGAGGGGTCTGTGGCGGACGCGCTTCGCGAGCACTTGGTCGCGTACTTCGAGGAGCACCACAAGCTCCTCGAGGCGGAAGCGCTCCAGCTCCTGCTCTCCGACCGACAGCCGCTCTCGCTCTCCCGCGAGCTGCTGGCCCGTTCGGGCGATGGCTCCTCGCCGTTCGTCACCCGTGAGATGGTCGAGGCGACGATCGCCCGTCGTCGTGCCGGGGTTCCCCGAGCCGAGGCGGCGGTCCCCGGGCTCGTGGCGAACGCGAACCGTCGAGCGGCCGCGGAGCCGTTCGAGCTTCTGACCGAGGGGTTCTCCGGGCCACCGGTGGCCAGCCAGCCGATCGCGGCCTATGGGGCGCTCTTCCAGTCGCGCTACCGAGCACTGGCGCGAATGCTCCGAGGGCGGCCCGACCTTCCCAACCTCCGGCCGGTCCGCGAGCTCCGGGCCTCCGACGGCGTGGCGTCGGTGATCGGGATGGTGCGGGCGGTGCGCGAGACTCCCCAGCGACACCACCTGATCCTGACGGTCGACGACGAGACGGGTTCGCTCGAGACGCTCGTCCCGAAGGACTCCCCTGCAGCTCGGACCCCGTTCCTTTCGGACGAGGTCGTCGGACTCAAGCTCACGTTCTCGAAGGAACCGGGAAAAATCCCGCGGGTGGCCCAGGTCGAGCGCCCGGACATCCCGTCGACTCGACCGACGGGCCGCGCGACCGCGGCGCGACGAGCGATCTTCCTCTCCGACCTTCACGTTGGCAGCCGGTCATTCTTGAGCGAGAGCTGGGCCCACCTGGTCGAGTTCCTTCGAGGGCGGGGCCCCCTCGCGGAGCTCGCCGCTTCGATCGACTACGTGGTGATCGCCGGGGACCTCGTTGACGGGATCGGAGTCTACCCCCGACAGGAGCGGGACCTCGCGATTCCGGACGTCGTCGAGCAGTACGCCGAGCTCGGCCGTCGACTCGCCGAGCTCCCCGACCGCCTGGTGATCGTGGCGATCCCGGGAAACCACGATGCGGTCTCTCCCGCCGAGCCGCAACCCGGGCTTCCGGCGAACCTCACCTTCCTCCTCCCTCCCAACGTCCGCACGCTCGCGAACCCGTCCACGTTCGCCCTCTCGGGGGTGGTCGTGGAGGCGTATCACGGCCGGAGCTTCGACGACCTGATCCCCGCGATCCCCGGGGCGTCGTACTCCCGGCCGACCGACGTCATGAAGCGGATGCTCGAGATGCGGCACCTCGCCCCGATCTACGGGGACCGCACTCCGCTCGCTCCGCTCCCCCGGGACGGCCTCGTGATCGACCCCGCTCCCGACATCCTCGTGACCGGCCACGCCCACACGTACGGAGTCGACCGGCACCGCGGGGTCCTGCTCCTCAACGCCTCCACCTGGCAGGCCGAGACCGAGTACCAGCGGATGCGCAACATCACCCCGGTACCGGCCCGGAC